>Ga0207777_1000078_pt1 | contig 20083 bp, 19 predicted proteins | sample LuqExpMetageno35_FD_187793 | JGI IMG/M metagenome (GOLD analysis project Ga0207777, IMG submission 187793) | Tropical forest soil microbial communities from Luquillo Experimental Forest, Puerto Rico - Sample 35 (SPAdes) | ecosystem: Environmental > Terrestrial > Soil > Tropical forest ...
GAGCGGCGATGGCACGCTCAGGCCGCGTTGAGCAATGCTGCATAACCAACAGAACCGGTGTCCGTCAGACCCGGGTCAATCCACCTCGTAACGATCTGGTTTCACCGACAGAGTGGTCACTGACACGACGGCCATTGCCCCACCTCCCTTCGCCGATGTGTGGATCGCATCGGCAGCAACGAGGCTATGACCGGACAGGCACACTGACAACCCCCGTGTACAGCGGTACTCAGACGACCTGCCTGCCATGCCCCAGAACGCTGCCGGGTCGGGGCGCTATCGCGGCGCTGCCAACTCCTACACCGGTCGCACGGACTTGGTCTGAAGACCCTTCTGGCCCTGTTGGGTCTCGAACTCCACCTTCTGGCCCTCGGCCAGTTCGCGGTAACCCGAGCCCTCGATAGTTGAGAAGTGGGTGAACACGTCAGGCGTCCCGTCATCAGGGGTGATGAAGCCGTAGCCCTTGTCTTTGTTGAACCATTTCACGGTGCCGGTTGTCATGGGATTCTTTCTTCTTTTCTCCACGCTCGTTACCAATTGTGGAGACCGGAAAGGAACCCATCAAGGACCAACGGCACGCGTGAATCAGGGCTGAAGGCGGAAGCAAGTGTAGCGAGGTTCGCCACAGACATCCACGCGCTGTACGGAGTACCTCTTAGGTGGAGTGTTTCCCCCTACCTAAGGGAGTGGCCCTAGTTCTCAAACCTTCGCTCCGTCCACATCGCCTTGGGTGATCCGGATTGTGCGGGGCCATCCTCGAGAGGCTGAAAGTCGGACCCAGTAGGTGTCCCCGTCAAAGGAGATCCACGACACGGTCGGAACGGTCCCATCAGGCTCTGATTGCGCAAAGGGGCTGGACCGGGTCCTTGAATCGAGTTTGTAGCCGCGGATGGGGTGGTCAACCTCGGCGGTACACGTAGCTCCAGAGCCTCGAGCCCTCCAGGACAACTTCGCCAGCTTCTTCACGGACCCTTCTTCCAGCTCAGACTTTCGACGCCGTCGCTCGGCTCGACGCTTTGCCTTGCTTGAGGCTAGGCCTTGAATGGCAACCGCTCGTGATGGCGCAAGGGGCGCTCACGCCTGTCACGATCACGTGAACGGCCTGACGGGTGGTAGGGACTCGGGCGCCACGAATCAACAGGTCTTACGCTGGCCGATCATGGCTGTGGAAATGGAGCCAGAGGGCGTGCTCCTCCATCTCCTCGGCGACTGCCCTAATGGCGAAGGCCAATCCAATGCGCGCTCGTCGCTGTGGCACCTAGCTGACGTCGAACGGGCGCTGACATGGTGCGGCCTCGACGTGGGCTATGGCAACCTGCGACGGCGATGGAGCGAGACACCGGCAGATCAGCGGTGCCAGATGTGCCTAGACCGTCTTGGGGGTACGCCGGCCCTGTGAGATTCCACGCCCGGTGACGAAAGACGGCAAGATTTGAGCCGCAGAGCGGGCGGACTCACAACCCACCTCGCCGGCGAGCATCGCCACGCGCCCCCCAGGGTCACCCCGAAGAGCCGGAACCGAGACCCTCCGGTTGACGGGATGCCTTATTTGGGGCAGCAGAATGGTGAAGACCGTACAGAGGAGGAGACTCTCATGCCTGGTGTCTTCGTGGTCACGGACAGCTCTTGCGACTTGGAACAGGACGACATCGACCCGTTCAACATCGAGATCGTGCCCCTCACGATTCGATTTGGTAGCGAAGAATTTACGGACCGCCAGGACCTCAGCGTCGAAGAATTCTACCAGCGAATGGCGAGCACCGAGGACCTCCCTCAGACGGCCTGCCCGTCGCCTGGTGCCTTTGAAAAGGCATTTAGCAACGCAAGCGATGTCGGCGCTGAGTCGGTGGTCTGTCTCACCATCTCGAGCGACTTGTCAACCACGTTTCAGTCAGCCCTCAGCGCGGCCGCGGCGTGCGAGGGGCGGATTGTCGTCCATGTGATCGACAGCCGGACGCTCTCAAGCGGGCTCGGCACCGCCGTACTTGAAGCCGCCAAAGTCGCCGCCGCGGGAGCCGACATCGGTGCAGTCTTGCGTCGCGTCAGCGAACTCATCCCATGCACGCACGTGCTTGCGGCTCTGAACACGTTGGAGAACCTGAAGAAGGGTGGGCGAATCGGGGGCGCTACGGCAATGGTGGGGTCATTGCTGTCGATCAAGCCGGTGATCGACCTTACCGGTGGAGTCGTTCACGAAGCCGGTAAGGCTCGGACTCGCAAAAGGGCGCTGCAGATGCTCTATGAACGCCTGTGCGCCGCCGGGCCGATCGAGCACGTTGCGGTGATGCACTGTGGCGCACCTGACATCGACCAGTTCCTCGACCTCATCGCCCCCCACTTCCCCCGAGAAGCTATTCGGATCGGCACGTTGGGTGCCGTCGTCGGCGTGCATGGCGGCGCCGAGATAATCGGTGTCAGCTGGGTTGATGCCCAGTCCGCTCTGCGTGCCCCCGATCGCGTCCCCTAAACTGCCGGATCTGGGGGCTGATGTCCGGCAATCGTGCAAGAGGAGCCCGCGCCCCGCCAGATTGGTCTTCCTATTGCAAGTCTTCAGCCACCATGGCGGCGACGTTGAAACCTGAATCAACGGCCTGGTGGGTGCCGGAGCCCCGGCCACCGGCATCACAGCCGACGAGGTAGAGCCCTCTGAGAGGAGTGCGGGCATTGGGCTTGTCTTTGCCCACTTGACCGACGACTTGAGCCAGACCGACCGCCTCACCACCCGTACCCGGCATCGTGGAGTCGCGTGTCATCCGTGAGATCTGGCGCGCTCCGTATGGTTCGGTGCGAAGCGTGTGCTTCCGGATCGCTGGATACAGGTCGTCGATGACCGCCCGGGCTCGTCGGACAGCCTTCTCACCCATGTCGGACTCCGGATCGGGCGAGACGAAGACCTGGATGTTGGCGACCTGGTGTTCAGGTTCCGCGACCAGGCTCGGGTCGAACTCGGATGCCACGTCAATGGCGATGAGCGGGATGTCGGGCCAGTCGCCTGCCTCCATCGCGGCAAAGCGCTCGGAGTCGAGCCAGCTCTGATCTGAGTAGATCGGGATCAACGCCGCATCGAAGACGCGGGTGTCGAACACGTAGCGCACCCCGGCGATGGCCCAGCTCGGTTCGAGCTTCTGCACCCGTTCCACGTACTCCTTGGGGAAGGACTCGGCGGGGGCCAGCTTGAGCACCGTCGGCTGCACGCCCGCGTTCGAGACGACGGCGGGAGCTCGAAACACCCCCTTGTCGGTCTCGACGCCGATGACATGTCCATCTTCGACCATGATGTGCTGCACCCGAGTGCTCGTCAGGAACAGGCCACCCCGTTCTGCGACGACCTCGGCGCACGCCTCGGCGAGGCGGCCGTATCCGCCACGGTGGAATCGACCCGCACCGCTCATCGCCATGTTGCGCAGCACCAGCACGGCTTCAGACGCGGCGAGGCGATCTACCGGCGCGACAAACAACATATTGAGGGTCGAGTAGATCTGGCTGGTGAGGCCCACGGGCAAACCGAACCGTGTGACAAAGTCAACGGTGCCGACCTCGTCGAGTGCGGCGATGTCCTCGTCGGACATCTCGATCATCGACATGTAGAACTCCCCGAGCTTGGCGAGGTCGTCGTCGGTCGCGCCGAATACTCGCCGGAGCGAAGCCATTTCCTCTTCGGATCCGGTCTGCTGGAGGGCGGAGCGCATGGTGCGCCACCCACCCTCGTGCGGGCGGTAGTGGACAGCCGCCACTTCGCCCTCCGGGATGAGAAATTCGATTCGGTCGCCGACGTCGAGCACGTCGACAAGCTCGTGAAACCGCGAATTGAGCGCCGGGATGCCGACCGCCCCGAACATCTCGTAGCGGTACCCCTTGCGGTCGAGAGTCTGGGTTTTGCCGCCGGCGCGGGGTGTCTTGTCGATGAGGGCAACCCGTTTGCCCTGCTTGGCACACAGCGCCGCCGTCGTCACCCCGCCGTACCCGGCTCCGATGACGATCAGATCGAAGTCATTCGATTGGTTGCGGTGGACCATGGGTTCCTCTGGGACGGCTCGGCGCCGATGAGCCATCGGCGCCTGGCGAGGTACCCGAGACAGGTGGTGGGTACGACGTGAGGAAGCATGGTACTTACCACCGAGGGTCGCTTTCCGGCAGTGCCACAGCCAGGGTTGTCGAAAGGTTCGGCTCGGCGGAAAGTCGATACCCTGCCCCCTATCACCGGATCAGTGGGACACTCCGGTCCGCTCCTGCGGCTTCGGCAAGACTACGACCGTGGTCAGTTTCCTTCTCTCCGTGACCTTCGCGTGTGGTCTCTTCATAGCCGTTCGGTCTGGGTCCCCCTCTCCTCCCAGACCCGCGGCCCCAGCGTGCCGCTATGTGCGGTTGTCCCGGGAACACTGGGCGGGGCGTGGAGTCTCACTCCGACTAGAAGGACGGAGCCGCGAAGCCGCTCCACGCCCCCTCGGTGGCACGTGTCCCAGAACACAGGGTAGGTCGCTCCTACCTGACAGAATCGCTCTATGCCTGCACTGCCTACGGGTTATGCGGTGCGCATAGGCCTTCTGCTGGCCGCTTGGATGGCACTGACAGGGATGTTGGTTGCCGTCGGCTTCGGCGTCGTCCATTCGTCCACGGCTGCAGCGTTTGACCGTCACGTGACCTCGACGGTGGTCGCACACCGGTCCCCGGCCCTCAACTCGGCCATGAAAGCGGTCACGTGGCTGGGCTCGTGGGTCGCCCTGGTCATCGCGGGTGTCGTCGTGCTCGTTCTCGCTGTCCGTGGGCGACTTGCTTGGCTGGCCGTTGTGCTCGCTGTAGTGGCGTGGGCGGGCGAGACGGGCGGCGTCCAACTGGCGAAGCACGTCGTTGAGCGTCAGCGACCACCCGAGAACATCTGGCTCAAGACGGCCCACGGCTGGTCTTGGCCCTCCGGCCATATGGCCGCAGCCGTCGTTGTCTTCACCGTACTTGCCCTAGTCGTGACCTACATCTTCTCCTCCCGAGCCACACGGATCGTGGCATGGAGCCTCGCCATCGTCGCCATGGCTCTCGTGGGGTTTTCGCGGATCGAACTCGGCGTCCACTGGACGACTGACGTATTGGCGAGTTTCGTCTTCGTCTCCCTTTGGCTCTTAGCCATCGTGACGTTGTTCACGACTGAACTCAAAGGCTCACAAAGGAACGCGGCTCTCTGAAACCGGTGCCCAGACAACGAGGAGTGTGTGCGAATCTTGGCCCGGAGAACGACCTCTATCTGGCGTTCTAGTCACTCTCGCTGCCTTGGGTCTATGGGTGGGTGGGCCGTGACCTTCGACGGTGTTTGGACACTGCCTGAGCTAACGCGGTAGGACGAGTCCGTGATCGGCGACCGATGGGGAGTCACCGAGCCCGAAACCAAGCGACGCTATCCATGCGATGAGCTCGTGCCCGAACCAGGATTAGAGCTCTGGCGAGGGGTCACAGTCCAGGCACCACCCGATCGAGTCTGGCCATGGGTAATTCAAATTCGTCTGGGCCCATATTCGTACGACTGGATCGACAACCTCGGTCGGCCTTCACCGCGGCGGCTCTGCAACCTTCGAGAGCCTGTTCCTGGCGATGCCTTTACGTCAGCTCTCGGAGGGCGCGACTTTGGCCGGATCCTCGCTGTGACGCCTGGTCAGGATCTGACGGCCAAGATCAAGGGTGTTGTGATGTCTTACGTACTGGTCCCATACGGTTCGAATACTCGACTGCTACTCAAGATCGTTGCGTCGCGGGGCGGGTTTGCCGGACAGCTGCTCTCGATAGGAGACCTGATCATGGCCCGACGCCAACTGCTGAATCTGGCCTGTTTCGCTGAGCAAACACCGCGGGCTGTCGGAACCGGTTCTCACTCTGGATAATCGCCTCCTACCCGGCAGCGTTCGGGGGCATACCCGGCCTCGACCATCGCCTGTGATTTTCATGAGAATCGCGATTCGTCGCACTGCGTGCATCCATGTCGTTATCAAGGCATTATGCATTTATGGCAGATGTTGATTGGGAACTTCGTGAGACGGGCCCACCCGAAGCCGAGTGCACCGTGCTGCTACTCCCCGGAGGCCTGTGCAGTGCGGGCTCGTACGCGGAGGTCATGGCGGAATCGGGGCTCAGTGGTATGCGCTTGGTCGCCGCGACGCTGCCCGGCAACGCCGGCGCAGCGCCTCTCAGTGACTACAGCGTTGAGAACTACGCCCGAGTCACAACCGAACTGGCGAAGCAAGTCAGCGCTGACGTTGTCGTTGGGTATAGCTGCGGCGCCTCCGTTGCGTTCGAGATGGTCGTCTCGGGCAGCTTCACCGGGCCGGTCGTTTTGCTCGGCATCAGCCTGTCCTCCAAGGACGAGTCCGCGTTCTTCCGCTGCCTCATCCAAAGCGGCAAAGTGCTGGGGAGCGTGCCCACCAGGCTCCTGGCCACGGTGGCGAGCTCGATGATCAAGCGCACGGAGCTACCAGCAGAACGCAAGCGCGAGCTGCAAGAGGACTTCCACAAGAATGTGCCGCAGGACACTCTGCGCGCACTAAGCGCATATGTGAGTTGGCTACATCGGCTGGAGCGCCCGGCCGAGCGGCTGTGTCGAGCCGGTGTTCCGAGTTGGATCGTGCATGCCGAAAAGGGCGACGGCGGCCTGACGGACGACGAGCGCAGAACGCTCGAAGCGTGCCAACCCGCGCATCTGGTGACCATCCCTGGCAACGTGTTCTTCTTGCCGAACGAAGCATCAGCGCGAGTCGCGGACGTCATTCTGGAGGCGGTCGGACAGATCAGCACGGTTGGATGAATGACTCCAACACAAGAACTGCCTGATGGAGTGCTCGCAAAGCGCTGAGCCCGATCAGAACTCGACGTCCGCAATAGCGACCCGGATCCGCGTTATGGGACACCCTGCCACGTCGGCGGTGAGCACCGTCTCACGGAACCGGCGATTGCGGGACGGTTGCGCTAGCCCGGTCGAGCACCGACATTCACACGACTCGATAGAGACGCCAGGACCCGGCAACTCCTTTGAGTTCGTGCACGCCATGCTCAATGAAGGTGATCTCGGAGCCGGTAACCGCGGTTTTGATGCTCTCGCTGACCAACACTTCCCCCGGGCCCGCCAAGTCACAGACCCGGTTGGCGATGTTGACATGAAGACCGGCGATGTCTCAGCCCCCAAGTGGTCGCCCGAGGAGATCTCAGGCTGGCTCGCTCGGACCTACCCCAACGACCCCGAGATGTAGGTGTCGCACGAGACCATCTACCAGTCGATCTTCGTCCAGGGCCGAGGCGCCCTGCGCCACGAGCTGCACGTTTGTCTGCGCAGTGGCCGGGCCATGCGGCGCAACAAGAAGTGGGTCACGTCCGGGCACGGCATGGGCAAGATCCGCGACATGGTCATGATCACCGAGCGCCCGGCCGAGGCCGACGACCGTGCCGTGCCCGGGCACTGGGAGGGCGACCTCAGCAAGGGCAAGGGCTTCACCTCGGTCGGCACCCTGGTCGAGCGCAAGACGCGCTATCTGATGCTGATCCGCCTCCCCAAGGGCCACGGAGCCGAGGCCTTCCGAGACGCCCTCACCAAATGGATCATTACCTTGCCGGCCCAGTTGCGGCGCTCGATCACCTATGACCAAGGACCAGAGATGTCCGAGCACGTCCGCTTCAGTGTGGACACCGGTGTCGAGGTCTACTTCTGCGACCCCAAGAGCCCCTGGCAGCGAGGCACCAACGAGAACACCAACGGTCTGCTGCGCCAATACCTGCCCAAGAGGAGCGACTTGTCGATTTACAACCAGCGCCAGCTCGATGCGATCGCCAAGTCCCTCAACACCAGGCCTCGAAAGACCCTCGGCTTCATGACACCATGTGAGGCGTTCGCCGAGGCTGTTGCAACGACCGCCTGAATCCACAGGTGTTCGGGGATAGGTGGTACTCGCTGTCTGAGGTTTAGGATCTGCATCCGTGGAGGCAAATCCGAAGGGCTACAACTTTTCGGTCCATGTGACTAAGGGTCACGAACGAGAAGCCGTGGAAGCGCAACGGCGCAAGAAGCCGAGTCGGATCGGCAAGTTCGTCCTGAAGATGCTGGGTTTCAAAGGGGGGAGGCCGGGTCCGACTACATCAAGTAGTTGGAGAGCCTCTCCGGCCGCGGCCACTATCCGGCAGCGTTCTGGGACACCCGGCGTTCGGGGTCGTTCACCATCACAGGTGAGAAACTCGGTTATTGACAATCCCCCCGGGCGCGGTCGTTCTAGCACGCTGGCTGTCCGCGGTCGCCTCGCGTACCCTGCAGGCGCCTTCCGATAGCGGTGTCTCAGGCGGCGGCACCTCCCGTCAACGACCCTTTGACCGAGTTTGTTCGCCGGTTGTCAGAGATGGTCCGAATGGACCTGGCGGACATTGGTCGCTGTCCCTCACAATCCTCGGACCGGATCGCCGTGAGCCCGGTGCGAACTCTGACGGCCCCGCCATCGGGCGGGGCCGTTTCGCGATTGGGCCCGCCCCATCCTCGAACTCGGCGATTGGGTCACTAGTGCGGCGGTGTCGACGTGCAGGAGTTGAAGACTGTGTCCGGAATGACGACGATTAGCGGAGCTTCTTCGGTGCAGTCTTCTTCTTGGCTGGTGCAGCCTTCTTCTTGGCTACTGCCTTCGTGGCCGTCTTCTTGGAGGAGGAAGTGGGGGCCTGCTTGCTCGAAGTCGTTTTGCTCGTCCGAACCCTGACCTTCCCTACGACCGAGATCGACCCGGGTCCAGGTGTGAACATCGACTCCTCACCGGTGGACCACCGGACGCACAGGAGGTGGCCACGGACGTCAGTGACCACGCCCTCGCGTACCGCCTGACCGAGTTTCCTCGACTGGACACGGACCCGATCACCGACCTCTGTCATGACTTGAGCCTCTCACTCATACGCCGGGGGAGGAAACCCGCGTGAGCTGGGCTGATGAGTCTCGGCAAATCTTGCGGCCTGCACGGGCCGGCGGCGCGAGCCCGATATCTGACAGAACCGCGTCTCAAACGGGTATCCGACGTCTCATAACGGGACAGCAGGGGGTCCGGAATCGGACCCCGCTGCGAGCGCCTCCGCCGTGAATTGAAGTCTCCGGCGGGGGCGTCTCGCGTCCAGCACAACGGTTGCCCCTAGAACGGCAGTGGCAGGATTTACGCTGTGCGCAACCATGGATAAGTACGCCGACGTGCAGCACATCGGCATCGCGCTGTTTCGCCGGCGCCGGGAGTTGGGACTCCGACAAGATGAAGCAGCCAGGCTGCTGGGTGTCGAGGGTAGGACCCTCAGCCGTTACGAGCGCGGCCTGGTCGAGCCTAAGGGGGTCGTCATTGTCGCCCGTATCGCACGTCTCTTCGGCAACGATGTCGACCCGACCGAGCTGGCGCGTCTGTTCCTCGTCACCAAGATTCACATCGGCCGACAACGGGCCGAGGACCTTAGCCATGATGACGCTCGTATTCTTGAAGAGCTTCTTCAAGCTCGTTCGCCCGCTCCCGATGGTCAGCGATGACCTCGACGGGCTGACTGGGCTCAGAGGGTTCGGCTGGGGGCGGAGTCGTGTCCACCGCCACGTGTGCGGTCCTCCGGCGTCGCCGTCGTCCATCAGTCTTGCTCCAATTTCTCGGGCCAATTTCAGCGATATCTCAGATCGTTCCCAGAGTTTTGACTACCCAAGGTCACCATTCCGCTTCAGGACTCCCGACCTCGTGGATATGCACTTGACGGTGTGCTGAATCACCGCCATCAATGGCGTCACCGTTTGGCGAAAGGAAGCACTCCTCCCGTTGAGATGCACGGGTGAAGCCGGAGCGATAGATGAGGAAGAGAGGCAGTACCAAGGTTCGGTACGAGACCCGTGCGACGATTGACCGACCCATCAGCGACGTGTTCGCCCGATTGGCCGACGTGGATGGGTACGGCACGTGGATGCGCCGAACCGGTCTGTTCCGCCGATCTGGACGTACCTCCGACGGGCCTCTCGGCATGGGAACGGCTTACTTCGACGCCACGAGGATGGGCACATTTCGCGGTGAAGTGACCGACTATGAGCCACCAACGTCGACCGGCAACCTGTTGGAGTCGGCAGGTGCCCGCCGACTTGTCACCTTCTCGATCATCCCGATCTTCTCGGTGTCACGACCCTCAGTTCTTGCACCCGCCGCAATCTTGGGACCAAGGTCCCTCGTGCGCCGCCCCTTGAATTGGATACCGTGGGGGGTATGCGCAAGGGCTGGGCAATAACTCTCCGAGCGAGCGGTGCCGGTGTGGGGAGAACTCGCCGAGTGCTCCTTGCTCGAAGGATTGCGAATGGGGATTGGGGAGTCGGAGCCTCGAGGCAACGGAACTTGTAGTCCCAAACACAGGGAGCGGAAAAGCAACACGATCAGACGGAGGTGCGGATATGTCTCGCAAGAAGGTCGTCGTCCTTGGAAGCAACTTCGGAGGCCTCACGGCTTCATTGGCGGTGCGCCATGAGCTTCACGGCGACGTCGACGTGACGGTGATCTCCCCGAGTGACCACTTCGTCTTCAATCCGTCGCTGATCTGGCTACCCTTTGGCAAACGACGCCCCGATGACCTCAGCTTCCCCGTGGCACCCACCCTCGAGACGCATGGGATCGAGTTCGTGCATCGGGCTGCCGACGTCATCCATGCCGACGAGCATCGGGTGAGCGCTGGCGACCGGGACTACGCCTACGACTATCTGGTGATCGCCACCGGCTACAAGAACAATTTCGATGTGGCCCCAGGCCTGGGTCCCGGTGGGAACGCAGTCACCATCACTTCCCTCGAGGACGCCATCAAGGCGGGCGAGCGCTGGCGGGCATTCCTCAACCAACCTGGTGACGTCGTCGTGGGCGCCACGCAGGGCGCCAGCTGCTTCGGGGCCGCCTACGAGTTCTTGTTCAACGCCGCGTACCACATCAAGAAGAACAAGCTGAAGAGCAGGGTCAAGCTGACCTATGTCACGGCCGAGCCCTTCCTCGGTCACTTCGGGATCGGGGGGCTGCCTCACGGCGAGTCGTTGCTCAAGATGTTCCTCAAGAAGGAGGGCATCGAGGCCGTGACCGGCGCGTCGGTCGAGTACGTGGACACCGACGCCGTCCACCTCGCCTCGGGCCAGGACCTCCCGTTCCGCTACTCCATGTTGATCCCGCCCTTCGTGGGCCAGGAGGTAGTGGCAAAGAGCGGTCTCGCCGACCCCAAGGGCTATGTTCCCGTGCGCCCGACCTACCAGACGACGGACCACGATGACATCTATGCCGTTGGCATCGCCGCCGCCGTCACTGTCCCCTGGCAGACTCCGACTCCGGTGGGGATCCCCAAGACCGGCTTCCCCACCGAAACCATGGCGCACGTGGCGGCCCGCAACATCGCGTCGCAGATCAAAGGGGAGGAGCCTGCCGACGAGAAGCCGTTCGAGGACATCAAGGCTGTCTGCGTCATGGACGCGGGGAACAATGGCGTAATCATCCTGGCCGACAAGATGCTCCCGCCCCGCGAGCACGGGGTTATGATCCCAGGACCGCAGGCCCACCTCATGAAGCTCGGCTTCGAGAAGTACTTTCTCTGGAAGGCCCGCAACGGCTACGTGACGCTGCCGTAGCGTCAGGCGCGTTCCCGACGGCGAACTCGTGGCATATTCCCGCGTCCGTGCGTCGCGCGGTGGTGGCGCCACCTGTCGCGTCGCGGTTTAAGTGAGCTTCATGAACATCTTCTGGACCTCCTCGAGCTGGTAACCCTCCGCTTCCGCCAGCTCGGGGTTGGCCAGGCAGTAGGTGAGACCGGCGGCCACCAGCCGGAAGCCGGCCTGTTCAAGCGCCTTGTTCGCGGCAGAAATCTGCGTGACCACATCGCGGCACTCGCGTCCGTCGTCGAGCATGCGCTCGATTCCCTCGAGCTGACCGGCCACGCGGTGCAGCCGGGTCCGCACGTCCCGGATCACCTCTTCGGGCAGTTGCATCCTGGTCGTCCTCCCTTTCGGTGGCTGCGGTCTCGCCCTTGACTATACCCCTACGGGTATCCGATAGTATACCCCTAGGGGTATTAGGTCGGACCGAGGAGGGTTAACCCGGTGGCATCGACGATCGAACGACTGACGGAGGCCGAGGGGCGGGCGCCGGGTCGCGCCACGGGGGGCCATGGCGATGCAGGCGCCTCGTCCCACCGCAGCCCGCTGGCCCGTCTGGGCCGCTGGACGGCCACCCACTTCCGCGCCGTGCTGCTGATGTGGCTGGTCGTCATCGGCGCCTTCGGCGTCTTCGCGGTGAAGGTCGAGCACGCCCTCGCGGGTGCCGGCTGGCAGGACTCGACGAGCCAGTCAGTGAAGGCCCGTGACATCGTCCAGCGCGACTTCGCCGGCCTGGGTTCGACCGCCCTCCAGGTGGTGGTGGTCGACCACAACGGACCGATCGCCTCCAGTCCGGCGGCGCAGCAGGTCGTGGCCGGCGTGGCGCGCACGCTGCGGGCCAACCCGAACGTCTCCGCGGTGACCCTGCCCCAGCCCGGGGTCTCGCTGTCCCGCGACGGCCGCACGGCCATCGTCACCGCTGGTGCCGCCTCGGACCCCAACGCCATGGTTACAACGGCCGACACGTTGAACGGGCAACTCTCGAAGCTGGTCCGCCACGACGTCTCGGTGACCCTTACGGGTGACAGCGCCTTGTGGGCCGATTTCAACAACGCCAACCGCTCGGCCATGCTCCGCTCCGAGATGCTGTCATGGCCCGTCACGATCGCCATTCTCATCATCGTCTTCGGAAGCCTGGTCGCAGCCGGCCTCCCGTTGCTGCTGACCATGGTCGGGCTCATGGTGGCGGCCGGCGCCCTCGTGCTCACGACACACGTGACCCCGGTCTCCATCTGGGCCCTGAACTTCGCCTTGATGTTCGCACTCGCCCTGGGCATCGACTACGCCCTCTTCCTCGTCGTCCGCTTCCGCAGTGCCTTGCAGCGCCGAGGGGCCACTCGCGACGACTGTGACGCTGTCGCGGCCGCGGTGTCCGAAACGCTCGATACGGCCGGCAAGGCCGTCGCATTCAGCGCGCTCACGGTGCTGGGCGCCCTCGCCTCCATCCTCATCGTGCCGAGCCCCGCCTTCCGCTCCATGGCTCTCGGCATCATGCTCTCAGTGGTCGCGGTGCTCGCCGCGACACTGACCCTGCTGCCGGCGGTGCTCGGCAAGCTCGGGACCCGGATCAATGCCGGACGCATCCGCCTCGGACGCTCGCATCCGCCCGGAGAGGACGGCCGGCTCGAGCGCGGGCTGCACCGCTGGGGTCGTCTCGTCTGGCGTCACCCGGTCTGGAGCGGTGGCGCGGCTCTCGTGTTGCTGGTCCTGGCCGCGCTGCCCGTGATCGGCCTACGCACCAACATGCCCTCCATCACCATCGTGCCTGCGTCGGCCAACGCCCGCGTCGGGTACGACCAGGTGGTGTCCGCCTTCGGCCCGGGCGCGCCGGGAACGCTCGGGGTTCTCGTCCCGGCCGCGTCCGAGCCGGCGGCGCTGACCACGTTGGCGCACGACTCGGGGGTGGCCGCCACCGCGCCGGGACCGACGCGTGCCGGCTGGACGCTCAACCAGGTCGTTCCGGCGAACGGTCCCTCCACGGTGGCCACTGGCGCCACCACCGACCGGCTGCGCGCCGAGCTGCCGGCTGGCTCGCTCGTCGGGGGCGCAGCGGCCGAGAACCACGACCTCCAGGCGGCACTCACCCACGACGCGCCATTGGTCGTGGGCATCCTCCTCGGCACGGGTTTCCTGCTGCTGCTCATTGCGCTGGGCGCGCCCCTCATCGCAGCGGTCGGCGTGGCCATCACGGCGCTGTCGGTCGCCGGCGCCTTCGGGATCGCCCGGCTCATCTTCCAGGACGGGTGGCTCTCGGGGCCGCTGCACTTCCAGTCGCAGGGCTTCGTCGATGCCTGGGGCCCGATCTTCTTCGGCGCCATGGTCTTCGGGGTGGCGATGGACTACACCCTCTTCTTGCTCTCGGCGGCCAAGGAGCGCTACGAAACACACCCGGACCCCGAGCACGCCATGGTCGGGTCGGTGCGAACGTCGGGTCGGGTCGTGCTCTCGGCGGCCGCCGTGATGATCGCCGTCTTCTTGACCTTCGCCCTCTCGGGCCCGCTCGCCCCGAAGGAGATGGGGGTGATCCTGGCGGTCGCCGTGGCGCTGGACGCCCTGATCGTCCGCATGGTCCTGCTCCCGGTCGTGCTGCGCCTAGGTGGCCACAAGGCCTGGCACCGGCCGAAGGTGCTCGACCGTGTGCTGCCGAAGGTGACGTTCTCGCACTGACCGCCGGTTGCACTCCGCAGAGCCGACTCATCGCGGCCGTCGGATCTTGGGCGCAGCACGGGACCGATCCGCGAGATCACGTCTCTGAGTCTGCGTGCTTCAGAACACCGACAAGGTGCCGTTGCCGGACACCTGCAGATGCAGGACCCCGAGCGCATAGCTCGCCTCCCTCGGCGACGACCCTGTGCCCGTTCCAGACGACGTTGGTGGGACTCCTGTCCAACGCGGCCTCGAGACTGAGGTGCGGGTGGTGGCCCGAGATCGAGAGCGTCCACGAGTTCTTGTACAAGCGCGAAACCGTTGCCGCCAGAGGGCAAAGGCGTGAGTGTCGCTGGATCGAGCGAGACCCAGCGCACCGCAGAGCATCGTGACGCTTCTCCCAGTGCGCGCCCCCGGCACGATTCGAACGTGCGACACTCGGTTTAGGAAACCGATGCTCTATCCCCTGAGCTACGGGGGCTCGGACGCGGACTCCGCGTGGGACACCCCATTGTGCCCTAGGGAGAGTCCCTCCTCTGGGTGCCGTCGGTCGGGGCGAGCGCGGATCGCCGGACCGAAGAGGACCATCACCACCTGGCCAGGAAGATGCTTCTCGGGCACCGCGAGCAGGCCATTCGACCCCGCCACCTGCACCACCATGTCCCGCACGCTGGACGTCCTCCTTCGGTGTCGGTGCATGGTACGGACCGTTTGTCGTCGTTCCGTGAGGCGCTGTTCAGGGCGCTGTGCCGGACAGCCGAGTCTGACGGCCGAGGTTCGCGGCGACCGCTCCGCCCAGGACCTATTCTCTTAGCGGGTACGCGGCCTCCGACAGAGGTTGGAGCACGTGCGTTGCGCCTTCGCCGTCCGCCCACGCTGGCCAACGCGCCCGCGCGCACGTGAAACCCGAACCAAGGAGACAGTCATGACGACCCCCGCGACCCCGCTGCCCTACAAGGTGGCCGACCTCTCGCTGGCCGCCTTCGGGCGCAAGGAGATCGAGTTGGCCGAGCACGAAATGCCCGGCCTGATGGCCATGCGGGCCGAATACGGTGCCAGCAAGCCGCTGGCCGGCGCCCGCATCACCGGCTCGTTGCACATGACGGTACAGACCGCCGTCCTGATCGAGACGCTGACCGCGCTCGGCGCCAAGGTCCGCTGGGCCAGCTGCAACATCTTCTCGACCCAGGACCACGCCGCGGCCGCCGTTGCCGTGGGCCCCGACGGCACCGCCGACGATCCCAAAGGCGTGCCCGTCTTCGCCTGGAAGGGCGAGACGCTCGAGGAGTACTGGTGGTGCACGGAGCAGGCGCTGCTGTGGCCGGGCGAGGGCGGGCCAAACATGATCCTCGACGACGGCGGGGACGCCACCCTCCTGGTGCACAAAGGCGTGGAGTTCGAAAAGGCAGGCAACGTCCCCAAACCATCGACGGCCGAGTCCGAGGAGTTCGCCTTCGTGCTCGCGCTGCTGGGACACAGCCTGTCCGAAGACGCTGGTCGATGGACGTCCGTGGCCAACGGGATCAAGGGCGTGACCGAGGAGACGACGACCGGCGTGCACCGGCTCGTCGACATGGCACGCAAGGGTGAGCTCCTCTTCCCCGCCATCAATGTCAACGACTCCGTGACCAAGTCGAAGTTCGACAACAAGTACGGATGCCGCCACTCGCTGGTGGACGGAATCAACCGCGCCACCGACGTGCTGATCGGCGGCAAGGTGGCCGTCGTCTGCGGGTACGGGGACGTGGGCAAGGGCTGCGCTCAATCGCTCGCCGGGCAGGGTGCGCGCGTCGTCGTCACCGAGGTCGACCCCATCTGCGCGCTGCAGGCGGCCATGGAGGGCTACAAGGTCACGACGCTGGAGGACATCCTCCCGGAAGCCGACATCATCATCACGACGACCGGCAACAAGGACATCATCCGGGCCGAGTACATGGCGGCCATGAAGCACCAGGCGATCGTCGGCAACATCGGACACTTCGACAACGAGATCGACATGGCCGGTTTGGCCAAGACCCCCGGTGTCGAACGGGTGAACATCAAGCCACAGGTCGACAAGTGGGTGTTCCCCGATGGCCACGCCATCATCATCCTCTCGGAGGGCCGTCTGCTGAACCTGGGCAACGCCACCGGGCACCCGAGCTTCGTGATGTCCAACTCGTTCACGAACCAGACGATGGCCCAGATCGAGCTGTTCACCCAGACCGGTCAGTACGTCAACGACGTCTACGTGCTCCCAAAGCACCTCGACGAGAAAGTGGCCCGCCTGCATCTCGACGCGCTCGGCGTCACGCTGACGACGCTCACCAAGGAGCAGGCCGACTATATCGGGGTGCCGGTCGAGGGACCGTACAAGCCCGACACGTACCGGTACTGAGCGTCGTCGAGGCGCGCCGTGCGAGAGGCCGGGGCTGGTCAGCTCAGCGTGGCGGTGGCGATCACCGCCCCGTCCGGCGTGACCACCTCGGCCTTCTGCACGTCCTTCGGGTCGAGATGCAGCGGGGCGACCCACGCCCCATAGCCCTCGCGGGCCACGAACGTCCCCACCTCGTGCGTGACCCCGTCGCGGGTCACGACCACGCAGTGGACAACGCCCCGCGCCGTGGAGTCCTCGAGCATCATCGACATCCAGGGACGGTCGCCGCCGACGGCAACCACGTGCCCGACCGTCTCGCCTGCCTGCACGAAGTCGCCGGACAGCACGGTTTTGGTCCCGGTCGTGGCGTTGGCCTGGATGCCCGGCGGGGTCGACGCAGTGCTCAAGCCGAAACCGAGGGCAGCAAAAGCGGCGGCGGCGGCCACCGCGGCGGGCACCCACTGCCGCGGGCGGATCGAGCGCAGCGGCGGCAGCGCTCGCAACCGTCGCCGCGCCGGCCTCGACTCGGCGGTGAAACCCATCCGCTCGAACAGGCGGCTTTCGAAGCCCACGGGGGGCTCCACCTCGGGAGCCACCTGCAACACGGTGTCGGCCACGCGCGACAGCTGCTCGAGCTCCTCGGCACAGCGCGGGCACTCGTCGACGTGTGCCAGCGCACGCGCTCGGTCGCGGCCCGTCAAGACGCCGAGCGCCAGCTCGGCCAGGTCATCGGTGTACCGGGCACAGCCCGGATCGTTCTTCGGTGCGTCCGCGCTCATCGCTCGTCGCTCACCCCCTCTGCATGTTCGACTGCGGCGCGCAACCGGATGAGGGCCGTCCGGATGCGCGTCTTGACGGTGCCGAGTGGTATCCCCTCGGCCTCGCTGATTTCGAGTGCCGTCCTCCCGTAGACGGAGGCCAGCACGACCGCCCTGCGCTGCTCGTCGGGCAGCACATCGAGCGCGGCGTGCACCACGTGCCGGATGTCCCCCCGGCGGACGCTTTCCTCGGGGTTGTAGTCCGCACTGCCGGCTGCGGTGGCCGCGAAATCGTCGGGGTCGGTCGGCACGGCGCGCCGCAGCCGGAGCGCATCGATGGCCAGGTTGCGGGTGATCGTCAGGACCCACGACGCGACCGAGCCCCGGCGGGGGTCGAAGACCGGGGCGTGGCGCCAGACCCGGATCATGGCCTCCTGGGCCACGTCCTCGGCCACACCGGCATCCCCGGTCATGGAGTACGCCAGGCCGAAGACGCGCTTCTGGTAGCGACGCACGAACGTGACCGCGGCGGGCTGTTCCCCGACGGCCATCCCGGCCAGGAGGGCCTCGTCGGACAGGTCGCCCTGGGCCATGGGCAATTCTCGCATCCTCAGGACTACGGGCTTGCCCCGCTCTCGGATTGCCCGGCCGGGCCGGGACCGGTCAGCGCAGGCCCGCGAACAGGTCGTCTTCGGGCACCGGCGCGTCCGTCGTGTCGAGGACGCGCACGAACTGCTCGGAGCCCAAGATCGACGAGAACAGTTCGACGCCCATCTGCAGAAAGAAGATGTTCTCGCCCTGACTGGCGTGGGCCTCGAGGGACTTGTACTTGCGGTCGGCGACCGCGCTGCAGTCGATCGTCGTCGTGATCAACTCGTCGGGCGTTCCGAACTCGGGGTCCGCATCCTCGTCAGGAACGTCGCCGACGTCGATACCGTGCTCAACCAGCATCTCGCGGAATCCCCGCAGACGCGAACGAGGGATCGCCGTGTAGTACAGCTTGGCCGGAATACCGGACTGGTCGATGGCGCCGCGGGTGACACGGTTGGCCTGGATGTGGTCGGGATGACCGTAGAAGCCGTGCTCGTCGTAGGTGACGACGACCTGCGGCCGGTACGTCCGCATCAGGGCGGCTACGCGGCGGGCGGCGACGTCGACCGGCGTGTGCCAGAAGGCGTCCGGTGCGTCGTTCTGCGGCCAGCCCTCCATGCCCGAGTCGTGGTACCCGAGCATCTCGAGATTCGTCACCCCGAGGACCCGGCAACTCTCCTCGAGCTCTTGGCGACGCAACGTCACGACGGTCCCCTCGTCGTGGGACGGGTCGTCGGGCTTCACGCCGCCCGGCCCGTCGCCCAGCTCGCCGTTGGTGCAGGTGACCAGGACTGTGCGCACGCCTTCGGCCGAATATTTGGCCAAGATCCCCCCGGTACCGATGGCCTCGTCGTCGGGGTGCGCGTGGACGGCCATCAGGGTGAGCGGTTGCTCGGGCATGCGATGCAGCGTACGGGGCGGCGACGCCAGATCGGCCGGGCGGAGCCGACCGGGGCGCGAGGTCAGGTCTGCAGGTCGCCGACGGCACCCGCCAGCTCGGCCAACTCCTCCGGCCACGCGCCCGGAGGCGCAGTCGGCCGCACGACGAACTTCGAGAAGCCCACCTCGAGGAACTGCTCCAACGTCGTCCGCAGCACCTTGAGCCCAACCGGGATCAGCTGGTCGAGCGGCCGGCCCCGGGCGCGCCGAGCCAGGGGTGTGGACGCAAGCGAGCCCAGGTCGGTCCCGTCCGGGGCGTAGGCCAGGCTGACCCCGAAGTGCTCCGGGCTAATGGCCCGGTCGTGCTCGGAGGCGACCCGCTCGATCACCGCCCGCCCGGCCGCGGCATCGGACGGGGTGCAGAACGCCGGGAGCCAGCCGTCGGCCAGGCGGCCGCAGCGCTCCAGCGCGGACGGCACGTTTCCACCGAGCCAGACATCGAACGGTTCCTGCACCGGGCGGGGCGAGACCGAGACGTCCTCGAAAAGGCCGGCCGGACCGGAGTGGCTCACCACCTCGCCGGCCCAGAGCCGGCGCAGCACAGGGAGTGCGTCCTCCATGAGCGTGGCGCGCTCGGCCGGCGGGATCCCGATGGCGCTTCGCTCGCCGCCGAGACCCAGGCCGGGGACGAAAGTGAGCAGGAACCGGCCCCCGGAGAGTTGGTCGAGCGTGCCGATCGCCTTGGCCAGCCACACGAGGTTGCGCCCGGGCAACAGCATGGTGGTCCCGACCTTCAACGTGGGACAGGCGCCGGACACCCAGGACAACCCGACCAGCGGGTCCGGACCAGGGCGGGTCAGCACCTCGGGGAGCCAGAGCGAGTCGAACCCGTTGTCGGCGATCGCGTGAGCCAGCGCCACCATCTCGTGGGGGCCGAGGCTCTCGCCGCCCGCGCTGATGCCGATCCGGACCTTCACGGCGTGCCGCCTCCGGGCGCCCCCGCCAGCGTGGCGAGGGCGTGCTCGATCCCTTCGTCGTCGACGTCGTGATGGGTGACGAAGCGCACGGTGTCGGGCGCGATGGCGTGGGCCAGCACGCCGTTCCGCTCGAGATAGGCCAGCAACTTCGCGGGCTCCGGATGGACGAAGGTGACGATGTTGGTGCGCACCAACGCGGGATCCAGTCCGCAGGAGGGCCACCGGCTCGACACGGCTTCGGCCAGGC
>Ga0207777_1000081_pt1 | contig 19594 bp, 18 predicted proteins | sample LuqExpMetageno35_FD_187793 | JGI IMG/M metagenome (GOLD analysis project Ga0207777, IMG submission 187793) | Tropical forest soil microbial communities from Luquillo Experimental Forest, Puerto Rico - Sample 35 (SPAdes) | ecosystem: Environmental > Terrestrial > Soil > Tropical forest ...
GAGCAGCGGCAGGCCGCCGAGGCCTCGAAGGCGATGTATCAGAAGGAGCTCGCCGCGAAGCGCTACGGCGCCATCACCACCGAGATCCTCGACGCGCCGGACTTCTATTTCGCCGAGAACTATCATCAGCAGTACCTCGCGAAGAATCCGATGGGCTATTGCGGGTTGGGCGGCACCGGCGTGTCGTGCCCGATCGGCACCGGTGCCGAGCTGCAAGGCGCCACGGCCTAAAAATTCGCGACGCGGAAAGAAGATGACGCCGAACGCCTTCGGGGGTCCGCTGCTTTTGCAGAAAGCTGGGAAATGACGAGCCTTTCCGACGCGAGGGGTTTGCGGGTCCTCTTGCTGGCCGGCGCCCGCGCGCAACAGGCTACAGCAGGTTGATGACGCCGTGGCGGTGAAGAGCGCGATGGTTCTTAGTCAGAGTGATCCGTTCGTCCCGCAGAAGCGGGAACCCTCTGCAAAGAAAGAACTGGATTCCGCTTGCAGCTTAGCAACGCTCACTTCATGTGCTTCGCGAGGAATTCCTTTGTCCGGCTCCAGGCGAGGGCGGCGGCGTCCTTGCGGTAGCTCGCGCGCTCGTCGTTATAGAAGGCGTGCGGCGCGTCCGGATAGGTATGGGTCTCTGCCTGCGGCTGTTTTTTCTTGATCTCTTCCACTGTCGACATCGGAATGCTTTCATCCCTTTCGCCGAAATGCATCTGCAGTGGACACTTCGGCTTCTCATCGGCGAATTGGCCGATCATGCCGCCGTAGAAAGCGACCGCCGCCGACAAGCCGGAGATGCGGCAGGCTGCGAGGAAGGCGGCGGTGCCGCCCATACAGAAGCCTATGACGCCGAGCGCGCCTACTCCCTTCATGCCGTTCTTGGCCGCGGTGATGTCATGCATCATGTGCTCGAAGTTGAGGTTTCCTAGATAGCTGCGCGCATGCGCGATCTCGTCCGGCGTGTAGCCAGTTTCGAAATTGCGTACGAAGCGGTCGAACACTGCCGGTGCCACCGCGACGTAGCCGAGCGCCGCCAGGCGGTCGCACACTGCGCGGATGTGATGATTGACGCCAAAAATCTCCTGCACTACGACCATACCGCCCTTGGGCGCACCCTGCGGATCGGCGCGGTAGGCGCCGAGCGTGTGCTTGTCGGTGGTGGTGAGGGTGAATTGCTTGCCCAAGGTAGCCTCCCTGATTATTGCACCATGCGAAACGCGGAAAACGGGCGCTTTTTAGCATTTGGGCAAGGGCCTTTGCCAGCAGTTCGTATGAATGCTTGCATGCCACGTGATCGAAAATCATGGCGTCACCACTAGCTCGTCGGCCTTGTTCGACTCGATCAGTGGCTCGAGCTTGGCGAGCACCGTCTCTGGTTTGCCGACCGGCAGGCGCGCCCGATTCTGCGCCATGTGTGCCTTGTCGTCCGGCAAATTGTCGTAAGCCGCGGCATCTTCCGGCGAGGCGAGCGGTAGATATTCACCCTTGGCGCGACGCACGATATTGAGGTCGACGGTGTGGGCGAGGTCATTGCGCCGGAGCCGACGCGCAGCCGGCTGGTCACGGCGGCGATCTGCCCGATCTTGATGTCGGGGCGGAGCTCGCGATCGACGGCAGATTATGGTGTTCGGCGCACCAATAGCGCAGGTAACCGAGCTAATCGGCGAGACGGCGCGTCGGCGCCGGACCCGGATTCCCGCCGCACACGCGGCGTGGTTTCTAGATTTGGGGTTCGCCCCGGAAGGACCTTGTCGCATGCGCCATCTTCTCGTCCGCTTTGGGATGCGTATGATAGGCGGAGAAGGAGTCGGGCGTGGCCGAGTTGACTGAATGGAGAGTGCCGCCTTCCGCGCAGCCGCGTCCCGAGGACTACGGCTACGACCTCGAGCGCGCGCTCTCCTCGGTGGTCGGCATGCATTCGATGATTCCGCCCGACGCCTTCACCGCCGAGACACTCGGCGTCGAACGCGCGGGCAACGGTGTGCTGATCGACAACGGCTTGGTGCTTACCATCGGCTACCTGATCACCGAGGCACAGACCGTGTGGCTGCATCTAGGCGACGGCCGCGTGGTCGAGGGCCACGCGCTCGGCTTCGACCAGGAGACCGGCTTCGGACTGGTGCAGGCGCTCGGCAAGATCGAGCTGCCGGCCTTACGGATCGGCGTCTCGCGCGAGGCCGACATCGGCGAACGCGTGGTGATCGGCGGCGCCGGCGGCCGCACCCGCTCGCTCGCCGGCCACATCGCCGCCAAGCAGGAATTTGCCGGCTACTGGGAATACGTGCTCGACGAGGCCATTTTCACCTATCCGGCGCATCCCAACTGGGGTGGCACCGGTCTGATCTCATCGAAGGGCGAGCTGATCGGCATCGGATCCCTGCAGCTCGAGCGCGCGCGCGAGGGCAAGAATGAGCATCTTAACATGATCGTGCCGATCGATCTGTTGCCGCCAATACTCGACGACCTGCGTAAGTTTGGCCGCGTCAACAAGCCGGCGCGGCCCTGGCTCGGGCTCTACTCGACCGAGGTCGAGGACAAGATTGTAGCGGTCGGCATCGCGCCCAAGGGCCCAGCGGCGCGAGCGGAGCTGAGGACCGGCGACGTGATCTTGGCCGTGAAAGGGGAGGTCGTGTCCACGCTCGCGCAGTTCTACCGCAAGGTCTGGTCGCTCGGCCAAGCCGGCGTCGAGGTGCCGCTCACGCTCTACCGCGAAGGCGTTACCTTCGAAGTGCGGGTGAATTCTTCCGACCGCGCGAGATTCCTCAAGGGACCGAAATTGCACTGAGCACGTCGGGCGATCTTACGAAGCGCGCCATCGTCTGTGTGGCGTTGTTGCTGGCGACGGACTTTGCCGCCGCGCAACAGGTTCAAAGCCTCTAGGTCACCGAGTGTGGCATGAATGCAAAGGTTTAGCCGGACGGAGAATCGTAAGGCCGCGCCCGGATTGTCGACCAAAATGGCGCGGCGCAGCGCGCGTTGCTGGTCCAATCGAGAAACGGCTGCAAGAGCTGCGTGGCGTCCGGCACCGGTCCTTCCCGCGGCGGGTGCGGCTAGTCGGTGGCCCAGACGAGATTGTGCGGATTGGCGACGATGAGCGCGTTGTGGAACGGCTCCGCGTAGTTGGGCGGCCAGCCGGTAAGTACCCGATAGTTTTGCCCACATCCGTCCCAAACCGACGCCGCGCAACCCCCTCATTGGGGCTCTATGTTCGCGAGCTTCGCCGCATCGCGCATTTGCTCGTAGTCGGTGCGGATGAAGGCCGCAAAGCCGGCCGGCGTCATCTGCTCCGCCATGGCGACCTCTGCGCCCATGCCGCGCAGGCGCTCGGGCGCCGTGCCCGAGGTGAGTCCACCGGCCACCGCCTTCTGCAATTGCTCGATGATTCCCGGTGGTGTTCTGGCGGGCGCCAGGATTCCGATGTAGCTCGCGGCGGTGAAATCCTTCACGCCGCCCTCGATGAAGGTCGCGATGTCGGGGGCGAGCTGCGAGCGCTTGACCGCAGCGATCGCGACGATGCGCGCCTTGCCGCCTTTGTGCAGCGGCAGCGCGGTGGAGAACTCGGTCATCGCCGCCTGGATGCTGCCACCGATCAGGTCGGGCATCAACGCGCCGCCACTGCGGTACGGGACATGCGTGAAATTGGCGCCGGTCGCCGCCTTGAAACGCTCGAGCGTCATGTGCGTGGCGCTGCCGACGCCGGAGGTGGCGATCGCCACCGGTCGCTTCTTGGAGGACGCGATCAGGTCAGGCAGCATCTTTGCTTCGACGCCGTTGTTGAGAATGATGACGTGCGGCACGTAGCTCGTCAGCGCCACCGGTGCGAAGTCCTTGAGCGGGTCATAGCCGAGCTTGCCCTGGACGAACGGGTTGACGGTGAGCGGCCCGTTCGAGCCAACCAGAAGCGTGTAGCCGTCGGGTGCTGAGCGCGCGACCGTTTCGGCCCCGATGCTGCCGCCGGCGCCGCCACGGTTGTCGACGATCACCGGCTGGCCCAGCGCCTGGCTCATCTGCTCGCCGACCAGCCGCCCGACTATGTCGGCATTGCCACCCGGTGCGAATGGAACGATCAGATGGACTGGCCGATCCGGATAGACGGCGAAGGCAAAGCGCGGAAAGAGACTCGCAACTGTGCCGAGCCCAAGACCGGCGATCATGCGGCGGCGTGAGATCGGCATAAAATCCTCCGCCCGCGGTTTCTCCGTCCGTGCATGTCCAGAACAAGCTAGATTTAGCTGTCCACTGTGCCAAATTTTCGCCTCGGATCAAGCCCGTGGGCGGAGGCTGAAATGATGAGACGGTGCACACAAGTCATGGTGGCGGTTTGCTGCCTCGTGCTCGTTTACGCGGGAGCGCTGGCGCAAGATTTCTCTGACCGGCCGATCCGCATCATCGTCGGCCTCGTCGCCGGAGGTGCCACCGATGTCACCGCGCGGCTCATCGCGCAGAAGCTGACCGACGGCCTCCACACGAATGTTTACGTCGAAAATAGGCCCGGTGCTGCCTTCGAGCCGGCCTTGCGCGAACTCACCAACGCCGCGCCGGATGGCCACACGTTGTTCATGATTTCAGCGGCGGTAGTCGTCACTCAGCCGTTCAAGAAGGACTATCCGTTCGATCTGACCAAGATGACGCCGGTCACGGTCGTATCCGACGGGCCGTTCATCCTGGTCTCGCGCAAGACGCTTTCGTTCCAGACTGTCAAGGATCTCGTCGACTACGGAAAGGCGAACCCGGGCAAGCTCACTTTCGGCTCCGGCGGCGGCGCGGGCTCCTCGCTGTATCTTGCTGCCGAACTCTTGCGGCTGCGCGCCGGCATCTCGATTGTCAACGTCCCGTATAAGGGCGCGGCCGCCGCGCTCAACGATCTGCTCGGCAGCCACATCGACGCCATGTTTGATGCCATGCCAGTGCAGGTCGCGCAGGTGAAGGCCGGCAACGTGGTCGGCCTGGCCGTGACAAGCGCGCAGCGCTCTTTCGCGCTGCCGGAGGTGCCGACCATGGCCGAGTCTGGCTTCAATGAATTCGTGGTGACCAATTATTTCGGGCTGCTGGCCCCGCCCCACACGCCGCCGAATATCGCCAAGGCGCTGCGCGACGCCGTCGTCAAAGTGGTAGCCTCACCCGACCTGGTCGAGCAGTTCAAGCAGCAGGGCATGGCGCCCGTCGCCAACGAGCCGGCGCAGTTCGGCGACTTGATCAGGTCAGAGCTGGCGCTGTGGGCGCAGGTGATCAAGGATGCCAGTATCGAGCGTCAGTAGTCAACGCGCAGTCCTGGCGCCGAACCGGTAATGGTGGCGGCCCGCAGTGCGAAATTCGCCGCACCGCCCAATGGGCGAAGAAACACTGGTTGTCGATGCCGGCGAAACTGCTCTGATCGGCGATTATACAAAAATTCGAAATCCTCGGTGATTCCGAGCACCCTTTCCCGCCAGGCGCCTCGCTCAGTTGACCAAGTCGCGGCGGCGGAGAAAAGGCCGAGGTCGAAAGCACCAGGCGGGACCTGTCGCTGTAGACGCCGCAGGACGCCACTGCCCAGTCCATCGTTATGCTGCGGCCCCTCGGAGGAGCCGAGTGGAGCTTTGCCTGCAAAGTTATCGCGCGGGATAGTCGACGCGCTTCTTGTAGCCCGCGGTGAAATCGCCATTGAGCGCGTCGCGCACCCAGTCGGCCATCCGCATATAGAAGTCGGGGAGCGCGCCGCCGAAAGTGTGCGTCTCATCCTCGTAGACCCACATCTCCTTCGGGCAGGTCAGCAGCGCAAACATGCGTTCGCCATCCTCGAGCGGGCACAACTCATCGAATTCGCCCATCGCCAGCAGCGTCGGGCATTTGATCCTTGAAGCGATCGGCTCGAGCGTCATCTTCGCAGCCATGGCATCGAACTCGTCTTCGTCGCGGATGTTCGACATGTACATGTAGTTAGCGCGGTAGGCGGGCTTCGAATGCTTGAAGATCGTGTCCTTCTGCAGATAGTTACCCATGGCGCCGACCAGCGCCTTCACGCGATTGTCGAAGGCGGCGACGCGCGGGCCCCAGTAGCTGCCCATGCTCCAGCCGTAGATGCCGATCTTGTTCGCGTCGAGCTCGGGGATTTTCTCGATGAAGTCGAGCGCCGCTTTGCCGGCGCGCTCGAAGTTGTCGAGCGTAACCCAGGTCTCGCGCGTGTTGCTCTCGCCCTGACCGGGCCCGTCAATGGAGAGCGTTGCCATGCCGCGGCGGCGGAAATGATTGTGGTAGGGGCTCGGCATGTATTCCTTTATGGTGTCCATGCCGGGGATCACCAGCACGCATGGACTTTTCTTCGCGCCGGGAACGAGCTGTAAAATGCCGGGGATGGTCTTACCGTTCTCGAACGGGATCTCGACACGCTTGACCGGCGCCTCTTCGAACAACTCGGTGAAACGCGTGTAGCAATAGATCAGGCGCTTGTAGAGCTCGAGCTTGCGCGGCGTGTTGGCATGGATAACGCCGCAGGCTGGCCCGTAATAAAGCGCGGCGCGGTAGTAAAACTCGGCCGCGCTCTCGCGGTTGCCGGCTGATTCTGTCTCCTCGGCGAGCTTCTGTTCCTGCTCGGCGGTACGCACCCATTGCTTGACCACCGCCATCGGATGCTTGATGCGCTCGGTGGTGCGGCGCACGTCGGCGGGGCGGAAGCCCCATTCGACGAACATTACGGAGCGGAAGCCAAAGACGTCGAGAACTTTGTAGAATTCCTCGTTCACCCATTTTTGCGCACGTCGGCTGCGGTCGTCGTTCAAGCTTGCCTCCTCGGTAGAAAAAATCGCGGGGTTCAGGCGGCCGGCGCGCATGATTTTAAGCTAAGAGCGTTATTGTCCCTTCAGCCCCTTCTCCTTGATGAAGGCGCCCCAGTTGTTCACGTCGTTCACCACGCGCTTCTGCAGCTCCGGTCCCGGCGCGTAGTCGGGTGTGATGTCGAGCGACTTCAGCCGCTCCTGCAACTCGGGCGTCTGCAGGGCGGCCTGGATCGCCTTCTGCAGCTTTTCCGTCACATCTTTCGGCAAGTCTTTCGGCCCGAATACGGCAAACCAGAAGCGCAGATCGACGTCGGCGTGTTTGATGCCGGCTTCCTCCAGCGTCGGCACCTGCGGCAGCGCCGGCGAGCGCGTCTTGCCGGTGACTGCAAGGCACTTGATGCGGTTGGTGACAACCAGCGGCTGTGCAACCTGGCTCGACGGCAGCGTGAGGTCGACATGGCCGGCGATCAGATCGGCCATCGCCGGTCCGCCTCCGCGGTAGGGCACGTCGATCGCTTCGATCTTGGAGCCATCGCGCACCACGTCCCAGACTAGTTGTGACACTGACGTCACGCCTGCCGAGGCAAAGGTCAGCTTCTTCGGTGCGGAATGCGACAGCGCGATCAGCTCTTTCATGTTGTTAGCCGGCACCGTGTTGGCGACGCAGATCGCGAGCGGTGAGGTCGCAGCGAAGGCAACCGGCGTGAATTCGGTGCTCGGATCGAACGGCGGCTTGATATCGGTGAAACCGGGACGGATGACGAGCGCGTTTTCCGCCATCATCAGCGTGTAGCCGTCGGGGCTCGAGGAGGCGACCGTGCGCCAGCCTATATAGCCGCTGGCGCCGGGGACGTTCTCGACCATGACGGTCTGTCCGAGTTCCTTGCTCAACGGTCCGGAGAAGATGCGCGCAAAAGTGTCGGTGGCGCCGCCCGGCCCAAAGCCGACGATCAGCCGGATCGGCCGATTGTTGGGATAGTCACTGGCAGGCTGTGCGCCGGCGGCCGACACAACCCCAAGACCTCCGGCAATCAGGATTGGCAATAAACGGCGCATTGACGTTTTCTTCTGATGCAGAGGTCAAGACTACTGCACGGCTACGGGCAACAACAGCCGATCGAGAAACTGGCGCGCCCGAGACGAAGTCCGACCTTTGCCCTCGGAGCCGATTTGACGGGCTTGTGCCGGGTTGCAGCAAGCAGATTAGCTGTGCACAACCCCCTATAGATGCTTTGAGAATTCTTGCCGACCTTTGCCTTCGTTGGCTACGACGCGCTGACAACTGCTAGCTATTCGCTAGCTAGCTAACCATTGCTTTGGCAGACACGCCGCGGCGGACAACCTGCTAGCTAGCCGACAACGCGAGGACCCAATTGCGAATTGGATTCCGACAGGTTCGCGCGCTGGCACCGGGGCAAATGATCTGGGATTCCTCGCTGACCGGTTTTGGGGCGCGCCGGCAGAGCAGTACGGCGGTATCCTATGTGCTGTTTTACCGGACGAGCGAAGGCCGCCAGCGCTGGTATACGATCGGCCGCCATGGCGCGCCGTGGACGCCGGATACCGCACGGGAAGAGGCCAAGCGACTGCTTGGCGACGTTGCGCGCAGGCATGATCCCGCCGACGATAAGCGCGCGAAGCGCAACGCCAAAACGGTCGCGGAGCTCTGCGATCTTTACCTGCGCGATGCCGAGAGCGGACGGCTGCTGACCCGCCGGCATACCCCGAAAAAGGCGAGCACGCTCACCACTGATCGCGGTCGCATCGAGCGGCACATCAAACCGCTGCTCGGCCGGCGCACCGTCGCCTCCGTCATGCGCGAAGATGTTGAAGCATTCATGCACGATGTTGCCGAGGGCAAGACCGCCGGCAGGACCAAGACGACCAAGACCCGCGGCCTTGCGAATGTGCGGGGTGGCAAAGGCACCGCGAGCCGCACCGTCGCCTTGCTCGGCGCCATCTTCAGCTATGCGGTCCGCCATAAAATGCGCACGGACAATCCGGCGCACGGGATCGTGCGTCCTGCTGATGGCCGCAGGGATCGGCGTTTGAGCGACGACGAATACAAGGCGCTTGGAACCGCACTTGAGAAGGCGGACGCAACTATTTGGCCGCCGGCCGTGGCGGTAACCCGGTTCCTCGCCCTGACCGGCTGGCGCTCCGGTGAGGCCTTGGGTCTGCGCTGGGCCGAGCTCGACCTTTCCCGGCGCACGGGGACACTGGGCGACAGCAAGACCGGGCACAGCATGCGGCCTCTCTCGCATGCCGCCTGCGAGGTGCTGCGCGGTGTTGCCCGCGCGGGGGAACTGGTGTTTCCGGCGTCGCGCGGTGAAGGCGTCATGACGGGCTACGCGAGCCTGTGGGAAAAAATCGCGCAGCTTGGACGGCTGCCGGCAGACATAACGCCGCATGTGCTGCGGCACAGCTTTGCTTCACTGGCCGGTGATCTCGGCTACGCCGAGCCGACGATCGCCGCGCTCATCAGCCATAAGAGGCATTCGACCACGTCGCGTTACGTGCATGTCGCTGATGCCGTTCTGCTGGCGGCCGCGGACGCCGTCGCCAACCGTATCGCGGAACTGATGGGTGAGAGAAAAACAAGCAGTGTCTTACTCGAAATGCCAAAGCGGAAGTTAGGCTGACCGGCGCGTGTTTACGTTAAAAAAGAGTTTCTCGCCATATCGAATAGCGGGACGTGCGCGGGTCGGAAGCTGACGCGGCCGATCGGGTGATGCTCACGAGATGGGCGGATGAGTATGCTGACGGCCCCGTTTGGGATGAAATCGAGTCCGACGGACTTGAGAATTGGTCAAAAGATTCAATTCATTTAATGATAACCAAGGGTGTTGTCATTTTCTTTTGGATGTTTCTTTGTTGGGGCGGCAATCGGTTTGTCTGCGATTGTATATTTTTAGTTCGGCCCGGCCGAATCGTTCACGCGCATCGTCACATCAAGCGCGCGCGAAAAAACGCATTTCTAGGATCGCCGCGTACTTCATGCACGAACGACGTCCAGCGCGAAGGCTACTCGCATACCCGAACGCGCGGACGCACCCAAGCGCCTTGCCAATCATCCCAATAGGGACGGCCACGAGTCCAATAACAGGTAAGAGGCGGAGGCGCTGGCTCTGCATAAACGGGTGCCGGCGCGTAGTATGGGCGCGACGCCATTGCCGAACCCAAGACCATCCCACCGAGAAGCCCTCCCGCAACCCCAGCTGCTACAGCGCCACCATCGCCTGCGTGCGCGCCACGCGGAGTTATGAAAGAAGGAACCGCAATTGCGACAATGGTTGCGACGACGGTGAGCTTTTTCACGTGTGTGACTCCTCGGCTCAAGATATTGAAGCTTGTCGGGATTAAGGAAATCTAAACACGCGGAGTGCCAGCGCCCTCGCGCTTCACCGCACAGGTTGCTTGGTCGGGGCTCGGGTCATCCCCGTTCCTTGAGGTATTAGCTGCGCTGCCGTCGGCTGGCCGCTTCCTCGCCGAGAACGCAAGCCACAATGGCGCCCAAATTGGGCAATCGAAAGGACATGTTTGCCCATTCATCTCCGAGTGGGGATGGATGTGTTAGTTCAACCGACATGGCCCGATCAACGACCGAGGCGTGCGCCGGAAGCGCCGTGCCCTCGTTGCCCAACCGGCACAATTAGACATGTACTCGCTCTCGCGAGAAGCATGGGCTCTCCGGGATTCGATATTTTCCAGTGCAACCGTTGTGGACTGATCGAATGGATTGAAGCCGCCGACATTCGCCAGCGCGATTGGCATGTCCGCCATGAGGAGCGGACATTGCGTAACTAGCGCTAGTTGCAGGCGGAATGATCTAGCGCTTCGGTCTCGCTGGGCGAGCTCATCGCCGGAAGTTTCGGAAGTGTCGCAAGGTCTCTAAAATACTCTTTTTCCTTTTAGTAGAAGCGACTGTCGGCTGCGCGCGGGGTGCGCTATCCGAGAAGCATAACCTACCGGATGTTCTTACCCAGATGCGTTTACTTGTTCGTCATCTAAGTCGATCTCAACGCCGGGCAGTTGGATGGCAATTGGATCACTGATGATACGAGCAAGACTCCGCACGTCATTATATTCATATTCCAAATGCATTCCTGAAAATCACGGTAGATCTTTCGCAGCGCGCGCCGGTGCTGCGTGGACGGGCATACCTCGAACATTCTGCCTCTGACCAAAAGCGGAAAACCTGCATGGCTTTGTGCTTACGGGGGCGTAATACTCCCGGTCGTTCCCTCTACAACAATTGTCCCGGTCATATGCGGATGCAAGGAGCAAAAGTACTGGTAGCTGCCAGGCGTCGTGAATGTGAACGAGAACTTGTCGTTGGTGTCGAGCGCCGCCGATTTAAAGGCCTGCGTGGTCGAAGTTACCGTGTGGGGAATGTCGTCGTCGTTGGTCCACACCACAGTGGTGCCGGTCTTCACCGTGATCTGCGGCGGGTCAAAGGTGAAGTTGGCAATCTTGACCGAAATGTCAGCAGCCCGTGCTGGCGCCACCGCCAAAACCGCGAAGAAGATGGTGGCGGCTAGCGTGAGCCGCGCAATCGTTCCAGTCATGGTACTCACCGTTTCTTGTTTGCAGTGATGCCGTCAGCTCTTAAGCGGCGTGTCGATGATGGCAAGCCGTTGTTCGTTTTGCTTGAAGGTGACGCTGGCGATGCCAAGCATCTTTTCCAGTTGCTCGGCTGGCACCTTCATTGGGCCGGGCGACGGTGCGGTGCCGGGCACGGGCTGCGGGAAAGCCGTCGAGCGCGCGGTGTGGAAGGTGACGTTGCCCTCAACCTTCTGCATCACCTGGTGGATGTGGCCGTTGAGCACGGTGACAGAGCCGAAGCCCTTAAGGTAGCCAAGCGCCTTAGCACCGTCATCAGTGCCCCAGCCCCATTGCGGATAGACGGTCCACAGCGGAATGTGGGCGAAGACCACGATCGGCTGTGAGGCCGAGCGCCCTTTGAGATCGTCCTCGAGCCACTCGAGCTGCTCAGCGCCGAGATTGCCAAGCCCGCCGGCCTTCAGGTTAACGACGTTGACGAGGCCGATGAAGTGCACGCCGTTGGCGTCAAACGAATACCAACCGGCCCCTTTGGTGCCACGGCCGTAGCGCTCGCGATAGAGCTTGCCGGCTTCCGGATCAACCAGATCGTGCTCGCCCGGCACGTAATGCACGTCGAGCCGCGCCTGCGAGATGATTTTTTCGGCATCATCGAATTGCGCCGGTTTCGACAGATGCGAGATGTCGCCGGTGTGGATCATAAAGGCGGGGTTGCCCGGCAGCGCTTTCACCCGGTCGATCGCCTCCTGCAGCGTGCCGGGGGCATTCGGGTTCTCCTCTTTGTTGAAGCCGATGTGGCTGTCGCTGATTTGCAGGAAGGTGAAGCCCTTCTGCTCGGCTGCGATAGCCTCATCGATAATACCGAGCGAGGCCGGTACGCCGCCGGCCACGGTCCACAGCACACCCGTGCCCGCCCAGGTCATGCATTCCAATACTTTGCGCCGGCTCGGGCCGCGGTCCTCATCATCGTGTGTCGTCATCGCCAATCTCCCGCTAACGGATTTGCGCTTACGAACACCAGACTGATTAAGACGACCATTTATTCCCGCATGAAGTTACATCACAAAGATGTCATCGATGTCCCGGTTTGCGAAACTGGGGTCTTTTGTTTGACGTGAATTTGGCTGTCGCCTTCCTGCAAATTCCACTCGGCGAATATGCCCGTGCGAGCGCGTGATGTAACAGTTCAGCGCGGGTCATGTGAGTTCGGACACGTCGCGCCCGGTGGCCCGCTTGACGAAATCCCGCGCGCCCGCTGTCAGTTCGCGACCGTCGTCCCGCGCGGCAGCAACTACCTTCATAGCGATTTCCTCGCTGACATCGCGCGACCATCCTCCGGCAGTGTTGAATGCCACCACGCGCAGAGGATGAGCGAATTCGCCGCACAAAATGCCTTCGATGATCGAGTCCTCGTCTGAGCTATCCTCGGCAATCTCAATCCACGTTGGGCCTAGCTCACCAAAGTCCCCAAGCACCACATGAACAGTCATGTCATTGGTCGGAACGAGCGTAGCGTGCCGCATCGGAAGCTCCCGTCGCTGAGCGCCCAGCGTCTTTCGGTTTTTTTATCTTAATCCAAGTTTTGGACGGACCGGACGAACAGGTCAGTCTTGGTGACGGTAATATCAATCCAGAGCGGAACTTTCCCTTCATGTTCGAGCCCCTCCACGGTTCGGCCTTCGACATTGTGGGTATAGAGCGAGTAACGGCTGATCAGCGTTTCCATACGCCCGACCTCGGCGGCAAGGCTCGAACAGCCGAGGTGACCGCTGCAGTCATCGAGGCCATTCATGGGGCCAATGCCTGAGCACTCATCAGATATAAGATATGCACGGGTCGGCGATCACGAGTGGCTCTGCGACGCCCCTGCTACCTATATGCTGCCTGTCGACAAGACGCCTGCCAGGGGATGCAGATAAAGGCCTGCAATTGCTTGGTGCTTTATCACCCGACCGCCTACCGATCCCAGTTGATATTGCACAATCGGCCAATAAAAAGTTCAACCAGTCTTAGTTTGGAATGTCTGGTTCAACCAGTTTTTCCAAATTGAACAAAGATTGTTGCCAGCCGAGATAACAAGCTTCAAGCGGAATGACCGCCGGCACACCTTCCTGCGTTATGCTCAACTCTGTCCCAACAGAGACAGCCTTGAGCATTACGGTTACTATGATTTCACCCGGCAGATTTGGATCGTCGAATTTGTCCGTATACCGAATTCGCTCATGGGGTACGAGTTCAAGGTACTCGCCACCGAATGAATGAGTCTTTCCCGTGGTGAAGTTTGTGAAGGACATCCTGAAGGTGCCGCCCACTCTTGCATCGATATGATGTACCTTGCCAGTAAAACCATTCGGAGGAAGCCACTTTGCCTTGGCGTCGGCGTCGAGAAACGCGCGATATACTTTTTCAGGTTTGGTAGCCAACACTCGATGTAGCCGAATGGTGTGCGTGGCACCGGCGATTGGTTTTGATTGTGTTTCCTTTGTCACAAGGTTGCTCCTCGCTAGAATGTTAGCCTGAAATGCGCTCCAATACGAATTTCATAGGTCGGTGGCAGAAAAAGGTCGCAGGGTTCGATAGCTACATCTTCGTTACTGCCGAATAAATCACGGCATTACAGCAGTACTGAAGAACGCCCTCGATTGCGGACGCGCTGAAGGGTTTCGCGTTTGAGTCTTCGTAGTGCTCGTAGCTTTCCACCGCGAATAGAATGCGTGCTCGGCTCACCGTTTCCTAGTCTGTGGACATGCAGCGTAGCAGAATTCCAATCAATCTGCTCCCTGCGGAGGTCGACAACCTCTGGCGCCCGCACGCCATTTCGCAGGCGACCGAGATCATCGTCGCGGTGGGCAGCTCAATTGTCGTGAGGACTTTCATATTGGACAGATGCAAAATTGAGACATGAATTATCTGCTGTGTCCCGAAGCACGGCGCTGCGGCCCGCATAATGGACGCAGGGCCTCGCGCTGGGGATGAGACAGCACGGTCAGCGGATAGATCGGGGCGCGCGTGTCGCGCGCGAAATAGGGATGCGGCCAGGTCTGTCCGCGCAAGCGCCAGCCGAGCACCATGCGGAAGGTGCGCAGCATCAGCGACAGTTTTATTCCTGTTGAACCTGCCGGCGCATCTCCGATCGCATACTGTCCAAAAACAGCGCCAACCGGCTTACCGAACACCTGATCTGGCCGCTGCATTCCATTATCAAATACCTGCGCGACGATCCCGACGAAGGGAATCGCCGGCCTGAGTGCATTACCCATTGGGGTGTTGCAGCAGCTTGCGTACCATCGAAAAAGGCCATTGGGGGTAAGCCGCAGCCCCACGATGCGGTGCTGTCCTTGCACAAGCTTGAGCGACGCGGGGGCCACTTGGACGATGTCGGTGCCGCCATGGGCATCGAGCAAGTCGGCACGGCCAAGTTGATGCGCGAATGCCTGGCAGTCGTCGCAATAGCAGACTACACGATTAACGGTGCGCGCCGACGCGTTTGTTACTAATCCGCGGACCTCCCCGCAACGGCAGTGCAACTCGGCCTGTGTGCTCTCTGCTGACATTGCGTTGCGACGTGTGAATGGCGGAGATGGGTCAACAGCAGAATGGTAAAGCGCGACTGCGGTTTTGTTTCGCGCGGCAGACTGCTCACATCTAACCGATAAACGTCGTTACGAGCAAGGGATAGCTATAACTTGGCAGCAATATAGCAATCGGGAGCAGTAGAGACGTTTTGTTCTGTCGCCCTATGCAGAGTTTGAACCTCTATCCTTCTTAGGTGCAGAACACCCATGCATCCCTTCGCTAACTATTCCGATAACTTCAAACGTATAGCGCTGCATTTTGAGCGCTTCGTGTGTGATGGAGACGGAACATACTGCACCCCCTCGGGGTGCTTACATTAGGTCTGGGTTTCTGCAGGCCCACTATCGACTTGTGAGAAGCTACTACGCTCCCGCAGTAATTGAGTGCACGACCGATGTGGCAAGGCCGACATGCATCCTGTTCAAGCGATGTCGGCGATTTTAGTCCGCTTTAGAGGCGTTGCCGATTGTTGGACTATTGTGATTATTCCCAGACCCCTTAAGGCCAATCATAATCCAAGGTAATCCAATTAAGTGGCCAGTAGGATCGGTGACGTCGAGAATTATAGATGATCCAGCGGTTGCCCTGGATGGTGGATGGTCGGCTGATAGGCGGACCGATCCTGAAGATCGCTAAACCCGACAAGGCGCATATTGCTGAATTCTGGTGGGTCACCAATTTTTTGAGACTGAGCGATAACCGGCCCGCTCATAGGCAAAAAGACCAAAACCCCGATAAACAGGCCTACAAGAATGTACGCTTGTTTTCGACCGCACATTGCTCCCTCCAACCATTTAAAATCTTTTAGAAGACCCGGTGATCTGGCTTGTTCACCCTTGCCCAGACCCGCGCGCCCGCTACGCTGATGGCTGCGCCAACTATTTCTTAACACCTGCTTAATTATAACAAATAGTTAGTTGCCACAGTGGAAGTTGGGCGGACGGCGTATGCACACCTGGAAATTCGGACAGCTTATCCTCGTCGCTCTTTCGACATTTGTCGCGACATTCGGTGCGCTATGGGTCTGGATGAGCGGTTCGCCAAACACTTTGAACATGCCCAAATCACTCGCAATCGTGTTGGTCGCGGCGTTCGCTGCACAGTCTGTCATGTGGCTCATTGGCTTGGGTGGCACACGTTATCTGCAGCTGCAGAACGGGAGCTTACGCAACGCAATTGACAGCATGTCGCAGGGATTATGCATGTTCGATGCGTCGGAACGGCTGATCGTTAGTAACAAGCAGTATCACGAGATGTACGGCTTGACGGCGGACGACGTGAGGCCGGGCTCGATGTTGTCTGATGTGCTGGTGAGGCGAGTAGCCAAAGGGACCTTTCATCGCGATCCTGAACAATATCGCAAGGACTTTCTCGCCTCGGTTAGGCAAGGGCGCACGATCGAGCACGAAGTCAAGTCCACCAATGGACGTGTCCTCCTCGTCAAGAACCATCCGGTCAAAGGCGGGGGCTGGATCGGCACGCACGAGGACGTCACCGAGCGACGCCAGGCCGAGCAGCAGCGAGCAAGCATGCAGCAGCAGGAGGAACGTCGAGCTCTTGTTGAACACGCGATCACAAATTTCCGCGAGCGCGTGGAAAAGCTGATGCAAACCGTCGCCGATAGCGGGCACGACATGCATTGGACAGCCTCGATCCTGTTAAAAGCCTCCGACGATACTTCCACATGCGCCGAGAGCGCGGTACAGCGGTCGAATGAGGCTTCTCAAAATGTTGAGACCGCGGCGGCTGCTACCCATGAGTTGTCGACGTCAATCGGGGAAATTGAGCAGCGGGTCGGGCAGACAGCGACAGTGGTTCGTTCTGCGGTCGGCGAGGCGCAGATTACGACTCAAGACATCGGTTCATTGGCAAAGGCTGCTCAAGAGATCGGTGATGTGATTAAACTGATCCGTACGATCGCTGAGCAAACAAATCTGCTCGCCCTTAATGCTACCATTGAAGCAGCGCGCGCGGGCGAAGCGGGCCGAGGATTTGCGGTCGTGGCTTCGGAAGTGAAGTCGCTCTCGGTACAAACCGCGAAGGCGACCGAGGACATCTCCAGTCAGATACTGGAAGTGCAGAAAGCCACCGTGAAAGCAGTCGAATCGATCGCAAAGATCGGGCACCGCATGGAGCAGATCGAAACTCATGCGTCTGCTGTCTCGGCCTCGGTGCAGCAGCAGAACGCCGCCACCGCCGAGATATCACAAAATGTTGCGAGCGCTGCCGACAGCACGAAAGCAGTATTTTCTGCGTTGGCCGAACTCGCCGAGGATGCCCATCAGACCAAAAACTCGGCGCAGAAGGTTGTCGCGGCCTCCGAGGCAGTAGAGCAGGCCGCGAAGGAGATGCGCGCCGAAGTTGAGAGCTTCCTCACGAAAGTTGCCTGATGACCGTCTCGCCGACGAAGCGCTGGCTGCCAAGATAGAGTTTGCCCGGTACGCTCGGGGCCGAATTGCTCAGGCCTGCGTCAGACGATGCATCGGGTCGCCGCTCAACGGACTTGCGGCATCGATGGTTGAACGACCTTCGGCGGCAATCTGCAAGCGCCAATCTGTTATCAGCGCGCTCCGGGCTCGGGATTGGCGGATCATTAACCCGCCAAGGCGTAATTTTTCGGAGCGTTCGCCTGACGGCCGATGAGTTCGGCTTGCTCGGCAATCGGAAGTGGTCGACCAAAAAAATAACCTTGCGCCTCGTCGCAGCCTTCCTTTATGAGGACGCCACGTTGGGCTTGGGTTTCGACGCCTTCCGCCAGGACCGGCATGTTGAGGCTGTGGCCTAGACCGATGACCGCGCGGACAATCGCCATAGAGTGGCGGTTGTGTCTCAGATCGCCAATAAATGTTTGATCGATTTTGATCTTGTCGAAGGGAAAGGAGTGCACATACGACAAGGACGAATATCCTGTTCCGAAATCATCCAACGCAATCTGCACGCCAAGTGACTTGAGTCGACGGAGGATCGATACGGCGTGAGAAAAGTCGTTAATAAACACGCCCTCAGTGATTTCAAGCTCAAGACGGCTCGGAGCAAGGCCGGTTTCAAGCAGGATTGAATGGACAAGCCTTGGGAGGTCGCCATGGTGGAACTGGATCGGAGAGATATTAACGGCAATGGTCAACGGCTGCGGCCAGGATGCGGCTTCACAGCAAGCCGCGCGCAGGACCCACTCCCCTAGCGGAATGATAAGACCATTTTCCTCTGCGATAGGGATAAATGTGCCGGGAGAGACCATGCCACGTTTAGGGCATTGCCAGCGCGCCAGCACTTCAAAGCCGATCATTTCGCCTGTCATTCGCACTTGCGGCTGATAGTGCAACAGCAATTCGCCACGCGCGATCGCCGATCGCAAATCCTGTTGCAGAGCGTGCCGCTCGCGTAGGCGTGCACTCATTTCCGGCTCGAAAAATACCACCACCCCACGTATTTCGCTTTTGGCTCGATAGAGGGCGGCATCGACGTTGACCATCAGTGTTTTGGCGTCGGCGCCATCAGTCGGATAGACCGCGCCGCCGATGGTTAGGCTTATCTGTATCCGCTGATCTTCAATTTCGAATTCATCCGCAAAGGCAGTGAGCAGGCGCTCTGCGAGTGTCGCCGCGGCGGCTGGTTGCGGACCAGCGCTCACGACAACAGCAAACTCGTCGCCGCCAACACGCGCTAGAAAAGTCCCCCTTGCAGCCTCCTGTAGTCTGCGGGCGACCTGCCGCAGCAACGCATCGCCAACCGAATGTCCGTAAGCGTCATTGGCCTCTTTGAAGCGGTCAAGATCGACGCTCAAAATAGCGAACTGCTCACCGCTCGTCGCTGACCGTTCGAGAGTGGCGGCAAAATATTCATTGAAGGCGGTTCGGTTAGGCAGGCCGGTCAGCGTGTCATGATGCGCCATATGCAGGATGCGCTGTTCCGTTTGCTTTGCCTCCGTAACATCCTCGTGCGTCGCGACCCAGCCACCGTCTTCCATCGGTCGATTTGAGACGGCGATGACCCGCCCATCAGTCAGCTCCGTGGTCCTACTTACAGTTTTGCCTTGAGCAAGCATAGCTCGCAGCTCGCTCAGATATCTATCTGGGTCTTCAGATAAAAAACTGCCGGTCGCAACTCGATGGTTGAGAAGCTCCCGAAGGGAGCAGCCTGGTTTCACGACCTGAGATGACAACCGATACATCTCGATGTAGCGGCTATTGCAAACGACGATTCGCTCACTCGAATCGAACATCAATAGCCCCTGCGACATATTGGTGAGGGCCGCGTCAAGTTGCAGTTTTTGCGTTTCGAGTTTTTGCCTGGACTGAATTTGCAAAATTAACGCGATAAAGAAAATGACGATGCCCGTTATGGGCGTCCCGAAACTTACTATTTCGCTAAAAACTTCCGACATCTGCTACGAGTAGTCCGGGTGTGTTGTGCGACCTGTCTAGGTCGCGCTCGCACGGTAGATAAAGATGCACGAAAGCAATTATATAAACGTAACAGTAAACTGGTCGAATTGGCATCTTTAATAAATATTTTGCAAAGATTAACGGGAGCCATATAGCAACAGCGTTGACCGTCGGTCGCAGTAGCAGCAGACGCCGATTATTTCGTGACGGAGGCGCCGGAAAAGAAAAGACTTTGCGCACACGTTCACATGCATCTCTACCCAACTCCACTCCCCTGCCGTCGTCGGGGACATCACTATCGTTGGTACTGCGCGATCTTTACCCTTA
>Ga0207777_1000083_pt1 | contig 19526 bp, 19 predicted proteins | sample LuqExpMetageno35_FD_187793 | JGI IMG/M metagenome (GOLD analysis project Ga0207777, IMG submission 187793) | Tropical forest soil microbial communities from Luquillo Experimental Forest, Puerto Rico - Sample 35 (SPAdes) | ecosystem: Environmental > Terrestrial > Soil > Tropical forest ...
TCGATCCTGTTCGAGGATCCGGACGGCATTCGCCTCGAGATCAACTTCGTTCCAGGCAAGGGCAACCTGGCGGAAAGCGTGACGCTGCCGCTCATGGCGCGCCCCGGCGGCGCGCCCGATCAGGAGTGATCGCAGCCACGCCGCAGGCGCGGCCGCACACGCAGGGAGCGCAGCCGATGGCCGCTTTGGGTCATTCGTTACTTAGGCATCGGGCCCCAGCGCCGATCAATGTCCGCTATGTCTCCGACAGCGACCAAATCTAGCGAGGCAACGAAATGACGCGAAGGGCCACAAGCAGACATTCGAAACGCGGTGGCTGTGTCAGGCAACCGAGTCAAAGGCTGATGGTGTAACCCCCGTCGACCACGATTTGTTGTCCGGTGACGTAGGAGGCAGCTTCCGACGAAAGAAAAATGGCAACACCGGCGAGGTCCCGCGGTTTGCCCCAGCGCCGCAGTGGCACTCTGTTGTTGAGCCGCGCGACGTACTCATCATTTTGCAAAAAGGACGCGGTGAGATCTGTTTCGAAATAGCCAGGCAAAATGCCGTTGCATGTGATGCCATATTCACCAAGTTCAGAAGCAAGGGAGCGCGTCAGGCCGATGAGTCCGCTCTTCGACGCCGTATAAGCATGAACTTTCCCCAGTCCGAGAACGCCCGCAATCGAAGTTGTAAAAATAATTCGGCCATGTTTTTCCTGACGCATCGATACGGCCGCGTGTTGCGCAAGAAAGAAGCAAGCCTTGAGGTTCGCGGCAAGAAGTCGATCCCAATCGGTTGGCGTCCAGTCCAAAAAAAAGCCGCGCCATTGAGGCGCGGCTTCGAGGCTGAGGAATTGCGACCGCATGCGGGCAAATCATGACACGCCGATGACAGTCTCCGGTCTACGTCTTGGACGACAAGGCGGGGCCGCCTAGCTGGCTGCCACAGCCGCCGTGGTTACCGCTTCGGCGATCTCTGCTTTGGTCCTGTCCGAAAGCGCCTCGCGCGCTGCGGCGGCGCACTCGCGTTCTGCGATCGCCGCTTCGCGCGCATCGAGGTCGGCCTTACGCTTCTCGATGTCTGCCGTGACATTCTCGCGGCCGTGGTCTTTGTTGGACACTTCGCGGAGTGGCGCGATGGCGCCTCGGATCACACCCGACGCCCGGAATGATCTCACCTTTATCACAAATTGGCTCCGATGAGGCGGCGCGTCATGGTAATGCTCGAATGAGCGCCGCGTATGACTGAGCTGCCGAGAGACTGGTTGCCCTATTGTAATGCTCCTCAGCTACTTCCGGACTGGTGTGGTGCAGCAATGCGGTTGCGAGACGAGGCTGATGTCCGGCATAAACTGCGGCTGTTGATGCTCCTGCTGTCCTGAACAAATGCGGGCTAATTTTCTTCCCGATGGTCTGCAGGGTAGCTTCGTTGATGGCGGAACCCACCCCAGAATAGGTCATCGGGCTCCCGTCATTTGATGACAGCCATAAAGCTTGGGAGACGCGGCCCTTGGCCAGGATTGGCCTGTAAGTGTCAATATAGTTCTGTAACCAGGGGAGCAGCAGGGCATCAATCTCGCGCTCGTCAGCGCGTTTCTCCTTTGTTTCCGATGCACTGAGAATTATCCACCAGGACGACCCAATCGGTTTGAGACTCCGCTGCAACTCGAGGGCCGCGAAATTCTTCAGTCGAATTGGGTGGAAGCCGAGCATCGCGACCATCAATCCATTCCGGTATTGTCGTGCTCGGCCCAGCCGTGATTTCAATGAAACGTTCTCAGCTTCACACAGCAGAGCTAAGCCAGCCTGTACGAGTTCATGGCTGTATACAAACCGATCCATCTTTGACTGCGGACGTTTCAGAAGGTCGAGATCTTTCTCGATTTCAATGAGCCAATCGAATCGCAGTGCCGGAGCAAGCAACTGGGCCATGCGGCGGACCTTGTAGATGGTCCCGTACACGGTGACCGATCCGACCCGATGTTGCAGTTCTGACAGAAAGCGCTCGATTCGTTCTGGGGTCACATAAAAGGCGGCCGGAGCTTTCACATCGAGCCCTTCGGTACGCGAGACAAAATCGAGGAGATACCCATATCTGCGCGCAAGATCCTCGCGTGTTATCGGCCTCAGATGCGCTGCGGGACCACCTTTTTGCAGCCGAATCGGTTTCCTGCAGGCATCAGTCCATGCGGCCTTGTCAGCATTGGGCCATGCATCGAATGGAAGCGATCGGACCGCTTCGGGACGATTGCCAGTTTGTCGCGATTCCATAGTGACGGCCTATGCTACAGGTTCGGATTCGGTTTCCAATTCAATGAGACCTCGGACAAGGCTGCCGAACATGGCGTTCGCCTGCTTGGTCTCGAGTCCACAATAGAAGTTCACTGTGGTTTGAATGTTACGATGGCCGAGCATACGGCGCACCGTTTCGTAGTCGCCGGGATGGTGCGTGAGCCAAAGCGCCGCGGCCGCATGCCTGAACTGATGTGCCGTGATTGAAAATCCGATCGCCTTTTGCACTCGGTCCGTTATCTGTCCGCTCAACGTCTTGGCATCTTTTGGCCCACGCTTTTCACCAGGAAAAAGCCAGTCCCCATTCGCACCGCGCAGCAGTGTTGGACGGAAGTTCTGGATGTAGTCGTCGATCAGAACCGCCAATTCAGTATCGATCGGAAATTCCAGCGGAACATCGTTCTTCACGTCATAGCGCCGGAACACAAGCAAAGCTTGGCCGCTTTGCGGCAAGATCAGGTTCTCGTTTAATTTTATGTGGGCGAGGTTGCTAAGCCGGATCGGTGCGAACGTGAGGACTGCAATCGCTACTCCAACCTGCGCCATGACTGCTGCTTTGACCGGAGATTGGTAACGGATCCCGCGGGCTTCTTTCAACAAAGCGTCCGGGAGCCGCACGACCTGCGGCCAGATGGTGCTTGTGGTGACCTGGCGAATGATCGCCATATTCTTTTCGGTCATGAAGTCCTCCGGGCGGTAAACCTCGAGCGAGGCCCGGGCGTCATCCAAGCGTTCCAGTGCTTCCTCTTCGCAGCACCCAAGCTCGCGCGCGATGGACAAGAACTTCCAGCCGAGATCGATAGTGTAGATCTTGGGCTCAGCGCCGTCTTCGGCCCAATAGGCATCAAGCACGCGCTCGGCGACATCGGGATGAACCAGTGCACCGAGCGAGGTCAGGGTCTCGATCGCAACGCCAATCTGGACGGCTTTGCGTGCAGCGGCGACCAGCTCGGCCCGACAGCGGCGGATCGTCGACGGCTTACAGCCGCGGATACGTTTGCCCTTCGCGTTTTTTCGGACCTTGGTTTTTCTTCTCAGGTGCGCTTCCACGTCCTGGCGGAGACCTTCCGGGAATTGATCCCAGGCCGGCCCAGACGGGGTTTTGATCGGCGGTTCGGAGAGGCGAATGTCAGGCCAGCCATCGATTGTGCTTCTGCAGGCATTCCATTGCCGAGCGATGCTACGACGCGCTGCGGAATCGCAGGCTAATGCCGTTGCTTCGGCCCGATACTGCATATAGCCGTCGAGTACATCGTCGGTGACGGCTAGCGGTGCGATCTGCTTGGCCGAGCAATATCGCATCAGCGAATACAGGATCGAACGGGTGCGCCGGTCACTGAGCCGATCGCGCAGCACCGCCCAGTCCGCGCCGAGCGGCACCCCACGCGACGGCAGGTCCTTTGCCCCGGCGAACCAAACCAGCGCCGCTTTCACATTGGACTTGTGATTGGCCAGCGTCTTCGGATTGGCCCCGACCTGCGCTGGCTGCAATCGCGCAATAGCGAACCGCGCATTGGTCCAGCGTGCGGGGATCGCACTAACGGGCTTGGTCAGGGAATTGGCAATCTGCCGCAGCGAGCAGGCCCAAGCCGATTGCTTGGACGTCGGCAAGTCTGATTGCTCGACTGCCTTCAGCACCTCAGCAAATGAAGGCTCGAGGAGCTCGGTTTTCTGCATTTAGGACGGCTCCTTGTGGCCCGGAGAGCGACTGGGATAGACGGTTGTGTATTCTGTAGTATTTTTTGATATTGTCAACAGTATATAGGGTACATGTACTGCCATTACCCTTCCTAATATCATTAATACTTCATGTATTCTGATGTATTACGATGTACTGAGATGGAGGATGGTTCACAAGTACTTGGAGTAGACGCTCAGCGGATATGAAAACACCAGCGAGGCCGGCTAGGCCTCGCTGGTCGAGAACCGCTGGCGCGACTTCGTCCAGTGCAGCAGCGCCTGCTCGGTGTAGCGGATCGCCCGTCCGAGCCGGATGTACTGCGGGCCGTCGCCACGCATGCGCGCCTTGGCGAGCCAGGACAGGCTCACCTTCAGCACCTTCGTGGTTTCTTTGGGCGTGAGCAAAACCAGATTGGTGCGCGGCAGCGTCTGGGCACCAAGATTGTTGGGCGGCTTATTCAATGTGACCTCCTGTGTTCCTGATGTCAGGACGATCCCTAACGTGCAGGGTTCGGAGGCCGGAAAAAACGTGACTTATCTGGTTTTCGATTTCGAGCGCGATGGCACTGCCTGAGCCCACTGAAATGTCAGCTGGTGCACCCGCGCGGTCGTCAGCTCCTTCAGACCATGGCTCCAGATACGGAATGCCTTGCCTCCAAAATCGTCCGGCGGATGCTCGCCGCCAAACCGATCGAGCCACTCCCGAACTGTGCGCCCGGTAATCGCCCGGTTTGACAGCTTACGTGCCAGTTCGGGCGCGGTATTGCGAGCAATCCAAGCTGCGGCTGCATCCCGAGTGAGTCCGTCATCTTGTTTTGCTCGGGTTAGGCCAGCCAAAGCGCCCTTCATGGTCTGCACAATGGCAGGAGCCGGCGGGCGGTTTTGGGACGCCGATGCAGGCTGGAAAATCTCAGGATGGCCACCTGACTGCACTTCGATGAGTGCTTTTAAGAGCACATTCAAGATTTCCGAAGGCGACCGCAAAGTTAGAAATTGTATGACACCGGAAAGCGCCTGAGAAGCCAACATGCGCTCAACTTCGCCGAGTTCTGCCGGCAGCTCTTTCAATGCTCCAGCATAGAGTTGGTCGTTGGCACTCAGCCAGATTGCAAGTTCATCGAAATCGCTCCACGCGTTAGGCGGCACGAGCGTGACGTACGGGATTTCTGATGGTCTCGCCTTGGGGGGCTCTTTTTCCGAGCGCGCGATGCGAGTTTTCCGTTGGTTCATTCGTGCGATTTGGATGGGCCTCTCGGGCATCAGATCGGCCTGTTTGTTTCTAGGAGACATGACACTCGCACAAGACCGGACTGCCGGCCGATTGAAAAACGAAGTAAGGTCCGGATTGCGCCGAAGAGCGGACGCGATTCCTTTGCGCCGGCACGGCCGAGTCGGGCGCAAAGGCTATCATGACCCCGCTGCTATACTCAGCCGCGCCGCGCGCCTCGATTGCAGCAACGTCGATCTTTCTCATTCCCATCATCACTTCGAACGCGCGTTTTGCCTAAGACGCAAGCGAGAACAGGCCTAGGCTGCCCGAAGCGGTTTAATCTGTTTGCGCGAGGCGGCGTCCACAACGGCTTCAACGTGTTTACCCCAGCGTTCAAGCGCCTCTTTTCGCTCGCTTAGAAACTCGTGCCGTTGATAGACAGCGGCAACTCCCGAAATCGTGCCGCTCTGATGATTGATGACCTTGTCGGCGATATGCGGCGCTATCTTGAGCCGGGCCATTCCAGACACGCAGGTCCGCCGAAGATCGTGGATCCTCCAGGAGGTCACGCCAGAGAGATCGTCGAGCTCACGTTTGGCGTTACCGAACGCATTAAAGGGCTTATTACTTGACGGGAAGACGAAGCCTTCACGCGTATCAAGCCGGTTAAGCAATGCAAAGGCTGATCGAGACAGATGTACCAGGTGGGCTTTGCCGTTTTTCGCTCGCTGTTTTGGAATCGTCCAAAGGCGCTGCTTAAGATCGATTTCGTCCCAAGTCATTCCCGCCACTTCACCACGCCGCTGTCCGGTAAGCGCGAGAAACTCGACGATGCCGCCGTACGGCGACGGCATCAGTCGGGCCGCTAAGATAACCTCGGCAAGTTCTTCGTCTGTAAGCACCCGATCTCGAGAACTGACGTTTCCCGGCAGCGGTATGCCCGCAGCTGGCGACTGCTCTAGGACGGCACGGCCGATGGCCCAGTTGAAGAAGCTCTTGATCGACTTGAGTGCCTTGTTGGCAGCCGCGGGGGTGCCACGTTGCTCAATCGCGTTTACGACGTCGACGACATCTCGCTTGCTAATGGCGTGGATGCTGGTGCCAGTCCATGCTCGTCCGAATTCGCGGCGGAGGACGCGCGCGATTTCGGCGCCGGAGCGCCTATGGGTAAGCCGGTGCGAAATGTATTCATCGAGCAGTAGATCGATCCGGTCAGCTACGATCCGGCGTTTGCTTTCGCGCTTCTCGGCTGCCGGGTCTCGGCCGTCGAGCTTCGCTGCAAATACTTTCTGTGCTGCCAGCCGCGCCTGATGAAGCGTGACCCGTCCGTATGGGCCGATTGTGTATTTCCGCAGTTTGGAGCCACCGCCGCCGGTTCGATATAGCACGATGAAGACTTTGCGCCCCTTAGGCGTGACCTTCACCCCGAAGCCCGGTAGGGTGGCATCCCAATAGACGAGGTCCGAGCTCGGCGTCGGCAAATCGTCGATCGCGCTCTTTGTCAATTTAATGCGAGGCACGGCTTAGCTCCACGACTGCTACCTGAACTCTGAATAGGTAGCGCGCCGAATGAAACGACAGGAACTGTCGTGCCTCTAAGTCCACCCTGACTCAAACGATGTCAATTGGTTATGACCTCTGGCCATCAATATCCATCTCGGGATATCACTTGCCCGAGAACACAAGGGGAGTGAGTTAGCCTGCGGCGTCCTGCCCCATTTGCCTCCCCTCCCCGGCAAGCCTAGATACACGATATGTCGACCCTCCTCGTCAGCCACCGCGCCTGTCTCGAGCACCTCACTCCCGCCGGGCACCCCGAGCGGCCGGATCGGCTGCGCGCGATCGAACAGGTGCTCGAGGCGGAAGCCTTCCAGGATCTTGCGCGCGAGCAGGCACCGCTCGGAACGAAGGAGCAGATCGCGCTCTGCCATCCGACGGACTACGTCGACGAGATCGAGAGCGCCTCGCCCGATTACGGCCTCGTCCGGCTCGACGCCGACACCACGATGTCGCCGGGCAGCTACGAGGCCGCACTGCGCGGGGTCGGCGGCGGCATCCTCGCGGCCGACGAGGTGATCGCCGGCAAGGTGCGCAATGCCTTCGTCGCCGTGCGCCCGCCTGGCCACCACGCCGAGACCGCCCGGCCGATGGGCTTCTGCTTGTTCAATTCCGCGGCCATCGTCGCCCGTCATGCGCAGAAGCGGTACGGAGTCGAGCACGCGGCGATCGTCGACTTCGACGTGCATCACGGCAACGGCTCACAGAACATCTTCTGGTCGGACAAGACCGTGATGTACTGCTCGACGCACGAGATGCCGCTCTATCCCGGCACCGGCTCGGTCGGCGAGCGCGGCGTGCACAACAATATCGTCAACGCGCCCCTGCGCGCCGGCGACAGCGGCGATCAGTTCCGCGAGGCATTCGAAACCGCGATCCTGCCGCGCCTGCGCGATTTTAAGCCGGACTTCCTCGTCATCTCCGCCGGTTTCGACGCGCACACCCGCGATCCGCTCGCCAATTTGAACCTAATCGAAGCGGATTACGCCTGGGTGACTAAGAAGCTGATGGAAATCGCCGACGAGAGCGCCGGCGGGCGCATCGTCTCGATGCTGGAAGGCGGCTACGATTTGCAGGGTCTCTCGCGCTCCGTCGCCGCGCACGTCACCGCCCTGATGCGCGGCTGAACGCAGATTTCGCGAAAGTTCCCCGAGCTAACGTGGCAAACCGCAACGCGAGCAACAGCGCCGGCCTGATCGACCCGCAGAAAGTCGGCGGGGGCTTTTCATCGACCGCGATGAGCAGCAGCGCGAGCCATGGAGCCTAGCCAGGTAGGCTGCTGAGACCCCCGTTCCAAAGACTGATGCAAAACGCCCGGCTCCCGCCGGGCGTTTTGCGTGTCACCGCGCGGTGAGGCCGCCGTCGACCGGCACGTCGGCGCCGGTGATGAAAGCCGAGGCGTCCGACAAAAGAAACACGCAGACCTTCGCCACTTCCTCCGGACGCCCAAGCCGGCCGAGCGGAATGTCCATCGCCAACCTGCCTTTGACCGCCGATGGATCGCGCGTGCCGCTCGCGATCCCATCCACCATCGCGCCTTCGATGAACGCGGGGCACACGGCGTTGCATCGCACCGGCGGCTTGTATCGTGCGCCGTTGAGCGCGACCGATTTGGTCAAGAGCGACACGCCCCCCTTCGAGGCCCCATAGGCCGCAAGGTTCGGGCCGCCGATCAGGCCGAGTACCGAGGACAAATTGACAATCGCGCCGCCCTGCTTGCGCAACAGCGGAAACGCATATTTGCAGCCTAGAAAGGTGCCGTCGAGATTGACCGCCATCACGCGCCGCCACGTCGCGAAGTCGGTCTTCTCGACCGAACCGACGGCCGCGATGCCGGCCGCGTTCATCAGCCCGTCGAGCCGCCCCTGCCGCGCTTCGGCATCGGCAATGACGCGCTCCCACTGCGCTTCGTCGGTCACGTCGAGCGGCACGATGCCATGCCCGCCCGCGATGTCTGTCGCGATCACGGTTGCCCCTGCGTCGCGCGCGGCGTCCCAGATCGCAGCGCCGATCGCGCCGGCCGCGCCCGTCAGCAGCACGATCTTTCCGGTCAATTCGTTCAATCGTGAAAATCCCCTCGTTGCATTGCGCGGCAATGTCGCGCATTCATCGGCCCATGTCACCCACGCCCATCTGTCTTATCACCGGCGCATCGTCAGGAATCGGCGCGGCGCTCGCGCGCGAATTCGCCGGGCACGGTCACACGCTGGTGCTGACGGCACGGCGCGAGGCGGAACTCGACCGGCTTGCCGACGAGATCGCGCGGACCGGCACGCTTCGCCCGAATGTGATCGCGGCCGATATCGCCAGCAGCGCAGGAGCGGATGCGCTGCAGGATGTCGTTGCGAAGCGCGGCCTAGAGGTGGAAATCCTGGTCAACAATGCGGGCTTCGGGCTGCTCGGCGAGGCGGGCGAGCTCGATCTCGCGCAGCAACTCGCGATCATCGACCTCAACATCCGCGCGCTCACCGACCTGACGTTGCGCTTCGTCGACAGCATCACGCGCCGGCGCGGCGGCATCCTGAACGTCGCATCGATCGCCGGGTTCCTGCCCGGCCCCGGCATGGCGGTGTATCACGCGAGCAAGGCCTACGCGGTCTCGTTCAGCGAAGCCCTGCACGGCGAGTTGGGATCGAAAGGCGTCAAAGTCTGCGCGCTCTGTCCGGGTCCGGTTCCGACGCCCTTCCTCACCCGCGCGGGCATTCCACACGACTACTTCCCGCGCTTTCTCGCCCGCTCGGCCGACCGGGTCGCGCGTGCTGGCTACGAGGGCTTCATGGCCGGACACCGGGTCGTCGTCCCCGGCACACCCAATCGCGTGCTGACCCTGCTCCCCCGCCTGCTCCCGCGCGGACTCGTCACCGAGGCCGCGGCGTGGCGCTGGAGGCACTCCGTCAACCCTCATGGACAGGCTTGATCCAGCGGCGGAAGGGGGTCATACGGGTCCTAAGAGCCCCGGCGGACATTCGCGATGACCGAGAAAAACAACAGCGACATCAAGACCATGCCATTCGAGCGCGCGATCGAGGAACTAGAATCGATCGTGAAGAGGCTCGAGGAAGGCAAGGTGCCTTTGGAGGAGTCCGTGGCTATCTATGAGCGTGGCGAGTCCCTGAAGGCGCGCTGCGAGGACCTGCTGCGGCAAGCCGAAGCCCGTGTCGAGAAAATCACACTCGATGCGAGCGGAAAGCCGACCGGGAGCGAACCGCTTGACGTCGATTAAAGCTTCGACCTCGCGAATTGCCGGTTTCCTGCGATCTGGTGTAAGTCTTGGCCACGGAACCCGCGGGTCGGGCGGAAAAACCTGTTTTGGAGTAGTCGTTTGTCAGAAGCGTCCAAATATCCGCTGCTCGACCGGGTCCGGTTTCCGAGCGACCTGAAAAACCTCTCCCCCGATCAGCTTCGCCAACTCGCCGACGAACTGCGTGGCGAGACGATCGATGCTGTGGCCAAAACCGGAGGCCATCTTGGTGCCGGGCTCGGCGTCGTGGAACTGACCATTGCCCTGCACTACGTGTTCGACACGCCCGGCGACAAGCTGATCTGGGACGTCGGCCACCAGGCCTACCCGCATAAGATTCTCACTGGCCGGCGCGACCGCATCCGCACACTTCGTCAGGGCGGCGGACTTTCCGGGTTCACGAAGCGAGCCGAGAGCGACTACGACCCGTTCGGCACAGCGCATTCTTCGACCTCGATCTCGGCCGCGCTTGGAATGGCGACGGGGCGCGATCTCGCCGGCCGCAACAACAATGTCATCGCTGTGATCGGCGACGGCGCGCTATCGGCCGGCATGGCCTACGAGGCGATGAACAATGCCGGCGCACGCAACGAGCGGCTGATCGTCATCCTCAACGACAACGACATGTCCATTGCGCCCCCGGTCGGCGCCATGTCGGCTTACCTCGCTCGGCTCGGCTCCGGCCACACTTATCTGAAGCTGCGCGACGTCGGCAAACAGCTCACGCATCGTTTGCCCAAGCGCATCGATCGTGCCATCACGCGCGCCATCGAGCACGCGCGCGGTTACGTTACCGGCGGCACGTTGTTCGAGGAATTGGGCTTCTATTACGTCGGCCCGATCGACGGGCATAACCTCGATCACCTGCTCCCGGTGCTGCGCAACGTGCGTGACGCCGAGTTCGGCCCAATCCTGGTGCATGTCGTCACGCAAAAGGGCAAAGGCTACGAGCCGGCGGAGAAATCCGCTGACAAGTACCACGGCGTGGTCAAGTTCGACGTCGCGACCGGCGCGCAGGCGAAATCGAAAGGCGGCGCGCCGCAATACACTAAGGTGTTCGGCGATAGCCTGGTCAAGGAAGCCAGGAAGGACGACAAGATCGTCGCCATCACCGCGGCGATGCCGTCCGGCACCGGCGTCGATATCTTCGAGAAGGAATTCCCGAACCGCACGTTCGATGTCGGCATCGCCGAGCAGCACGCCGTGACCTTTGCGGCGGGGCTTGCGACCGAAGGCTTCAAGCCGTTCTGCGCGATCTATTCAACATTCCTGCAGCGCGCCTATGACCAGGTCGTGCACGACGTCGCGATCCAGAAGCTGCCGGTGCGCTTCGCGCTCGACCGTGCGGGCCTCGTCGGCGCGGACGGGCCGACGCATGCGGGCTCGTTCGACGTCGCCTATCTCGGCTGCCTGCCCGGTTTCGTTCTGATGGCGGCCGCGGACGAAGCGGAACTGGTGCACATGGTGACGACGCAGGTCGCGATCAATGACGCGCCGAGCGCGCTACGCTATCCGCGCGGAGAAGGCGCCGGCGTGCCGATGCCGGAAGAAGGCAAGCCGCTCGAGATCGGCAAAGGCCGCGTCCTGCGCGAGGGGCACAAGGTTGCGCTGTTCTCCTACGGCGCTCGCCTCGCTGAATGTCTGAAAGCTGCCGATGAACTCGCCGCGCTCGGGCTCTCGACCACGGTCGCCGATGCGCGCTTCGCCAAGCCGCTCGATATCGAACTGCTCATGCGGCTTGCGCGCGAGCACGAGGTGATGGTGACGATCGAGGAAGGCTCGGTCGGCGGCTTCGGCTCCTTCGTGCTGCAGGTTCTGGCCGATCACGCCCTCTTGGAGAACGGCCTGCGCGTGCGCACGATGGTGCTACCGGACGTTTTCATCGACCAGGACACGCCGGCCGCGATGTATGCCAAAGCCGGGCTCGACGCGACGGGTATTGTTGCCAAGGTATTCGAGGCCTTGGGCAAGGACGTTAGCGCGGACACGGTGAAGCTCGCGTAAGGCGCTTGCGCCGAGCTCTCAACCGTCATGGCCGGCTTTATGCCGGCCATCCACGTCTCGAGGACGCTGAAGAAAGAAAACGTGGATGGCCAGGACATAGGCGTTCTGGAAGAACGCCGTTCTTCGAACGGCTATGCCCGGCCATAACGCTAGTGGAGGTGCCCCGCGCCCATGCTGCGACCCGGGACGAGATTACCGCCTCTTCTGCAGTGATTTGCTCTTCTTCCGCTTGGGCACCTTCTTGCCCTTCTTGCGCGCTTCCGAAAGGCCGATGGCGATGGCCTGCTCGCGGTTTTTCACTTTCCGGCCGCTGCCGGATTTGAGCTTGCCGCGCTTGTACGCGCGCACTTCGCGCTCGACATCTTTCGACGCGCTCTTGGAGTATTTCCGCGCCATGCGTTTCTCCCAATGTGCCCTCGTTCGCGTTGCAACGAACGCATGGCAAACCGTTTGCATTGGAGCTAGTTCCATTTCATACGCGCAAGCGCATCGGATAGAATTGAAAAAGTAAATGTCGCGGATGCGCGCCGATCGTCTGCTGGTCGAACGCGGGCTGTTCGAAAGCCGCGCGAAGGCGCAAGCCGCCATCGCGGCGGGACTTGTGATTGCTGATGGCGTGACGGTGCGCAAGGCGTCGGACGAGATCGCGATCGATGCCGCAATCGACGCGCGCGCAGCGCACCCTTATGTGTCACGCGGCGGTGTGAAATTGGCCGCGGCGCTCGATACCTTCGGCTTCGACCCGAAACGCCGCATCGGCCTGGATGTCGGCGCCTCGACCGGCGGGTTCACGCAGGTGCTGCTCCAACGCGGTGCCGCGCGCGTCTATGCGGTCGACGTCGGTCGCGCGCAATTGCATGCGAGCCTGCGCGAGAGGCCCGGCGTCGTGTCGCTGGAGCAGACTGATATCCGTGAGCTCAAGCCGCTCAAACCCGAGCCGGATCTCGTCGTCATCGACGTGAGCTTCATCTCGTTGAAGCAAGTATTACCAGCGGCGCTGAAGCTGGCGGCATCTTCGGCGCAGCTTATCGCGTTGATCAAGCCACAGTTCGAAGCCGGCCGTGAGCGGGTGAGGAAAGGCGTGGTGCGCGATGCAGCCGTGCATGTGGCGGTGTGCGACGACATAGCGGCGTTCGTCGCCTCGCTCGGCTGGCGCGTTGTCGGGCTGACGCCGTCACCGATCACCGGCGGCGACGGCAATGCCGAATTTCTGCTAGGCGCTAAGCGTGACTGAACGACTGACAATAATCCGCATCGGCCATCGCGGCGACGGCGTTGCAGATACGCCGCACGGCCCGGTCTACGTGCCGTATGCGCTGCCGGGCGAGACCGTCACGGTCGAAGCGGTGCCGGGCAATCATCCCGACCGGCGGCATCTCATTCATGTTGATCACCCCTCGCTCGAACGCGTCGCGCCTCCCTGCCAGCACTTCGGGACATGCGGCGGCTGCGCGCTGCAGCACTGGGCGCTGCCGGCGTATGCGGAATGGAAGCATGGCCTCATTGTCGAAGCACTAAAGCAAGCCGGCCTCGACACGCAGGTCGCGCCGCTGATCGACGCGCATGGCGAAGGCCGCCGCCGCATCGTTCTGCATGCGCGGCGCGGCACGCACGATGTGCTGGAGGTCGGCTTCTCCGCCCCACGCGCGCATCATGTCGTCGCCGTCAATGCATGCCCGGTGCTGGCGCCAAGTCTTGCCGGCGCGCTGAAGGCGGCCTGGGCGATCGCCGAGACGCTCAAACGTGCTCAGAAGCCGCTCGACATCCAGTTCACCGCGACCGAAAGCGGTCTCGACGTCGACGTACGCGGCTCGGGACAAATCAAGTCGCAGCAGATCGCGGAGCTCGCGCGCGTCGCGCAGGCGCACAGGCTCGCGCGGCTGACCCGGCACGGAGAACTGGTCACGCAGGCCGAACAGCCGCTGGTAACGATCGGCCGCGCGCGCGTGCCGCTACCGCCGGCGAGCTTCATGCAGGCGACCACCGAAGGCGAAGCCGTACTCGCCCGCCTCGTGCGCGAGCACGTTGGCAAGGCGAAACGCGTGGCCGACCTGTTCGCCGGGATCGGCACCTTCGCACTGCGGCTTGCGGAGAACGCCCGCGTCACTGCCGTCGACAGCGAGGCGAAGGCGGTGAAAGCCTTGCAACGTGCGGCCGCGAGCGCGCCTGGGCTCAAACCGATCGAAGCGGTCACGCGCGATCTCTTCCGCCGCCCGCTCGTCGCGCAGGAATTGAACGGCATCGACGCGGTCGTGTTCGATCCACCGCGGCAGGGCGCGGAAGCGCAGGCGCGCGAACTTGCGAAAAGCGGTGTGAAGACGGTCGTAGCCGTCGCATGCGACCGCGTCACCTTCGCGCGCGACGTGCGTATCCTCGTGGACGGCGGCTACCGGTTGACTTCGGTCACGCCGGTCGACCAGTTCCGCTATTCGTATCACGTCGAGGTGGTGGGGAAGCTGGAGCGGTAATTGCCGTCATCCCCGCGAAGCGGGACGACAGCGTTATTGAAAATCATACCCTCCGCCCCAGCGCTCCTGCCACATCCGCTCTCCGATGGTGCAGGAAATGCGCGGCTTGTCGGCCGACGCGGGCATCACGCGCGGCCCGAGCTGCCTTCCGGCGATCTCCAAAATCAATTTCGTGCGGGTCGCATCGATGAACTGATCGGTGTTGTGGATCGGCACAACGAAGGCGCCCGGTCCGCCGATGACGCAATCCTCATAATAGAAGTCGAGATTCTCGATATCGAGCGAGCCCGGATTGGGCCGCTTCAGCATGATAGGCAGGCCGTTGATGGTGATTCCCTGCGCGAGCACGTTGTCGCGCGTTGGCACGATCAATTCGCCTGCATTGTTCGTGCCGTCGCCGGAGACATCGATCACGCGCCGCGTGCCGCGATAGCCGCTCGACTCGAACAATTTGCTGGCGAAGATGAGCCCGCCGGAGATCGACGTGCGCGACGCGCGGCGGTACGGCGCATTTGCGATTTCGGCCGCGACCGCATCGGCCGCCTCAGGCCCGTCGATCAGCCGCCAGGGCATCACGATCTTCTGGTCGTACTGCCCCGCCCATTCGAAATAAGTAACGGCGATCTTGCCCTGCGCGCCCTCACGCAGCGCGTTTAAAAATTCGTGCGAGGTCAGCGCGCGTATGTAGCCCTCGCGCTGCAGCTTCTGCTCGTCGGGGTCCATCGAATAGGACACGTCGACGGCGATCACCAATTCCACGTCGACAGGGACGGCATTGCCACTCTTGTCGGCGAGCGAGAGCGGAACACCCGCGATGGCAGCGGTTGACAGGCACGCGCTGAGTAGTGCCGCCGTCACATGATGGAGCATTGCGTTTCCCATGCGCGCGAGTCTGCCATCGCACTCCTGCGGAAGAAAGGCAGGCCGCGATAAAGACGGCGCGACGGCGCCGCCGCCGGGCAAAGCCGGCTGCGGCGCCAGATGTCAGCGCATCAGCTGCCCGAAATGTGTTTCGTCCGGATCGCCCGCAGCGCCGTTATCGCGAGCACAGCCGTGATGACGTCGAGCGCCGCGACGATGATGAACACCGAGCTCCAGCTGCCCGTGACCTGCTTGAGATATGCGGCCGCCGGTCCGCCGAGAATGGAGCCTACCCCCTGCGCGATGTAGAGGAAGCCGTAGTTGGTCGCCGCATATTTCGGACCGAACGTATCCGTCAGCGTGGACGGGAACAGCGAGAAAATCTCGCCCCAGCCGAAGAAAACGAGTCCTGTAAGCACGACGAACAAGGCCGGCCGATCGATGAAGGCGAACAGGACGAGGATCGCCACCGCCTCGAGCGAAAAGGCGACGAACATCGTCATTTCGCGCCCGATGTGATCGGAGACCCAGCCAAAGAACGGACGGGTCAGACCGTTGGTCACGCGCGAGAGCGTCAAGGACAGCGGCAGCGCCGCCATACCCAGCACCAGCATCTCGGCGACTTTGTATTCGCGCGCGAACGGGCCGACGTTCGACGTCACCATCAGCCCGGACGTCGACATCAGGCTCATCATGAAGAACAAGAGCCAGAACACCGGACTGCGCAGCATCTCGCTCGGCGTGTAGCTGCGCGCCACCTGCGCGGTCGAAGCGGTCGCCGGCGAGTAGCCGTCCGGCTGCCATCCCTCGGCGGGAATGCGCAATCCTTGCGCGGCCGCGATACCGATGACGCCCTGGATGATGCCCCACACGATGAGCGTGTGCGCATAACCGGAGCTCTTGATCATGCTGTCGATCGGGAAACTGGTGAAGAAGGCGCCGAAGCCGTATCCCGCCGCCGCAAGTCCGGTGGCGAGCCCACGCCGATCAGGAAACCAGCGGACCATCAGTCCGATCACGCCGACATAGATGATGCCGGTGCCGAATCCGCAGATCACCCCGTAGGTGAAATACAGCGCCCAGATGTTGTCGACATAGGCCGACAAGATCCACCCGCCGCCCGACATCGCGGCGCCGGCCGAAATTAAGAGGCGCGGCCCGAACCGGTCAACGAGATAGGCCTGCAGCGGCGAGCACCACGTCTGCAGGATGATGAGCAGTGAGAACGTCCACTGCAATTCGGCCAAGGTCGTGCCGAGCTTTTGGTTGAGCGGGCCCGTGAACAGCGTCCACACATATTGCGGGCTGGAGATCGCCATCATAGCGATCAAGCCGAGCACGAGCTGAGACCAGCGATTCAAGTACCACGGGCGCGAGTCCGCATAGGCCGCTACCGTCATGGCAAGCCCCCAAAGCTGACACGAGCGGAGACCGCTCGGTTTTAACGTCGCCCCAGAGTAGTATTGGCGTGTTGCAAATCGGACGCAACCGCGCAGTGCACGATTCCGGCTCAGCCCTCCAGCTTCTCGGTCCCGGCGATCTCGATGCCGAAACCGCCGAGGCCCACGTAGGTCCGCTGCGAGGACGACAGCAGGCGGATCGACGAGATGCCGAGGTCCTTCAGGATCTGCGCGCCGAGGCCGACCTCGCGCCATTGCCGCGAGCGCGCGGCTTCCGTGCCGGTGTCGCCGTGCGGAATTTCGGCGACCGGAACGCCCGCCGTGCCATCGCGCAAATAGACGATTACGCCGCGCCCTTCCGCCTTGAAGCGCTGCAGCGCCGCATGGATCGTCTTGCCGCCCCCGAACACGTCGCCGATGACGTCCGCTCGATGCAGCCGCGCCGGCACCTCGCGCCCGCGCGCGAGATCACCGTAGACGAAGGCCATGTGATGCACGCGGTCGAATGGGGTGATGTAAGCGTAGCCCTTCAGCGGGCCGATCTCGGAGACGAGCTCGAACTCGCCGACGCGCTCGACCAGCTTGTCGCGGATCTGCCGGTACGCGATCAGTTCGGCGATCGAGAGCTGCACGAGATTGTGCTTCTGCGCGAAGGCTGCGACTTCCGGCCCGCGCATCACCGAGCCGTCGTCGTTCATCAATTCAGCCAACACGCCGACCGCCGGCAGCAACGCCAGCCGGCAGAGATCGACGCAGGCTTCCGTGTGACCCGACCGCATAAGCACGCCGCCCTGCTTCGCGACCAGCGGAAACACATGTCCCGGCCGGACAAAGTCCGCTGCGCCGCTGTTGTCGTTGGCGAGGCCGCGCACCGTATTGCAGCGTTCCTCCGCCGAGATGCCGGTGGTCAGGCCATGCCGGACGTCGACCGACACCGTGAACGCGGTGCCGAGCGGCGCGTCGTTCTCCGCTACCATCGGATCGAGGTGCAGCCGCCGCGCAAGATCGCCACCCAAAGGCGCGCAAACGATGCCCGACGTATTGCGGATGATGAACGCCATCTTCTCCGGCGTGCAGAGCGAGGCGGCGACGAAGAGGTCGCCTTCGTTCTCGCGGTCGTCGTCGTCGGTGACGACCACGATCTCGCCCTTGGCAAATGCTTTGATTGCCGCTTCAACGCTGGCGTGACTGTCGGACACTTGTTTAATCTCGCTTCTCGAACGGCCAGACCGTTCCTTCACCCACTTGGGCGCGGTGCATCAGATAGGCATCGGCGATCACGCAGGCCACCATCGCTTCGGCGACCGGCACCGCGCGGATGCCGACGCACGGGTCGTGCCGGCCCTTGGTGACGATCTCGGTATCGCGGCCGTAGCGGTCGACGGTCTTGCGCGGCGTCAGGATCGACGAGGTCGGTTTCACGGCAAAGCGTGCGACGATCGGCTGCCCGGTCGAGATGCCGCCCAAAATGCCGCCGGCGTGATTTGACAAAAACACCGGTCTGCCTTCGTTGCCCATGCGCATCTCGTCGGCGTTCTCCTCGCCGCGCAATTCCGCCGTGGCAAAGCCGTCGCCAATCTCGACGCCCTTTACCGCATTGATGCCCATCAGCGCGGACGCAAGCTCCGCGTCGAGCTTGGCGTAAACCGGACTGCCCAAGCCCGCGGGCACGCCGTCCGCGACGACCTCGATCACCGCGCCAATCGACGAACCCGATTTCCGGATGTCGTCGAGGTAGCCTTCATAAAATTTTGCCTGCTGCGCGTCGGGGCAGAAGAACGGGTTGTTTCCCACCTGGTTCCAGTCCCAACGCGCGCGGTCGACCTTGTGCGGCCCCATCTGCACCAGCGCGGCGCGCACGCTCATGCCGGGCACGACCTTGCGCGCGATCGCGCCGGCCGTGACGCGCATTGCGGTCTCGCGCGCGGAGGCGCGTCCGCCGCCGCGATAATCATGCAGGCCGTATTTGACGTCGTAGACGTAGCCGGCGTGACCGGGCCGGTATTTGTCCTTGATGTCGGAGTAATCCTTCGAGCGCTGGTCGACGTTTTCGATCAGCAGGGCGATCGGCGTTCCGGTCGTCACCTGTTTCCCGCTCACCTCGTCGGTGAACACGCCAGAGAGAATCTTGACCTGGTCCAGCTCCTGCCGCTGCGTAGTAAAGCGCGACTGGCCGGGGCGCCGGCGGTCGAGCTCGCGCTGGATCTCGGCGGCTTCGAGCGGAATGCGCGGCGGGCAGCCGTCGACCACGCAGCCGATCGCCGCTCCGTGGCTTTCGCCGAAGCTCATGAACCGGAATAGATGGCCGAACGTATTGAAGGACATGGGTGATCCGCCGCTGCGGGCGTGTCGTAGCCCGGGGGCAGATGGTGGTCAAATGCACCTGTCATTCCAAGGCGCCGCAGGCGTGAAGCCGCGCTCCCGCAGTACTTCCGTACTTGCGCGGGGTCCGAAAGGAGTTGTCCCTTTAACGCTGTTTTGTCGGCGACGATGAATACGGCCGCCTGCCATGACAGGTGAAACGATTAAAGATTATCAGTGCCGTTATGCCACAAGCAGGATCGGCCAAAACGCATCCATGGCGTCCTTTAACGCCGCGGATGAGTTCTCGCATGACTCGACGGTTTCAAATTCGCAATCGCATGCCAGGCAATGCCATACAGTTCGTAGCTCGCCATCCGCGGCTTCGCTCCAACATCGAGCCGCGAGAGGACTCGAACATCCAGTACAAGTGATAAATCGGCGTATCGGCATATGAAGCCCCCGCTGGAGAGCGCTAGTTGTTAGCCCAGCAGACGCCGCGGAAGCGCGCATTGATCCCACTCAATTGGT
>Ga0207777_1000086_pt1 | contig 19367 bp, 12 predicted proteins | sample LuqExpMetageno35_FD_187793 | JGI IMG/M metagenome (GOLD analysis project Ga0207777, IMG submission 187793) | Tropical forest soil microbial communities from Luquillo Experimental Forest, Puerto Rico - Sample 35 (SPAdes) | ecosystem: Environmental > Terrestrial > Soil > Tropical forest ...
TCGTCAGTAGCCCCACAACCATGGACCGCTGATACCCAATCCAATCGATTAGCTTCGCCGAGGCCATCGAAAAAATAAAATACGACCCAAAGAATGCGAACTGAATCAGCATTGTCTGCGCGTAATTCAAATCGAAAATTGACTTCAGGTGGGGAATCAGAATGTCGTTCAGGCAGGTCAGAAATCCCCACATGAAAAACAGCGTGGTCACAACCGCCAGTGCTCCTCCGTAACTCTTCTGTGTACTCGCCCCTGTCGTTTCCACCGCAGCACTCGGCGTGCTTATGTTGGGCATCGCGTTTCCCTTCTCCGCACTCTCGCGGACCACCTGTTTGCCTAGATACTGCCACACCTGCAGCGATCCCCCAAAGGTTTCTCATCACATGTTCCCTTGGGGAAAGATGGTATAAATTTGCCGCATCGATTTTCTAAGCAGGATTGCGAGGCTCGACTATGTCCCATTCCGCCGTGCTTTTGATCGCCTTTGCCTGCGTGCTCGCCTTGCTGGTCCCTCCTGCTGCGCGGAGTCAGCAGTATTCCTCCGCGGTGATCTGGTCCGAACCCGGCCTGCCTTCAGCCGATTCTGCTGTGGCTAATCCGTCGCAACTTGCGCAGATTTTTCCTGGAGCGCGTCTGGTACCGTCTGGTCAACTCGCCGCGCTGCTCGCCGATGCGCAGACAAAGTTGCTCATCCTCCCCCAGGGCTCGATGTTCCCGGAAGCATCGTGGTCCAGCATCAATGATTTTCTTCATCATGGAGGCAACCTGCTGGTCCTCGGCGGACGTCCGTTCACTCGTGCCGCATACCGCGATTCTTCCGGCGCCTGGCAATTGCGCGATTACAGCACCCGCTTCACGCGCCCCCTGCTGATCGACCAGTATCAAGACACTCCCGGCTCCGATGGCGCCATGTTCACCCCCAACCCGGATATTCCGATCGATTTGCCGCATTTTGCCTGGAAGCGCGCCTTCAGCCCTATCATTCGCCTCAGTATCAACGATCTCTATAATCGGGGCGGCTCCGCCGGCTCACTGGACGTGAATCTCGACACGCTCGTCTGGGGCGTCAGCGACGGCCGCAAAATGTCCGCTCCCGCCCTCCAGATCGATCACTACTCCTCCACCTTCGACGGAGGCCGCTGGGTTTTTCTTTCCGCAGAGCTCGCCCCCGAATTTTATTCTTCATCGGATTCCACGAAGCTGCTGCGCACTCTCGCGGACCGCGCCCTTCAAGGCTCCCTGCAATTCTCGGTTCGCCCCACGCTGCCTCTCTATCTCCCCGGCGAACCCGTCGAACTCGAAGCCATCTTTCATTCGAACGCAAAACCCGTGGGACAGGTCACGGTGCAGGTCACTTCCTATCCCGAAGACAAACCCGCCGACCAACGCTCGACAAAACTCACGCTTCCGGCCGCGACAACGACTCTACTTCCGGCTCCAACTTCGAAGGGCTTGCACATCATCGAAGCGCGGCTCTTCGAAGGTTCGACCCTTCGGGCCATTTATCATTCCGCCTTCTGGATTCGCGACGACGCCTTTCTCCGCTCCGGTCCCAAGCTCGGCGTCAACGCCGACTACTTCACGATTGACGGCAAGCCGCTCGCGGTCGTCGGCACCACCTACATGTCCAGCGAGGTTCAGCGCCTCTTTTTCGATCATCCCAACGTGTATGTATGGAACGCTGACCTCGGCCTCATCCACTCCGCCGGACTGAACATGATTCGCACCGGCTGGTGGACCGGCTGGGACAAGCTCTGTGACGAAACTGGCCGCCCTTACGAACGCACCCTGCGCACCCTCGAAGCCTATTTAATGACCGCGCGCAGATTTAACTTGCCCGTTCAATTCAATTTCTTCGCGTTTCTCCCTGAAATTCTCGGCGGCGTGAATCCCTATCTCGATGGCGAAGCTGTTCGCAAGCAACGGAATCTGGTCGCCAGCGTCGCCGCTCGCTTCCACGACGTGCCCTTCCTCGCCTGGGATCTGATCAATGAACCGAGCTTTTCCAAGCATCTCTGGCAGATGCGCCCCAACGAAGATCCGGTTGAACTCGCCGCATGGAACGCCTGGCTCGCGCAGAAATATCCGGATCGCGCCGCGTTGGCCGCTGCTTGGAACGTCACTCCCGAATCCGTCGCTGGAACCATTTCGGTGCCGTCGGAGCAGGAATTCGCGCAACGCGGTGTCTATGTCGGCGTAAATTCCCTGCGCATCTACGATTTCGTCCTTTTTGCCCAGGAGAAATTCGCTGATTGGGTCCACAACATGCGCGAAGCTATCCGCGCCGCCGGTTCTAACGCGCCCATCACGGTTGGCCAGGACGAAGGCGGCTACGTCGACCGCCTCAACCCCGCGTTCTTCGCCGATTCCGTCGACTTCACCACCAATCACTCCTGGTGGCAGGATGACTATCTCCTTTGGGATTCCCTTGTCGCCAAGCAGCCCGGCAAAGCCATGCTCATCCAGGAAACCGGATTGCAGCGCGAACTCACCGCCGACGAAATCGCTCGCCGCACTCCCGAGCAGGAAGCCGCGCTCTTTGAACGCAAATTCGCGCTCTCTTTCGTGCAAGGCTCCGGCGCCATCGAGTGGCTCTGGAATTCCAATTCCTACATGACTGAAAGCAACGAGACGCCCATCGGCGCGCTCCACGCCGACGGCACCGAAAAGCCCGAAGCCACCGTGTTGCGTGATGTGGCTAAATTCGCTGCTGCCGTTTCTCCCTATTTGGTCAACCCGAAGCGCCCCGACATCGCCATTGTTACTTCGCAAGCCGCGCAATACTCGGTGATGGCGCAACTCCAGATTCAAGCGCAGCAAAACGCCGTTCGCGCCCTCGCCTATGGCTTGCACCAGCCTTGCTACATCATCGCGGAGAATCAAATCGACAAGCTTGGCTCGCCCAAGCTCGTCATCCTCCCCTCTCCCCAGGCCCTCCGCGAGTCCACCTGGCAAGCCCTGCTCACCTATGTACGCAACGGCGGCAACCTCCTCGTCACCGGCCCCGTCTCCCGCGACGAACATTGGCACCTCGTCGACCGTTACACCTCCCTCGGCATCCACGCCACCACCGCACCGCTGACTTTCCATTCAGCGAGCACTACGATCACCCTCGACGCTCAAGCGATGCCGCCGGTTAAGTTTCATTTCTCTCAATCGGCGCAACAGACTCTTGAGTTTTTGAAGTTTGAGGATGCTTCGACTCTGAAAAACCTCGCCGTCGGTCGCGGTCAACTTACTTTGACTTCATATCCACTCGAGCTGGCTGAAGCGTCGAATTCAACGGAGTTTCTGTACGGGCAACTCATCCGGCATTCGAAGGCTTCCTCAGCCGCCGAATCCCAGTTGCTTTCTGGTCGAGGGATGTTGTTTTATTCGACCGAACTCCTCGATGCCTTTCTCTACATCATGGAGTCCGAATCAGCTCAGGATGAGGATCTTGTAATTCGAGATACAGCGCTCGCTCAGACCTTGCGATTTCATCTACCTGCTCAACGCGTCGCGCTTGCTCTCATCGACAAAAAAACCAAACAAATTGTCGCCAAATACGGTTTCTAGCGTTTTTGTACGGACGTCAGTTTGAGGCCGTCCGTTGTAGGCGCGCGGCACTCCCGGCGCACATAACCGCCACCCATGCCCATTCATCCTTACTACCAGAGGTTCACTCATGCCACGCTCCCAAGGCGTCCAAAACAACCAGGCCGGCCCGATCACCCGCTTCATTTTCTTCCTGGCGAAACGCTTTCTCGGCCGCGTCCCGCTGGGCACGCGCATCCGCGCCTTCGATCCAAAATACCTCCGCCACGCCACCCGAATGGATCTTTACTCCGCTGGAAAAGGCGCCGTGTCGATGCACCTCAAGGAACTCGCGCAACTCAAAACCGCGCTGATGGTCGGCTGTCCCTTTTGAATCGACATTCACTCTGCCGTCGGCAGAAAATCCGGAATCACCGAACAGCAACTTCGTGACATCTCGCGTTTCGAATCCAGCCCGCACTTCAGCGAGCAACAGAAACTCGCCCTAACCCTCGCCACCGAACTAACGCGCACACCTGCAAATGTCTCCGATGAACTTTACGCGGCGCTGCGCAAACAGTTTTCCGAACGACAACTCGTCGAACTTTCCGCCGTCATCACCTGGGAAAACGCCCGCGCCCGTTTCAACCGCACTTTCAACGTCACCGCCGAGGGCTTCTCCGAAGGCCAGTTCTGCCCCCTGCCCGAGCACTCATCGTCTTCGCCGAGCCCGATTCCACAGGTCACATCGAGACCGTGATTTCGCCCTACCCCCTCGTCTTCACGCGGGACTATAATCCGCGCATACCAATCTGGGCGAAAGGAGTGCTCCCATGAGTGTTCCTCAGCGTCTGAAGTTCTTTCTGCAGTCCAACCATATTCCCTATCAAAATATCCCGCACGTCACAACTTACACGGCGCAAGGCACGGCCGCGCTCATGCAGATTTCCGGCCGCGAAATCGCAAAGACCGTAGTCCTGCGCGCGGGTGAGGCGGAGGAAGAGCACACCATCCTTGCCGTGTTGCCGGGAGCGCGGCACGTCAAACTTGAGAAATTGTCAGCATTAATTGGCAAGCCGGTCCGGCTCGCAACGGAGTTGGAATTCGCCGGGTTGTTCCCGGATTGCGAGTTGGGCGCGATGCCGCCTTTCGGCGCGCTCTACAACTTGCCGGTCTATATGGATGAGTCTTTGGCGAAGGATGAGCAAGTCGTCTTCAACGCAGGCACGCATCACGACGCGGTGCGCGTTGCCTACTGTGATTTTGCCCGTCTCGCCAAGCCGACCATCTGCTCTTTTGCGTGACGCGACTTTTGACTCGGCCGCACGCGACGCCCCGAAGTACGTTACGTTCGATTCGTGCCTTCGCGTTCGGCCCCACCCATTCCCGTCGTTGGCGCGGCTGTAACAAATTTCAACCATTGCTTCCGCAGTGCCGCCAGATTGTCTCTCGCCTCGGCGTTCCGCGGATCCAGCTGCAACGCCCGCAGGAATCCCGAAATCGCCGGTGCAATTCACCCGCAAAACGTCTCGGCCGCTGCCCAGTCGTTCCAGTTTTCACTGTTTTCCCGTTCGTTCAATTCCGCACGAAATTCTCGCGCCGCCTCTTCATACCTTCCATCATGGAACAGTGCCAACGCCGCCGCGCGGTGTCCGCCTCCCGCAAGTTCTTGCATCTCCGCACCTCCACCACCCCACGGTTCACACCCGATCCAGGCATGCAAGGAGATCCCTGCATCCAGCTAACCGATTAAAGATGTCTAATGGGAAAACCCGATCCTGCAATTCGGGCTCAACTAGCGGCCGCAGCCGCGACCTTCGCCGGCGCCGGCACTTCCGCTGCGATCTCCGTCCCGCGGTTGATTTCCGTGTTCACAGAAAGCACGCCGCCGCACAAGCGCAGCCGTTCACGCATGGTCGTCAATCCGATTCCGCCCGACTGCCGCGCCGCGTCGAATCCCAGTCCGAAGTCCTTCACTAGCAACCGCACTTTTCCCCCGTCCTGTGTCAAGCGCACAACGACGCGGTTGGTCTGCGCGTGTTTCAGCGCATTAGCAAGCGCCTCTTGTGCCACACGATATAGACACAGCCCGACATCTTGGGGCAACCGGCTGTCCAGCCCATCGGCTTGCAGGTCCACCTCCATACGGTGGTTGTTTGCATACTTCCGGCACAGATCCTTTAGAGCCACCTTCAATCCACAGGTATGCAAACTGGCCGAATGCAGTTCGTGCGACAACTTGTGGATATCCGTGGCAATTGCATCCAACTCGACGCGGAGCGCCGGATGATCATCGCCGTTCGCTCCCTCCGAATCAGCTTTTGCCAGCCGCTCGCGGTCGAGTTCGCAAGCCAGGAGCGCCACGCGCTGGCCGATATCATCGTGCAGTTCGCGGCTGATGCGTCGCCGCTCCTCTTCCTGCGCCTCAATCAAGTGGCCGGCCAGGCGCTGCAGTTCCTGGTCGCGTTGATGAAGCGCTGTTTCGGCGGTCTTCTGCGCGGTGCAGTCACTGACCATGCCCAGGACCAGAGGCGCCGACTCCGGATGAAGGTTCAGCAACGAAACGCTCACCTGGCCCCACATTTGCGAACCGTCTTTGCGCAAGAATCGCTTTTCAATGGCGTAGCTCGTTCGCAAACCTCGTCGCAGCTCTTCGAATAACACCATTTCGATTTGTTCATCGTCTGGGTGGCTGATTCGCTCGCAGCGCAGTTGCTTAAGTTCTTCGGATGTGTACCCGATCATCGCGCAGAATGCCGGATTCACTTCCAGGATGCGGCCCTCGAAGGTTTCCAGCGCAATACCGATGGACGCCTGTGCGAACAGATAACGAAAGCGCTGCTCGCTCTCCTCGCGCGCGATCTGTTCGTACTTCCGCTCTAGCGTGGCGCCGATCATGTTGGCAGCTATGGAAAGCTGGCCCGCGGTCTCCGCGGTCCAGTTTTCCGCCTTGCTGTATGACACCAGCCCCAGCACGCCGTTTCTCGTCGGGCTGTACCTTGATGGAACGAGCAGCAACGATTTGACGCCTAACTGTTGGAGGAACTCTCGGTCCTGGCTGGCTGCCGCCGGCAAATCCTCCAAAGTGCGCAGCAACAGGAATTCGTGATTTCCGAGCCGCTGGCCCATATAAGGCATCTTTTCCGGTTGAATTGTTTTCGGAGAAGGAGGCGCTTGCCGCGCACTGCCCGTGTATTTGTGCAGTAGCGTCGAGGATTGTTCCGCCACTTCGTACCAGCAAAGCCGGTCCGCGTTCAACAGTGCGACGATGTTTTTCAGCCCTTCGGCAATTGTGGCGTCAATCGCGTTTACCGGGGTCGCCGCCAAGCGCTCTCCAAATTCCGAGATTCGTTTTCCCAGCTCGTGCCGTTTCGCTTCACGATCGAGTGTCTGCCGGTGCGAAAGGTGCTGCACGAAGATCAGAGCCAGCAGCCCCGAGATGATCGCGATCGCCGTTGCGATCTCCGGCCGCAGTGCCAGCACACTAACCATGAGTTGGAATGGTGGGGATTGGGCCAGATTCGTGATCTGCAGATCAGGGAACATGAACATTCTCCTCGTGAGGAGATCCGCACCTTGCACCCGTACATTCCCACGACCCGGGTACGTCTTTACTGTGGGCTAGTAATATAGCCAAATCTCAGATTTCGGCAACCATAACCTTAGCCTTTGGGCTTCGGCAATTGCCGGGACCACCGCTCGTACGGCCACAACCTCCGGACTACTAGGCCTTTTTTACCTCCTGCAGGACATTCCCACCATCTACCACCAAAACCTGACCGGTAATGTATGACGCCTCCTGCGACGCCAGGAAACACACCGCCGCGGCCACTTCTTCCGGTGTGCCCGCCCGTCCCAAGGGTGTATATTTTGCAGCCTCCAATTCATCCGGCAGGGAAGATCCCGTCTGAATCCACCCTGGCGCCACTGCGTTTACGGTAATTTCTTCCAGCCCGGTTTCAATCGCCACCGCGCGCATCATTCCATCCATAGCGCCCTTGGCGGCGCCGTAGGCACCGGAGCCTGCATTGCTCACGATCGGCCCGGTCACCGAACTCACGTTGACGATCCGTCCGTAGCGCTGCCTCCGCATTACAGGTATCACCTCCCGCGTCATCAGAAACGCTGAGTCCAGTGTCATAGCGATCTGTTTTCGCCAATCCTCGTAGGTGAGTTTCTCCAGCACATCGTTCGCCGGCTGCTTTCCGCCGCTCGCCATTCCCGCGTTGTTCACCAGAACATCGATCCGGCCAAATTGCTTTAAGGCACCTCCGACAAATTCTTGCACTTGAGATTCTTCCGTCAGGTCCGCCACAAAACCGCGGACTTTTTCGCCACTCGGATCCAGCTCTCTCGCCCGTTCGTGGATTCGTTCACCCGTGGCTGTAATCGCCACTCGTGCGCCCTCGGCGAGCAATTTCCGGGCAATTGCCAAGCCGATTCCGTGCTCACTCCCCGCCCCAGTCACGATCGCAACTTGCCCGCTGAATCTTTCCCCCATGAGTCCTCCCCCCATGTTTTTCAGCCTTCCGCCTCTGCATCCTTATACTTTTTCGCTGCTATACGCACAAAAAAAAGGCGGCCGAACTGGCCGCCTTCCTCAGTGCTTTTGTATTTACTTCTTTACGTCTCACGCGTGCGAAGCCACCGTTTCTTTCTTCTCGCTGACGTACGCGAGTCCCGCTTCCAACACATCCATGGCTTCATCGAACTGCTCGTCCGTAACCACCAGTGGCACCAGAATGCGCATCACATTCCCCAGCGTGCCCGCCGTGATGGTAATGACGCCGTGCTCGTAGGCATACTTCGCCAACTCCTTAGTTTCCGCTCCCGCTGGTTCGCGTGTGTCGGCGTCCTTCACCAACTCGAAAGCACACATTCCGCCGAGCGCGCGCACTTCCCCGATCATCGTGAATCTCTTCTTCCATCCGTTCACGCGGTCAGCGAAGCGCTTGCCGATCGCCGCCGAACGCTCCAGCAATCCGTCCTTCTCGATCGTTTCGAGCGCCGCCAGGGCTGCCACGCACGACATGGGGTTCCCCGCGAACGTGCTCCCCAGGCCCCCGGGGCCCGGTGCGTCCATAATTTCCGCGCGACCGGTGACGCCGCCAATCGGCAACCCGCCGCCCATCGACTTCGCCGTCGTAATCAAATCTGGCTCAACACCAAAGTGTTCAATCGCAAACCATTTTCCCGTGCGCGCAATGCCGCTCTGTACTTCGTCGGCAATCAACACGATTCCGTATTTGTTGCAGATTTCGCGCAGAATCGGGAAGAACTCCTTTGGTGGCGCCACGAAGCCGCCCTCGCCCAGAACCGGCTCGGCGATAATCGCCGCCACCGTGTTCGGGTCCACCACCCGCCGAAACGTATCTTCCAGATGCTTCGCGCAGTACACTTCGCACGATGGATAGGTCTTCGAATATGAGCACCGGTAGCAGTATGCAAACGGCACGCGGTACACTTCCGCCGCGAACGGCGCGAACCCCGCCTTGTACGGCACGATCTTGCTCGTCAGCGACATGGTCAGCAAGGTGCGCCCGTGAAACGCATCCTCGAACGCAATCACCGCCGGCCGCTTGGTATACGCGCGCGCGATCTTCACCGCGTTTTCCACCGCTTCCGCACCCGAATTGATAAACATCGTCTTCTTGGGCCCGCTGATCGGAGCGAGTGCGTTTAACTTCTCCGCCAGTGCGACATACGACTCGTATGGCGTCACGCCAAAGCACAAATGCAAAAACCTATCCACCTGCTCGCGCAGGGCATTCGTCACACGCGGCGCGCGGTGCCCAGAGTTGAGACACCCGATACCGCCCGCGAAATCGATGTAGCGGTTTCCGTCTAGATCTTCGATCCATGCACCCTCGGCCTTGGCCGCACACACTGGTGTCACCAGCGCCGGGCCGCGCGGAATCGCCGCATCCTTCCGTGCCACTAACGCCTTTGATTTTGGCCCGGGAATTTCCGAGCGAATCTGAATCGTCTTCATGTTTGTTCCCCTTCAACTTCAATCTGCGCTATCCAAGAACTTGACATCCTGAGGAGCGGTTTGTGCGACGAAGGATCTCAATTGACAACCAGCCGCTAAATTCTTCGGTCTCACTGTTAACTGTCGACTACAAACTGTTGACTCTCTTCTCAGTACCACGCGATCGGCGCCTCATCCAGATTGACGAAGACCTGTTTGGTCTCCAGATACTCTTCCATTCCCCAGGGCCCCAGTTCGCGCCCGAAGCCCGACTGTTTGTAGCCGCCCCAAGGCGCCTCGACATACGTCGGCTGCATATGATTCACCCAGACGATGCCGGCGCGCATGGCCTTCACGACGCGAAACGCTTTGTAAATGTCGCGCGTCCACACCGCGCCGGCCAGCCCGTACGGCGTGTCGTTTGCAATGCGGATCGCCTCGCCTTCGTTTTCGAATGGAATCACTGAGGCTACCGGTCCAAAAATCTCTTCACGCGCAATCCGTGCATTGTTGTCGACATCGTAGAAGATCGTCGGCTCAACGTAGTACCCTTTCCCGAATGCCTTCGGTCGCCCGCCGCCAATCGCCGTCTTCGCTTCCTTTTTCCCCAAATCGAGATATGAACTCACGCGATCGAACTGCTCTTTGCTCACCAGCGGCCCCATTTTCGTTTCGCGTTCCAGCGGCGGCCCGAGCTTGATTCGCTTCGCTTTCTCGGTCATCGCTTCCACAAACTTGCTGTAGATCCTCTTCTCCACCAGAATGCGGCTGCCCGCCGAGCACACTTCGCCCTGATTGATGAACACGCCAAACAGCGCGCCGTCCACCGCCGCTTCCCAATCCGCATCGCCGAAAAACACGTTGGGCGATTTTCCACCAAGCTCCAATGTCACACGCTTCAACGTGTCCGCCGCGCTCTTCACAATGATTTTGCCCACCGCCGCGCTGCCCGTGAACGCAATCTTGTCTACGCCCGGATGCGCCACCAGCGCCGCGCCCGTGATTTCACCAACGCCGTTGATCACATTGACCACGCCCGGCGGGAGCCCCACTTCCTCGAACCAGTTCGCGAACTCCAGGGCCGTCAGCGGCGTTTGCTCCGCCGGCTTCAGCACGCAGCAGCAACCGGCGGCAATCGCAGGCGCCAGTTTCCATGCCGCCATCAGCAGCGGATAGTTCCACGGAATGATCTGTCCTGCCACGCCCACGGGCTCGCGCATCGTAAAGCTCAGTGCGTTCGCCGGCACCGGATTCACCGTTCCCGTCACCTTGTTAGCCAGTCCGCCGTAGTACTCGAAGCAGGTCGCGACGTCGGCCATGTCGTATTCCGCTTCCACGATAGGCTTGCCGGAGTTTCGCGCCTCCAATTCCGCCAACATCGCCGTGTTCTGCCGAATCTTTTCCGCCAGCTTGAACAGGATCCGCCCGCGATCTTGCGCCGTCGTTGTGGCCCACGGCCCGCCATCAAACGCCGCGCGCGCCGCCTTCACCGCCTTGTCCACATCGGCGGCTGTCGCCTGCGCCACCTGGGCAATTACTTCTTCGGTCGACGGGTCATAAACTGCAAACGTCTCGTTCGACGAGCCGCTTACCCATTGCGCGTTGATGTAGTTCTGATAATTCTTCACCGAAGCTTTTGCCGTTCCCGCCATCTCTCACCTCGCTGCAAATTCGTTAGCCCCTGGCGCCGTTCCTCTTAGGCCCGCGCCTGACTACCTCACGCCGCCGTCGATCCGGCTTCCAGTTTCCGCGCCGCCTTCCGGCCGCCATAAACAAAAAAGAAAAATGCCGCTAGCCCGATAAACACGATCGTTCCGCCGACCATCCAAACCTCGTAGGACCACAACGACTTGATCTGCTGCGCCGGGAAAAATGCCAGCACGATGCCCAGTGTCGTCGTTACCAGCCCGCTCGCGCCGGCAAATAACAAAGTTCCTTTGCCGTAATGTCCCCGGACAAATCCGTTATCCAGCGCGATCTTCAGCAGTGCTCCAAACATGTACAAAAACGGAATCAGCTGCAGCACCACGGCCAGTGACAATAGCGACTGAAAACTTGCCTGCACGTTCCCGGTGGACAGGAAATTCACAGCCACCAGAATCAGGGAAACCGCTGCATGTACGATCAGCGCCGCGTACGGCGTCGCATACTTCGGATGAATTTTCCCCAGCCAAGCCGGCATGTACGAATCCAGTCCTGCCACAAACGGAATGCGCGCCGAACCGCCCAGCCACGCCGACCCGATGCCCGCAATCGACAAGCTCAGCAAAAACGCGAAAGGCGCCACGATCCAGCTCACGTGCACCTGCTTCGCCATGTGGCTCACTGCCTGCACAATTCCCTGCAGCACGCTGATGCTGTTCTTGTCCACGGCCACCAACAGCGTCAGCGTCGCTCCGATATAGAGGAACCCGGACAGCACCCCGCCCCACGCCACGGCACCGGGCAGCGTCTTCTGCGGATCTTCGATTTCGTCGCCCATGATCGATGCGAGTTCCAGTCCCACCAATCCGAAGCAAATCACCCCAAACGAATTCAGCACAAATCGTGGATCTTTCGGAATCTGAAAATCCGCCCATGTGATTGTCGTACCGAATTTCCCGACAATCACCACGCCCAACCCCATCAGCAGCGCCGCCGCCACAAACGTCCCGATCCCGCCGAGATTGTTGATCCACTTTCCAACACCCAATCCCATCACGTTCAAAATCACCAGCAACGCCAGCAATATGATCGACGCAGCCATCGCAAATACGCGATTGTCCGCCAGTCCTTCATGCCCCGGCCCCAGCACGAACACCGACACGCCGACGAAATACAGCATTACCGTCGGCACATACATCATGTTGTTCGTCCAGTAGCACCAGCCCGATAAGAATCCATGAAAATCGCCGAACACTTCCTTGGCCCACAAATACACGCCGCCTTCACCGGGGTACCGGTGTGCCAGCTCAATCACCGCGATACCCTGCGGCCAGAAAAACAGCAGCAGCGAAATCAGCCAGAGCCAGATGGTCACGCCGCCGTTTGCGGCAACCGACGGCAGCACATTGAGATTGAAGACTGCGACGACAAACAGCAGCACGAGGTCGCGGCGGCCCAGCACCCGCTTTAAGTGCGGCTGCGCTTCTGCCGCCGCAAGCACGGTGGCTCCGCTCGCGGCCTCGCTGCTCAATCGTTTCTCCTAGTGCCCCGCGGCGCCGACGTACTTCAGCCCGCGCTCCTTCTGCGTCTGCGCCAATCCGGCGGCCACTTCTTCGAACACCGCCAGGTGCTTATCGATTTCCGCTTCCGTGTGCTGCACCGAGATGGTCCACTGCTCGTCCCACCAGTACGGCATCGCCAGCACACCGCGATTCACCATGCCGAACCAGAATTGCCGCCACAAATCGACGTCAATCTTCAGCCAGTCGCGGTAATTCTGAATTTCTTTCGGGTAGAGCATCAGCGCGCCATTGACTCCGGCCCGCACGACGTAGGCTTCGAGTCCGAATTTTTGGATGATCGTACGGTAACCGTTTTCCAGCTTGTCGCCAAGTTTGTCCACATGCGCGTAGTTCTCGCGTGTCAGCACTTCGCGGAAGGTCGCCAATCCAGCAGCCATGGCTAGCCGGTTCGTGTTGTACGTTCCGCCGTGAAACACCTTGTGCTGCACGATCAGATCCATGACCGCCCGGCTCGCGCCAAACGCTGCCAGAGGAACGCCGCCGCCAATGGACTTCGCCAGCGTGATCAGGTCCGGCTTCACGCCGAATCGCTCGCTTGCGCCGCCCCAGCCGAGTTTCGCTCCCGTTTTCACTTCGTCGAAAATCAACAGGGCGCCATTTTTGCTGCATATATCGCGCAAGCCCTGTAGGAATCCTGACCGAGGCAAGCACAAACCAACGTTCATCAAAATCGGTTCGAGAATGACCGCGGCAATTTGTCCCGGGAATTGCTTAAAGCGATTTTCGACGCTGGCCAAGTCGTTGAACGTCGCTACAGTCACGTTGTCGAGCACCGCCTTGATCACGCCCAGCCCGCCCGGCACTGAATTTGGCGCGTGAATGTCACCAAATTCCTCTTCCTTGGGCTTCACGCTGACCAGCGCGGTGTCATGCAGTCCGTGATACGCACCTTCGAATCGCAGAATCTTGTCGCGTCCCGTGGCGGCGCGCGCAATGCGGCAGGCGTGCATAGTCGCTTCCGTGCCACTGTTGCCGAACCGCACCATCTCCACCGGATACCTCGCGCAGATTTCTTCCGCGAGTTCCAGTTCCATCCCGTGCGGCATGCCAAAGGTGCTGCCGTTGTCGATTGCCCACTTCACGGCCTTCACCACCGCCGGGTGCCCGTGTCCCGCCATCAATGTGCCGAAGCACAAGTTGTGGTCGATATATTCGTTGCCGTCGATGTCCTTGATCTTTCCAGCGTGGCCTTCCGCAACAAAAATCGGATACGGATCATAGGCCCGGTAATTGCTCGCCACTCCGAGCGGTATGCGGTTCTGTGCCTTCTTGTGCGCTTCCGCAGACTTAGGCGTGCGCTTCTCATACAGAGCGATTTCCTTCTGTAGTGCTTCGTGCATTGTCGTACTCCGTCAGGAGGGCCGTCCTTGGGTCTTCCTGTGGCAGGTCTGTTCCCTGCGGTCAGTATTCTTGGAGGCTTTTCGGCTTGCGGAAAACTCTCCGTTCTTGGAACGTGAGAGCCTCGAGCCCTCACGAAAACTTCGCGGTTGCCGCGGCGAACTGCGCCCCTATTTTACGCCTTCCGCTACCGCTCCGAGCGCTCAGCCCAGATTCAGCAGCCGCTTGCCTTTCGCGAACGAGCGGACCGTCTCTCAGCGACGAGGCCCACGCGGTCACGCAATGCCTTAGAACAAGAACTTCAAGCCAAACTGTATCTGCCGCGGATCACGCACTTTCTGCGCGAGCCCGAAAGTCCCGTCCGTATAGTTAGCCGCCGCCGTTCCGATATTGGAAATGTTGCCGTCGACGCTGTAAAACTGCGCGTGGTTCCAGATGTTATAAAACTCACCCCTGAATTCCATGCGCAGCCTTTCCGTCAACTGGAAACCCTTAAAGATGCCCATATCCCAGTTCGCAATTCCGGGTTGACAGCAGATGGACCTCGGCGCGTTCCCAATCGTGCCCAGCGCTACGGTGTCATTCGTGAATTGGGTGGGATCGAACGTCAGTCCACCATGCTTGCGGGGATCCCACCGGATCAGACGGCCCGGTGTGTATCCCGGCCCTACCGTCCAGTTGGGTTGGCCCGGCGCTTCGAAGAACGTACTGTAGAACTCTTCGATGTCCGCTGACGACGTGATGCGCACGGGAAAGCCCGTTTGATACGTGACGATTCCCGACAGTTGCCACCCGTTCAGCATTTGCCCCTTGAAGCCGTCGTACTTTGGCACCGGCAGTGCCCACACGTAGCTGAACACGAAGCGGTGCCGCGCGTCGAACAGCGATGGGCCGTAAGTGGCGTTCAGGTTGATGGGATTCAATGAACTCTCGAAGCTCGACGCGTTATCCAACGACTTGCTGTAGGTATACGCTCCAGAGAATTGCAGCCCGTGGGAATAATGTTTCTCCACCAAGACTTGCAACGAGTTGTAGTTTGAGTGCGCCACAGTGTTCTCCGTGAAGATGTTCGAGAACACCGGTATCCCGTCGGCAGGGCACCCCGACCCAGTCAAAGGTTGGCATAGCGGTGAGGAGTATTGACGCAGCCCCACCAGGGTAATCCCGTTGGGCCCGACCACCGTGCCCGCAGGAATCTGCGTTCCTCCCGAACCCGCGTTATACGGCAGGATGAGTCCGTTGAACCCAGGCGTATAGATGTTCGAGATGTTGGGGATGGTCGTGCCCGCGGGAATGTAGAACGAGTTGTCCGCCGATTGCGGACCGCAAGTGATTGGATTGCCCCCCGCGCCGTTCAATACGCCCGGAATCGCCGCCAAGCCGTTACACGTGTCCGGGTTTCCGTGATTAATATCGTAGGAGGCGAGCAACCGGTGCCCCTGCGATCCCACGTACCCGATCTGGAACAGGATGTTCCCCGGCAGTTCCCGCCTAATCGTTAGGTTGTATTGCGCCGAATACTGCGTCCGCAATTGTCTTGGGAATTGGCCGTATAGAAGAATCGAGCGGAATGTGCTCCAGTCGATCGGCTGGTTCCGCGGGGGATTCAGCACACCGTTAAACGGGTTGGGATTGACTGAGCCACCTTGAGTCACATAGGGCGTCTGAAAGACCGGATCGCTGATGAAGTTGCTTCCTCCGAACGGGGGCTCAGCGCTGAACTGCTCCAGCACCAACTGCTCAATCGGGTTGTAGAACAGGCCCCATCCCGCACTGATCGTCGTCTTGTTCGCACCGCCCGACAGCTTTTTCAAAAACCCATCGTTCCACCCGGGGCTGTAATTGAGACCTAACCGTGGGGCGAATGCCTTGTAGTATGTATCCGTCAAGCCGTTCGGCACATTTTTGTCACCGGGGAAGACCAGCCCCACTGGCGTTACCCCGGCGCTATTACAATCCGGAGTTGTCGGCGTAATCAGCGGGTTCCCAGACGCTAATTGACACGGATAAATGGTTGATACTTGGCCCGGGCGGTAAGTCTGCACCTTCTTTCCGATATCCGTCAGCGGCGTATTCATCTCCCAGCGCAAACCATAGTTCAGCGTCAGGTTCGGCTTGATCTTCCAGCTATCCTGCGCGTAGAGATACACGGAAGTGCTTCGTACCAGTTCCTGCTGTGCGGAACCCTGGCTGAAGTTGTTGGGCAATCCCAGCAGGAAGTTGGCGTAGTTACTTCCCGTGTCGTTTGCCCCGCCGGAGTTGAAATTCATGATCCCGTTCACGTTGTAATACAGGAACTGATTGAACATTTGGTAGCGTATGTCGCCGCCAAACTTGAAGCTGTGGTTGCCCATAATTCTGCTGAAATTGTCCGCGAACTGGTAGGTGTTTCCGGTCTGCGGAAGCTGACCTTCCGAGTTATTACCGAGGGAGAGCCCTCCGCCGACGCTGATATACGGCAGGCCTTCCTTCGTGGCGCCCAGGTTCGGATGAACTCCGAAATCCTTGTTCACCGGGCAAGCCGGTGGTGTGCCGGACGGCGGTCCTCCCGATGAAATACAATTGCCGTTGGAGTCCACAAGCGGCACATCGTTCGCGCCCGTGAAGCAAAATGCTGAGGCGTTTCCGGTTCCGCAAGAATCTTGGATCAAGCTGGTCCGGGTCGGCGTGTCGAACTTCCCTTGGCCTTCCCGGAAGTAGGAAAAACGAAATTCATTAACGGAGGATGTGCCGATGGTCCAGGTGTGCGTTACATTCACTTGCTGCGTTCGCGTGGCGTACACGCCGGGAAAATTCCCGAGGTTTCCTCCGGCGGCCTGGAACTTCGCGAACGGATCCTGGGTGTTGTCGTCGTCAAAATAGTAGTAGACCGCCAGCTTCTGGTTCTTGGTCAGGTCCTGATCGATCTTTACCGTGAACTGATCCCCATTATCAATCTTGTTCGGAGATGCCTGAAAAACTCCCGACGCCGTTGAGGGCACGTAGGTGTTATAGATCTGCTTTGAAAGCGGATCGTAGCACTGCGTCGGAATCACTCCATTTGGAAAAATCGTAGCGTAGTTCCCCGCCGTTGGTGTTCCCCCGCTGATGATGTTCGTGAGTTCGGTGTTCGCGGCCGCCGACAACTGCGTCCCGCACCTTTGCTGCAGCGTGCTGGCCGTTGGTCCGGTCGTTAATGTCCCGGACAGAGTTCCGGGGCCGAAGTTTCCGTTGTTCAGTTGATCCGAAGTCAACAGCGGTACCGGATTCGACAAAATGCCTTGCTTGATGCGCCGTCCCTCATATGATGCGAAGAAGAAGGTCTTGTCCTTCTTGATCGGCCCGCCCAGCGTTCCGCCAAACTGGTTCTGCTGGAAATCCGGCTTGCTCGTCGGGGTAAACATGTATGGTCTTGCGTCCAGCACGGTGTTCCGGAAAAACTCAAACACACTTCCATGGAAATCGTTGGTTCCGGACTTTGTTACCACGTTCACGACCGACCCGGAATTTCGCCCATATTCCGCGTCGAACGAGTTCGTGATTACGCGAAACTCCTCGATCGTGTCCGGCGAAGGCTGCACCGCCGGGAGGTTCGCAAACAAGTCATTGCCGTCTCCTCCGTTCACCGAATAGTTGTTCGATCGCCCGCGCCCGCCGTTTACGGTCACCACGCCGGGCTTGTCTGATCCGTAGAACAAGTCGTTGCCCAACTGCGACTGCACGCCAGGTTGCAATTGCAGCAACTGATATGTGTCGCGCGCATTCAGAGGGAGTTCCGTCACCTCGCGCGAACCCACTACCGCGCCCAACTGCGTAGTCGTCGTATCAATCACCGGCGGTTCGCCCGTCACTTCTACCGTCTCCGTCGACCCGCCAACCTGCAGGGGAATGTCCACACTAACAACCGCGTTCAGGTCTACCACCACGTCCTTGCGCACAAATTTCTTGAAGCCCGTCTGGTTCACCTCGATCGTGTACGCGCCCACCGGCACTTCCAGAAAGAGGTATTCACCCGTCGCGTTCGTCGTCGCCTCTCGGGTGATATTCGTCGCCGTATTAACCAAGGTCACCGTGGCCCCCGCCACGGCTCCGCCGCTCGGATCCGTAACCGTACCCCGGATTCTTCCGCCGGTGCTCTGCGCCTGTCCCAGAGGCGCGCACGCCGCCAGTACCATCCCCAGAATCGCCGTCAGCACAAGGCTTCGACGACACAAATACGTCCACTGCGTCAAACTAGATTGCCTCATTTTCTTTCACCCCTGTCCCGCGAAGACCGTTTCCCCGAACCCTGATTCTTCGTGGTTGTACCCGGACCCTAACCTTACTATAATCCAGCAAACTTAGAGAAAGCCGGGAGCCGTGTCAAGCAGAAAGAATTTGTCCACTCTATCGGAATCTTTGCCCAACCAGAAGCTCCTGCGCATCTCCGAAGTCGCGCAGCGCCTGGGCATCTCCTCATCGGCGCTGCGATCCTGGGAGGCGCTCGGCCTCGTCGCCCCGCAGCGCACCGAAAGCCGCTACCGGCTCTTCACCGAAGCGGACGTTCGCCTCTTGCAGCGCGCGATCTTCCTTCGCCGCGCGCGTGGATTGAATCCGGCCGCGATTGTTCACGTCCTGAAAAAACAGGGCCTCGCGGTGGCTCCTCCCGATGCACGCCAGTCTCCCGGCCAGCGCTTTCGCCGCTTGCGCCTGAAGCGCAGTCTTTCCCTCGCGCAGGTCGCCCGCGCTACCGGCGTCTCCGTCGGTTTTCTCAGCGCGCTCGAACGCGGCCAGATGCGCTCTTCCGTCGCCACGCTCCGCCGCATCGCGCGTTTCTACAAAACCAACCTTCTTTCTTTTTTCGAAACCAACGGCGATGCTCCTGCCCTGGTCCACCCCTCCGATCGCAAGGTTCTCGAAACCAGCCCCGACGTCCGCATGGAGTTGCTCGCTTGGGGCAACACCGCCATGGAACCGCATCTCTTCCGCATCAAACCCGGCGGTGGCAGCGGCGAACCGTACGCCCATGAAGGCGAGGAGTTCCTCCATGTCCTTCGCGGCGACTTCGAAATCTGGCTGCAAAATCAGGGGCACTTCAAGCTCAAACCCGGTGACAGCCTCTATTTCGAAAGTTCCACGCCGCACCGCTGGAAAAATCCCGGCCGGTCGGAAACGTGGATTCTGTGGGTCAATACACCACCTACTTTTTGATTTTTTTGAAGTGCGGCAATTTATCGCCGCTTTTGCGATCCTAGGAACATGCGCAAACGAATCCTTACGGCTCGGACATTTCTAATTTGCTTGCCGCCCGTTTTGTATCTTTTCGCTTCCTGCGTCTCCGCTCAGCAGTCCGCGCG
>Ga0207777_1000087_pt1 | contig 19303 bp, 15 predicted proteins | sample LuqExpMetageno35_FD_187793 | JGI IMG/M metagenome (GOLD analysis project Ga0207777, IMG submission 187793) | Tropical forest soil microbial communities from Luquillo Experimental Forest, Puerto Rico - Sample 35 (SPAdes) | ecosystem: Environmental > Terrestrial > Soil > Tropical forest ...
CGCGCACCGCCTCCGCCTCGCTGCGATCGGTCTTCAGGAACTTCAACCGCGCCGGCGTAGCGTAGAACAAGTCGCGCACCTCGACCGTGGTACCCTGCCCGAGTGCCGCCGGTTTCACCTCGGATTTTGCGCCGGCATCGACCTGCAGCGTCCATGCATGCGGCTCGCCCTTATGCCGCGTGGTGATGGTCAGCCGCGCCACCGCGCCGATTGATGGCAGCGCCTCACCGCGAAAGCCGAGGCTATGGATCGCCAGCAAGTCCTCGCCATCAAGCTTCGAGGTGGCGTGGCGCTCGACACTGAGCACGAGATCGGCGCGCGTCATACCCTCGCCGTCGTCTGTGACGCGGATCAATCTCCGGCCGCCGCCGTCGGTCAGCACGTCGATGCGGCGCGCGCCGGCATCGAGCGCGTTCTCGACCAGTTCCTTAACGACGCTCGCCGGGCGCTCGACCACCTCGCCGGCGGCGATGCGGTTGACGACGGCCTCGGATAGCTGGCGGACGGGCATTATCTTTCCTTCGCGTCTCCCCCTCGCGGGGAGAGGGAAGAACAGCGCGATTCGGTTGGGTGAATTTTAGCCCTGCAAAACAGGCGCCCGCGAGGCAAAGGGCAAGACTACCCCCGTTATTCAAACCTTGGCCGGCCGCTACGCAGGCTTTTGATGCGCGCGCGATGCTTTTTGCCCTCCAGGCGCTCTCGCTTGACAGCTTTCGGCACCTTGGTAGCGCGGCGCAGTACCGGCTTGACCGCCGCTTGGCGGATCAGCGCAAAGAGCCGCTCACGCGCATCGGCGCGGTTGCGCGTCTGATCCCGGTGCTGCTGGGCGATGATGACGATGACGCCCTCTTTGGTGAGCCTCTTGCCGGCGAGCCGCATCAGCCGCACCGCCACGTCATTGGGTAGAGACGGCGAGTGGCGCGCGTCGAAGCGCAATTGTACCGCCGACGACACCTTGTTGACGTTTTGCCCGCCCGGCCCGGATGCGCGCACGAAGCTTTCCACCAGTTCGGAGTCGTCGATCGCAATGGCGTCGGTGATGCGGTGCATTCTCTGCCTGTCATGCCCCCTGCGAAGACGGGGCATCCGGTATATACGAACGCGTCAGTAATTACTGGATCGTCCGACTACGCGGGCGATGACAATTACTGTGTCAAATACTTCTTCGCTAGCACCTTGCCCTCTTCTACCGCCGGCTGGTCAAAGGCGTCGACGCCCAACAGATGCGCGGCGACGATGGTCTCAAGCATGAAATGCATCAGCAATTCGCCGAGGCTCGCTTCGTCGAGCTGATCGATCTGGATCGTGCGCACCGGGCAACCATTCTTGGCCAGTGTCTCCGCTGTGGCGCGACCTTCGGCAGAGGCCAGGTCGCCGATGGTCTTGCCGCCGAAACCCGCCTCGCCGGCAAGCTTGGCCAGTTCGCCGTCGATGCGCGGCCCCAGCCCGCGGCCTTCTACCGTCACCACCGTGAACAGTTTGTCGCGCGGCCCGCCGAGGAACAGCTGTACTTGACTGTGCTGATCGACCGGACCGAGCGCGGCCACCGGTGTCGAACCCTTGCCGTTCTTGCCGAGGCTCTCGGCCCAGAGCTGCACGTACCAGTGCGCGAAGCGCTCCAGCCGGTCCGAGTAGACCATCAGCACGCTTATGTTTTTCCCCGCCGAGGTAAGTGCCACGTTGAGCGCAGCGCCGAGCGCGGCCGGCACCTCGGTCGCCTTCTTCTTAGCCAGCACCGGCGCTAGCGCGCGGCCGGCGCCCTGCCTGATGGCAGCGATGTCGAGGCCGAGCGCGGCCGCCGGCAGCAGTCCGACATTAGTCAGAGCCGAGAAACGGCCGCCGACGCCCGGATCGTGATCCAGCATCGTCACGTGATGTTTGGTCAACAGGTCGCGCATGCCGTTGCGCTTGCCCGCTTTGACCGGTTCGCTGATGCCGAGGAAGGCGTTGCGCGCGTCGAGACCGACCTGCTTGAGCGCCGACAGCACCGCGATGGTCTGCATCAAAGTTTCGGCGGTGCCGCCCGATTTGGAGATTGCTACAAAGCGGGTCGAGGCGAGCGGTAGGCGCGCCAGCATTGTCTCCATGCTGAGCGGGTCGAGATTGTCGATGAAATGCACGCGCGGTGCGGCGCGCAGCAGGCTGACGCCTGGCACCGCGTAGCCGGCGAGCTGCGCCAGCGTCTGGCCGCCCAGACTGGAGCCGCCGGTGCCGAGGACAACGATGTCGCTGGCACCCTCGCGCAGGCGCACAGCTGCGGCGCGGATGCTGGCGAGGTCGTCCTGCGCGTCCGGCAGTCGCAGCAGCGGCAGGCTGCCGTCGGCATGACGGACGCGCAGAAAATCGAGCGCACTCTCGGCGCGTCCGAGTGCGTCGTTCAAGACTTTATCGCTAGCACCATGCGCGCCGATCGTCTCCTCAAGCGCGCTGTCGATGGATTGGATCATTGCCATTGAAAAAACCTACGGGCGGTCATCGCTCACGCAAGCGGGTGATCCAGTATCCCCCCGCGTTCCGATCTGGCGCAGCGAATCATATCAAATACAGTGAATACTGGATGCCCCGCTTTCGCGGGGCATGACAAGTAGAGGACGCCAAACAACGCCGCTGGCGATTACTCAGTTCCCGGTCGAGGTCAGACCCTTGGGCTGGCCTGCCACCGTCACTAGCATACCGCCGCCATAGAGGCGCTTGGCCACCCGCTTGGCGTCGTCGATCGTCACTGCGTCGATCATGGCGCCGCGGCGCTCGATGTAGTCGATGCCGAGATTGTCGAGTTGGATCTGCGTGAGCTGCGCCGCGATCTTTCCGGAGCTGTCGAGCGTGAGTGCGTAAGAGCCCTTGAGAAACGCCTTGGCGGCAGCCAGCTCCTCGGAGGTCGGCCCCTCCTCGGCCATGCGCTTGGTTTCGCTCTCGATGATCGCCAGCGCATCGCCAGTGCGATCGGCGCGGGTGGCGGTGCCGCCAATTACGACTGCGGCGCGCTTGAACCAGACCAGGCTGTCGGAGACGCCGTAGGCAAGCCCGCGTTTCTCGCGCACCTCCTTGTAGAGGCGCGAAGAGAAAGTGCCACCGCCGAGAATATGGTTGACGATATAGCCGGCCATAAAATCAGGATCGTTGCGCGCAATGCCCTGCCCACCGAAGGTGACCACTGCTTGAGGCACCGGCACATCGATCACGATGCGGCGGCCGAGCCCGCGCGGGCTAGCGGTCACAACCGGCTTGAGATCGTTCTTGACCGGCAGCCCCGCGAACACGCGATCGATCAGCTCGCCCGCTGTCTTGGCGTCGACGTCGCCGACGATCGAGACGGTCAACTCGTTGCGCGCGAACACGCGGCGCACGTAGTCGCGCAAGTCGGCAATGGTGATGCGCGGCATCGTCTCCAGCGTGCCCTTGCTCTCGCGGCCGTAGGGATGATCGGGGAACGCAGTCTGCCACCAGCTGCGGCTGGCGAGTTCATTCGGATTCGTGGTGTCGCGCCGCAATCCCGAGAGCTCCTGTCCGCGCACAATCTCAACCGTGGTGACGTCAAAGCGCGGCGCGGTCAGCGCTAGTCGCAACAGGTCGAAGGCCTCATCGCGATGCTCGTTGAGCGTGCGCAGCGAGCCACGGAAATCATCGCGACCAACACTGAAGTGCAACTCGATGGCATGGTTTTCCAGTCGCTGGTGATAGGTCTTGCCGTCGAGGTCGCCAGCGCCCTCGTCGAGCAGATCAGCGGCCAGATGCGCGGTGCCGGCCTTGTCGGGGTCGTCCTGACTGGAGCCGCCATGGAAAGCGTAATTGAGGGTGACCAGCGGCACGGTCTGTTCACGCACCAGCCAAGCCTTAATCCCGGCCGGGCTGACGATTTCCTCGATCGTCATGGCCGATGCAGCGGACGCAAAGGCCATGATCGCCAGCGCGACGAACGCAACCACAGCCGAAATGCGGGTCATGAGCGTTTCTCCGTTGGGCTGGCTTCCTTGATCAGGTAACCCGTAACCGATCGTCGCTTGTCGAGCCAGCGCCGGGCAGCCTCCTGCACCTGCGCAGCGGTGACGGCGCCAATGCGCTCTGGCCAGCGCTGCACGTCGGCAACTGTCGCGCCAGTGGTGAGTGCGCTACCGTACCAGCGCGCCATGCTGGCCTGATTGTCCTGCGCATAGATCGCATCAGCGATCAGACGCGATTTCACGCCGTCGAGCTCCTCGTTCTCGACGCCCTTGGCGATCACCTGTTCGATCACCGCGTCGATCTCGGCCTCGAGCTGAGGCAACGTGACGCCGTCGCGCGGGGCCCCATAGAGACCGATCTTCGACATGTCGAGCGCCGCGCTTTCGTACCAAGCGCCGGCCGAGACCGCGACCTGCTTGTCCACCACCAGCGTGCGGTAGAGCCGGCTGTTGTTACCGCTACCGAGAATATGCGCCAGCACTTCCAGCGCTTCCGATTGCCCCAGCTGGCCGGAGGCGAAGGACGGTGCCAAATAGGCGCGTTGTAACATCGGCTGCTCGACCCGAGGGTCGGCCAACGTGAGTGAGCGCGGCGACACCGGCGGCGGTTCTGCTGGCCGGTGCCGCGGCTGGATGTTGGCGTTGCGGGCAACCTTGCCGTAGGTGTCCTCAGCGAGCTTGAGCGCGGGTTGCGGCTCGATGTCTCCGGCGATCACGACCACCGCGTCGTTCGGGCCGTAAAAACGGCGATAGAAGCCGATGGCGTCATCGCGACTGAGCTGCTCCATCTCATGCCGCCAGCCGATCACCGGCTTGCCGTAAGGATGATTGAGGTAGAGCGCGGCGTCGATCTGCTCGCCGAGCCGCGCGCGCGGATTATTCGCAACGCGCTGGTTCTGCTCCTCGAGGATGACGTTGCGCTCCGGTAGCACCACCGCGTCGGTGAGTACCAGGCCGGTCATGCGGTCGGCCTCGAACTCCATCACGGTCTTCAGCTCGTCGCTCGGCACGCGCTGAAAATAGCCGGTGTAGTCGTTCGCAGTGAAGGCGTTTTCCTGGCCGCCCATGCGCGCAACCACTTGCGAGAACAATCCGGTCGGATGTTTCGCCGTGCCCTTAAACATCAGATGCTCGAGAAAATGCGCGAGCCCCGATTTGCCCGGCGTTTCGTCGGCGGCGCCGACCTTATACCAAATCATGTGGGTTACTACTGGCGCGCGATGATCGGGGATGACCACCAGCTCGAGCCCGTTCGGTAGCGTGAAGCTGCCAATCTTGAGGCCATCTAGCTCGGCCGCGGAGGCCGGCCCGATTAGCAGCAGCCCGAGCGCCGCGATGGCGGCAAGGCTTGCAGACGATTTGAATAGCACGTTGGGGCTCTTCCAGGTTTTCGTTGGTTGTCGTCCCCGCGCGACACGCTCTTCGCCGCAAGGCCAAACACAAATCGACTCGCCGAGCGAGGCGTGATTATCAGCGGCCTTCGGCCGTGCCGTGCGTTTCCAGGTAGTTTTCCGCCTTCGGCTTAGTAGTCGTTGTAGACTTACTGAGGCCGTAGGGCTGATCCGGCGACGGCGTCTGATAACCGGGTGGCGGCTCGGTCAGCGCGGTGCGTGGCGGCTCACGTGTGAACCTGCCGACCTCTTCCTCCTCCTTACCGAACACGCTGCTCCAGATGCTCTTCTTGTTGTTCAGTTCGCCGGGGGAAAGGGGGGCGCCACTAACCACGCTGTTAGCATCGCCGGTGCTGCGGCGCGCGGTGCGCGGATCGCCGCCAGGGGTCAATTGATCGGGTCGCAAGGGATTCTGCTCGCGTTCGCGCTCGTCACTGATATTGCGATTGCGCTCCTGCTGAGCCTCGCGCTTGCGTCGCACGACGTCAGGATCCTTCGGCCAAGCCGGATTGTTGGCGAGGGCGCGATCGACGGTTTCGGGCGGAGGCAAATTGCGGCTGGGCGGGATCACTAGCGGTGGGCGCTCCTGATAGTTAATCGCCTCGCCGTCCCGGCGCAGCCCGAGACCCTCGAGGATACTGCCGAATATCTTGCGGTCGATTGGAACGTCATCATCCGCTGCACGCGCCGGCAGCGAGGTTGCAAGCAAAGCGGCGCCGAGTGCTAGGCTTAAGGCCGCTCTCGCACGGAATGTCCCAGTCACACCTGGTGGCCTAAAAGTCATCGATACGGGCCTCCGCCCCTTCGAATTCACGCAAAATTTGCTTTGCCCAGAAGATTATTTCCTTGGATCAGGGCGCTTTTGCGGCGCGTTCGCCAAGCAGGGATTCATACAGCAGGCCGATAACCCCGGCAACGATGGCTACATCCGCTAGGTTAAAAACGTACCAATTAAACCGCCAATTGGCCGTGGAAATATGGAAAAACACGAAGTCGGCGACCCAACCATAAGCCAGCCGGTCGATGGCGTTGCCAACCGCCCCGCCGATGATCAGCCCAAGCGCGAGCGCAGTCAGCCGGTCGCGCGCGCGGGCGAGCCAGACCCAGAGCACCGTCATAGCCACCAGCTTGAAGCCGAGCAGCACCCATTGGCCAAGCGCACCTTCGGTCTGGAACAGGCCATAGCTGATGCCGGTGTTGCGGGTGAGCACAAAGTCGAAGAACGGCCCAAGTCGAATCGGGTTGGCGGCCAGGTCATGCACGAACAGCAGGTAGAGTTTACTGGCCTGGTCGAGCAGACCGGCGATCACCGCCACGGCGAAGCCGAAGCGCGTGAGCGGGCCGGATAAATAGTTGGAGCGCATTCACTCCGCCGCCTTGCGCATTGATTCCCATTCGCGCATCGCCTTGGCGTCGCGCGGCGAGAGGTCTGGATAGTCGGGATCAGCGCCGATGGTAGTAAGGATCTTCCAGGAGCGCGCGCACTTGGTGCCTTCGGCGAGATTGGGTAGCACGGCTACTCCAGCAACTTCCGGAAGACGGAACGCCGAGGCCGGGGCTTCACCTTTGACCAAGGTCGCCGCGGAGGTGATGAACACCTCGGGCAGGTCAACATCGGCCACCGCTTCGAACAAATTTTCATTCGTAACGTGCACGATCGGATGCGCCTCGAGCGAGGAGCCGATGCGCTTCTGCGCGCGTTCGATTTCGAGCGCGCCGGTGACCACGCGGCGCACCATGCGCACCTTGCGCCATTTCTCGGCCAGCTTGTCGTTACGCCAAGACGACGGCACCTCGTGGAAAGTTTGCAGATGCACCGAGGGCGCCTCGGCGCCGTAGCGCGAGAGCCAGGACTCCTCGGCCGTGAAACAGAGCATGGGCGCGAGCCAGGTCACCGTGCAGCGGAACAGATCATCGAGCACGGTGAGGCACGCCTTACGCTGCACCGAGGAATAGGGATCGCAGTAGAGTGCGTCCTTGCGGATGTCAAAATAGAACGCCGACAGGTCGGCGGTCATAAAGGCCGACAAGGCCGCAAAGATGCGCTTGTAATCGAAATCAGCATAGGCCTGGCGCACCAGCACATCGAGCTCGGCCAGCCGGTGCAGCATCAGCCGCTCCAGCTCCGGCATCTGCTCTAGCTTTACGCGGTCGTCCTCGTGGAAATGCGTGAGCGAGCCCAGCATCCAGCGGATGGTGTTGCGCAGCTTGCGATAGGTCTCGACCGTGGTCTTTAGGATTTCCGGCCCGATGCGCAGATCGTCGGCATAGTCCGACGCGCACACCCACATGCGCAGGATGTCGGCGCCGGACTGCTTGATGACGTCCTGCGGTGCAGTAACGTTGCCAAGCGACTTCGACATCTTGCGGCCTTGTTCGTCGAGCACGAAGCCGTGCGTGAGCACCACGTCATAGGGTGCGCGCCCGCGCGTGCCGCAGCTCTCAAGAAGCGACGAGTGGAACCAGCCGCGGTGCTGGTCCGAGCCTTCCAGGTACATCACGGTGTCCTGGCCGCCGTCGGCCTTGCGCTTGATGCCGGCGAGCGTCGGGAAATGGCGCGGGTCCTCCAGCACGAAGGTGTGGGTCGAGCCGGAGTCGAACCAGACGTCGAGGATGTCGTCGACCTTCGTCCAGCCTTCGCTGGCGAGGGACCCAAGGAAGCGCTCGCGCGCGCCGGGCGCGTACCAGGCGTCAGCGCCCTCCTGCTCAAAGGCCACGCCGATGCGCTTGTTCACCGCCTCGTCATTGAGGATGGTCGCGGTGCCGTCGCTGTTTTCCTTCACGAACACCGCGATCGGTACGCCCCAGGCGCGCTGGCGCGAGATCACCCAGTCCGGGCGGCTCTCGATCATGCCAGTGATTCGGTTCTGCCCCTGCTCCGGCACCCAGCGGGTGACCGAGATCGCGTGCAGCGCGCGGGCGCGCAGCGTATCGCCGGGCTTGTCGATGCCCTTGTCCATCGCAATGAACCACTGCGGCGTGTTGCGGAAAATGATCGGCTTCTTCGAACGCCAGGAGTGCGGATACTGGTGCTTGAGGCGCCCGTGCGCGATCAGCATACCGGCGTCGACCAACGCCTTGATCACCGCCTCGTTGGCCTTGCCCTTCTCGCCTTTGTCGTTGAGCACGCGCTCGCCGGTGAAGCCCGGAGCGGCATCGGTGAAGGCGCCGTTCTCGTCTACCGTGTACGGAATTGCTGAGCTAATCCCATGCGCCTCCAACGAGCGCGCATTGTGCATCCACACATCGAAATCTTCGCGGCCATGCCCCGGCGCGGTGTGCACGAAGCCGGTACCGGCATCCTCAGTAACGTGATCGCCGAAGAGAAGCGGGACTTTAAACCCATATCCGACATTAAACTTAGCAAGCGGATGCGCACAGACGATGTTTCTCAATACGTCAACAGACACTGGTCCAAGCTTCTTGAACTGACCCACACGCGCTTGTTTGAACACATCATGAGCTAATTTTTCAGCGAGAATTAATTTTTCTCCGGCTTTGGCCCAATTGTCGGACGGCGCCTCGATCACTTCATAAAGCGCGTAAGCAATTTTCGGAGAAAAACTAATAGCTCGGTTGCCGGGGAGCGTCCAAGGTGTCGTCGTCCAAATTACGACTGCAACATCTCGCAACAGCGCTCCACCGAACGATTTGGCTGCGTCGCCTCCAATAGCGATTGGCCCCTGCACTGGAAACTTCACCCACACCGTATCGCTGGTGTAATCCTCGTACTCCACCTCCGCTTCGGCCAAAGCGGTCTTCTCCACCACGCTCCACATCACCGGCTTCGAGCCGCGATAGAGCGTGCCGTTGGCCGCAAACTTCATCAGTTCGCGCGCGATCTGCGCCTCGGCGGCGAAGCTCATGGTGGTGTAGGGATTGTCCCAGTCGCCTTCGACGCCGAGCCGCTTGAACTCCTCGCGCTGCACATTGAGCCAGTGCTCGGCGTAACCGCGACATTCGCGCCGGAACGCGATCATCGCCGCCGGGTCGGAGAGGTTCGGCTTGGCCTTGTTCTTGGACCGGTAGTTCTCTTCCTCGATCTTCCATTCGATTGGAAGGCCATGGCAGTCCCAGCCCGGCACGTAGTTCGAGTCGAAGCCGAGCATCTGCTGGCTGCGCGTCACCACGTCCTTGAGGATCTTGTTGAGCGCGTGCCCAATATGGATGTTGCCGTTGGCGTAAGGCGGCCCGTCGTGCAGGATGAATTTTTCGCGCCCCTTGGCAGCGTGACGCAATTGTTTGTACACGCCGGCCTTCTCCCAGCGCGCCAGGATCTCCGGCTCCTTCTGCGGCAGGCCGGCACGCATCGGGAAATCCGTCTGCGGCAGGAACAGCGTCTCGGAATAATCGCGTTCGGGCTTCGTCATGGCCGGCTATGTAGCAGGCTGATTCTGTGGCGGAAAGGCCGACCGTTGTCGTCCCTGCATAGGCGGGGACCCATACGCCGTATGCTACCGATAGGCTGTGGAGCATGGCTCCCGGGTCTCGCTTTGCTCGCCCGGGACTACAGAAGATTGGCTACTCGACGTCGCCGAGTTTCGGAAACGCCGCCTTGCCGGCGCGCTTGAGCGCGTCGCGCGCCTGCGCCACGTCGGCCATGATGTAGCGCTTGAGCGTCTCAACCGACTCGAATTTCTGCTCGTGGCGGAGCCAGCCGATTAGGGCAACGTCGATCGTTTGCCCGTAGAGATCGCCGTCGAAATCGAACAGGAACACCTCCAACAGTGGTGCGCCGTTGTCGAAGGTCGGGCGGCGGCCGAAATTGGCGACGCCGTCATAGCGCATGTCGCCGATGCCGACGCGCACCGCATAGATGCCGTGCTTGAGCGCGCAGGTATCGTCGAGCTTTAGATTGGCGGTGGGGAAGCCGAGCTCGCGCCCGCGCTTGGCGCCTGGGATCACCTCGCCGGAGACGAACCAGGGTGCGCCGAGCAACTCGGCCGCTTCGACCACCTTGCCTTGGCTCAAGGCGACGCGCACCGCTCCCGACGACACCGGGCGGCCTTCGTCTTCGAGCGGAGGCACGATGTCGACCGCGAAGCCGAGCCGCTTGCCTTGTTCCGAAAGATAATCCGGCGAGCCGCCGCGGTTCTGCCCGAAATGGAAATCGAAGCCGATGGCCGCGCCGCCGATGCCAAATTTGTCGACTAAGATCTGCTTGATGAAATCGGCGGCCGAGGTGGCGGCAAGGCTGGCATCAAAGGTCATGATCACGGCGCCGTCGAGCCCGGTCGCCGCCAACAGGCGCAGCTTGTTGCGCTCGCTCGAGAGCTGGAACAGCGGATCTTTCGGTCGCAAAAATTGGCGTGGATGCGGCGTGAAGGTGAGCGCCGCGACCGGACGCTTAAGCTTACGTGCACGCTTGAGCGCGGCCCCGATCACCGCGCGATGACCGCGATGCACACCGTCGAAATTGCCGATTGCCACCACCGCGCCCTGCAACGGCCCGATATCGGGCGCGTTCGCGCCGTCGCGCGCGATATAGAAAGCTTTTGCGGGCGGACTGGGCTTGTTCATGCGGCGGCCGGACGAACCATGGTGTTTGCAGAAAATTTATTTGTGCCTTGGAAACCTTACGGACATGCCTACGGTTAGCGCGCCGTTAACAAACTTTCAAATTAACGGGTTATTCAAGCGCCATAGCTAGGTTTTGATATCCTTGGGAGGGGGCGCCTTTGCGGGCGCGATGCGTCATGGCTGTCGATCTGACAATGCCGGTCCTGATCGTGGACGATTACAGCACTATGGTTTGCATCATCCGCAATCTGCTTAAACAGGTCGGCTTTCGCGATATCGACGACGCCAGCGATGGCTCGCAGGCGCTCGCCAAAATGCGCGAGCGCAAATATGGCCTGGTTATATCCGACTGGAACATGGAGCCGATGACCGGCTACGACCTATTGAAAGAAGCGCGCCAGGATCCCGAGCTGACCACTACGCCGTTCATCATGGTGACGGCGGAATCGAAGACCGAGAACGTGATCGCGGCTAAGAGGGCGGGCGTTTCGAACTACATCGTCAAACCGTTCAACGCGCAGACGCTAAAGAGCAAGATTGACGCCGTATTCCAAGACGCGACGGCGCCGGCCGCCTAACGATCATCACCACATCAAGTGCCGCATCACCGCCTTCGGCATTTCGCCGGCGGCAGTGAAGATGCCGCCGAGCGCCTTGGCGTCCGGCCGTTCGCGGCCGCCCAACTCCTCAGCGTGAATGCCCGACGTCACGAATAGGAAATCGAGGCCAGCCTCATGCGCGCCCTTGAGGTCCGTGCGCACCGAATCGCCAACCGCCAACACGCGCGTGCGCGGTACCTCGCGGTCGGCGGCGGCGTTTGCCTTCTGCAACGCCATGTCATAGATCGGCCGATAGGGCTTGCCGGCATAGATCACCGCGCCGCCCATGGTGGCGTAGAGATCGGCGATCGAGCCTGCGCAGTAGACCAGCCGGTCGCCGCGCTCCACCACAACGTCGGGATTGCCGCAAACCATGAACAGCTTGCGCTTCAGCATAATTTCAAGGTGGGTGCGGTAGTCGTCCGGCGTTTCGGTATCGTCGTCGTTGAGGCCGGAGCAAATCACGAAGTCGGCCTGCTCGAGCGGCGCGAAACGCAGATTCAGCCCGCTGTAGATGGTACGGTCGCGTTCCGGTCCGATGTGAAACGTGCTCTGCCCGGCGTGCTTCGCCAGCACATTGCGGGTCACGTCGCCGGATGACACGATAGCGTCATAGGCCTCGCGCGGCACATGCAGGCGATCGAGCTGACGCGCCACCACGTCGCACTGGCGCGGCGCGTTGGTTATGAGCACGACCACGGCGCCGCGCGCGCGCACACGCATCAGCGCGTCACAGGCCGAGGGAAACGCCGCGACGCCATTATGCACCACGCCCCAGACGTCGCACAGCACGGCGTCATAGTCGGGAGCCAAGATCGAGAAATGCGGGATCATCTGCGGCACGGCGGCGGACATGCGAACCTTCTAGTGCCCTCCCCGCGCCAGGGGAAGTCCGGGCTGCCAATTGACCAGCCGGTCGGCATGCTGTCCGTCGCCATCGCGCTCGTGTCGGCGTCGACGACAGAGCCTTGCAGCGCTTCCTGGCGCACCGGCCTCATGGGCATGAGGCGGCGCGGCGGTGCAACCGTCAAGTTCTGCTATGATGATGACAAACTTCATCCGTTTGCAGGCGGGCTTGGAACCTACCCTAATGGCGGCTACCGACGCTTCATGTTTCATAACGCGAATCGTCGCCTCGCCCGGGCGGGCTTTTGCCGCCATTCTAACCCTGCACGCAGCGGTTTGGACCGCGCTTCCGACGCTGCTCTACCCCAATCTGCCGCTCGACCTGATTGAAGCCTTGGTCTACGGCCGCGAATGGCAGCTTGGCTACGACAAGCTGCCGCCGCTGCCGTGGTGGCTGGTGGAGATCGTCAACCGGCTGGTCGGGTATGACTTCGCTTATTACCTGCTGGCGCAGCTGGCGGTGGTGGCGGCGCTGGCGGTCGTATTCGCGATGGCACGCCCGCTAGCCGGCGTGCTCAACGCCCTCGTTGCGGTGCTCATTCTCGACGGTCTACATTACTTCAATTACACCGCCGCCAAGTTCAACCACGACGTCATTCAGCTGCCGTTCTGGGCGCTCGCCGGCTTCGCCTTCCACAGAGCGCTGCGCGGCGGCAAGCGTCAGCACTGGCTGCTGCTCGGCCTCGCGGTCGGTATGTCGCTCTGGGCAAAATATTTCGTGGTGGTGCTGGCGGCACCGCTGGTGCTGTTCGTGCTGCTCGACCGCGAGGCGCGGGCGGCGCTGGCGACACCGGGCCCTTATCTCGCTATCGCCGTCGCGCTCATCGTGATGGCGCCACATCTGGTTTGGCTGGTGCAGAACGACTTCCTGCCCTTCGCCTATGCAGAGCACCGCGCGCTACCGTCGCGCGGCTTAATTGACCATGTCTGGCACCCGCTGCAATTCGCGGTGAGCCAGGGGTTGTTCCTGATTCCGTCGCTGCTGATCGCGGCTCCGCTGGTCTATCCGCGGCGCGGCGCTGGCGTGCCACCGGTCACCATGGCCGCCAACGCCTATGACCGCCGCATCGTTGCGCTGCTCGCTTTTGGCCCAATGGCGGCAGTGCTGGCGCTTTCTGCCGTGAGCGGCCGCGGGACGGTGGCGATGTGGGGCTATCCGCTGTGGTTGTTCTTCGGCGTCTTTATGGTGCTGAGCGCGCGCCAGGCGCTCGACCAGCAGAGGTTCTCACGTGTGCTGGCCACCTGGGCGATCATGTTCGGCGGGCTCGCGGTCGGCTTCGTCGCCAATTATGCTGTGCTGCCGCATTACGACCACCGTTACCGTGCGGTGTTCTATCCAGGCAGCGAGCTCGCCAGCGAATTATCGCAACGCTATCGCGCCGTCACCGGCCAGCCGATCGCCTATATCATTGGCACCATGTGGGACGGCGGCAATGTCGCACATTACGCGGCTAGCCATCCGCGCGTCCTGATCGACGGCAAGCCCCAGCGTGCACTGTGGATCGACTTTGCCGACCTGAAGGCGCGCGGCGCGCTGGTGCTGTGGACCGACAGCGATCCGATGGTAATGCCGGTGCAATTTAGGACCATCGCTGCCGATGCTGCGATTCAACCGTCGTTCCAACTGAAAGATCGGCGCGGCGATCTGAGTACGACGGTCGGCTGGGCGATCCTGCAGGCCAAGCCATCATTCGCAAAGCAAGATTAGCGCCGGCCCGAGGGCCGTTGCGGCTCGTCCTTGACCACCCCGCCGTCGAGCAATTCGTGCCAGCTTTCCGTAGCTCCTCATGATGAGACGGACATTAGGCCACCGCTTTGATGATCTTGCCGAGCTTGTCGAACATCTCGCCGATCTGCGCCTCACTGATTATTAGCGGCGGGCTCAGCGCCAGCGTGTCGCCGACCGCGCGCAGCATCAGGTCGTGCTCGAAGAAGCCTGATTCCAACGCCTCGTAGCCGCGTTTGCCGACCGCATCCGGCCTGTTGGCGAGATCAATGCCGACCGCCATACCGATCGGGCGGATGTCGAGCACGTTCGGCAACCCCTTGAGCCCCATCGCCGCCTGCGCCCATAGCGTCTCCAGCTTACGCGCGCGTTCGAACAGGCCCTCTTCGCGATAGATGTCGAGCGTGGCGAGGCCGGCCGCGCAGGCAAGCGGATGCGCCGAATAGGTATAGCCGTGAAACAGCTCGACAATATGCTCTGGCCCACGCATGAAGGCATCGTAGATGCCCTTGCGCACCAGCACGCCACCCATCGGCACGCTGCCGGAGGTGATACCTTTGGCAAAGGTGATCATGTCCGGTATTACGCCGTAACGCTCAGCCGCGAAGGCAAAACCCATGCGGCCGAAGCCGGTGATCACCTCGTCGAAGATCAGCAGGATGCCGTGCTTGTCACAGATCGCGCGCAGCCGTTCGAGATAGCCTTTCGGCGCCGCCAGCACTCCGGTCGACGCCGCCATCGGCTCTACGATCACGGCGGCGATGGTAGAAGCGTCGTGCAGCACGACGAGACGATCAAGTTCGTCGGCAAGATGTGCGCCCCACTCCGGCTCGCCGATCGAGAACGCCTGTTCGGTGCGATTATAGGTGGTCTGCAGATGATCGACGCCAGCGAGCAACGCGCCGAAATATTTCCGGTTGTTGACAATGCCGCCCACCGCAATGCCGCCGAAGCCGACGCCGTGATAGCCGCGCTCGCGGCCGATTAGCCGCACGCGGGAGGCGCTGCCCCGAACATTGTGATAAGCGAGCGCGATCTTGAGTGCGGTGTCACAGGCTTCCGAGCCCGAATTGCAGAAGAACACGTGGTCGAGATCGCCAGGTGCAAGCGCCGCGATGCGCGCCGCCAGCTCGAAGGCTTTGGTGTGCGAGAATTGGAACGCCGGCGCATAATCGAGCTCGGCCGCCTGGCGCTGGATCGCGGCCACGATCGGGTCCCGGTTGTGGCCGGCATTGGTACACCACAGGCCGGCGGCGCCGTCGATCAGCTTGCGGCCGTCCGGCGTGACATAATGCATGTCCTTGGCGGACGCGACCAGCCGCGGCCGCTGCTTGAAGCTGCGGTTGGCCGTGAATGGCATCCAGTAGGGTTCGAGATCATTGGGAACGGATGCTCGGACGGACGGATATTGCGCTTGGACCATGGCGTTTCGCCTCATGCTGAGGAGCGCGGTTTTTTATTAGCCGTGCGTCTCAAAGCATGAGGCCTCATCCTTCGAGACGCGGACTAACGCCCACTCCTCGAGATGAGGGTCAAGGCTACCGCAGTCACTGCATTAGACCCTTTCGCCGATAATGACAAAGCAGGAAGCGGCTGCTACCACCCCCAATTATTGCAATCTTACAACTTGAAAAGCCGCCGATGGCCGACCCCAAATCCGGTAACAAGCCGCACAAGCTTAAGGCTCGCCTGCCGCGTGGGCTCGCCGACCGCGGGCCAGACGAGATCGCCGCCACTCGTCATATGGTGGATGCGATCCGCAAAGTGTTCGAGCGTTACGGCTTCGAGTCGGTGGAAACGCCGGCGATCGAATACGCTGATGCACTCGGCAAGTTCCTGCCCGACCAGGATCGCCCGAACGAAGGCGTGTTTTCATTCCAGGACGACGACGAGCAGTGGTTGTCGCTGCGCTACGACCTGACCGCGCCACTAGCGCGCTACGTGGCGGAAAATTTCGACTCGCTGGCCAAGCCGTATCGCTCATACCGCTATGGCTGGGTGTTCCGCAACGAAAAGCCAGGCCCCGGCCGGTTCCGCCAGTTCATGCAGTTCGATGCCGATACTGTCGGCGCGCCGACCATGGCCGCGGATGCCGAGATGTGCATGCTGGCGGCCGATACGATTGAAGCGCTCGGCGTGCCGCGCGGCAGCTACGTAGTGAAGGTGAATAACCGCAAAGTGCTGGATGGCGTGATGGATGCAGTCCAGATTCCGGCGGAAAAACATCTCATCACAATGCGCGCGATTGACAAGCTCGATCGCCTCGGCATCGATGGTGTTCGCATGCTGCTCAGCAAGGGCCGCAAAGATGAAAGCGGCGATTTCACGAAGGGCGCCGAACTGAAGGAATCTCAAATTGAAAGCATCGTCGCCGCGATTTCTGGCAAAGGCACTGAACCGGCACAATCGAATGCAGGCGAGCAGGAGCTGTCCGAAATCGCCTCGCTGGTGCGCGCTGCTGGATACGATGATCGCGTTCGCATCGATAAGACGGTCGTGCGCGGGCTCGAATACTACACCGGGCCGGTCTACGAGGTTGAGTTGACCTTCGCGATCAAGGACGAGAAGGGCCGCCCAGTTCGCTTCGGGTCGGTCGGCGGCGGCGGGCGTTACGATGGACTAGTGTCGCGCTTCCGTGGCGAGCCAGTGCCGGCGACCGGCTTCTCGATCGGCGTATCGCGTTTGCAGGCTGCGCTCACCGCGCTCGGCAAGCTCGCCGACAGGCCCGAACGCGGGCCGGTGGTGGTGACGATGTTCGACCGCGACCGCATCGCCGACTATCAGACGATGGTCACTACCCTGCGCGCCGCCGGCATCCGCGCCGAACTCTATCTCGGCAATCCGAAGAACAATCTCGGCACCCAGCTCAAATATGCCGACAAGCGCGGCAGCCCTTGCGCCATAATCCAGGGCGGCGACGAAAAGGCGCACGGCGAAGTGCAGATCAAGGACCTGATCCTCGGCGCCCGCTTGACCGCTATCAAGGACCGCGACGAGTACCTCAAGAAGCAGGCCGAGGCGCAGTTTGCGGCCAAGGAAGCCGATCTGGTCGAAGAAGTACGCAAGCTGCTCTCCCGTCACGGGCTGAATTAGCGCAGTCGACCAACCGCACGGCACCGCAAAAGCAGGGACCCAGTGCCAAAATTGTACTTTTTGGATGGATTCCCGTTTGCGAGGGAATGAGCGGAATGCACTTTCGACGGCGGCCCAATACTACTGCTTCAGCAGCCCGCGCATCTCGACCAAAGCATGCGAGACAGGTTCGGATATCGGAAAAATACTCACTCGAACTCGGTCCTTAAGCGATATTTTATTGAAACTTAATAACTTACGGTGGGCGATGCGCCTTGCCGACGAAGATGAGACACCAGCGGCTGATACGCTGAAAAATTTATTAACGACTCAAGCGTTTGTCCCGATCGCCTATTAAGGCCAGTGGACAATCGACGTCGAATCCTTAAGGCGGCCGTGCTAAAGGGCCGCCGTCGAATTCAGGGATCGCAATGGGCGCGAGCGTGACAGCAACGACGGCAGGGCCCGATGCACGGGCAGAGGCCCTGGTAGCTTCCTATGAGCGCGCTGGCTATGCCCGCGTCGCGCCCGCACTCCTGCAGACGGCGGAGCCGTTTCTCGACTTGTCCGGCGAGGATATCCGCAAGCGCATGTATCTGACCACCGCCCCCGACGGCAGTGAATTCTGCCTGCGGCCCGATCTCACTATTCCGGTGTCGCGCGACTATCTCGCCTCGCCCGCGGCCGGCCGCCCAGCCGGCTTCTGCTATCTCGGGCCGGTCTTCCGCCATCGGGTCGATGGTGCTGCCGAATTCCTGCAGGCCGGCATCGAGAGCTTCGGCCGTCCCGACAAAGCGGCGGCCGACGCCGAGATGCTGTCGCTCGGGCTTGAGGCGACCGCCGGCTACGGCCTTGGCCAGCCCGATATCCGTACCGGCGACGTCGCACTGTTCGCCGGCCTGATCGCCGGGCTCGAATTACCAGCGGCCTGGAAGCGGCGGCTGATTAAGGATTTCAACCGCAAGACCAATTTGGCGCAGGACCTCGATCGGCTGGCACTGGGCGGCAACAACGCGAGGCCGGAATATCAGGGCGTGCTAGCGGCCCTCGCCGGTTCCGACCCCAAGGGCGCCCATGCGCTGGTCACCGACCTGCACGCGGTCAACTCGACGCTGGTCGACAACGGTTTCGGGCCGCAGCTGCTATGCACCCTAGTCGCCTTCCGCGACGACCAGGAGCGCAGGCTCGCCCTGATCTACCTGTACAAGCGGGGCACGTTCTACCCGTTCGCGCCGCTGTCCGGCGAGCACCGGGATAACGCGCTCGAGCTGCAGGTCAAGGGGGTCATCGGCACCGACCTGAAGTTCGAGCCCGATCTGGCCCGCTGGTTCCCGGTCTGGGGCGCCCCGGGTCTCTGACCCACGGCTCCGCCGACAGGTAGCTGGAATGCCGGCGCAGCGCATATCGTTGGGATTGCACGTGGGAGCACTCCCGCGCCGCGTACGCGGCACATGAGCGAGGCAGGAGCTAAGGTGACTGTTCAGCAAGAGGCCACGCAGGGAGTCATCCTGACCGGCGTAGCGGCCGCCAAGGTGAGCAGCCTGCTCGCGCAGGAGGGGCGGGACGACCTGAGGCTGCGCATCGCGGTCCAGCCGGGCGGCTGCTCCGGGCTCCGTTACCAGCTCTACTTCGACGAGCGCGAGATCGACGGCGACGTCGTCAGCGCGTTCGGCGGCGTCCAGGTCGTGACCGACAAGATGAGCGCCCCGTACCTGATGGGCGCGACCATCGACTTCGTCGACACGATCGAGAAGCAGGGCTTCACCATCGACAACCCGAACGACCTGGGGGATGTAGCGACCAAGATCGGAGTCGAGCTGCGGAATCAGTACGTCCTGGGATACCGTCCGGCGAAAGTCGTGCGCGACGGCAAATGGCGTAAGATAAAGGTGAAGCTGTTGCCACCGAAAGGATTGCCGCCTCTACGGGTGTATGCCAGGACGGGATATTACGCGCCGCAATAAGGCCGCGCAGGTTCTGCTTTTCCTGTCGTTCGTGATCTGGACTGCAGTGCTGGCGGCAACACCTGCCTGGCCGCAGGACACGAGCAAGCCAGCCACAAGCCCGGCGGCTGGTCAAAACGCTACTCCTCAGAGTTCCACTCCTCCAGGTTCGAACTCTCAAAGCAGCACACAGGCGAATCCGGAA
>Ga0207777_1000089_pt1 | contig 19192 bp, 18 predicted proteins | sample LuqExpMetageno35_FD_187793 | JGI IMG/M metagenome (GOLD analysis project Ga0207777, IMG submission 187793) | Tropical forest soil microbial communities from Luquillo Experimental Forest, Puerto Rico - Sample 35 (SPAdes) | ecosystem: Environmental > Terrestrial > Soil > Tropical forest ...
CTGCGGCAATGGGCCTTCCGCCGCGTCGACCAGCACCAGCGCGCCATCCACCATATTGAGGATGCGCTCGACCTCGCCGCCGAAATCGGCGTGGCCGGGCGTGTCGACGATGTTGATCCGCGTGCCCTGCCATTCGACCGAGGTCGCCTTGGCCAGGATGGTGATGCCGCGCTCGCGCTCGAGATCATTGGAATCCATCGCGCGTTCGACCTGACGCTCGTTTTCGCGATAAACGCCGGATTGCTGCAGGAGCCGGTCGACCAGAGTGGTCTTGCCGTGGTCGACGTGCGCGATGATGGCGACGTTGCGGAGTTGCATATTGTCCGGGTTCCGAAAATCAAAGCGCGGGCCACTTTGCCAAGGGCCCGCGACACTCTGTTGCGCCGCAATATAGTCATCACTGCGGCAGAAGCAACGCCCCCTACACCCCTGCGGGACGGCTCCAGGGACCGAGTTTCACGCCTTTCGGCAACGATTCCTTCAGCATCATCATCTCGGCGATGGTCTCGTTGGTAACCAGACCGACGAGCTTGCCATCGCGATCGGTCACGCCGACCGCCGGCGCCGATTTATCCTGCAACAGCTTGAGCGCCTGCTCCAGCGTCGCGCGATGGCCGATCACCGGCAACTGCGAGCTCATCGCGTCGGCGACGCTTGCATCCGGCCCGAGCGTCTTGATCGCGCGGATGAGATCGGCGCGGCCGAGCACGCCGACCGGCTTGCCCGCATCGTCGACCACCGGAAACTCGCCCTGCGCCGTCTGCAACAGCGCATGCACCGCCTCGTCGATATGCGCGCGCGGCACCAACGTGAGAAACTGCGTGCGCATCGCGACGCTCACCGGGACGCCGCGGGAGACTGCACGCAAGGCGACCATGTGCGCCTCCGACGACGCGGCGAGATAGACGAAGATCGCGATGAAGATCAGCAGCGGATTATACAAAAGCCCGAAGAAGCCGAGCGCTAGGGCGACGAACTGGCCGATATGCGCGGCGATTTCGGTTGCGCGCACGTAGCCGAACTTGCTTGCCAGCGCGGCACGCAAGACGCGGCCGCCATCCATCGGGAAGGCAGGAATTAAATTGAACAGCGCGAGGAAGATGTTGACCGCGGCGAGCCGGTCCAGCATCGAAATGTGCATGTCTTCGACGGCTGCAGCATGCGGCACCATGATGTCCGCGCCGAGCAGAATGAGCACGCCCGCGATGGCGACGTTCACCAGCGGCCCGGCAATCGCGATGAGAAATTCCTGGCCGGATTCTTCCGGGATGCGCTCGAGCTGCGCGACGCCGCCGATCGGCAAGAGCGTGACGTAAGGCGTCGTGACGCCAAAGGCGCGTGCCGTGAAGATGTGCCCGAACTCGTGCAGCAGCACACAGAAGAACAACAGCAGCACGAACGCCACGCTGTTCCAGGCGCTCGGCAATCCACCCGCCGCGTAGTTGGCAACGAAAATCCAGGCGAGAAAAATCACGAAGGTGAGGTGGATGCGGACGACAGTGCCCGCGACGCGACCGATATTCAATGACCAGGACATGGAAACCCCGTGACATCAGGCCCGTTCTGGTCAGATAAGGGTTCCGCCCGCGCATTGCGAGGCGGCCGGTAGCCTACGGAGCCGCCCGATGGCACAGAAGCTCGCTGCAGAATCCCGCAAGGCCGCGCTCGCCCGGCTGTCCGGCTGGTCGGAAGTGTCCGGCCGCGACGCGATCTCGAAGACCTTTACGTTCAAGAACTTCAATGAGGCGTTCGGCTTCATGACCCGCGCTGCGCTGGTCGCGGAGAAGATGGATCACCATCCGGAATGGTCGAACGTATACAAGACCGTGAACGTGACGATGTCGACGCATGACGCGGGCGGGCTGACCGAGCTCGACGTGAAGCTCGCCGAGGCGATGGACAAGATCGCCGGCGGTTAGGCTTGCGCTAGCATGCGCGGGAAACCAGATGCCAGCTCATGGTATTCGCAAGCGCGGCATTCCGGCGCGGATCGCAGGCCGGGAAAGAGGACGGTGCCTTGCGCCAGGACTTCTGGCGCAAGCTTCGCCGCGTCGCCGCGCATCTTCCCTTCGCCGAAGACTTGCTCGCAGCCTACTACTGCGCGTTCGACCGCGCGACCCCGACGCAGGTAAAGGCGACACTGTTCGCGGCGATTGCCTATTTCGTGCTGCCCTTCGACGCCATTCCTGACATGCTTCCGGTGATCGGGTTCACCGATGATGCGGCCGTGCTCGCGGCGGCAATCAGGCTGGTTGCGAGCCACATGCGGCCGGAGCACCGGCAGGTAGCGAAAGAGAAATTGCAGGAATTGAACAACTTGTGACTGTCGTCCGCACGAAGCGCGGACTCATACCACGCAGCATTTCCCTACGCATCCCTACGTAGCATTTCCGCATCAGCCGGTTGTCGGGCTGCAACGCGTCTCGTAACCTCCTTTTCCACACAATCGGCAAGCGCCGCAATAATAGGATATCGAGGAGGACCCGCATGTCCGCACTGAGACCACTCGCCCTCGCCGCCATTCTGCTCGGCACGATGACGGCCACGCAGGCGCAGGAGAAAGTCTGGAAGCACGGCATGCTGGAGGCGAAGGCCGACTCCGGCATCATCGGTATGGTCGCGACGCGCGACTTCGCCAAGAAGCAGGGGCTGAAGGTCGAGCTTACGCAGATCAAGGCCGGCGCCACGCTGATGAAAGCGCTGATCGCGGGCGAGATCGACAGCGTCGACATGGGCGCGGCGGAAGAAATCGTCGCGGCCGCGCGCGGCACCGGTGTGAAGATCGTCGGCTGCAACTGGCCGGGAATGCCGCAGGTCGTACTGGCGAAGACTGCGATCAAGACGCCGCAGGATTTGAAGGGCCACACGGTCGCGATCTCGGCGCCCGGTTCGCTGCCGGATCTCGTGTTCAAGGGCATGCTGCAGGAAAAGAAGGTGCCGCTGGCCGACGTCAAACTCGCGCCGCAAGGTGCCGACCTCGATCGCTACAAATCGCTGGTCTCAGGCATCACTGACGCTGCGGTCGTATCGAACGAGTTCGTACCGGTGATGCCGAAAGACGTGCACGTGCTGATGTCGGCGACCGACGTCGTGCCGAAGTTCCTGCGTTTGTGCATCGCAACCAATGCGGGCGTGCTGAAGAACAAGCGCGACGAATTGATCAAATTCATCGCGGCGGAAATGGAGGCGTACAAATTCGCCGAGGAGCATCCGCAGGAGGCGGTCAATCTCGCACACGAAATGACGCATACCGGAACCGAGGACAAGCGCGCGGGCTTTATCGTCAATCAGGCGATCGAGAACAAGCAGATCGATCCGAACCTCGCCATCCCCGAGGACCGCATCGAGTGGATGGAAGAGCTTTTCGCAGGCGCAAACGTCATCCCGAAGGCGCGGCCGGTTGCCGATCTCGTGGACAAGAGCGTGCGCGACGACGCGGCGAAACTCGCGGGGAAATAACAAGCTTCGGGGGGCGCCACGCGGAACAGCCGACAAGGGGCGCGTCACCGGTTTGAAACCCAATCTCGGCGAGGAACCGCAAGGTGACGGTCGACATGGGCTGACGCCCAGAGATGCTTCGTGCAGATGAAGCGCGTTGCGGCGGAGATCGCGGGGAAGTAGCGCAACCATCTGCCGCTCGTGTCGGATTTGAAGGAGGCCGAACCGAAGGCTCAAGCGAGCGAAACGGCGGAAGCTGGTACTGCGGTTACTCCCGAATAGCAGCCGTTGTCACTCACACTTGGTGGCCTGGCAGAGCTTTTCCAATTCGGGCCACGGCCGATAGGCCGCGCCGGCGCACTGGCCCGGCGCTGCATCGATCAGTTGATTGAGGCGGCCGGCGTAGAACCAGCCGATGTGCTCCTTCGGCCCCATGTACTGGCCGCTGGGATCGCGTGAATTCTCTCGCACGCAGATGGAATAGCGCTGCTCCTGGCCGCTCGAGCGCAGCACCGGATCGCTGATGGCGGCGTCCCGCACGTTCGCCGGATTGTCGAGCGACTTTTGTAATGTGTTGAGGATTTCCCGGCGGTAATCCGTCGGGACGATATTTGGATCAACCGCTACTTCCTTGTTCGCGTTCGAGCATGCTCCAAGCCCCGCCGCGGCCAGCAGCAGAAAAATCCCCCCGCGCATTCCGTCCCCCGTTCAGTTCTTTTTTGAACGCTGGCGCCGTTGCCCAAGCGTGCGCAGACGCAGTGCGTTGAGCTTGATGAAGCCTTCCGCGTCCTTCTGGTCGTAAGCGCCCTTGTCATCCTCGAACGTCACCAGCGTAGACGAATAGAGCGACGCTGGGCTCTCGCGGCCGGTGACGAGCACATTGCCCTTGTACAATTTCAGCCGCACGTCACCTTCGACCATATCCTGTGACTTGTCGATGGCCGCCTGCAGCATCTCGCGTTCCGGCGAGAACCAGAACCCGTTGTAGACCAGCTCGGCATAGCGCGGCATCAATTCGTCCTTGAGATGGCCGGCTCCGCGGTCGAGCGTGATCGATTCAATCGCCCGATGCGCCTGCAGGAGGATCGTGCCGCCGGGCGTCTCGTAAACGCCGCGCGACTTCATGCCGACGAATCGGTTCTCGACGAGGTCGATGCGGCCGATGCCGTTGTCATGTCCGAGCTTATTCAGCGCCGCGAGCAAGGTCGCGGGCGACATGTCCTTGCCGTTGAGGCTCACCGCATCGCCGCGCTTGAAGCCGATCCTGATTTCGGTCGGCTTATCGGGCGCCTCCATCGGCGAGATGGTGCGCTGATAGACGATCGACGGCGCTTCCTTGGCCGGGTCCTCCAGCACTTTGCCTTCGGAAGACGAGTGCAGGAGGTTGGCGTCGACCGAGAACGGCGCCTCGCCTTCTTTGTCCTTGGTGATCGTAATCTGGTGGTCGCGCGCGAACTGCAGCAATTCCTCGCGGCCCTTGAATTTCCATTCCCGCCACGGCGCGATGATTTTGATGCCCGGCTCGAGCGCGTAATAGGAAAGCTCGAAACGCACCTGATCGTTGCCCTTGCCGGTCGCGCCATGACAGACGGCGTCGGCGCCGACCTTGCGGGCGATGTCGATCTGAGTCTTCGCGATCAGCGGCCGTGCGATCGAGGTGCCGAGCAGATACTGACCCTCATAGACGGTATTTGCGCGGAACATCGGGAACACGAAGTCGCGCACGAATTCTTCGCGCAGATCCTCGATGAAGATGTTCTCCGGCTTGATGCCGGCGCGCAGCGCCTTCTCTCGCGCGGGGCCGAGCTCCTCGCCCTGGCCGAGATCGGCGGTGAATGTCACCACTTCGCAGCCATACGTCGTCTGCAGCCATTTCAGGATGATCGAGGTGTCGAGGCCGCCGGAGTAGGCGAGCACGATCTTTTTGACGCTTTTGTCAGACATAGACGGGCTTTCTGGCTCGGCCGGGCGTGGCCCGGCAGTGTTCGGCCGGTGTTGAACTCAAGCCGCCGCTCAAGGTCAAGGCCGGGCCGTAGACCCTACCCCGTCACGTCCTGGTAGACGTCCACGTCGGCGCTGCCGGCAAGCATCTGCTTCCAGCCTTGCAGGAAGGTCCGGACCATCGGGTCGGATGCGACCTTCTGCCGGTTCAATTCCAGCGCGGCGGCGGCCTCATATTCGATCTCGATCAGGAACTGCGCTGGGTCGTCGACATTCTGCAGCACACGGAAATTCGCGGCGCCCAGCGCGCGATAGAACGGCGTCGCGGTCCGCATGAGCGAGAGAACCTGCTGCGGGTCGCCGAGCGCCCGCGCCTTCATCTGCAGGATGCGTTTAACCTTGTCCGCGTCGGCCATGTCCAACCTCTTCCGGCCGATCCTATCCTGCGCGGCGCCCGAAAAGCGAGAACCGGGCAAACCTCTCGTCGAGCACCTTGTCGTCGAGCCGCGTCGCCGGCCAGCGGTAGATCAACGCGTACGCCAGCCAAATCAGGAGAAAGGTGAACACACCGGCGAAGATCGTGTCGGACGGGAAATGTGCGCCCGCCATCATCCGGATCGCCGCCATGAACGCGGTCAGGGCTAATGCGCCGACAAACGCCAGCGGCTGCCATGGGCCTGGCACGAGCGCAGCGGGCGCGAAGGTCCAAGCGACGGTCGCGACGTCGCCGGAGACGAACGAGCAGTTGTTCGGACAATCGCCGCGCGGGTCCCACCAAGGCACGAAGTGCTCGCTTCCGCCAAACTGGGTGACGTCGATGGGCCGCGAACGTCCCCAATGGTCTTTCAGTGCGACGTTCACCAGCAGACCGGGACCGAGCAGCATCGTGACGATAAGGAACACGGCGGCCCGCGCCGAAATCAGCATCGGTCGGCGCGGCACTATCAGCTTCCACACGACCGCGATGACGACGGGCAGCAAGAAGACGAAGCCTGCGTTCAGGGCGATGTTGTGCACCTTGAGCAGGGTCGGCGAGAGTCGCCAGGCGAACGTGTTCCCGTTCGCGTCGGTCACCGCATAGAACAGTTCGGCGATGCGCAAATCGAGCGACGGAATCAGGCCGAATACGAGGCCGGCGATGACGCCGATCGCGAGCGCCACGATCAATCCAGTGCGGTGCATGCTCCCCTTTCGACCGCGCCATTCGAGGGCGGCCGAAGCGCGGTCTAGCGGAGGCGTGTGGAAATGGAAAGGCGGGGCAACGTCGGCAAGGCCGGCAATGCTAAGCTCGCGGCATGTCCGACCCCCGCCTCGACTTCTGGTTCGAGTTCGCCTCGACCTACTCCTATCCGGCGGCCATGCGCATCGCCGAACTTGCGCACGCTCGCGGCGTGAGCGTGCGCTGGCGGCCGTTCCTGCTGGGGCCGATCTTCAAGGCGCAGGGATGGACCACGTCGCCGTTCAACATCTACCCGGCGAAGGGCGCGTATATGTGGCGCGACCTCGAGCGGATCTGCGCCGCACAGGGCCTACCTTTCGTGCGGCCGGAACTGTTCCCGCAGAATACGCTGCTGACGGCCCGCGTCGCGCTGATCGCTTTCGAGCAGGGCTGGGGCGAAGATTGGACCTACGCGGTGTATCGCAGCGAATTCGGGGCAGGCCGGGACATTGGTGAAGCCGGCGTCGTGGAGAACGTATTGAAAAAGCTGGGTCGCGATGCCGACGCGGTTATCCCTCAGGCGCAGTCGGACGCGGTGAAGGCTGCGCTTCGCGCGCAATGCGAGGAAGCGCAGGCGCTCGGCATTTTCGGCGCACCGAGCTTCGTGACCGCCGACGGCGAATTGTTCTGGGGCAACGACCGGCTTGAGGCCGCGCTCGACTGGGCTAGGCGCTGAGCACGCGCTTCTCGCGCCAGCGGCCCGCATTGCGGCCGGCGATCAGCCAATACACGAAACCAAACACTGCGCCAGACGCGGCGGCGATCTCCGCCTCACGCGAAATCGGGGGCGGCGGGGCATCAATGGATTCCTCGTACGAGGGTCGCGCAAGACCGCTGCTGTAATAGCTGGCAAGCAGCAGGAGGGCGCCGGCGAGCGTGTTGATCAGCAGCGAACGGATTTTGAATGTCTCGGCGATCGCGATGCAGATCGCCAGCGGCAGGAGCGCAACTGCGCCGGTGAACACGCTGCCGACGAACGCGATTCCCCAGAAGATGAAACGCTCTCCGGGATCGCCGGTGCCCTGCCACTGGGGCCCAAGAATGCCGAGCGCGATCGCGATACCGGCCGCGATGCTGGCGACAATGACGGCGAAGATGATGACGAAGATGCGACCGAGGAGGGACATGCGTTCCCTCACACTACTCCGTCATCGCCATCGCGCGCAGCGCCATACGCTCGCGTGCTGACAGCTTTTCGGTCGCGCTCTTGAGCTGGCCGCAGGCGGCGAGGATGTCGCGCCCTCGCGGCGTTCGTACTGGCGAGGCGTAACCGGCATCGAACACGACCTGCGAGAATTTCTCGATCTGCTCCCAGTCGGAGCACTCGTATTGGCTGCCCGGCCAGGGATTGAACGGGATCAAATTGATCTTCGCCGGAATGCCTTTGAGCAGCCGCACTAGGGCCTTCGCATCCGCGATCGAATCGTTGACGTCCTTGAGCATCACATATTCGAAGGTGATGCGCTTCGCGTTTGAGACACCGGGATAATTGCGGCACGCTTCGAGCAGTTCGGCAATTGGATATTTGCGATTCAGCGGCACGAGCTCGTTGCGCAGATCGTCGCGCACCGCGTGTAGCGAGACTGCGAGCATGCAGCCAATCTCGGCGCCGGCGCGCGTGATGTTCGGCACGACGCCGGACGTGGACAAAGTTATGCGCCGCTTGGAGATGCCGATGCCCTCGCCGTCGGAGACGATCAGCAGCGCGTCGCGCACGGCCCCGAAATTGTACAAGGGCTCGCCCATGCCCATCATCACGATGTTGGTGATGCAGCGGTCGCCCGTCGGCACGACCCCATCGGTCGGCCGGATTCCGCCGGGCCAATCGCCGAGCCGGTCGCGCGCTGCCATCACCTGCCCGACGATCTCGCCAGCGGTGAGATTGCGCACCAGCCGCTGCGTGCCGGTGTGGCAGAACGAGCAATTCAGCGTGCAGCCGACCTGGCTGGAGACGCAGAGCGTGCCGCGTTCCGTGTCGGGGATGTACACGCACTCGACCTCATGCGGCCGGTCTTGCGTCTCGCCGGGCATCCGCATCAGCCATTTGCGCGTACCGTCGACAGAGACCTGCTCGGCGACGACCTCGGGCCGCTCCAGCGTGAAACGCTCGGCCAAGGCCGCGCGCAAATCCTTCGACACGCTGGTCATTGCGTCGAATGAGGTGAAGCCTCGGAAGTAGATCCAGTGCCAGAGCTGCTGCACGCGCATCTTGCGCTGCGTCGCCGGCACGCCGACGCTGCCGAGCGCGTCGCCGAGCTCTGCCCGCGTCAGCCCGACGAGCGACGGCTTCGTCGGCGCGACGTAGCGCTCAAGCGGCGATTTTTCGATCGGTGTGGCAGCGAGGGACATCACCCTTATCTAGGCGGGATCGACGCGTGCCGCCACTGCCCGGCTACTTGCACTCCTCGGCCACCTTCGTGAGCGCCTCGGCCAGTCCCTTCAGCGAGTAGGTGTCGGTGGTCTTGGCGCCCGAATGCGACTCACTCTTTACGACCAATTCGGAGCCTTTGCGCATCGCGTCGATCATCTTGGGCTCTTCCGCCGCATTCTTCACCCAGGCGCCGTCGTTCTGGGTGTAGAGCAGGTAATTCGCACTGCCAATCGTAGCGGTCGCGTCGTGACCGGGCTTCTGCGCATAGCCGACGATGACGGAAATCTCGTTCTTCACCTTCTCGGCCGGACGCGTCGAGACGAAAGCGTAGGAGGAGTCGCGCTTCTTGCTGGAAGGCTCAATTGCGGCTGATGTCGGTTTCGACAATGCGAAACAGACCTTCTTGCCGCCCGGCGCGGCCTTGTATGCGCCCCAGCCGCCGAACTGGCCAAGCAGCGTCGCCTGTTCCGCAGGGTTCTTCTGCTGCGCCTGCGCCGCGCTGGAAAGCGCGACGGACACGAGCAAGGCTAGGCTTCCGCGAGTCAAATACGTCATGTTCATCGGGACCTACCGGTTATTGACGGGGATATCAGGCCGCCCGGAAGATTCGCGTGGATAGAAAGCCCAATACGGACGAAACTCGGCATTGTGAAGGCGACGAACGGTCGCTACTCGTGCGGGCTGCGAGGTTAGCATCCGCGGGCTTTCATGCGAGTCCGCTGTGCCGGCCGATGCCCCCTGATGAAAGCTTCATCCACAGACGATTGCCCGCGAACACCCCATGTTAGCCCTGCTCTGTACCCGCATCGGAACTCCGGACGACCTCGTGCTTACCGAACTGCCCGATCCGATCCCCGGTCCGGGCGAGGTATGCATCAAGGCCCATTCGGTTTCGCTGAATTTTTTCGACACTCTAATCATCGCCAACAAATATCAGGTGAAGCCTGCTTTGCCGTTCTCGCCGGGGGCGGAATTTGCCGGCGTGGTCGAGAGCGTCGGACAGGGTGTGACCGCCTGCAAGCCGGGCGACCGGGTGATGGCCTATTGCCGCTTCGGCGCGGCCCGCGAGAAGGTCGTCTTGCGCGAAGGCCAGGTGATCACAATGCCCGAGAGACTCGACTTCGACCGTGCGGCCGGCCTCTGCGTCACTTACGGCACCTCGTATTACGCATTGAAAGATCGGGCCGGGTTGCAACCGGCCGAAACGCTGGCCGTGCTCGGGGCGGCCGGCGGCGTGGGTATCGCAGCGGTCGAGATCGGCAAGCTGATGGGCGCGCGCGTGATCGCCTGTGCCTCGTCAGCCGACAAGCTCGGCTTCGCGCGCGAGCATGGCGCGGACGACACGATCGATTACAGCGGGGAAGATTTGAAATTCGCGCTGCGCGCCTTGACGCGGGAGCGCGGCGTGGACGTGCTGTACGATCCGGTTGGTGGCGCTTACGCCGAACTTGCGTTGCGCGCCATGGCATGGGACGGGCGCTATCTCGTGGTCGGCTTTGCGGCCGGCGAGATTCCGAAAATCCCGCTCAATCTCGTGCTGCTGAAGAGTTGCGACCTGCGCGGCGTCGCCTGGGGCGCGTGGACCGAGCGCGACCTTGCTGGCCATCGCGCCAACACCGCGCAGCTTCTGGCCTGGGAAGCGCAAGGCAAGCTGCGCACGCATGTGCATGCGGTCTACCCGCTCGCCGAGGCCGCCGAAGCGCTGAAGGCGATCGCGCGGCGGGAAGTGAAAGGCAAGGTGATTTTAAGGGTGTAAGAGGGCCGCCCTTCCGGCGAGCGCAGCGAGATTCTGGGCCTTCGTCGACATGCCGCGTCGCCGTCGCGCGCACGACAGCGGAGAGTTAGATCCGAAACTCCTCGCCGCGCTTGCCGGCGAGTTCGACCGGCAAGAACAGATCGTCCGGCGAAAAGCGCTTCTTGATCAGCCCTTGCTCGTGGGAATAGCTGATCAGCGTATCGAGCACCTTCCGGTTCTTCTCGCTGAGCCCGTACTCCCACGGATCGGGCCCGAGCACGCGCTCCTGTTCTTCCCAGGCCGCCTGATACCAGGCCAGCGGCGCAATGCGCGGATTGATCATGCGCTTCATGCCAATTTTCTTGGCCTCGCTGAACGCGCGATACAGATTCAGCGGCAGCCAGGGGTGCGCGTCGACGAGATCCTTACGCAACGCGGTCACGTGCATGATTGGGAAGATGCCGGTTTTTTGATAATATGCCATCTCCTCCGCCTTCGGATCGGGGAAGAGACGCGCGACGCGTGGATCACCGGCTATGAACGGCTTGATGATGTCGGAATGGAAGACCGCATCGAGCTCGCCGGCCGCCAGCATCTTCTCGACCGAGCCGCCGTCGGGCAGCTTGCGAAATTTGAGATCGGCACGGAGCTGCACGTCGACGTCGTTGTCGAGCTCGGCCACCCACTCGATCGAGTTGAGCGGCACGCCGTATTCGTGCTCCAGAATGCCGCGCATCCACAGGATCGCGCTGGTCATCAAGGTCTTCACGCCGATTTTTTTGCCGCGCAGGTCGGCGGGCTTCGTGATGCCCTTCTGCGTGTTGATGAACATGAAGCCGTGACGGAAGCGGCGGTGCAGGAAGACGGGAATCGCGCGCACCGGCCAGTCATTGTCACGCGCGGCGAGATAAGACGAGCTCGACAGTTCGGCGATGTCGAATTCCTTGTTGCGCAGGAAGCGCCAGTGCCGCGTCGCGGAATCCATCTTGGTCAGGATGGTGAGATCGACGCCGTCGACCTCGACTTGGCCGTCAATCAACGGCCGTACAATCTCGTATTCGCCGACCGCGAGGGTCAATTGCAATTTCTTCGGCATGACAGCCTCTCAATGTCCCGTCGCGGTGCGCGCGAGAGCCGCCGGGTTCGGCAAAGTATTGCCGCGCCAGACCACATGCATGTCGGGCCGCAGCAGCAGCAGATCGTATCCGTAGACCTCGCGCGGACGCTCGCCGACGATGTCGAGCGTGGAGAATGGCGCACCGTAAGAGACAAACGCCTGCTTCAGTGGCTCGGCATTGGCCTGTGAAAGGCCGAGCCGCAGGAGCACATAGCCGTCCGGGATCACGTCCTGGATCGCGGTGCCATTGTCGAGCCAGACATGCGGCAGGCGCGCACCGGACCACGTCGTCGGCTCGTAGGCCATGAAATTGTCCGGCGGACCGTCGCCCGGCTCCTCGCACAGGATCGGCGAGCCACGATAGCGGTAGCCGAGCTCGGCGCCGATCATCTCGTTGCTCTTGCGTTGCTCGACGTCGGCGACGCGCACGAGCGCGGCGCGCGCGGCTTCGCCCTCCGGCGTCTTGTCGCGGAATTCCGGACGCCACATCGAGCGCCACGCGCGACGCCCGCGCGAGGCCTGCCGCGACGCTTCGACGTTGCGCACACCGATCTGCCGCCGCTCGATCTCGTAGGCTGTGAGTAGGTTCGGACCGCCCCAGCCCTGCAGCGTGGCGGCGAGCTTCCAAGACAAGTCGATCGCGTCGCCGACGCCGCTGTTCATGCCGAGTCCTCCGGTCGGAATAACGAGGTGCACCGCGTCGCCGGCGAGGAAGACACGACCCTGCCCGTAGTTGTCGGCGACCAGCAGATTCTGCCGCCACGGCGCGCACGACAGCATCTCGTACTTCACCGGCATCGCGACGGTCTTCTCGAACTGCGTTTTCATCTCCTCGTCGCTGTCGACGACGGCGTGCAGCGTGAAATGCTTGGTCGAATCCTGCACGATGAGGAACGTCGCCTTGTCGTCGGCGACGTGATAGTGGCGGCCCTTGCCGATCGGGATGCGCTCGAACAGATCGTCGCAACGGTACAGCGCCTGCCGCAATTGCAGCAAATTGGCCTCGCCCTGCAGTTTGATGCCAAGCTGGCGACGCACATTGCTGGTCCCGCCGTCGCAGCCGACGAGGTAGTTGGCGGAGAATTCAGCGACGCTGCCGTCCGGCTTCTTGACCTTCGCGCGCACGCCGCCTGCATCCTGATCGAACGACAGGAATTCGTGTCCGTAGCGCACGTCGATCGCGGGGATGCTCTCCGCCACGGACTTCAGCAGCGGCTCGAGCGTGTATTGCGAGATGAGCTGATACGGTTCCAGCGGCCGGGTGCCGTCGTTGTGCGCGGCGATATCGGCCTGCGCCTCCGCCACCGACGGGTAGGGCAACCGCAGCAGCGGCGGCTCGATCAGCGACGTGATGATGAATACGTCCATCGGCGCGTCGCGCGGGAAACCGGCGTCGCGGATCTTCTGCGCGATGCCGATGCGGCGATAAATCTCCATCGTGCGCGCGTTGCAGCGCTCCATCTTGGGGAGGAACTGCGGGGCCTCCTTCTGCTCCAGCAGGATGCAGCGGATGCCGCGGCGGCCGAGGTCGATGGCGAGCGTCAGGCCGACAGGGCCGGCGCCGACAATGATGACTTGCGTATGCAATGAAAAACCCGAAAGACAACGAGAGGTGGGGCCTCTCTAGCATTGCGCTCCCGGCGGCGAAAGCGGTCCAACGGCGTTGCCGCGCCGCTTGCGAAGCGCGCCCGACATGACATTCTGCGCACAGCGCCAATCGGATGATTCGATGCTCTCTCCAAGTTCCGGAGGCTATAGCTTCACGGCGGTACTCGCCGACGAGCAGGCGACCGAGGCGCTGATGCGCGACATTGCCGCGCTGATCGAGCCCGGCGACCTGATCACGCTCTCGGGCGATCTCGGCGCGGGCAAGACGACGTTCGCGCGCGCCTTCATCCGCCACGCCGCCGGCAACGATGCGATCGAGGTGCCGAGCCCCACTTTCACGCTGATGCAGGTCTACGAGCTTCCCCGATTCACACTGCTGCACGCAGACCTTTACCGCGTGAACAGTCCCGACGAGTTGACCGAGCTCGGCTTCGATGACTTGCGCGAAGGCGCGGTGGCTTTGCTCGAATGGCCGGATCGCGCCGCTGGCACGCTGCCACCGGACAGGCTCGACATCGAACTGACGCTCGCACCGGAGCAAGGCCCGAGCATACGGCATGTGCGCGTTACCGGCCTCGGCAAGTTCGCCGCGAAGGCGCAGCGAATGACGCATATCCGTGATTTTCTCGCCGCGCACGGATTCGAGGATGCGCTGCGCCAGCGCATCCAGGGCGACGCCTCGACGCGCGTCTACGAGCGACTTGTGCGCGACGGACGGACCTTCGTGCTGATGAACGCGCCGCGCAAGCCGGATGGGCCGCCGGTGCGGGACGGCAAGCCGTACAGCGCCATCGCGCATCTCGCCGAGGACGTTACACCGTTCATCGCCATGGCGCGCGGCCTTGCCGAGCGCGGCTTTTCTGCGCCGCGCATTCTCTACGCCGAGCGCGAGACTGGACTGCTGGTCTTGGAAGACCTGGGCCACGAGCTTGTCGTGCGCGGCGAGCCGCCCGCGCCCATCGAGGAGCGCTACGCCGCTGCGGTCGACGTGCTCGCCGCGCTGCACGGCATGGAACTGCCCGAGACTCTGTCGGTCGAACCGGGGGTCGAGTACCGCTTACCGCGCTACGATCGCGATGCGCTGTCAATCGAATTGGAATTGCTGCTCGACTGGTATTTGCCGAAGCTCAAATCGGTGATCTCCGCTAGCAATCGCGACACATTCGTGCAGCTTTGGGATCAGGCGCTCACGCCCGCCTTGGAAGCGCCAGCGACATGGGTGCTGCGCGATTATCACTCGCCGAACTTGTTGTGGCTGCCGCAACAGCAAGGGGTCGCACGTATCGGCCTGCTCGATTTCCAGGACGCGCTGATGGGGCCGGGCGCGTACGACGTCGCTTCGCTGCTGCAGGATGCGCGCGTGGACGTGCCGGAGGCGCTCGAACTTTCGCTGCTTTCCCGGTATGTGCGCGAGCGGCATGCGGCCGACCCCAGCTTCGATGCCGTGCAGTTCGGGCAGATCTATTCGACGCTCGCCGCCCAGCGCGCGTCAAAAATCCTTGGCATCTTCGCGCGGCTGGAGAAGCGCGACCGCAAGCCGCAATATTTGCGTCACATGCCGCGGGTATGGGGCTATCTCCGCCGCGCCTTGGCGCATCCGGCGCTGAGCGCGTTGCAGAGCTGGTATCGCGCGCACGTGCCGGCCTTGAGAGTCTAGCTGATGCAAATTCCGCGCACCGCCATGGTGCTCGCCGCCGGTCTCGGTACGCGCATGCGGCCGCTGACGGACACAAAGCCGAAGCCGCTGGTCGAGGTCGCGGGCAAGCCGCTGGTCGATCACGTGCTCGACCGCCTCGCGGATGCCGGCGTCGAGCGTGCGGTGGTGAACGTGCATTATCTCGCCGAGCAGATCATCGCGCATGTCGCCGCGCGAAGACGCCCACGCGTGACTATCTCGGACGAGCGTGGGCTCTTGCTTGGCACCGGCGGCGGCGTGGTGAAGGCGCTGCCCGGGCTCGGCAACGCGCCGTTCTTTCACATTAACAGCGACACGATCTGGATCGACGGAGTGCGACCGAACCTCACGCGCCTGGCCGAGGCGTTCGACCCCGCTGCCATGGACGTGTTGCTGCTGCTCGCGCCGACGAGCGGCAGCATCGGCTATGACGGTCGCGGCGATTTTACGATGGCGCCAGACGGGCAGCTCACGGGACGCGGCGAGCGCGAGATCGCGCCCTTCGTCTATGCCGGTGCGGCGATACTATCCCAGGCGCTGTTCCGTGATGTGCCCAAAGGTGAGTTCCCGCTGACCCTCCTGTTCAAGCGCGCGCAGAAGAACGGGCGGCTCCATGGTCTTCGGCTGGAAGGCCTCTGGATGCATGTCGGCACGCCGGACGCGATCAGCGGGGCGGAGCAGGCCATCCTGCAGAGCGTGCTCTAGCGCGCTGGTATATGCTCGCGGCGCATGCCCATGAGTCGCGCCAATCTGTTCAGCATTCCCGCCTCGGCGCCGTTTCTCACGGTGCTGATCGATGCGTTGTGCGAAGGCCGGCTCGTGCGGGAATTTCCCGCGTCCTCCGATCCGCTCGCGCTTGCGCAGGCCACTCTTTATCTGCCGACGCGACGCGCATGCCGGCGCGCGCGCGACATTTTCCTCGACCGGCTCGGGCGCGACGCGGCGATCCTGCCGCGCATCGTCCCGCTCGGCGACATCGACGAGGACGAAATCGCGTTTGCTGAAGCGGCGAACGCGCACCTCGGCGAGTCCGCGTTGCAATTGCCGGACGCACTGACCGGCCTCGACCGCCTGATGCCACTCGCTGCGCTGATCCTGCGCTGGGCACAGACGATCGCGCCGCGCGAGCGAAGCGACGCGCCGCTCATCGCTAACAGCACAGCGACGGCGTTCGCGCTGGCGAAGGACCTCGCGCGGCTGATGGATGACATGAGTACGCGCCAGGTTGACTGGAAGCGGCTCGACGAACTGGTGCCCGAGGAATTCGACGTCTATTGGAAATTGACGCTCGATTTTCTTAAATTCATCCGCACGAGTTGGCCCGACATCCTCACGGAAAAAAATTGCATCGATCCGGCTGAGCGTCGCGACCGGCTTATTGCGGCGGAGATCGCGCGGCTCAAGCGGGCGGCGGGCCCGGTGATCGCGGCGGGATCGACCGGCTCCATTCCGGCAACTGCGACGCTGCTCGACACGATTGCAAAATTACCGCTCGGCGCGGTCGTTCTGCCGGGACTCGACACCGACCTCGACGACCCAACATGGGCGGCAATCGCAAACGATCCCGAAGGCGGCCATGGCCACCCGCAATTCGCAATGGCTCATCTGCTCGAACGGATCGGCGTCGCGCGCAGCGAAGTGAAGGTGCTCGGCACGCCAGCCTCGCACGGGCGCGAAATCGTCGTTTCGGAAGCAATGCGCCCGGCATCGGCGAGCCAGTTATGGAAAGACCGCCTGCACAGCGACGATTTCGCGGCGCGCGCCGAGGCGGCGATGGCGCATGTCGCCGTGATCGAAGCCGCAAATGCCGAGGAAGAAGCGCTCGCGATCGCCGTCGCCTTGCGTGAGGAGATTGAAAAGCCGGGGAAGACGGCCGCTCTCGTCACCTCCGACGTCGCGCTCGGCCGACGAGTGGCTGCAGCGCTCGCGCGCTGGCATGTCTCGATCGAGGATTCGCGTGGCGTGTCACTCGCCGACACGCCGGAGGGCGCGTTCGCGCGGCTCGCCGCCGAAGTGGCGCTCGGCAGCGCGGCGCCCGTACCGCTGCTCGCATTGTTGAAACATCCATTCTCGCGGTTCGATGCACGCGCGGTGACGGCCCTCGAACGCGCTGTTCTGCGCGGCCCGCGCCCGCAGCACGGCACGAACGGTCTTGCCTCTGCCCTGACCGCCATCCGCGGCGAAATCGCGAAGGCGCGCGCCGGGGAACCGTCCGCCCTGCACCGCTCCGATCCGCGAGTGAGGTTGAGCGAAGCCGAATTAGACGCCGCCGCTTCATTGGTCAGTGCATTGAATGCGGCACTTGCTCCGCTCGAGAACCTGGCGCGCGAGCGGCGCTCGGTGAGCATCTTCGCGGCGGCGCACGCCGAGGTCGGGGCGGCATTGGGCGGCATGACCGAACCGCTGGCAAAAGCCTTTGGCGAGATCGAGGAGGCGGGCACGCTGCAGGTCGGTGCCGCCGATTATCCGGAATTATTTCACGCCGCCATTCTCGACATGGCGAGCTACAGGCCGCCGACGGACGCGCGCGTGCAGATCTTCGGTCTACTGGAATCGCGTCTGCAATCCGTCAACCGGATTGTGCTCGGCGGCCTGGTAGAAGGTGTCTGGCCTCCGGAAACGCGCAGCGATCCCTGGCTCAGCCGCCCGATGCGGCAGCAACTCGGCCTCGATCTTCCAGAGCGGCGCGTCGGATTGTCCGCGCACGATTTCGCGCAGGCGCTCGGCGCGCCGGAAGTTATCTTGACACGCGCGGCGCGGCTTGCCGGCGCGCCGACCGTGCCGTCGCGTTTTCTGCAACGGTTTGCCGCGGTGACCGGCGAGGAGCGCTGGAAAAGCGCCGTCAAGAAAGGCACAAAATATCTCGCGCTTGCGCGGCAACTGGACGACGTAGCCGAGCCGAGCCCGGCGAAACGGCCACAGCCCAGGCCTCCATTCGCAGCGCGCCCGCGCCGCCTGAGCGTGACCGAAATCGAGGACCTGCTGCGCGATCCCTATACGATCTATGCGCGGCATGTGCTTCATTTGCAGCCGCTCGAGGACATCGATGCGCCGCCTGACGCGGCCGCACGCGGGAGCGTTATCCACGAGGCGATTGCCGAATTTGCGCAAGAGTATCCCGACAAACTGCCGAGCGATGCAGCCCGTGTGCTGTCCGACTTCGGACGCGAGAAATTCAAGCCGCTCGCCGCGTTTCCGGAAGCGCGCGCGTTCTGGTGGCCGCGCTTCCAGCGCATCGCGCAATGGTTCGCCACCTTCGATGCCGCGCGCCGCGCAAATGCCGGAAAATTGCACATCGAGATCGGCGGCCGCATCGAGATTCCGGTCGGCGGCGTGAGTTTCGCGCTGACCGCGCGCGCGGATCGCATCGAATACCTGGCCGACGGCCGCTTCGCAATTTTGGACTACAAGACCGGATCGCCGCCGACGGACAAACAGGTCGCCGCCGGCCTGTCGCCGCAGCTCACCTTGGAGGCCGCGATCCTGCGCAAGGGTGGGTTCGATCCAATCCCGGCCGGCGCATCAATTTCCGAACTGGTCTATGTGCGGCTGCGCGGCGGCGCCGAGCCGGGCGAAGCCCGCGCCGTCAAATTCAAGGACGGCGGCACGCCGGATCAGTATGCCGATCATGCGCTGGAGGAATTGACGAAAGTGCTGGCGCAGTTCGCCGATCCGGCGAAGCCCTACTATTCGCTGCTGCATCCGATGTGGAAGACGCATTACGGCACGTACGATCACCTCGCGCGCGTGCAGGAATGGTCGCTGATCGGCGGAGTGAAGGACGGGAACGGCGAATGAGCGCGCCCAGAACCATTCCTTCCGCCGTCACCGAGCGACAGATCGCCGCCTCCGATCCTGAATCATCGGCCTGGGTGTCGGCCAACGCCGGCTCGGGCAAGACGCATGTGCTGGCGCAGCGCGTGATCCGCCTGCTGCTGTCCGGCGTCGAGCCAGCGCGCATTCTCTGCATCACCTTCACCAAAGCCGCGGCCGCGAACATGGCGAACCGCGTGTCCCAGGATCTGCGCGCTTGGACCTTGCTCGACGACGAGCGTCTCGATGACGCGATGCGCAAGGTCGGAGTGCTT
>Ga0207777_1000090_pt1 | contig 19161 bp, 22 predicted proteins | sample LuqExpMetageno35_FD_187793 | JGI IMG/M metagenome (GOLD analysis project Ga0207777, IMG submission 187793) | Tropical forest soil microbial communities from Luquillo Experimental Forest, Puerto Rico - Sample 35 (SPAdes) | ecosystem: Environmental > Terrestrial > Soil > Tropical forest ...
CAATTCGGGACTCTGTTTGCTTTACAAGCCAATTCTTAAAAATTCCGAGCTGCAGTTTAGAATGGCTTAAGGTGGGTATCCGGTGCTGCAGCGGTCTCTTCCCGAGGGTCTTCTGGCCGACTCCGCTTGGATGGAAAAGCATGGCTACTCCCGAGCCCTGAGGAAGAAGTACGTGGCCCATGGCTGGCTGGACCAAGTGAGCAGAGGTCTATACCGGCGCCCAGTTCCTGAGGTGTTCGACACCGATGCCGACCGAAACTTGCGCTGGCAAAATGTCGTCGTTTCTCTCCAGGCGCTCCTCGACGCGCAGTTCGCCGTCGGCGGACGGACAGCGCTAGAAGTGCAGGGCTTCGCCCACTACCTGTCCACCGGGCCCGAGCGAGAGGTCCCCCTATACGGGACCGGCAAGCTTCCCAGCTGGGTATTCAAGGTCAATCTCCAAACCCGCTTTGTAACTCACCAAGGTTGATAGTAGTAACTCTGTCGGTAAGGTCCCGGCAATGTGTCCCCATTGGCCTTGCGATCGTCGTGTCGGTGGTGACGATTACTGTGCAGTTGTATGTCGTCGGTTACCTGCGATGGCGACGCTTCACGCGTAACTGTGCCAGCGAGCGGGCCAGTGATGCATTCACAGTCGCGACCTCTTCCGAAGAAATCTTCTCTTTCAAGCGAGCTGCTGCTCGTTGTCGCGCTTCTTCAACCGCTGCCTCATTGATGCTTTCCACTGCAATAGCCATGTCGGTCGCTATCGAGATGCGATCGCCTCTCACCTCGACCAGGCCACCGCCAACCGCAAGAAACTGCGACTGTCCGCCCTTGCGCATAGTCAGTTCGCCCGGAACCAGTTGCGTCATCAGGCGAACATGATTCGGAAGCACCCCAATCTGCCCCTCAGTGGTTCGCAAGGTGACAATGTCCACATCGTCGGAGTAAGTGATCCCCTTCGGCGTCACGATTTCCAGTTTGATAGTCTTCGCCATCTTCGATGGTGCCTTCAGTTGAACTACCGAGTTCAACCCTGGATGATTTCCTCAATCCCACCTTTCATGTAGAAATTGCCCTCCGGGACTTGGTCGTGTTTGCCGTCTAATATCTCCTTGAAGCCGCGAACCGTGTCTGCTACGGGAACCTGTTTGCCTTCGCGACCGGTGAACACCTGTGCCACGCTGAATGGCTGACTCAAAAAACGCTGGATCTTACGGGCCCGGGTGACGGTCAGCTTGTCTTCAGGCGAAAGTTCGTCCATGCCAAGAATGGCGATGATGTCTTGCAGGTCCTTGTATCTCTGCAGGACCCTCTGTACTCCTCGAGCGGTTTCATAATGCTCTTTACCGACAACTTCGGGTGCCAAAGCGCGGGAAGTCGAGGCGAGCGGATCCACCGCCGGATAAATACCTAATTCAGCAATTGACCGTTCCAGGACGATCGTCGCATCCAAATGGGCGAAAGTCGTTGCCGGCGCGGGATCGGTCAAATCGTCAGCCGGCACGTACACCGCCTGGAATGAGGTGATCGAGCCCTTCTTGGTAGAAGTAATGCGCTCCTGAAGCGCGCCCATCTCGGCGGCGAGAGTCGGTTGGTATCCCACTGCGCTGGCTTTACGGCCGAGCAACGCAGACACCTCAGAGCCGGCCTGCGAGAAGCGGAAAATATTGTCAATAAACAACAAGACATCCTGGTTTTTCTCGTCTCGAAAGTATTCTGTAATGGCAAGTCCGGCCAGGGCGACGCGCAATCGGGCTCCCGGTGGCTCGTTCATTTGCCCGTATACCAGCGCAATTTTGGATTCGTTCAGGTTGTTTTGTTTAATTACCCCCGCTTCCGACATCTCGTGGTAGAGATCGTTGCCCTCGCGAGTACGCTCGCCGACGCCTGCGAATACCGACACACCACCATGGAGCTTGGCAATGTTGTTGATTAGTTCCATGATCACGACTGTCTTACCAACACCGGCACCGCCAAACGCGCCTACTTTGCCGCCCTTGAGGAATGGGCAAATCAAGTCGATCACTTTGATTCCAGTAGGAAGTACCTGCGCAGAGGTCGACTGTTCGACGAGGGGTGGCGGCAAGCGGTGAATCGGATAGTACTTCTCTGCCTTAACAGGCCCGCGCTCATCAATTGGGGTCCCGGTCACATCGAACACGCGGCCCATGACCCCTTCGCCGACCGGCACCGATATCGGGGCCCCAGTATCTGTAACCTCGTATCCGCGCTTGAGACCCTCCGTCCCTGACATAGAGACGGTCTGCACACAGTTGTCCCCAAGCTGCTGTTCAACTTCGAGGGTTATTGTGGCGGGTTGGCCGCCAATCATGCACTCAACCTTCAAAGCGTTATTGATCGCGGGCACGCCTTCTGGGAACTCTACATCCACCACTGGACCGGAGACTCGAACGATTTTGCCTTTGTTCATGGTTACACTCATCAGGCAGGTCGTTAACACATTGACACAGCCTCAGCCCGCCTGCCCCCCTTCAATTTCCAGCAATTGATTGGTAATACTCGTCTGCCGCAACTTGTTGTATTCAAGCGTCAAATCTTTGATCAGATGATCCGCGCTGTCGGTTGCATTCTTCATCGAAACCATGCGAGCGCTCTGCTCACTTGCCTTCGCATTCAGCAGTACCTGATAGACATATATCTCCAGGTAATGCGAGAGCAGATACCCGAGAATAGCCTCAGCGCTAGGCTCAAATACCGTTGCGGTTGTGTCCGATCTCAGCGTTTCCTCCGGTTCCGCTCCGGGAAACTTCAAGGCTTTGATTTCGCCCACCGGCAGAAACTCAACTAAAAGTGGTTCTTGGGTGAGAGTATTGATGAAGCGTGTCGCTACGATTTGCACTTGATCCACTTCTCGTTTCAGGAAGAGTTGCTGTGCAGAGGCCGCGATCGCCCTGGCCTCACGAAACTCGGGGGAGTCTCCATACACGAATTCCGCGACCAGTTGTCGCTTTGTGCGTGCGATGAACTGGGAAGCTTTGCGACCAGCAGTGATAAACAGCGTTGACTGGGGATCGAACTGGGAAGCTACGCGAAAGAGGTTTGTATTCAGGGCTCCGCACAGTCCCTTGTCTGCTCCAATCAGGATGACGGCCCTCTTTCGGACAGGGCGCACCTCAAGCAAAGGGTGCTTGAAATCTCGCATTTGTGTGGTCGCCTCCCGCTGGATGCGGTATAGCAAGTCCACAAAAGGACGTCCGGCGAGCGCGGCATCCTGGGCCTTGCGCATTTTCGACGCTGCTACCATCTGCATGGCCTTGGTGATCTGCGACGTACTGCCGACTGATCTGATTCGTCGTCTTAAGTCGCGTGCGCTGTTCATTTCCAGGTCTCTTTGAATTGCTCGAGCGACGCCTTCAATTCGGCACTCAAGGAATCACTGAGAGCACCTTGTTTCGCAATTTCCTTGAGCAGGTCGGGTTTACGAGTGGTCAGATAATCGGACAGTTGTGCTTGACAATCCTTGATGCGGTCCACAGGCACATTATCCATATAGCCGTTTTGAACAGCCCAAAGCACAGCAACCTGAAGGTCAACGGGAATCGGGTTGTACTGTGGTTGCTTGAAGATCTCGGTGATTCGCTTACCTCGGTCGATCTGGGCTAACGACTTGGCGTCCAATTCAGAGCCGAATTGCGCAAAAGCCGCCAATTCTCGAAATTGCGCGAGATCGCCCTTGAGTTGCCCTGCAACTTGTTTCATGGCTTTCAGTTGTGCAGCCGAACCGACACGCGATACGGATAGGCCAACCGAAATAGCCGGACGAATCCCCTGATAGAACAAATCCGTTTCCAGGTAGATCTGACCATCCGTAATGGAGATTACGTTAGTGGGAATGTATGCAGAAACGTCGCCGGCTTGCGTTTCTATGATCGGCAAGGCAGTGAGCGAGCCATTTCCGTACCTCTCACCGACGCGTGCGGCCCGTTCAAGCAGTCGACTATGGAGGTAAAACACGTCGCCCGGATACGCTTCTCGCCCCGACGGTCTCTTCAGGATGAGAGAAACCTGTCGGTAGGCCACGGCGTGTTTGGAAAGATCGTCGTAAACGATCAATGCATCCATGCCGTTGTCCATGAACCATTCGCCCATCGCGGCCCCGGCAAAGGGAGCAAGGTACTGGTTGGTGGCGGAATCAGCAGCGGGGGAAGCAAGTACGATGGTGTAAGGCATCGCCCCCGCGGTTTCAAGGGTGGATATGATCCGAGCAATGCTGGATTGCTTCTGACCGATCGCGACGTAGATGCAGTACAAAGGGCGATATTCTTTGTCGCCGGCTTCCTCCGCCGCCTTATTGAGGCGGGCCTGGCTGATGATGGTGTCGATACAGATGGTCGTCTTACCAGTCGAGCGATCGCCGATGATCAACTCGCGCTGGCCGCGCCCGATCGGAATCATGGCATCGATAGCCACGATGCCCGTCTGTACAGGCTGGCGTACTGGATTACGCTGGATAATTCCCGGAGCAAGTTTTTCGACCGGATACGCGACATTGGATTTGATTGGTCCTTTGCCATCGACTGGCTCGCCGAGCATGTTCACGACTCGTCCCAGCAAACCTTTGCCGACGGGGACCTGCAACAGCTTGCCCGTTGCCCGAACTTCGTCCCCTTCTTCAAGCTTTGTGTAATCGCCAAAAATGATGACGCCAACTTCGGATTCATCCAGGTCCAGCGCAATCCCAGTGACGCCGTGGCCGAGATCGAGCATTTCGTTGACCATCGCGTCCGCAAGGCCTTCAACTCTTGCGACACCGTCGCCGATCTCGCGGATGACCCCTACGTTCTGCTTGGCCGGGATTGCCGTAGCCGTCGCAATTTCAGCTTCAATCTCCCGCAGTATGTCGGCCATACACCCTCACTCTACTTTCGTTACACAAAGATCTCATCTCGCGTACAGTTCATGTTCTGTAGATCTCACTTCACGTCATTGCAAAGCGCTTTTCGAGTGAAGCGAGTCGAGTCCGTATGCTGCCGTCGTAAACGTCACTTCCGACCCTGATGCGCATTCCTCCAATTAACGTCGGGTCATGAGAAAAAGAGGTAATGATTCCAGTGCCGTACAATTCTTCGAGAGCTAATTGAACTCTGCGTCGTACATCATCGGACAAGCTTTCGGCGCTCAGAACTTCGGCTGTATGAGCGGCACGCTCAAGCTTAAGCAATCGCTGAAATTCCCTTATCAGACCGACGTAACCTCGGTGCTTGAGCCCCAGGACCCTCTCGGTCACACGGCGAACTCGCTGCTCATCGAGTGAGCCATCAATGATGCACATGCGGAACAACCTCTTGGCATCTCGGCGAATTTTGGTGGTAGTTTTCATCGTCGTTGTTAAACGAGCTGCCTGGCCGTCTCGTCCTCCAGGCGACGGTGATCCTCCGGTGTCAACACCTTCCCAGCAACCGCTGCCGTGGTCTGCACAACAAGACGGCCGACATCGCGTTTGAGGTCGGCAAGCATTCGGGCATAGTCTTGCTCGGCCGCTTCACGAGCCTTGGCAATAATCTGCTCAGCGGCGGTTATTGCTTTCTGAGTTTCTTGTTCACCTACGCGTCCAGCTGCAGACCGGGCTTCTTCGATCAGTTTGTTGGCTTGAGTACCGGCTTGCGTCATCATTTCTTGACGGTGAACTTCGGTCTGAGCCAACTCCGCCTTGATCTTCTCCGTGTTGGCCACGCTTTCCGCGATTTGTCGGCGTCGCAGTTCCAATGTCTTAAGCACAGGCTTGTACGCGTACCGTTGCAAAATCAGGCAAACGATCCCAAAACTGATCATTTGTGCGATCAGATGGGGCCAATCGACGCCGAATGTCTTAGCGATCTCCTCGACCTGTCCTCCGCCATCCGCAGCCGCAAGGAATACTAGAAGGTGCATGTTTGTCCTCCGAAAGCCCGCATGTCTCGTCGCTCAGTGCACATTCTCTGAAAGCTCGTCTTACTTCACGAGAAACAAGGCATAGAACACGATCGCTTCAGCGAAAGCAATGGCAAGGATCGACTGGACCAGGATCTTTGTTGAAGCCTCTGGATTGCGGCCTACTGCTTGCGAGGCCCCCATGCCAATCAGCCCCACACCAACGGCCGCTCCAAGCGCCGCCAGACCAACGTGGATACTTCCGATCATGATTTCTTCCTTTCTTCGATGTCCGCACTCAAACGCGGCCAATCCGTACGATTCCTCATTTATTCGTGTGCCGCCTCAGGGGCGCTTCTCTCCTCATGCTGGCAAATAAGCATCGTGAACACGGCGGTCAACAGCATGAAGACCAGTGCTTGCACAAGACCTACCAATACTTCGAGTAGATAGAACGGAACGGGCAGCAGCCAACTCAGGCTCGGAATCAGTCTGGACATGGCATCCAGCATGTTTTCGCCTGCGAAGACATTGCCGTAAAGTCGAAACCCAAGCGAAATTGGCCGGAACAAGATCGAAACGATCTCCAGGCATCCCGCAAGGAAAAACACCACGATCATCAGTACCTTCATCAAGCCTGTATTCTCACCCTTGGGTGCGAACAGTTCTTTTAGGAACCCCCTCAGACCGACTTCTCGAAGTGCCCAGACGATCCAGCATGCGAAGAAAATCAAGGCCATAGCAAACGTCATATTCACGTCGGCATTACCGCCGCGAAGCAGTGGTTGGTCAACCTCGAACCCGTGAGGCGTCCGATGGCCCCAACCGATCGTGCCCACACCGGGAATAAGGCTCACCCAATTCGTGGCCAGGATGAAAATGAAAATGGTCGCAAAAAACCAAAAGGTTCGGTCGACCAACTGAGGGCCTATGATTCCTTCAAGAAAGCTCCGCAAACCGCCGACCATCCATTCCCATAAATTTTGCGCGCCCGAAGGCACCGATTTCATGTTGCGGGTAGCCATGCGCGCCCAAACAGTCAGCGCGAGGGCAACTGCCCATGTGACAATCATCGAATTCGTGATTGGGAACCCGAAGAGGCGGACGACCTCCGCGGCCTTTCGCGAGATTCCGTGTTCTTCCTGCTCGTCGCTTCGAGCAGCGGATTGGTCCGGTCCGGCAGAGTCTGTTGCTACTGCCAAGGCGAGGTCAGGCCTGACGCTCGCGTGGCAGCTACGATCTGCGCTCGGGCTTGAGAGCCCCGCGATAAATAAGACAAAGAATACGGCAGATCTTCGCCAACTCAAAGATCGATGTATTCGTCGGGGGACAAATTGCGCAACGTACGATCGAGAGGAAACCTCACATTGCAGATTCTTGCAGATCTGCGACGGGTTATTCTGAGGGATCCGGCTCACGAATAGTCCTCAGCCGATGTGGTCTAATTTCGTACGCTCAAGGGAGCCCTGGACGGTCGGCGGCTAAACCGATTCGTATTTAATGTTATCATCATTCCGCGGTTGTGTGCTGGCAAGTTCGTTTCTACTTGCCCGAGCGAACAGGCCAGTTTCCCTTCAGCAGGTTTTCCAGGATGAGCGCTACCAGGTGCGAGCGTCAGGACCGAACATTGGTCCCGAAAACGGTGGCTTTCTCGATGTTATCGGCCCCCACCAATACACACCGCGAGCAATGGTCAGCGGTTTATTAATATGGTGGAGCAAGGCCGCGATGGGTTCATGGCTCGGAGCCCAAAATATAGACCAAGCAGGAATTCCGAACGCGGGTGCCTGGCCTACAGGGTAGAGCCTCTGTTCCTATTCCGCATACACGAATACAAGGGGAAGATCAGTCGCGACCGCCTGGGCAGCGCAAAGATTTAAAATTAGTGCTGGAATCAGGATCGTGGCAGGATCGGTGGTTCCGCGGGCACCGTTACGATTCGCTGTCATAATGAGTGTCCGTGATTTCTGGTTGCGCACATTATGGTGTCCAAAGCGAATGTCATTTGAGCTGCAGGTTCATTAGCGAGTTGTGGCTCACCTAGGAGGGAGGGTGAAGGATACGGCGAAGTCAGATAACAGCTTGGATCGCTCGAAGATTGCTGCGGTACGGAAGGCGTTGAATGATGCCGTGAAACGCAGTGAAGTCCGCAAATTAACGGATCTGCTGACTGATGATGTTGTGGCTGTACACGAAGATGGTCGTTGCATGTGCGGGAAGCACCAGGTCGAAACGTTCTTTCGCCACGCTTTTGCACGGTACGATATAGAAGCAATGATTTTGTCCTCTGAAATCGCTGTTCATGACAATTGGGCGATTGAGATGGATGAGGTGGACAGCATCAGGGCGTCATTTGGGCAGGGTGCGCCGATCCGCGCTCGATTTAAGGCTGTATTCGTGTTTGGTCGGCAGCCTGACTTGTCCTGGAAGATCGCTCGGATCATTGAGTTGCCGGATTGACTGCGGCTGCGATTGCTCAACTTTAATATGAGGCGATGGGGTGTTTGTCCTCCCTAGCCCACGCTTCGGTCCCCGGTCACGGCACTTCCGCTGCCTACGCAGCGATCTTCCACTGGTCCTTCTCTCTCGTCCAAAGCAACAGCAGCGCGGGTGATTCCACACGAGTTCATTGACCGCCTGAGCACTGACATCATGTCCGAGAGACTCTGCCCTTGCGGAACTGTCGCAAGCGGATTCGCCAAGTGCCTTCTGTATAGGCCCGGGCGATTCATCTATGTGGCCGAGAGCAATAGCTACCGTTATCCTGGAGAAGGTGGAGTGATGCGGAATCGACTGATCGAAGCCCAGCCCGGTGAACCAGCGCCACGCCAGATGCATGCGGAAAGGTCCGCTACCAGCCGTTTCAGCTTCCCATTCTCGTCTCGCAGCTGCCGTAACTCGCGCAACTCGCTCAGCCGAAGGCCGGCGTACTTCTTCTTCCACAAATAGAACGACTGCTGGCTAATGCCGTGCTAGCGGCAGATCTCCACCCCGACTCGGCCTCTCGCAGTACCCGCAAAATCTCTTCTTGCGTGTGCCCTCGCTTTGCCATCCCTGGTTCTCCTCTCTCTGTTCCAGAGAACCACGACAGGCTACGATCTCTCAACTTCAAACTGGCTTAGTTCTCGGGTTTTGGGTCACTTTTTGATCGGACGCCTTTTTCTACCCGCCGTGGGGACTCCACTGGATCCGTCCCTGGAAGGTAGAAGCGTAGCCGGTAATTCCGCCCCGCACCAAAAAAATCCAGCCATAGTTAGCTTCCAAGCGCCAACCACCCGATGGATACCAACTCACCGCAGGTGTCCAGCGGCCGATCCGCCCACCGTCGATCGTTCCTGAAGACAAGTCGTCATAGGTGTACCGCATACCCACTTCCCAGCCGCCCCAGCCCCCTCGACACAGGGTCGACCTGGGCGGTTCGACGGACGTGTAGTAACCGCCGTTCCGATTAAAGTGCCGGGGCTCGCCCGCCAAGACATAGCTTGCTGCGATATACCCACCCCAAAAGAACGGGTTGTGTGCTTGGGGTGCTGCGACAGGCATTAGATCCAGGGCCCCCCAGATCATGGACCGGCCTTTCTGGACTGTCGCTTCTAGCTGCGTTGTCGTGGAATGGTCGGCAGGGAAGGATTTAGTATCCACAAAATAGTTAGACTCATTGTCTTCGGGCCGCGCTCGAAAGCGCAGTTTCCCGTTCTGAGCTTCTCGGTAATAGAGGCCTGCAGCGACCTGAAAGATAGTTCGACCTTCGTCCCGGTCGACCGGAAGGTAACTGATACGCCCCGTATACTGATTGCCGTTTGCCTGGAAACTAAGATCGTTCGCAAACCAGTCATTAAACCATCCGGCAGACCACATTCCCCGTTTATCGGCAAAAGTGTTTGTTAACATCGCTCCGACGTTTCGCTGCGGCACGAAGGACAAGTCCGTAGTGCTGCGCTCCATAAACACCATGTCTACTCCAGGCATTAACCACTCCTGGCTCATTCCTATTTTCTGGCGGCCAATCTTGAACGTGCCGAGGTTAAACAGGGGAATATCCAGCCGCGCATCCAGGTTCGAAAAGTGGTTGCCTTGTGCAGCCTCGAAACCATTAAAGTTCCATGCGAGCAAATAGCCCCATGGCCGTTTGAAGTTCAGCTTTCCGAGAAACATTATCCTTTCCGCACGGAATTGGCCCTTGGTTGGCTGATCCCCCACCTGTTCAATGTTGTTGGCATCCTGAACAAATCCGGAGGCGTCAAACACCGGGGTGAATATGAATGTCACAGAAAACGCTTTGTTCTCCCAGACGTTCCATGGGTGATGCTTTTTCTGCTGTGCTTGAGGCTGCGCTTGCGGACCGCCCGCCGGACTCGTGCCAGGAGTTTGCGCTCTGGACTCATTCTGAGCCCATACAAGGGCAAGAAAGATGACAAGAATAGTTCGAAGCCGTTCTGGACTCGCCATTGTGCGCTCCCTGCCGCCAGTCGTCGCCATAATCGGACCGCGATCAGGTGGACACTAAGTTTGATTTCGCGGGCAAGTCTCCGAACTGAAAATTCAAAGATTTTGCGTTCTGTGTACTCGCACGTTGATGGAACTCTTCACCATGATTGACACAAGCAATAAGCAAAACCTGCCAGTAGTCACGATCCCGGCGCGATGAATCAGCTGCCGTCCAGGATATCAGCATTTCCCGTCCACCTAAGGTACTTCAACGGCCCACGCGACGACTTTCCACATGTCTTTCTCGTTTGTCCAAAGCAAGAGCAGCGCTGGTGATTCCTCCTCGCCATAATTAAGCCGGCTGGCGGACAGGTAATAGGTTCCGTACTTCGCATCATTGGGGTTTAGCGCTGACGTTTTTTCCGGTAGATGGCGGCTCCGACAAAGAAAGCTGTCAGCCATCTGGTCTGGCACTGCCATTATGGCAAACGCGTTCGAGTTTCCTTGCTCAACCGGGCGCACGAGTTCGTTCACCGGCTGAACACTCGACATCATCTCAGGCAAGTTTGGCTCCACCGGAACTCTCGCAAGGGCGTTTGCCAGTGCCTTCTGTACTCGATCCGCGGGATTCATTCCCTTCTGTGATGCCGACGGAGTGGCGAGGCATTGGTACGAATGAACTGATACATAGCTCGCCGCGCCGGCAGTATCCCGCTTAACAACCCAAGCTTCATAGAATGAGGTGATGTCGCTAACTGCCTTGGGATCGCCAGCGATAGTCTTTGGCTCCGCTGTGGCGGCCGCGGAGACGCCTGTCTTCGGGGTAATTCCGGCAGCGCTGCCGTCGTCGATGCGAATGGCGACAATCTGCCAGTACTTGCCTTCTTTCGTCCACAGCAGCGACATCACTTTATTGCGGCCATCGCCCAGCTTTCCGCGAACCGCTGCGCCGTAGAACTCCCCTTTTTCCTTTTTGCCATTCTCGCCTTGCGTTTGAACGCACTCCTGGTCCCGGGCCATGTCCGCAGGCACCTCAACCAGCCGAAACTCTGCGGGATACGCGTTTTTCTTTTCTTTCAGATCGGGCTTCCAATTCGTGGCGGCCTCAAACACGTCTTCAACAGAGCTGACATTGCCCAGGCTCGCGTTGAATTGATTCATCGCAATCATGGTGTTGAACCTCACCATGCCCAGCGGAATCGGTTTCTGTTTTTTCGCAGCCATCGTTTCCAGACAGGGATAGCTGATCGGCGAAATATACGCGATCGCATTCTGTGGTTGCTTCTCCACTACCCAGGACTTCAGGAAATCGTTAACACTCGCATCGATGCCTTCACTTGCGGTCACGCGCGGGTTCACCGGGATGGGTGCCGCTCTTCCTGTTGTTGCGTCGTTGGAGGACTTCGCAGAGCTACCCAGCGAGAAACCGAAGACTTGTCGCCACCAACCATTTAATCCCTCCCAGCGGTCGTCGTGCGTGGTGAGATTGCCTCCGGCACGCACGTCTGAGTTCCCCGCAGTGAGGTGACCGTCGAACAGCGCCTTGGGAAAAGTTGACGAGCGGTAATCCACGTCGATGTCAGACATCCGCTCGTCTCGTGTAATCGAAAATTGGATGGAAGGCGGGCCGTTCTTGAGCCGATAGTTGATCGGAAATCCTTTGTGATAAATAGTATTGTCCTTGTCGTGGAAGAACTCACGGCTGCTGCTCAGGATATCGACCGAATTGGGCTTGAGGTAAACGTACATGCGGAACTGCCTGTCCCCTCCTGCCCCTGTTTCTTCTCCCAGCACCTGGTCGAGAGCCTCGACTAGGCCGATCGCAGGCCCCAGGCTGTGGCCCTTTTCGTTCGTCAGTTTGGTGGACAGGAGCGCGTGGGTCACAGCATCGAACGTTGTTCGGACTGACACGCGCGCACCATCGTAAGCCTGTTCTGGATTAAGTTTGCCGCCGGTTGTCTGGTTGTATCGCTGGACGAAATCGTCTATCAGGCGTTTCTGTTCAGGCAGGAGCGTAGCGTAGGATTCGCCAAACGTATGCGGAGTAGCGGCTTCTTTGTGTGGTGTGTTTGTTTTTGCGTGTGTCTGGTTTTGGGCAGACACTCCTGCCGCAAGCATAAGGGCGACAAGATTCACACCGACCACCACCTGAATGGGGCGATTCATGTTGCCATCCACGTGAGCCGGCTGCCTTCACGCTTCTGCGTCCGGGGCGCAACACGCCTCTACCGGATGTTGTTTCCGTGCTAGCAGCCAATGCTGCACTGATCGTCGTTGCTGCAGCGCCTGGTCCTCGCGTGGGCTCTCATTTAACGATCAGAACTGGAACATCCCACGGCATTGATCCTGCTACTATCTTCTTTTTGGTGACAACGGTCTCTGGTTCCTCCACGATCTTGGTTGCGGTCACGACCATGCCCTTCTTCAGGCCCCAAGCATCCGTTTCTGTACCGTCCACCATGAACTTCTGGCCGTCTGGAATCTTGAACTCCTGATTCGTGCCGTCTTCTAATGTGAGGATGACGGCAAGCGGTGGATTTACTTGCCAGACCTTGCCGGTAACAGTCTGGACAGTCGTTACCACCTGGGGTGTGGTTGTTGTCACGGTCGCACGCACTAATTTCATGCCGGACGTGAGCTGGTGAATACCAAGCTGCTGTCCGTCTACTGTCACCCTGGCACTCTCGGGCACATTGGGAAAATCGCGGAGTGTGCCATCCGCCATTTTGACGAATAGATGGTTGCCCTTTACAGCAACGACCTCGCCACTCTCAATCTTCACTTCTTTTGTCGGTATTCCACTCGTCGTGGTTGTGGTGCTTTGCACTTGTGCGCTGGTCGACGCTGCAAAGGCTAGACATAGCATCGCTGCTGCAAATACCAAGATTCTTTTCCCCCAAATGACATTCGATTTCATGGTCGCTTCTCCTTGTTGTTTATGCTGAATGGGCAAAACAATGACTCGACAGGAACCCTCGTTCTTACCTCTTTGCCGATGTTTGAGCGTGGTTCTTGCGAAGGAACCTGTTTCCAAGCCAGGCCAAGATCGCGATGACTGCCAGAAGTCCTACGAAAAGAGGCCAGCGACTCACTGTCGCCTGCGATTGTTCCGGTTCCGTTGTCGTGGTCTGTGTAGCGGCTGCAGTCCCAGTGGCAGTCGCCCCTCCGGCATTACCCGCTGTTGCTGAAGCAGTCGGCACTGGTGTGGGCGCACCTGTCGCGATCAATACCGGCACATCAGGCGGCATCGTTCCGGTTACTTGAGTCTTCTGAGTGACCGAACTTGCCTCGGCCGTAGTAATTTTCGTCGCTGTCACCTTCATCCCATCTTTCAGTCCCCAAGCATCGGTCTCCTGCCCGTCCACCGTAAACTTCTGCCCCTCTGGAATCTTGAACATCTGATTCTGTCCGTTTTCCAGAGTGAGTATGACGGATACGGGTGGATTGACGTGCCAGACCTTGCCGGTGACTGTTTCGATGGTCGTTACCACTTGTGGCGTGGTGGTGGTCACAGTCGTGCGCTGCAATTTCATTCCGGGCTTCAGCTCGTGGATACCGAGCTTCTTGCCGCCCACTGTAGCCATGGCGTTCCCGGGAATGTTGGGAAAGTCGCGAATCGTACCGTCAGGCATTTTGACGAACAGATCATTGCCTTTGACAGCCACGACTTCGCCGGTCTCAATCTTCACCTCTTTTGTTGGCGCCCCACTCGTCGTGGCTGTCTGCGACTGTACTTGCGCGCTCATCGAGGCCGCAAAGGCAATACACAGCATTCCCACGACTGCGGCCACACCGCTGCTTGTCCAACGGCTGCCTGAGTTCATTCTTGTTTCTCCTCCTGAAATTAGATAAACACCTCCAGCTCCACCATTTTCGTTTCATGACTGCACCTTAATGCAGCCGCTTCTTGTTCAGGCGATTGCCAAAGCGAGGCAACAGTGACATTCAGCCCGCTACTCTGAATTCGACGGGAGAATCTTCCAACAAAACTGCCACACATCAGTTGCTGGGCTGTTGCCCCGCCAGGCTTCTGGCATCGCTGTTGCGTCCGTCAGGAACAAACCTTAAGGAGCCTGCTGTTACTGCTTGCCTGCCGAAATGTTTTTGGGAGACTTCGACTCGAGAAGTGCTAGCATGTCCTTAGCGGCTGCAGGCGCCTGTACCTTCCCGGCCCAGATCTCCTCCCCCGTCACTTTCTTCCCGTACAGATCCGCATTCGCGCCGTTGTCAGGCCCAAGGGAGGTTCCTGACAAAGACACTCCGCCGAATACACCGTTCGCACGGGAATAGGAGAGCATTTCCGTACTCATGTTGCCAGAGGTGGAAGCTTCCGCAGTACGCCCCACCGGACCAGCGGCTATGCTGGCGTCGGCGCCCAGCTTGACTTTTCCGTTCATAACCGTGCGTGCGCCCTTGTCATTGAGTACCAGGATGACGTAATCAACAGCCTCCCCACCGGCCTGAAACCCGATACTGCCGCCACTGGACTGCATCATGATGGGTGCGCTCCAGGGACCATCGAACTTCTGGCCAGTCCGGCAGGTCATCAAGCCCTTACCATATTGACCGGCAATGATGAAACCGCCTTTCTTGACAGACGGCAGGATGATCACGCATTCCGATTTGTTCAGCAGGTCGGTCGGAATGCCGTTTTCACTGTTGACGAGCGCGTCGAGCGCCTGCCCGGATTCCGTGACGCGCTGGTTCTCGTTTTGGGACTTGTCCTCGGCAAATGCAGTGACGGCGGTAAATAGGCAGAGGACGGCGAAGGCGAGGCTAGCGATCCAAATCAAGTTAAAGAAGCGTGGACGGTTCTTACGTCGATTCATGGGAAATCTCCTTCTCGCGCAGATGTGCCGCGCGTCCGAGGTACGCTTATTTATTCGAGGTCTTAAATGTCGCCCGAAGTGGCTAGCCAGCGGTTCACTATAAAGTCGTGAACGCACGAGGCGCGACTGCGCCACAGAATGAGGCAAGGTCGAAGTGGGTTAGCCAACCTCTACAGAATCGAGGAGGGGAGTCGCTCGCAGCTCGTCCGCCGTCATCGATTCTGGGCGTGTGCTGGCAGGCCCGGAGTACGCACCGTATTATACACCTCGAACGCAAGCGGCTGATATGCCAATCGTGCTCAGCGGTGGCTTCGATTACAGCCCACTGCTCTGCGTACTTGAGCGCTGACCCCCGACTTGCGGGTAGGAACGCCGGAATGGCGATTCAGGGGGCCGAACGATAAGTTCGGCACTAATGGGCCAACCGCGCTCCTCCGCGAGTCAGACTCTCTTCGCGCGAGGTAGAGTCATTCCTAAGTTCTCCCCTCTTGTAGGGCTTGGGCGAGGTTCAAGATTTTCGTGCGTAGCTCCGGAGTGAGCGGGACAGGCACCGCGCAACTGGAGGTTGCAGACAAACAGGATTCCATGATCTTGATGGCGTTGCCCCGCATGGTGCTATTCCAGCGTTCGGCTACGTCCTGAGCCATCAAGGCGAGCAGGTTGTTAGCGACGTCACCTGCCGACTTCGCAGCATACATGCCACTGCCCAAGGGGGTCCTGATAACCCCTCCGGCATAGTAGCTCGTGTAAAAGCATACGTACGCATCGTTGGATTGCTCACGCGACTTGCAGTCCGCTTCAAACACGAGTCCAGAGGAATCGTCGAGGTTGGGGACTAGAGAGAAGAGATTCGAATGGGGGGCGATCTTCTCACGAAACGCGCTCATCATCTCAGCCGATGATCGATTCGTGCTGTCTGTCACTGTAGAGATTTCGATAGGCTGGCTTTCCGATTCGTCGGTTTCAGCCCTTAAGAGACATGAGCAGACACACATGCCCACCAAGACGAAGGCACAGAGGTAGCGGCGCATGGCAGGATTGTAAGGGAGCCGGTCGTTTTAGCGCTACCAAAAATACTGGCGCATTTAAATGAAAAACCCGGTCAAGTATGCTTACGGGCCACCTACTTTTGATGCTCGAGAACATTTTTGACGTAAGCTAACGACTTCTGCAGATTTGAGACGGAGCGGCTCACTGCTATCTTTCGTTCCATCGAGGCCTTCAAACCGCCTGCCAACAGCGCTTGTTCGCAGGCCATGGTCTTCGCCAGATAAAAGCCGGGGTGCTTGGGATCGTCGCCAAGAATCAAGAAAGTGAGATCGAGCGAGGTCTCAAAGTAGTGACTCGAATAGAGCTGCTTATCCGCAATGACGTACGCAGCCTCACCGGACTTGTCGCCGCGCATCGTCAGGACCTGGATGATAAACAGTGTTGGCTTAAGGCCGAAGTTCACCCGCTCCCAGCGAAAGGTGTTCTGCACGTTCGGCATTCCTGCGTTCGGATAATCGAGGATGTACTTGTTGAAGTCCGGCAAATCCTTGGGCAACACCTGGTAATAGCTGAGCATGTATTCGAACTGATCGGCGACGTTCACCTGTTGGCCCTTGTCGTTGTAGACCGATCCGAATATATGATCGCCCTCTTTTTGGTATTCCTGCAGCCGCGACAAAGCGAGTTTCTTGAGCAATCGCGAGCGTGATGCCGCAGTCAAGCGTTGTGTCAAAGGCTATCGGTCCAATATCTACCGTTTGCAGAGCATGGGTGTGCTGGATGTCTGGTACCTGCATTACTATCCCGGGGAGACGAATCCGCTGACGAAGATGACTCCGAAGATCAAGGCAGTATTCGCCGAGACCGTGGAGAAGGCGATGCACACCGACAATCGCGCCTTGCTGCCTAAAGTTGCCGAGCGTACGGCTAGACGCCGATGGAAGTTTAAGGAAGATCCTCCTGTGCTGACACCAGCGCATGCGTCCAAAGGAAAGATCATCGACGCGCTGAAACGGTACGCGGCATCCCTATCGCCAGAGCGTCGTTTCATGCTTTCGCGTTACAACGTGGTTGCGGCGGCACACAGAGTTGTCGGAGTCGGATCGGTTGGCACCAGGGCTTATCTGGTGTTGCTATTGGGTAACGGAGATGACGACCCATTGTTCCTCCAGGTGAAAGAATCGGTAGCGGCTGCCCACGCCCCATACCTGCCTCCACTACCAAGAGAGTTTCATCACGACGGGAACCGTGTAGTCGCCGGACAAAGAGCGCTGCAATCGTCTTCTGACCCCATGCTGGGCTACACCTCCATCGATGGACGGGACTACTATGTGCGGCAAATGAAAGACTTGAAGGCATCGATTCCCGTGGAATTGCTGACTGGCGCATCATTTGATTTCTACACTTGGAGCTGCGGCGTAATACTGGCGCGGGCTCATTCCCGAACGGGGGACCCTGCCCAAATCGCTGGTTACTGCGGCAAGTCAACGGTGCTGGATGAGGCTTTGGCAGAGTGGGCCGAAAGTTATGCAGACCAGACCGAGCGTGACCACCGTTTGTTGGTCAAAGCCATACGGAAGGGAGAGATCAAGGCCGAGGCTCAGACAGACGATAATGGCTGAGTCGTACGTTGGGACTTACACGCCCCTATGCTGATCCGTTACGAGCGCAGTGGAGGCAGGTATGCCAATTCGTCCTTTGCCATTGCTCGACTTCTTCGTTGCGATCGTGATGTTCTCCATTGGGCTGCGCGTCTGCGGCGGAGAACTGCTCGATGTGTGGCAAAAGCGCGGGTTGTTTGCACGCATGTTGCTGGCAAACTGTATCCTAATTCCCGCAATGGGTTTCTTCCTGGTTCATGAGTTCCCGCTAAACCCAGAGGCAAGGATTGGCATCTTGCTCCTAGCCGCTATTCCGGGGAACACCGATCGCGCTGCAGTTTACTCGGCAAGCCAAACGCGGCTGGCCTTCACAGCTGCCGTGACCTTCGTGCTATCTGCAGTTAGCCTTGCCATGACTCCTCTCGCCGTCCAAGTTATGCCGGAGGTTGCGCAACGCAGCGAGCGACCACTCCTTCTCCTGCTGATCGACATTGTTCTGTACATCGCGATGCCGCTCGCCGCTGGTGTGGCAGTAGCGCGGCTCGCGCCGAAAGTTGCTGCCATGCTGGTATTGCCATTGGGCCTAATTGCCACAGCCGCCTTCTTGTTTCTCATGTGGGAGACACGCCTGCTACGCCGTCAAGCCTTCAATGCAATTCGCGGCGGCGGAGCCATTGCAGCGATGCTGCTGTTGTTGCTTCTCGCAATGTTGATTGGTTGGTGTATCGGCGGCCCAGACCGTGAGTCGCGGCGGGTCTTGGCGACAACTACCGGCATGCGCAACGTCATTGTTGTGTTGTATGTTGCCCGGTACTGCTTTACAGACACCCATGTATTCATGGTCCCAATTGTCTATCTTGCGCTCATGGTCCCCACAAACTTGCTCTTTCATCTGGGGTTCGCGGTGTGGCAGAAGTTGCGACCTGCACGAGGAAATGTTGGGCAGCTAGTTAATTAAGAACTAAGCTGAATCCGACTTGCAGCTTTCATTCGAAGTTCCGACGCAGCAAGTTCGACTGGATAATAGAAAATGAACATTAACGTGACGACGGGTCAAAGCGCGCCTCTGGGAGCCACAATTGCCGATGGAGGCGTCAACTTCAGCATTTACTCCCGTCATGCCTCGGGCGTAGATCTCTTGTGTTTTGACCAGGAAGATGACGGCCAGCCGGCACGTGTGATTTCTCTCGATCCCTCTGTTAACCGAGCCTACTACTACTGGCATGTTTTCGTACCGGACGTGCAACCGGGTCAGATCTATGCCTACCGAGTATCGGGCCCGTTCGATCCCGGAAATGGCCAGCGGTTCGATCCTGCCAAAGTTCTCCTTGATCCATACGGCCGGGGCACTGTCGTACCTATTGAGTATTGAATAATATAGTGACATTTCCTGAATTCCATGCTATGTTGCGGGCATGGGAAATCCGGCGGGAGTTCGCAGAGACTTCGCGGCATTA
>Ga0207777_1000096_pt1 | contig 18894 bp, 16 predicted proteins | sample LuqExpMetageno35_FD_187793 | JGI IMG/M metagenome (GOLD analysis project Ga0207777, IMG submission 187793) | Tropical forest soil microbial communities from Luquillo Experimental Forest, Puerto Rico - Sample 35 (SPAdes) | ecosystem: Environmental > Terrestrial > Soil > Tropical forest ...
CGAGCTGACCGGCGGCGACCGGTTTGACAAGAAGAAGCCGATTCATCCGAACGACCACGTGAACATGGGGCAGTCGACCAACGACATGTTCCCCACGGCCATCCATGTGGCCGCCGGCCTGGCCATTGTCCCGGCCGCACAGCTGCGGCCGCTCCGCGGAGACGACGCTTCGCCGTCACGCGTCCGGTCTTCGCAGCTCCGAGTGTGGCGTGGGCTGCGAGGATTCCGGCGCGAGCTGCAGACCAATCTGGCGTCCGCCATGCACCTCAAGGGCATCCGGCTCATGTTGAGCCTCCACGCCTTCTATTTCGTGCTCATCGGGGCCGTCGACGTGTTGTGCGTGGTGCTCGCGGCGTCGTACCTCGACATGGGATCCGGGGGTGCGGGCTATCTGAACGCCGCATTCGGGGCCGGAGCGGTGGCCGCAGGGTTCGGGACCGCCTTTCTCATCGGACGGCGAAAGCTGAAGAACGCGCTCGTCCTCACGTTGGCGGCGGCGGTCTTCGCCCTCGCGCTGATCAGCGTGGTCCCGAGGGTGGGCCCGGTGCTCGTCCTGCTGGCGTTCGTGGGTCTGGCAGGAGCGATCTTCGACGTGACCGGTCGGACCCTCCTGCAGCGCTCGTCCCCGACGAGTGTGGTCGCCGGGCTCTTTGCCATCTTGGAGACCTTGATGGACGTCGGGCTTGTACTGGGAGCACTGCTCGTGCGGGTCAGCTTGGCCGTCGGTGGTCTGCGCGCCGCCCTCATCGCACCGGCGGTCATTGCCGCCGTGCTCATCGCCGCGCTGTGGCACAGGCTTGGGCAACTCGACCAGACCTCCGTCGTACCGCTGGTGGAGATCCGGCTCTTGCGAGCGATCCCGATCTTCGCCGCACTGCCTGCGCCCGAGCTCGAGGGCGTTGCCCACGAGCTCACAATGGTCAGCGTCCCGGCCGGCACCGAGATCTTCCACGAGGGCGATCCCGGCGACCAGTACTACGCCGTCTCCACGGGGCAGCTCTCCATCGTGCGGCAGGGAGAGCTCGTCCAGACCGTCACCCGCGGGCAGGGGTTCGGCGAGATCGCACTGATTCGAGACGTGCCCCGGCAGGCCACGGTCACGGCCCTGAGTGATGCCTTGCTCTACTCATTGACCAAAGACGTGTTCGTCGAGATGGTCACGGGACACGCAAATGCGTCCGTCGTCGCCGGGCGCATCATCTCGGGGCACCTCGGAGACGAGTCGCGACCGCCACGAGAAGCGATCAGGCCGCCCGAGGCCTAACAGGCACCGTAGGGATCGATCGGAGCGCTCGACTGCCCCGTCAAGACCCATGAGTTCGACGCCTCGTTCATGTAGGCGTGCGCGCAGGGATCCGCAATCGCGATGAGGCTTTCTCCCGGGCACGCACCGGGCTCGTTGATGCAGGTCATCGCCTCGTGTCCTAACGCGTAGCCCGGGCACTCGAAGGTGAACCCGGGCGCCGAATACGCGGTCAGGTACGCCAGCGCCGCCGCGCAGCCGTAGGCGGTCGCCTCGCCGCGAGCGGGGAGAGCCGGAACGGTTGGCGCGGGCGGCGGGACCGGCGCGGGCGCAGGTGCCGAGACCGGTGTGGCGACGGGAGGTGCCGGGGCAGGCGGCGCCGGCGGAACCGTGGTCGTTGTCGTGGTCGTCGTGGTCGTCGTGGTCGTCGTGGTCGTCGCGACCGTTCCCGGCGGGGGCACGTCGTCCGACGCCGGCGCCGTGGAGGTCGTCGTCGTCGTCGAAGCGCTCGGAACCCCGGTGCTCCCGGGCGGTGCGGCAGTTGCACCGGAGGCGACGGCGGTGGCGGCAATCCCGCCGACCATCACGCCACCGATGGCGAAAGAGATGGCGACGGCGCGGAGCCAGGCGACGCGGCCGAGCGGTGCCCCAGCGCGACGTCCGTGCGGCACCAATCGTTTCTCCAGCACGCCTCCCCCTCTTGTCACCTGCCCTCGCACGCCCGCTTCCCGGGCACGCGTCATGCAGTTTCGGACCGGCGTGGCATGGAACTGAGTGAGTGACGCGGGTTGCCGCGAAGAATTGGGAATGTGGCGTCGGAGACGGGTGCCGGCCGCGTCAACGGCCCGACACCGTCGACGTAGGAAAAAAGGCCTATGTCGCGGATGCGTCGTGCGACGCCGATCGCGGCGTCACGGAGGATTGATTGCCCGGTCCGGCGATGCGGGACGGTTCAGCGATCGGCTGTGACCACCCGCAAGTTGGCCATCGTGTCGCGCGCCACGTCGACGAGCTCGCGGTCGTCTTTGCCGCTCGACCATTGTTCGAGCGAGATGCGCAGCACCGTCATGCCTGCGTCGGCGACGAGCGTCGCTTGGGGCTCGCCCACACCGCGTTGGCGCAACGCCGCGGACACCGCCGCGGCGTAGTCGGCGAGCTTCGCCAGCTCGCGTTCGCGCAACTCGGGGTTGGCCGCGATGACGGTCTGACGCAGCCGCGACAGGTCGCGACGGCCTTCGCCGAGCATGGCCGCCGCAGCGTCGAGTCCCTGCGCCAGGGCATCGAGCGGCCGGGCCGAGGCCGGCGCGTCGGTCACCCCCGTCACGATCCGCTCCTTCAGCACGGCGGAGCCGCCGAAGAGCACCTCTCGTTTGTCCGCGAAGTGCCGGAAGAAGGTTCGCTCGGTCACACCGGCGCGCGCGGCGATCTCAGCCACGGTCGTCTGATCGAATCCCCGCTCCGCGTACAGGGCCAGCGCCGCCTCTTGCAGCCGGCCGCGGCTGTTCGGCTCCCAACGCCCCATGCGACCATGCTAGGGCAGGGTGTTGACAGTGACTGACATCACTCGGTACGCTGACGACAGTGACTGACATCAACTCCTGGAGGTGATCCCATGAGGATCTTCGTCACCGGCGCATCGGGCTGGATCGGATCGGCCGCCGTGCCAGAGATGCTCGATGCAGGACACGAGGTCGTCGGCCTGGCCCGTTCCGAGGCCTCGGCAGTTCGGATCGAGGAGATCGGCGCCACGGTGGCGTGGGGCGATGTCGACGATCCCGCCAGCCTGGCCAAGGCCGCGGACGACTCCGACGGCGTCGTCCACTTGGCCTTTCAGCACGAGGTGGCATTCGGTGGCGACTTCGCGGCCGCGGCGAACGCCGACCGTCGCGCCGTCGAGGCCATGGCTGCCGCGCTTGCCGGGAGCGACCGCCCCTTCGTCCTCGCCTCCGGGATGCTCGGCATGACGCCAGGTCGCGTCGCGACCGAGAACGACGGCCTCGTACCAAGCGCGCAGTCCAGGGGCAATCCGGCCATTCGCCGTCACGCCACCGCGCTCTTCGTCTTGTCCCTGGCAGGCATCGGTGTCCGCTCCTCGGTGCTCCGGTTCGCCCCGACCGTCCACGGTGTCGGCGACAGCGGCTTCGTCCACACGCTCGTGACGGTCGCACGGGAACGGGGCGTCGCCGGCTATGTGGCCGAGGGTGAGAACCGCTGGCCGGCCGTCCACCGGTCCGATGCGGCCCACCTCGTCCGCCTGGCCGTCGAAGGTGCCCCTGCCGGGTCGGTCCTCCATGCGGTCGGCGAAGAGGGTGTGCGGCTGCGCGACGTCGCCGACGCGATCAGCCGCAGCCTCGACGTCCCGACCGCCTCGATCGCCCCGGACGCCGCCCTCGAACACTTCGGACATCTCGGCGTCTTCGTCGGCGTCGACTGCCCCGCCTCCGCAGAGATCACGCGGCAGTCGCTGGGTTGGGATCCGGCCGGCCCGACCCTGCTCGCCGATCTCGAGGCGGGGGGCTACGACCACTGAGCACGCGGGCCAGACTGCCGCGGTGCTCCTCGTGGACGCGGCCAACGTGATCGGGTCTCGTCCGACCGGTTGGTGGCGCGACCGGGCCGGAGCGGCCCGAACGTTCGTGGCGCAGGTCCGAGCGGCCGTCGCGTCGGGACGGATCACCGAATCGGTGGTCATCGTCCTCGAAAGCGGGGCGCGCCCTGGCGCGCCGGTCGGCCTCGCCGGCGGCGTCACCGTCCTCCACGCCGACAACAGCGGCGACGAGTTGCTGCTCGACACCATCGCGAAGGCGCCCGATCAGCACATCACCCTCGTCTCCGCCGATCGAGAGCTCGGGCGACGGGCCCAGGCGTTGGGCGCCGAAGTGGTCGGTCCCCGGTGGCTGCTCGCCCGCCTCGAGTAGGGACGGACATCGGACACGTGAACCGGGTCGGCTGTGCCTCAGGTCCCCGTCCAGCGGGGAGGTCGCTTCTCCGCTGCGGCGCGCATGCCCTCTGTCGCGTCATGGGTCCGGCCGGCGACGAGACGCATGGTCTCCCCGAAGCGGATCGCGTCGAGCGCCGGCATGTGGCGCGTGCGCATCGCCATCTCCTTCATGACACGCTGCGCCAGAGGCGCCCCTTGGAGCAGACGGGACGCCAGGGCGTGGGCCTCGTCGAGCAGGCGTTCGTGCGGCACCACCTTCCACACGAGTCCCATGGCCTGGGCCCGCTCGGCGTCGATGCGCTCGCCCGTGAGCAACAACTCCATGGCGTCGGCCCAATTGAGACGCTGTGGAAGACGAATCGACGCCACGATGGCGGGGACGCCGAGGTTCACCTCGGGCAGCCCGAACTCGGCCCGGTCGCTGGCGACGACGAAGTCACACCAAGTCGCAAGCGTGAGCCCGTAGCCGAGGCAGTAGCCGTTGACCGCCGCGATCACGGGCTTGAAGATCTCCCAGCCGCTCTCGAACGAGTTCATGGTCGGCTTTTCCCAGAAGGTGCCGGCGAACTCGCCGGCGGATCCCGCGCCGTCACGGATGTCACCTCCCGCGCAGAAGGCGCGGCCGGCGCCGGTCACGATGGCCACCCAGGCGTCGTCGTCGTCCCGGAAACGGGCGAACGCGGCATTCAGGTCGCGCCGCATCTCGGCGTTGATGGCGTTGAGGGCATCGGGCCGGTTGTAGGTGATGGTGGCGACATGGCCATCGAGACGGAACGTCGCCGCATCACCCATGAATCCAGTCTGCCCGGTCCGCGCCGTGCGTCGCAGGTGTGCTCGACGGCCTGGGCGAGGGGCGCGAGAAGTCCGAGGCACCGAGCTGCAGTACACACGCCGCGGCGCGAGCCGCCCGGTCCGCTAGACCGAGGGCTGGGCGTGCACGGTGTCGTGGATGAGCATGAGGCGCATGGACCACAACCCCGGTCTCGGCTCGGGCAGCTCGTGACGGGCCCACAAGAACCCGGTCAACGTGACGGCGGCGCAGGCGAGCCAGAAGATCACCCCTATGGCCAAGACCCACGGCGTGGACCCCGTCACCATCACGAGCGCGCCCGCAACCGCGACGATCAGCGCGAGATAGCCCGCACGGAGCGCCCAGACAGCCATCCTCCAGCGTCCGTCATGCTCGAGATCCGGCGGCCCGTCCATGCCAACGATTCTGCTTCAGCCACGGTTGCCCAGCCAGCGCCCCACCGCATCGAGAGGTTGGTGAAGGTCCGGTCAGACGGGACCGACAGCGCGCATTCTCACGCGTCGACGGTCAGTCAATGTCCATTTCAACGGTCACCGGGACATTGTGGCGCGCGTTCACGACCCGGCGTCGCCGAGGGTCACGAGGACCTTGCCGCAGTCCTTCGATCCGCGAAGGATCCCCAGCGCTTGGTCGAATTGTTCGAGAGGGAATCGGTGGGTGAGAAGCCCTGAGAGGTCACGGCGGACGAGCAGGTCGATGGCGTCGTCAAAGCGAGGCGGGTACTCCAGAGAACCTCGGATGGTGAGCTCCTTCATGAGCACCATGAGGTAGCTGGTCGGGATGGGCCCGAAGTGCAATGCCACGATCGACAGACGTGCACCGGCCGCGGCGTTGTCGATGATGTCGCCGATCACCGAGTCGCCGCCTGACGCCTCAATGAAGGCGGCCGTTGCCGGTGTCGGACCCAACATGAACGGTGCGGTGCCATGGAGCTCGGCCAACCTGCGCCAGAGGTCAGTGGCGGTCGGATCGATCGCCGCTTGGACGCCGAGAGCGCGAGCGAGGTCCAAGCGAGCGGGACTGAGGTCGACGGCGACGATCCTTTCGTGCCCTCGGTCGACGAGCGTGGCGACCGCCGCGAGACCGATGGGGCCGCAGCCGAAGACGCACACGCCCTCGCCCGGCCTGACCTCGGCCTGGTCGACGGCGTGCATCCCGACCGCAAGCGGCTCCGCCAAGGCGGCGACGTCAAGCGGCAGATCGTCGGGCACGCGGTGGAGGCGGCCCCTGTCGACGTCGGTCACCAACAACAGCGGCGTCAGACCGCCCTGAGGGCCGCCGTTGCCGATGCGGCCGATCTCGTCGCCGCCGGGATGGACGACGACTCGGTCACCGACACAGGCCGTGGTGACCTCTCGGCCGACCCAGTCGACGATGCCCGCAATCTCGTGACCGAGGCACATCGGCGTGTCGCCGGGGCCGGCCAGGCCTCCCATGGCGATATAGGAGAGGTCACTCCCGCAGATCCCGCAGGCGGCGACGCGCACGACGACGTCGTGTGGTCCGGGATCGGGTGGGGCGACGTCGTCGACGCGGACGTCGCCAGGCCCATGGATGCGCACCTGCAGCATCGCCTGTTCAGTCAGTTCGAATCGGCATCGGGTCGAAAGAGGAACGACATCGCCTCGCGCATCGAGGCGTCGACGAGTTCCACGCGTACGCCCAGCGAGTCCTCGCGGTGGTAGGCGAAGGACACCGGGGCCGCCTCGCCGTCCCGGCCGCAGAGCTGCAAAGGGCATCCGGCTTCCGCCAGGGCCGAGTCGTCGCCGAGGAGCTGTTCGGTCCAGAAGCCGATGTGGTGCAGGTTGGAGTGCTCGTTTCGCACCCACACGGTGTCCGGCACCTCCTGGATCAGCTCGAGGCACGGGTCCCCCGTCGAATAGCACATGGTGGTCGGGAGCACGAGGTCGGTGCCTGCCTGGTCGCGGTAGCTGACCTCGTCGAGGTGCATGACCGGCCCCCAGCGGACTCCGAGCAGCTGTCCCAGTCGCGCCCGGGCGGTCGTGATGTCGGCGACGACGATGCCGACGTGATAGTGGGGTGGGAGCACGGGCATGGTCAGACGACCAGGTAGCCGCCGTCGACCACGAGCGTGTGGCCGGTGATGAACGTCGCTGCGGAGCTGGCGAGGAACGCCACCGCGGCGGCGACTTCTCGTGGGGTACCGAAGCGTCCCATGGGGGTGTGGGCGAGTTCTGCGTCCCGCAGTTCTGGGAAAACGGAAAGAGGCGCCGTCATCCGGGTCTCGATCACCCCGGGTGCGACCGCGTTGACCCGGATGCCGTCGCCGACCCACAGCCTCGCCAGGTTGTGGGTGAGCGTGACGAGGCCGGCCTTGGCAGATCCGTAACCCGGCACGAGGGGCACCGATCGGAACGCGCTCATCGAGACCATGCTGACGACGCTGGCCCCACCGGTCAGGGTGCTGGCGGCGAGAAGCGGCCGGCAACGCACCGCCAGCCGCATCGGGCCAGTGAGGTTCAGCTCGACCGCGGTGGCGAACGTCTCGGGCTCCCATTCGTCGCGACCGCCAGGGAAGTTGGCTCCCGCATTGTTCACCAAGACGTCGAGTCGTTCCAGCGAGCCGGCGACGGCATCGATCGTTGCGGGGTCGGTGGCCTCGAGTCGGTGGTAGTCGAACCGTTCGAGATCCATCTCGTAGTCGGCAGCAGCCGCTTTGGTGCCGGTGATCGTCACCCGCGCGCCGGCATCGGCGAACGTCGTTGCGATGGCGTTGCCGATGCCGCTCGTTCCGCCTGTCACCAGAACGGCGGCGTCGGCGAAATCGAAGGTGACGGCGTTCACGAGGCGTCCTCCAGGCTCTCGGCGGAGCGTCGCAGCCACGCCGCCTCCCAGAAGTTCGACGACGACTCGAGGAGCTGCCGGGTGGCCGCCGCCGCCACCGCGCGGGCGCCCGTGACGTGCGGTTCGGCGGACAGCACGATGTCGGTCAGATGGAGCGCCTCGACCGGCTGACCCGCGTCGAGACGCGCTCGGGCTGCGGCGACGAGGGCGTCTGCGCCGGCCGCGGCAACGACGTCGCCGCTCACCGCGGTGCTCGGAACGTCGTACAGTTCCGTCGTCGACCGGTGGTGGAACCAGCCGGCGTAGTTCTCCCAGATGGCTCGGACGTTCCAAGAAGTCTTCCCGTAGCCCTCGCCGATGTCGAACTCGTCGGGGGCCGTGACCGTCTGCATGAGGGTGTGGACGTCCGTGCCGACGTTCATGCCGTCGACGGTGCGGTCGTGCACCCAGCGCATCCCCTCGAGCATCGCGGTGAACTCCTCGTGGATCCGGTCGCCGCCTTCGATCGGGTCGAAGTGCCCGGTGATCACCCGTTCGGCGCCCAACGCCCGGGCTTGCACCAGGGAGGAGACGTACGCCAGAGCGTCTCGGTACCGGTCGCCGCGCATGGTGACCAGGTTCGGCACGTGCCCGAAGAGCGGGCCGGTCAGGTTGCCCGTGAACACCGTGCGCGACTCGGGCAACCACACCACCAATGCGTCGGTCGTCTCCCCGCCGGGCACCGACAACAGCTCGATGCGACGGCCGCCGATGGTGAGCGCCAACCGGTCGTCGAACGTCGTGGTCGGCTCGGGTCGAGCTTGGGCGACAACCCCGACCCCCGAGGTCTTGGCGTACTCCATCGCGGCGACGATGGCCTCCATCCATGCGAACGCAGCGTTCCGCACCCTGAATGCCTCGAGCCGCTCGTTGTCGGCCCGCCAGACGTCGAAGTTGGCCTGTGCAATGACTTCGGCGCCGTCTTCGCGCAGCGCGTCGACGCCGCCGACGTGGTCGTAGTGGCCCTGGGTGAGGATGATGGCTCGCGGGGGAGTACCCCCACCGACGTTCGCGTAGGCGCGTTTGTGCAAGGGGCCCTCGAAGCCCATGCCGGTGTTGAGCAGCACAGGGCCGTCATCGGTGGCGAGCATGTAACTGTTGGACAGTCCCGGCGACATCCAAATGCCGTCTCCGAGGTCGATCGCGGGGTCGCCCCTGCAGGGCGCGATCGCGTCGGCTCCCGGCCGTTCGCGATGGATGCCTGGCATCACCAAACCTCCCGGTCGATTTGCGGGAACGCGTCGAAATAGAACTCGAAGCGCTGGTACAAGTCGTCGGGATCGAGCCCGAAGTCTCCCCGCAGGTCGTAGACCACTCGGCCGTCTTTTCCCCGCGGGTTGCCGGCCAGGTACCCCTCGAGCTCGGCACGAGCAGTGGCGGTCAACTCCATCTCCGCAGTCTGGAGGATCTTCGCCGCCATCGCGAGGTCGTCCTGCATGAACTCGCCGAACTCCACGTCGACGCGCTGGTCAACGGAGATCAGGTGGGCGTCGCGCACCGCCGCCCGCAACAGCCGCTCGACCCGATCGACCCAATATTCCGCCAGGCCAGGGGCATCGACCTCGACCCGGCGCATCCGGTCTCCGTAGGCCAGCATCGTGATGGCCGACTGCAGCACCGCGACCGGGTCTCGTAGCGTGAACGCGATCGTGGCGTCGGGGAACGTGTACAGCAGCGCGCTCAGTTGCTCGAGGTGCTGCGGCGTCTTGAGCACCCAGCGGTTCGGACCCCGCAGATACGAGAGCACCTGGAGCTGCCGACGCAGGAACCCGTAGTGAACCTGCTGGTCGAGTTCGAGGTAGAAGTCCCGCCAAGCCGGGACGCGGGCGTGCCACTCCAACGTGTACGAGCACACGTCGAGATCGACGAGCTCGCAGTCCTCCTCAATGCTCCACGGCGGCCGGTCGTGCATGAGCGCGGTCAACGGTGCCACGGACGTCGTCGTCTCCCATTCGGTGTGGCAGCGCGTAAAGCGGGGGTCGACGCCATCGCGGCCCGGTCCGTCACCGCGCACGGGGGTGGGCTCACGCACCTCCCACCACGGCATCGATCGGAAGCGCGAGTCGGCGGCAAGGAGGTTCACCAGATGGGTCGTTCCCGACCTGGGCAGACCCACCACGATGACCGGCGGTTCTAGCTCGACCTCGAGGGCCTCGGGATACCGGCGCACGAAGTCCTCGAACCGCAACCGCGCCCGCAGCAACCCGAGCGTGCGATCACGGACGAGATGCCGGCCCAAGCCCGAGAGCCCGGAGTCGGCGTCGACGGCAGCCAGGTGCCGCCGGAGGCGGTCGACGACTCCGGTACCGCCGAGACGGTCGAGGCCGGTCTCCGCTCGCGCTCGTGCGACCAGGGCGTCCGGATCGAGGTCGACGTGCATGCGCAGCGCCATGTCATAGATCGCTTGCTCCTCGGGACCGCGCCGCGGCGCGGCCAGATCCTCGATCCGCACCTCCCTCATCGCCTGCTCGCCTTCCGTGCATGCACGGGCTCTCAAGAGCGCCGCGGCCCTCCCTCAGAGCGTATGTCGTGACGACCGCTGGCCCAAGATCGATGTCCGGATCGCGGACAATGCCGGCCGATTACTTGGGACGTTCCACGACCGTGGTCACGTCACGAGCATCCGCTGGTCGAGCCGCAGCTCCCGCACACGTAGCACGACCCCGCCCGCTGCATGGTGTTGCCGCAGTTGTAACAGAGCGGCGCATCGTGCTGGACCGCTCGCGGCACCGGTTGCGACGCCGCCATCGCCGCCGCGTCCGCGACGCCCGGAGCTCCGTCGCCGGCTCCCCCGCCGAGCCCGTCGTCGACCAGGCCCATGGACGGCGTCGCCATCTCCTCGACGCCGGGCAGCGTCGGCTGCGTCCGCTCCTGGGTGGAAAGGATGCCGAGCTCGGTGCGCTCGTCCACCGGGAGGTAGTCGAGGGCGAGCCGTCTGAAGATGTAGTCGATCAGGCTGGTGGCGATGCGCAACTCGGGGTCGTCGGTGATGCCAGCCGGCTCGAACTTCATGTTGGCGAACTTGCGCACGAAGGTGGCCAGCGGCACGCCGTGCTGCAGGCCCAGACTGAGCGAGATCGAGAAGGCGTCCATGATCCCGGCCAGGGTCGATCCCTGCTTCGACACCTTGATGAAGACCTCGCCCGGACGCCCGTCCTCGTACTCGCCGACGGTCACGTAACCCTCGCAGTCGGCGACCCGGAACGAGAAGGTCTTGGAGTTACGCTTGCGCGGCAGGCGCTCGCGCACGGCGCCGACCACGAGTGGTGACTCTGCCCGCAGGCGCTCGTGGGCCAGCGCCGCCTCGAGCTCGGCGATGCGATCGGCGATCGCTCGGTCTTTGGCCTCCGCCTCCGAACCCGCCGGCGCGTCGTCCCCACCTGCCGTCGCCCTCGCGCGCTCCTTCTTCGTGGTCGACAGCGGCTGGGCCACCTTGCAGTTGTCCCGGTAGATCGCGACGGCCTTGAGGCCGAGGCGCCAGGCGTCGATGTGCAGCTGCTCGACGTCCTCCACCGTCACGTCCTCGGGCATGTTGACCGTCTTCGAGATCGCCCCACTGATGAAGGGCTGGACCGCCCCCATCATGCGGATGTGCCCGAGATAGTGGATCGGGTTGTCCCCCATGGAGCAGGCGAACACGGGGAGGTGCTCCGCCGCCAGGTGCGGCGAACCGACGATCGACATGTGCTCGTCGACGTAGTCGATGATGTCGTCGACCTGCTCGGGCGCGTACCCGAGCTTGGCCAGCGCACGCGGCACGGTTTGGTTGACGATCGACATGGTGCCGCCGCCCACCAGCTTCTTCGTCTTGACCAGGCCCAGGTCGGGCTCGACACCGGTGGTGTCGCAGTCCATCAGCAGGCCGATGGTCCCCGTCGGCGCCAACACCGACGCCTGGGAGTTGCGCACGCCACACACCTCCGCGATCTCCACCGCCTCGTCCCAGGCCTCCTGCGCCGCCGAGAGCAGGTCGGGCGGCACGACGTCCTCGTCGATGCGCGCCGCTTCTGCCTGGTGCATGCGCAGCACGTTGAGCATGGCGTCGCTGTTGTCGTGGTACCCGGCGAACGGCCCCATGCGCGCCGCCGTGCGTGCCGACGTCACGTAGGCGTGGCCCGTGAGCAGTGCGGTGATGGCCGCTGCCCAGGCCCGCCCGGCGTCGGAGTCGTAGGGCAGGCCCTGCGCCATGAGCAGCGCCCCCAGGTTGGCGTAGCCGATGCCGAGCTGGCGGTATGCCCGGGTCGTCTCGGCGATCTTCGCCGTCGGGTAGTCGGCGTTGCCCACAATGATCTCCTGGCCGGTGAACACCACTGCCACCGCAGCCTTGAAGCCCTCCACGTCGAAGTCGTCGTGCTCGTCGAGGAAGGTCAGCAGGTTCATCGAGGCCAGGTTGCAAGCCGAGTTGTCCAGGTGGACGTACTCGGAGCACGGGTTGGAGCCGTTGATGCGGCCCGTATTGGGCGCGGTGTGCCAGCGGTTGATCGTCGTGTCGTACTGCAGGCCGGGGTCGGCGCACTCCCACGCCGAGTGGGCGATCTGGCGGAACAGGTCACGGGCGGGCACCGTACGGACGACGGAGCCGTCGGTGCGGGCCACGAGGTCCCAGTCGCGCCCGTCGATCACGGCTTCCATGAACTCGTCGGTCACCCGCACCGAGTTGTTGGCGTTCTGGTACTGCGTCGAGTGGCTGTCGGCACCGTCGAGGTCCATGTCGAAGCCGGCGTCGCGCAGGACGCGGGCCTTGCGCTCCTCGATGGCCTTGCACCAGATGAAGTCCTCGACATCGGGGTGGTCGGCGTCGAGGATGACCATCTTGGCGGCCCGGCGCGTCTTGCCGCCTGACTTGATCGTGCCGGCCGACGCGTCGGCGCCACGCATGAAGCTCACCGGGCCCGAGGCGGTGCCACCGCCCTTGAGGAGCTCCTTGGAGGAACGGATGCGCGAGAGGTTGACGCCCGCCCCGGAGCCGCCCTTGAAGATGACACCCTCCTCCACGTACCAGTTGAGGATGGAGTCCATGGTGTCCTCGACGGCGAGGATGAAGCACGCGCTGCCCTGCTGCGGCACGCCCTGCACGCCGATGTTGAACCACACCGGAGAGTTGAAGGCGGCGCGCTGGTGGATGATGAGCCACTTCAGCTCGTGGTTGAAGACACGCGCCTCCTCGTCGTCGACGAAGTAGCCGTCCTTCGCGCCCCACGCGGTCAGCGTGTCGGCGACCCGGTCGGCCACCTGCTTGAGCGACCACTCGCGCTCGGGCGTGCCCAGCGTCCCGCGGAAGTACTTCTGCGCCAGGATGTTGGTGGCGTTCACGCTCCAGGACTCGGGCACCTCGACGCCCAGCTGCTCGAAGGCCACCGTGCCGTCGCGGAAGTTGGTGATACGCGCGTCACGCCGCTCCCAGCGCACCTCGTCGTAGGGGTGTACGCCTTCGGTGCTGAAGTGCCGGCGGATGCCGATCTCGGATCGCTCGGGGGCGATGGCCATTGGGTGGGCCTCCTGTGAAATCTGGTTCGAGGGGTTGGGTGCTGCCGTTCTTGCCTGGTGCCTGTCCTGTTTCCGTCGGCGCCGTCAGCCGTGCCCCCCATACCAGCGGGACGGTGTCTCACGGCGCCTGTTCCGCTCCAGCGCCCGGGAGGGGGCAACACTCGCCGAACCACAATATATAGTGGTCAGCCCTCCCCCGAGACACGAGATGCTGTGGTCATTACAGCACTGTAGTTACGTCGTTGTCAAACAATTTCGGTGGAGAATTCCGCAGGTCACCGGCCGTTCGCGATGGTTTGCGCGTAGCGTCGCCCCTTATGGCCGTGGTGGTCGCCATCGACGCGGGGACGACCGGTGTGCGCGCCCTCGTCGTCGACCAGGACGCCCGCGTCGTCGACGTCGCCTACCGCGAGCTGACCCAGCACTTCCCCCGGCCGGGGTGGGTGGAGCACGACCCCCACGAGATCTGGGCGGCCGTCGAGGCGACCCTGGCCGAGGTGGGCAGTCGCCTGGCCGGGTCGGGGGAGCGCGCCGCCGCCATCGGCATCACGAACCAGCGCGAGACCCTGGTCGCCTTCGATCGCTCGACGGGCCGTCCCCTGCACCGGGCCATTGTCTGGCAGGACCGCCGCACGGCGCCGATGTGCGCCGAGCTCACCGAGGCCGGCCACCTCCCCCTCGTGCGCGCCACGACGGGCCTCGTGCTCGATCCGTACTTCAGCGCCACCAAGGCCGCCTGGCTCCTGCGCTCCGGCGCGTTGGCCCTCGGGCCCGACGACCCGGACCTCTCCTTCTGCACCGTCGACACGTGGGTGCTGTGGCGCCTCACGGGTGCGACCGCCGGCGGCGTCTACGCCACGGACGCCTCCAACGCCAGCCGCACCCTGCTCTTGGACACCGCGACGCTCGCCTGGTCGCCTGCGCTGTGCGACCTCTTCGGCGTGCCGCCGCACACCCTCCCCGAGGTGCGCCCCTCGGCCGGACGCTTCGGCGCGGCGCGCCTCGCCCACCTCGGCGTCGCGGCCCGCGCCCTCCACGATGTCCCGGTGTCGGGCGTGCTGGGCGACCAGCAGGCCGCGCTCTTCGGCCAGGCCTGCTTCGAGCCCGGCATGGGCAAGGTCACGTACGGCACGGGCAGCTTCGTGCTCGCCAACGCCGGGCATCGGCGCCCCCCCGCCCCCGACGGGCTCGTCGTCAGTTGCGCCTGGGACCTCGGCGCGCTCGCCGACGCGGAGCGCAAGCCCGTCGCCTACGCGCTCGAGGGATCCGCCTTCGTTTCCGGCGCGGCCATCCAGTGGCTGCGCGACGGGCTCGGCGTCATCGACGCCGCGGCCGAGACCGGACCGCTCGCCGCCTCGGTGCCCGACAGCGGTGGCGTCGTGTTCGTGCCCGCACTCACCGGCCTCGGCAGCCCGTGGTGGGACCCCGACGCGCGCGGCATCGTCACCGGGATCACGCGAGGGGTCGGGCGCGCGCAGATCGCGCGCGCCACGGTGGAGGCCATGGCCTTCCAGGTGCGCGACATGACCGATGCCATGGCCGCCGCGTCCTCCTTCCCCCTGACCCTGCTGCGGGCGGACGGGGGTGCGGCCGCCATAGACCTCCTCCTGCAATTGCAGGCCGAACAGTGCCGTCTCCCGGTGGCGCGGCCGCGCTCCCTCGAGTCGACGGCGCTCGGCGCGGCCACGGTCGCCGGACTGGCCGAAGGGGTCTGGTCCTCGCTGTCCGAGCTGGCGGCGCACTGGGAGGTCGACACTCGCTTCGAGCCGCAGCAGCCGCCGGAGGTGGCCGACGCCGGCCACGCCGCCTGGCGCCGTGCCGTCGAGAAGGCCATGGGCTGGGCCGACGCCCCCGTCTGAGGCGGCGCACTCCATCGGAATAAAGCAAGGAAATCCTTGTTATATTCTGCCCAGAGGAGCGGACACCGCTCGGAAGGGTGAGTCGCCATGAGCGTTGCGATCGTCACAGGAGCATCCCGGGGCTTGGGAGAGGCGGTGGCGACCGGCCTGGCCCGGACGGGTTGGTCCTTGGTGGTCGACGCCCGCGACCGCGTCGCGCTGCGGGCGGCCGCGGACCGCATTCGGGCGGCTGCGCCCGAAGGCATCCGCGTGGTGGACGTCGCCGGCGACGTGACCGACGCTGCACACCGCCAGGCGCTGACCGACGCGGCGGTCGCGCTCGGCGGCATCGATCTCCTCGTCAACAACGCCGGGACCCTCGGCGCGTCGCCGCTTCCCTCGCTCGCCGACTATCCGCTCGACGACCTGCGCGTCGCGTTCGAGGCGAACGTGGTCTCGCCGCTCGCGCTGATCCAGGACGCACTGCCCTTCTTGATGGACTCGCCGCACCCGCGGGTGCTGAACGTGACGTCCGACGCCGCGGTGGAGGCCTACGAGGGATGGGGCGGCTACGGCGCCGGGAAGGCGGCGCTCGAGCACCTCGGCGCAGTCCTCGCCGTCGAGTTCCCCGCGTTGACCGTCTGGTCCGTCGATCCGGGCGACCTGCGCACCGCGATGCACCAGGCCGCCTTCCCGGGCGAGGACATCTCCGACCGGCCCGAACCGGCGTCGGTGGTGCCCGCCTTCTTGGAGTTGATCGAGAGCCGGCGCCCGAGCGGCCGCTACCGCGCCGCCGAGCTCGCACCGACGGGAGCGGTCGCATGAGCGCCGTCGTCATGCCGCCCGCACCGGCGACGACCTCGCCGCCCGCCCGGCGCCTCCCCGAGCTGCGACCGCTGTCCTTCACCCTCCCGCCCGAGCTGGAGGCGCCGGCGCCGCCGGAGAACCGTGGCATCACGCGCGACGCCGTCCGCATGATGGTCGCGACCAAGTCCGACGGTGCCATCGTGCACTCGCACTTCTCCGAGCTCCCCCGCTTCCTGCGCGAAGGCGACCTCGTCGTCATCAACACGTCGGGCACGTTGGCCGCGGAGCTCGACGGCGAGGCACCCGACGGCGTCGCCGTGCAGGTGCACCTCTCCACGCAGCTGCCGGCCGGACTGTGGACGGTCGAGGTCCGGCGCGACGGGCAGGCCTTTCTCGGCGCCCACGCGGGCGATGCCATCGCCCTGCCAGCCGGCGGCCGGGTCGACTTGCTGGCCCCGTATTCGCCGGGCCCGAGCGGCGAGGGCGTGCGGCTCTGGGTCTCGCGCATCGAGGCGCCCGAGCGCCTCTACAGCTACCTCGCCGTGCAGGGCCGGCCGATCCGCTACGACTACGTCCGCGGCACCTATCCCCTCTCCGCCTACCAGAACGTCTACGTCACCGAGCCGGGCTCGGCCGAGATGCCCAGCGCCGGCCGGCCCTTCACGCCCGAGGTGCTGACCCGCCTGGTGGCCAAGGGAGTCGGCGTCGCACCGGTGCTGCTGCACACGGGTGTCGCCTCCCTCGAGGCCAGCGAGCCGCCCTACGCCGAGTACTTCAGGGTCTCGCTTCCCACTGCACACCGGGTGAACGACACTCGTCGCTCCGGTGGCCGGGTCATCGCCATCGGGACGACGGTCGTGCGGGCGCTGGAGTCGGTGGTGGACGAGCACGGGCACGTGCACCCGAGCGAGGGGTGGACCGAGACGGTGGTCTCTCCCGAGCACCCGGTGCGCTCCTTCGACGGCTTCCTCACCGGCTGGCACGAGCCCGAGGCGTCGCACCTCGCCATGCTCGAGGCGATCGCCGGGCGCGACCTCCTCGAAGCCTCCTACGAGGCGGCCCTCGCCGAGGGCTACCTGTGGCACGAGTTCGGCGACGTCCATCTGATCCTGCCGTGACGACCGCGCACGATCAAACGGACGCCGAGTCGCCGATCGAACAACTGCCGACGACGCGTCGCGCCATCCTCAATCTGCTCAAGCGCAACGGCCCCCTCGACGTCGCGGCGGTCTCGCGCGAGCTCGGCCTGACCGCGGCCGCCGTGCGCCTGCAGCTCACCCGCCTCGAGGAGGACGGGCTGTTGCGCCACACGGACGAAGTGCCCGAGGGCGGGCGGCGCGGACGGCCTCGCCATGTCTACGAGCTCGCCGCAGCGGCCGAGGCGTTGTATCCGAAGCGCTACGGCGACCTCACGACCGAGCTGCTCGGCTACCTGGGCGGCCCCGACGACCCGAGGGTCGACGACCTCTTCGAACAACGCCGGCGCCGCCGCGTGGCGGGCGCGCTCCCGCGCACCGCCGACCTCCCCTTCGACGAGCAGGTCGCCGCGCTCACGACCATCTTGGACGAGGACGGGTACCTCGCGGACGCCGAGCGCCTGCCCGACGGCAGCTGGCGCATCACGGAGCACAATTGCGCCATCCTCACGGTCGCGCACGGCTTCTCCCAGGCCTGCGCCAGCGAACTCGCGTTCATCCGCGAGGCGTTGCCCGGCGCGAATGTGCGCCGCGTCGCGCACCTCATGGACGGCGCGCACGTGTGCGCGTACGTCGTCAGCCCGCCGCAGTCGTAGAGTCGGCCGGCCGGATTTCCAGGACGGCGACGCCGTCTACCTCGTGGATCTCCGATTGCAGCAAGTCGATGAGGTGGTCGCCGTCCATCTCGATCACGAACTCGTCGACGGCGCGTCCCTGGTCACGCTCGAGGATGTTGATCGCCACGATGTCGCCGCCGACCGCGCCGATGCGGCTGGCCACCGACCCGAGAGCACCGGGCCGGTCCGGCAGAGCGATGCGGACGACGTAGCCGGTCATGTCCTGGACGTTAGGCGCTCAATGTGAACTGACTGTTTCGGACGTTTTACGAATTCCCGAGCGAACCCCCGTGGTCACGCTGCTGCCGCCGGTGCCCGCGGCGGCACGTACTCGTCGACGTACTCGCGCTCGGAGAGACGTGCGATCTCGCGCATGAGGCGGTCGGTGAAGTTCCGGCACACGGTGTGGTCGTGGTCGAGGGGATCGGCCGGATTCTCCGGCGGGTCCATCTGCATCGGCTCGCCGAAGCGGATCGTCACCGTCTTGAACGGCCGCATGAACTTGGCGTTCATCGGCTGCACGTCGGTGGTGCCGATCACGCCGACCGGGATCACCGGCACGCCGCACTCGCGCGACAGCCGGGTGACGCCCGTCCGCCCCTTGTGGACGTACTGGTCCAGGCTGCGCGTGCCCTCCGGGTAGAGCCCGAGCAGTCCGCCCTTGGCCAGGACGTCGTTGCGGGCGGTCTCGAGGGCGCGCTCGGACGCGCTCCCACCGGTCCGGCGAATGGGGATCTGCCCTGCCGCGCGGAAGAACCATGCCGTCTTCCACGAATCGAAGTACTCCGCCTTGGCCAAGAACGTGACCTTGCGGGTCACGACGAGCGGAATGAAAAAGGAGTCGCAGAACGACTGGTGATTCGCCGCCAGCACCGCCGGGCCATGGCGGGGAATGTGCTCCCGGCCCTCCACCCGCACGCGGAACAAGATGAAGAAGACCGGGGTCAGCACCGCCTTGAGCACCCAGTACATCACGGGCCCAAGGTACCTTCCGCAGCCTGTCGACGCGCCGGGCGCGCCCGCTGTGGTGAACTGCGGGCCGGACTCCCCGGTCCCGGTGGACGGGGACGACCGACCCAGCACCGGGAGGCGCACTGTGACGATCGAGAC
>Ga0207777_1000100_pt1 | contig 18719 bp, 19 predicted proteins | sample LuqExpMetageno35_FD_187793 | JGI IMG/M metagenome (GOLD analysis project Ga0207777, IMG submission 187793) | Tropical forest soil microbial communities from Luquillo Experimental Forest, Puerto Rico - Sample 35 (SPAdes) | ecosystem: Environmental > Terrestrial > Soil > Tropical forest ...
GCGCGCGCCGACAGCGGCGCCGCGAGGCCGGCAAGGAGCGCGGCAATAGTGAGAGATTTCGTCGCCTGGCAGGCGACAACGGCGCCCTTCACGGAAGTTCCCTCCACCCTATTAACGGCCGCCCACAGCATTCGGCGCAGCTGGCCGGTGTGCCTCGATAATGAGGTCCGCCAGTAATCGCCCAATGCAATCATGGACACGCTCTGCTGTGTCAAGTTTTTTCGTCGCGGAATACAAGTCGAAGGTCGCCAGTTCGGACCACAATTTCATGACGCGAAACCGGTCAAACAGAGGAACTTCTTGCTGCACTGCAACCCAACGCATGTCTTCAGCATACGTGCCCAGGGCAATCATCGATTCCGTACGCGGACTATACTGCGGATTAATGAAGACAACATCGGCGCCCGCGGCACGCGCAATATTTATACCGCGATCGAGGGCCTGGCTGAATTGATCTGGGTCAATTGCCCGAATGGCATCCGCCGTACCGGTCTGCCAGACCACCAGCTGCGGCTTTACCGAGGCCAGTGCCGCCGGCAAAGCATTAACCATCTCGGCGGCGGTGCGCTTCGGCTTGACGTCGGGTGCCACGTTAACCGTGACACCCGGTAGCTGCGCGGCCAGCGCGTGCTGCAATCGCGCCGGATAGGCCTCGTGTGCGCCGCTTGCCCCAGACAGCAGCGAGGACCCGGCGCCCATCACCAGGATATCCAACCGCTTGGCAGCGATCGCCGCAGTAACCCTCGGCAACGGGAAAATATTCTCAACCTGATGCTCGGCCACGCGGCACTCGGCTGGGTGCTCGGCTAAGGCCGGCCCGGCCAACACCAGCAATGCCACCACGATTGGTAAGCGCCCCGTCATACCTCACCCCCCGCGTAGCCTGGCTTCGTAGTGGGCGGCCGCGGTCCCGGTCCCTGTCGTTCGATCACCCTATACCATGATATCACTGCGGCAGCGGCCACCATGATGGCAATGCCGAGCGCACTGACGATGAACTGCGTTAACACGCGGTTGGAAACTTCGGTGAACACGAAGTGGCCGGCGAATGATAGGAACACGCCGAGACAGAAGATGCCGAGCGAATGCTGGCCGCAAACAATCGGCGCCCAGCACAACCTTGACTTTAGCGCCGGCCAGTCGCGCGGTACAAACCATACCGTAATCACGGCTAGCGACAGGAAGTGTACGATGCGCAGCACATCGAGATTGGTCTTGTCGATCGGGTAAATCACCTCGCCGACGATCCTCGGCACAAAGGTGCCGAGGCGCGGAAAGTACCAGGTCATCGCAATCAAAAACGCGAACACGAGATAGAGCCCGGCCAAGCTAATCATAATCGGCGAATCGATCCAGCGCGCCAACCGTTGCGCACCGCCTAGCGCGCACCAAGCGCCGAAGATGAACAGCAACTGCCAGGCGAATGGATTGAACGCCCAGTCGCCGCTCGGATAGGCGGGAAAGTTCCAGTCAAAAACCCACATGAAGGCGTACAACATCGCCGACGTCATCAGCGCGAGCGATGGAGAGCGCAGCAGCAGCCACAGCATGGGCGCGAACCATAGCAGCAACACGATGTAAAGCGGCAGCACGTCCATGTTCACCGGCTTAAATTTCAACAGTAGGGCCTGCATGATGGTGACGTCGGGATTCCTCATGAAGTCGAGTACGCCCATCTCTTCGGTATAGAGCGGGTTCTCGAAGCTGTTTGCCACGTAAGCAATTTCGGCGAGATAGATCGCGAACAGAAACACATGCGCCACATAGATCTGCCAAGCGCGCTTGAGCACGCGCGCGGCGGCGACAACAAAACCGTGCGCCTGCATCGCGCGGCCATAGACGAAGGCGGCGGTGTAGCCCGAAATAAAGACGAAAATCTCGGTCGCGTCGCTGAACCCGTAATTGCGAATCGTGATCCAGCTCACGGCATTGGAGGGAATATGGTCGAGGAAAATCAGCCAAAGCGCGAGGCCGCGGAAGAGGTCAAGTCTGAGATCGCGTTCGCTTGCAATCGGGGCCATGAATGGCTTTTCTTTCGTGCGCTTTCGGCCATAATCCGCAGATAGGATGAAAATTACCAGCCCCAACCTTTAATTTGTCAGGCATATAGATGTACCGGGCCGTAACCCGCAAGATCGAGGTCACGGTAACGCCGCGCTTCCTTTCAGAGCGGTCGTCGCCGAGCAACGGCTATTATTTTTGGTCCTATACCATCGACATCGTCAATCTGGGTAGCGAGGTGGTGCAGCTCAAGACGCGCCACTGGCGCATCACGGACGCGCTCGGCCGTTTGCAGGAGGTCAAGGGACCGGGCGTGGTGGGCGAGGAGCCGACGCTGAAGCCTGGCGAGTCGTTCGAATACACCAGCGGGGTTCCGCTGCCGACGCCATCCGGATTCATGGTCGGTAGCTACGGCATGGTGACGGCAGCCGGCGAGCATTTCGATATCGAGATCCCAGCCTTCTCACTCGATTCTTCCTACGCCGAGCGGACGATCAATTAGGGTTGTGGCAACATCCCTTAAATCAAGCTGCCGTCGGACGCAGCAGCTCTGCCAGCACCGCGCCCGGTTCGACAAAATACTGCAAGGCTTCCACGCGCGCCTGCGGTGGCGCGACGCAGCCGCAGGTGACGGTTTTTCGGGCAATCGGACGTGGATAAAGATCCACGCGCCGGCGTGCACCATGACGTCGGTCGGATCATCAATCAGCAGGCCGCGTGCTACTGTCAGCATTGCGCCAGCAACGGCAACGGTGCAAGCAACGCGATGACGGCCAGTAACATGGCACGCATCATCGGCTCAGTCCGGTTTGGCGCCAACATCGCTCGGCGCGAACACATAATTCGCACTGCAGAATTCGCAGGTCACCGAGATCTTACCGTCCTCAACCATATGGTCGCGGTCGTCCTGCGAAAAGCTCTTGAGCATGGACTCCACGCCATCGCGCGAGCACGAGCATCGCGCGCGTAGCTCGTTGGCGCCGAACACGCGCACACCGGACTCGTGGAACAGCCGGTAGACCAGACGCTCGCTGGAGACCGCCGGGTCGATCAACTCGATGTCTTCGACCGTCTCAATCATTGCGCGGCCTTCAACCCACGCGTCGTCCTCAAGCACCGTGTGCGGTTCGACGCCTTCCGGCGCGTCGCCCGGATGCAGATCAGCGACGCGCGCGCGCTCCGGAGCCTTTGGCAGGAACTGCAGCAGAATTCCGCCGGCACGCCAACGGCTGACGCCACCCTCGCCGGCGCGCAGTTCCTCCGCCACCGCCAGGCGAATCCGGGTGGGAATCTGCTCGGAACGCAGGAAGTACTCATGCGCCGCGTCCTCCAGTGTGCCTCCGTCGAGCGCCACCATGCCCTGGTAGCGGCTCATGTCGGGGCCCTGATCGATGGTCATGGCGAGATGGCCTTTACCAAGCAGCGCGCCGGCATCCGTGGCACCGGCCTCGATCGCAGCCGCGACGCGCTGCTTGTCGAAGCGCGCGCAGGCTCGAACGTTGCCGGGCGTAGTGAAGTCAACCACCAGCATGCGCACCGGGCCATCACTTTGGGTTTGCAGGATGAAGCGGCCGTCGATCTTCAAGGCCGAGCCGAGCATCGCGGTGAGTGCTAGCGCCTCGCCCAGGAGCTTCGCCACGGGCTGCGGATAGGCGTGCTTGGCCAGAATCTCGTCGACCAGCGGTCCAAGGCGCACGACGCGGCCGCGCAGGTCGAGCTTGGCCACTTCGAACGGCATGACGGTGTCATCGGCGGCGGTGGCCGCGGGCGCGCGCGACGGAATTGCGATGTCGGGATTGGCCATGCCGCTCTATGTAGAGTTCGTCAGCAGAAATGCGAGCCCCGTGTCGTTGCGGGGCATACGGGGCACGCCATCACTCAGATCGCGTGCAGGCACCATGCCAGCAAACCCTTTTGGGCATGCAGCCGGTTCTCCGCCTCGTCGAACACCACGGACTGCGGGCCGTCGATCACGTCGTCGGTAACTTCCTGGCCGCGATGGGCGGGCAGGCAATGCATGAACAGCGCGTCCGGCTTGGCTTTCGCCATCAAGCGGGCATTGACCTGGTAGCGCTTGAGCATGTTGTGGCGCTGCTTGGCCTCGCGGTCGCCCATGGACACCCAAGTGTCAGTAACCACGCAATCGGCATCCTTGACCGCGGCCTCCGGATCCTCGCCAATCTTGATGGCAGCGTCTGACTTCTTCACCCAGTCCATCAGCCATTTCTTGGGCTTGAGCTCGGCCGGACACGCGACCTTGAGTTGGAAATCGAAGCGGTCGGCAGCGTGCATCCAGGAGGCTAATACGTTGTTAGCGTCACCGGTCCAAGCCACCGTACGGCCGCGGATGGAACCCTTCTTTTCCTCGAAGGTCATGACGTCGGCCAGCACTTGACAGGGATGCGACTTGCGCGTGAGCCCGTTGATCACCGGCACACTGGCATGGCGAGCGAGCTCGGCCACCGCTTCGGCGTCGAGGATGCGGATCATGATGGCGTCGACATAGCGCGAGAGCACGCGCGCAGTGTCAGCCAGCGTCTCGCCGCGGCCGAGCTGCATTTCCTGCGCGGTGAGCAGCATCGCCTCGCCGCCGAGTTGACGCATGGCGACATCGAATGACACCCGCGTGCGAGTCGATGGCTTGTCGAAGATCATCGCCAGTGTCTTGCCGGCGAGCGGCGCGGACGCAATACCGCGCGCACGCTCGGATTTCATGGCACGGCTGCGATTGATAATGCCCCCTAGCACTGGCTTGGAGATGTCGATCAGATCGAGGAAATGCCGCACGCCGTTGCCGCTCATGAGGCGACTCCGCGTTTGTGGGCGCATGCATGCGTTTGCTCAAGCCGCGCGCAGGCGCGATCGATGCGCGCCACCGCTTCCGCGATCTCGTGCTCGCCGATGATCAGCGGCGGCAAAAGGCGCACAACGTTGTCGCCAGCGGCAACCGCGATCATCTTCTCAGCGCGCAATTCATCAACCATCTCCGCGGCTGGCGGCTGCATGCGCAGGCCGATCAGCAGGCCCTCGCCACGCACCTCGGCGATCACCGAAGTGTGCCGGTCCTTCAGTTCAGCCAATCGCTGCTTGAGTACCAGCGAATTCTTCCGCACACGATCAATAAAGCCATCCGCCAGCACCTGGTCGAGCACGGCATTCGCAACCGCCATGGCGAGTGGATTGCCGCCGAAGGTCGAGCCATGGGTGCCCACGGTCATACCTTTGGAGGCTTCTGTGGTGGCCAAACAAGCGCCAATTGGGAATCCTCCGCCGAGTGCCTTGGCTAGCGCCATGACGTCGGGAGTTACTCCAGTGCGCTGATAGGCGAACAGCTCGCCGGTGCGCGCGATCCCGGTCTGCACCTCATCGAACACCAGCAGCAGGCCGTGCTGATCGCACAGGCCGCGCAACGCGCTCAGGAAGATCGGGGAAGCAACCCGCACGCCGCCCTCGCCTTGGATCGGCTCAATCAGGATCGCACCGGTCGCCGGCCCGATGGTGCGCTTGACTGCCTCGATGTCGCCAAACGCCACTTGGTCGAAGCCATCGACCGGCGGGCCGAAGCCCTCGAGATATTTCTTGTTGCCGGTCGCGGCGATAGTCGTGAGCGTTCGGCCGTGGAAAGCACCGTCGAAGGTGATGATACGATAGCGTTCCGGCTTGCCTGAGGCCGACTGATATTTGCGCGCAAGCTTGATTGCGCACTCCAGCGCCTCGGCCCCCGAGTTCTGGAAGAACACGGTATCGGCGAAGCTCGCGGCGCACAGCCGGTCGGCCAGCTTTTCGCCGTCCGGAATACGATAGAGGTTGGAGACGTGCCAAACCTTCTGCGCCTGCTCGGTCAGCGCCTTGACCAGCGCGGGATGCGCGTGGCCGAGCGCGTTGACCGCCACGCCCGAAGTAAAATCGAGATAGCGCTCGCCCTCTGTCGTGATTAGCCAAGCGCCCTCACCCCGCTCGAAAGCGAGGTCGATGCGCGCATACGTGGGCAATAGATGCGAACTCACGACTTGGTCTCATGCGTTGTCTTGCGACAAGGCTTTCCGGGAACACTCGTGACCCGAAAAGAAATGTGCCGCCTCGCCGGGCGGCACTTTTTTATCTTATTGCCGAGCGGGGCCCTGTCAACAAAAACGGTCCTTACAGCCGGAATCTGATACCGCTGGTCCCGACTCAATTACGCCGCAAGTACCGATTCTAAAGGAAAACTGTTGGTAGATGGGCTTGGGGCCTTGCAAATGCTTGCAGGCGAGTCACCGCCTATTGTAGCTTTTCTTTCGGACGGTACGACATCTCGTGCCGCCGAGCGACGAATTCTAGGTCATTGCTGAGGCGTACGCGTTGGGTGCGGCGAAGACCGCACCGGACGACGGGGTTGGATTCAACCAAGCCCTTGAGGCCTGAGGAGAAAATCGATGGGCTGGACGGACGAGAGGGTCGAGCTCCTGAAGAAATTATGGGCAGACGGGCTATCCGCCAGCCAGATCGCCGCAGAGCTCGGTGGGATCACGCGCAATGCCGTGATCGGCAAAGTGCACCGCCTGGGCCTGTCGGGCCGCGCCAAGAACCCTTCCTCGGCATCCCCACGACCGCGCAAGGCGCGTTCGTCCGGCCACATGCTGCGGGTGCCGCGGCCGTCGTCGATGCGGGGTAATACCGCGCTAGCCTACGACTATGAGACGGAGCCGGAGCCGGAACTGATCGAAATCCCGCTCGAACAGCGCAAGACATTGCTGCAACTCACCGAAAAGAGCTGCCACTGGCCGGTAGGCGACCCGGGCAGCCAGGAATTCTTTTTCTGCGGCGGCGAGACCGCGAACGACCTGCCCTATTGCTCGTACCATTCGCGAGTGGCCTATCAGCCGGCCTCTGAACGCCGGCGCGACAAGCGGACGTTCCGGTCGTAGGGGATGCCTCGGATCAAGCCGGCGACGGCCTAATTTGTACCCGGCCATTATGGATTAAGTGCCCTTCAAGAGGCCGCGCCACGCTGTCAGTTTGGTTGCCCGAAGCGGTCGTCGAGCGCATAGCCAGCGCCGCGCACGGTGCGGATCGGGTCGGCGATTTGACCGCGGTTGATCGCCTTGCGCAGCCGCCCAACATGCACGTCGACGGTGCGCTCGTCGACATAGATCTCAGATCCCCAGACCCCATCGAGCAGTTGCTCGCGCGAGAACACCCGGCCCGGCCGCTCCATTAAAAATTCCAGCAGGCGATATTCGGTCGGCCCCAGATCGACCGCGCGGCCGGCGCGCGACACCCGCTTCTTTTCGCGGTCAAGCTCGATGTCGCCGATCGACAAAACGCTCGCGACCCGCTCCGGATTGGCGCGACGCAGCAGCGCACGCACGCGCGCCAGCAACTCCGGCACCGAGAACGGTTTAACGATGTAGTCGTCGGCGCCGGTCGCTAAGCCGCGCACCTTCTCGCTCTCCTCGCCGCGCGCGGTCAGCATTATGATCGGCAGCTGACGCGTCTCTGGGCGAGCGCGCAACCGGCGGCACAGCTCGATGCCGGAAAGGCCCGGCAGCATCCAATCGAGCACCACTAGATCGGGCGAACGTTCCTTCAGCCTTGTGTCGGCCTCATCGCCACGCGCGGCGGTTTCAACATCGTAGCCCTCGGCTTCGAGATTGTAGCGGAGCAGCATAGTCAGCGGCTCTTCGTCCTCGACGATCAGAATGCGCGCGTTCATTGGACAATCTCGTTATCTATCGCCGGCCGTACGCAGCGCAGCGATGGTCGTGGTGTCACCTTTTGGACGTGTCTCTGCGATTGGATGCCCCTCAATGATGTAATGCACCGACTCGGCGATATTGGTGGCGTGATCGCCCATGCGTTCGATGTTCTTGGCGCAGAACATCAGATGGATGCAAAATGTGATGTTGCGCGGGTCTTCCATCATGTAAGTAAGCAACTCACGGAACACCGAGGTGCAGACCGCGTCGATCTCCTCGTCGCCGCGCCAGACTGCCATCGCCTTGCTAATATCGCGGCGGGCATAGGCATCGAGCACGGTCTTCATCTGCTCGAGCACCAGGTCGGTCATGTGCTCGACGCCGCGGATCAGCTTGAGCGGCGGAAACTCGCCATTTAGCGCGATCACACGCTTGGCGATGTTCTTGGCAAGATCCCCGATGCGTTCGAGATCGTTGGCAAGCCGCAAAGCGCCCACTACCTCGCGCAGGTCGACCGCCATCGGCTGGCGCCGCGCGATGGTAAGTACTCCCCTTTCTTCGATTTCGCGCTGCAGCGTATCGATATTGGCGTCGGCCAGCGCGACGCGCTGCGCTAGCGCGCTGTCGCGCTTCGCCAGCGCATCGACCGAATCCGACACCTGTTTCTCGGCCAGCCCGCCCATTTCGGCTACCATCCGCGCCAGATCCTGCAGATCAGTGTCGAAGGCTTTGTGGGTGTGATCGGTCATTGGCGTCATCCTTGCCTCCGTTCGGCTAACCGAAACGGCCGGTGATGTAGTCTTGAGTGCGCGGGTCGTTCGGACTGGTGAAAATCTTGGTAGTCTCGCCGAACTCGACTAGCTCGCCGAGATACATGAAGGCGGTGAAGTCGGACACGCGCGCGGCCTGCTGCATGTTGTGGGTGACGATGGCAATAGTGTAGTCATCTTTGAGTTCGTCGATCAGTTCCTCGATCTTGGCGGTAGAGATCGGGTCGAGTGCCGAGCAGGGCTCGTCGAACAGGATCACCTCGGGCCGCACCGACACCGTGCGCGCAATGCACAGGCGCTGCTGCTGGCCGCCGGACAAGGACAGGCCGCTCGCGCCGAGTTTGTCCTTGACCTCTTCCCAGAGCGCAGCGCGCTGCAGCGCATGCTGCACGCGATCGTCAAGCTCTGACTTCGGCAGCCGTTCGTAGAGCCGGATGCCAAAGGCAACGTTCTCATAGATCGTCATCGGGAACGGCGTCGGCTTCTGGAACACCATGCCGACTTTCGCACGCAGTAAATTGATATCCAGGGACGCGGATAGGATGTCCTCGTTGTCGAGCGTCACGTGACCCGTGGCGCGCTGGTTGGGATAAAGGTCATACATCCGGTTGAGGATGCGCAACAACGTTGACTTGCCGCATCCAGACGGACCGATGAAAGCGGTCACCTTGGCGTGATAGAGCGAGACGTTGATGTCTTTCAGCGCTCGATTATTGCCGTAAAAAAAATCAAGGTTCCGAATTGCGACCTTTTCCAGGAGATCTTCGCTGCTCACTGGCGCCTGCGTGACAGTCGGTATTGCGACACTTACTGCGCTCATGACGACCTTCTCTGTGCAGCAAGGATGCGGGCGATGATGCTGAGTGCAAGCACCGCCAATGTTATGATCAACGCACCAGTCCAGGCGAGCTTCTGCCAGTCCTTGTAAGGGCTGAGCGCGAACTGGAAGATGACCACCGGCAGGCTGGAAACCGGCGCGTTGAGATTGAGGCTCCAGAACTGGTTGTTGAGCGCAGTGAAAAGAAGCGGCGCGGTCTCACCGGAAATGCGCGCCACAGCCAAAAGTACACCAGTAATCATGCCGGCGCGCGCGGCGCGATAGGCGACGCGGGTGATCATCAGTGAGCGCGGCAAGCCGATCGACGCGGCCGCCTCGCGCAGCGTGTCGGGCACCAGCGTGAGCATATCTTCAGTGGTACGCACCACCACTGGCACCACGATGACTGCTAGCGCCACCGCTCCGGCCCAGCCGGAAAAATGTCCCATCTGCGCGACCATGATCTCGTAGATGAACAGGCCGACCACGATAGAAGGCGCGCTCAGCAGTATGTCGTTGATGAAACGCACCACGGTGGTCAATTTGGCGTAGCGGCCGTATTCCGCCATGTAAGTGCCGGCCAGGATGCCGAGCGGCGTGCCGATCGCTACCGCGATCGCAGTCATCACCAGGCTGCCGACGATCGGGTTGAGCAGACCGCCGGTCGAACCGGGAGGCGGGGTCATCTCAGTGAAAACGGCGAGCGAAAGGCCGCTGAAGCCCTCCCACAGCAGCTCCACCAGGATCAGCACCAGCCAGGACAGGCCGAAGATGGTTGCCGCGAAGGCGAGTCCCATGGTGACGGCATTGCGCCAGCGGCGGCGCACATAGAGCGGGGAATTTGCGACGACGCCAGTCATACTCAGGTCCCAACCTTGGCGTTAAGGCGCATCAGCATCAGCCGCGCACAGGCGAGCACAATGAAGGTGATGACGAACAGAATGAGGCCGAGCGCGATCAGCGCCGAGGTATAGAGATCGCCGACCGCCTCGGTGAACTCGTTGGCGATTGTTGCCGAGATTGTGGTGCCCGGCGCCAGGATCGAGCCAGAAATGCGGTGCGCATTGCCGATCACGAAGGTCACCGCCATGGTTTCGCCGAGCGCCCGGCCGAGGCCGAGCATGACGCCGCCGATCACGCCGACGCGGGCGAATGGCAACACCACGTAGCGCGCCACCTCCCAGGTCGTGCAGCCAAGGCCATAGGAGGCCTCTTTCAGCACCGGCGGCACCGCCTCGAATACGTCGCGGGAGATCGAGGTGATGAAGGGCAGCACCATGATGGCGAGGATCAGGCCGGCGGTAAAAATGCCGATGCCGTAGGGCGGCCCTGCGAATAGGTCCGACAACACCGGCACGGGGCCAAACAGCGCGATCAAGAACGGCTGCACGTATTGCTGCAGGAAGGGCGCGAACACGAACAGGCCCCAGATGCCGTAGATGATGCTGGGGATGCCGGCGAGCAGTTCGATGGCGATGCCGATCGGACGGCGCAGCCACATCGGGCAGAGTTCGGTCAGGAACAGCGCGATAAACAGGCCGACCGGCACCGCGATGAGCATGGCGATCAGCGAGGTCACGACCGTGCCGTAAATCGGCGCGATGGCGCCGAATCTCTCGGTGACCGGGTTCCAGCTCTGCTGGATTAGGAAATCGAGGCCGAAGGTGCTGAGCGCCGGCCAGGCGCCGTGGATAAGCGACAGGATGATTCCGCCGAGAATGACCAGCACGGTGATGGCGGACGCGCGGGTGAGATTGCGGAATACGATGTCACCCAGTTGCAGACGCCGTAACACATTGGCGCGATCAACCCGGCCCGCCAACGACAAGGTTCCGCCCTGCAACGCGACATCGACCACGGGCGACCTCCGGGTGGACTGCACTAGGGCTCTCCTTGCGGCATATACCGGCTGCTCGGCGAGCCACACTGTTGCTTCCTAACGGCCGCAAGACAAGCCGCTAGAAACGGCGGTGGATAAGGAAAGGGCGCCGGAGCGGCGCCTTTTCCGCTTTACTTATCAAATGATGGGCTTGCCGCCCGCGTCTTTGATCTCGTTCTTCCACTTGGCGTGGATCATGTCTACGACATTGGCCGGCATCGGGATGTAGTCGAGGCCTTCGGCCATCTTGCCGCCGTTCTTGTAGGCCCAAGCGAAGAACTTGAGCGCCTCGGCGGTGGCGGCGGTGTCGGTCGGCTGCTTCGGTACAAGGATGAAGGTCGCGCCTGCGATCGGCCAGGTCTTTTCGCCCGCCGAGTCGGTGAGGATCATGTAGAAGCCGGGCGCATTCCTCCAGTCGGCGCCGGCGGCAGCGGCCATGATCGACTCGGGCACGGCCGCGACAACTTTGCCATCATGGTTGATCATCTTGGTCGTGGTCAGGTCGTTCTGCTTGGCATAGGCGGTCTCAACATAGCCGATCGCACCCTTGGTTTGCGCCACGTTGTTGGCAACGCCTTCGTTGCCCTTGGCACCTATGCCGGCCGGCCACTCAACCGAGGTGTTGCTGCCGACCTTCGACTTCCATTCGGGGCTAACCTTCGAAAGGTAGTTGGTGAAGATGAAGGTTGTGCCGGAGCCGTCCGAGCGGTGCACGAGGGCGATCGGCTGCGACGGCAGCTTGACGTTTGGATTGAGTTTTTTGAGCGCCGGATCGTCCCAGGTCTTGACCTCGCCGAGATAGATTTTGGCGAGCGTCGTGCCGTCGATGGTGAGATCGTTGCTCTTGATGCCGTCAAGATTGACGACCGGCACGATGCCGCCCATCACGGTCGGAAACTGGATCACGCCTATCTTGACGAGCTCTTCCGGCTTGAGCGGCATGTCGGAGGCACCGAAGGTCACAGTGCGCGCGGTGATCTGCTTGATGCCGCCGCCCGAACCGATCGACTGATAATTCAGCCCGTTGCCGGATTCCTTCTTATAGGCGTCAGCCCACTTGGCATAAATCGGATACGGGAAGGTGGCGCCGGCACCGGAAATGTCGGCGGCTTTTGCGGGAACGTGCGCGGCGGCGGCGATGAAGCTGGCGGCTGCCAAAGCGCTCCAGTGTTTCAAAGGCTCTCTCCATGTTTGCGGCGATCGTGGAACCCGGACGGCCCCACGATCCTCTTGCCGCGCACCCGCAATGGGTACGGCCGCGGTTGCTCTCTAACGACGCTCTCCAGGTGCAGCCTCGGACAGTATCTTGAAATGCTGTAGAACTCCGAAGCCTGCATCAGCCATATGAAGGTGGCGTGTCACCGCTGTATAACACTTTCGTGACACCTGCATGACGATGGGACTCTATGATTTATCTAGCAATTCTGCCGCAGCGGGGATTTCATCGGTGCGCAGTGGTAAATGCATAGTGAAAGTAGCGCCGGAGCCGAGCGTGCTCTCGATAGTGAGCCTTCCGCCATGGCGGTTAAGCACGTGCTTAACTAGCGCCAGTCCTAACCCGGTGCCGCCCTGTGAGCGGCTGTCGGCGACGTCAACCCGGTAGAAGCGCTCGGTCAGCCGTGGCAAATGTTCGGGCGCTATGCCGGGACCAAAGTCACGCACTATCAGCTGCACTTCCTGCACGCCGGCGCGGGTCGGCATGTGTGCAAGCTTGATGTCAATACGCTTGCCGGTAGCGCCGTATTTGAGCGCGTTCTCCACCAGATTCTCGAGCGCGCGGATTAATTCGTCGCGGTCGCCGAGCACGACCAGCGGCTCGGCGGGCGCTGCAATCTTGATCTCCACACCACGGTCTCGCGCCAGCGTTTGCAGACCATCGACCACCTGACGCACGATAATCGTAAGATCGACCGGTGTGTCCGGCTTGAGATGCGCGTTAAGCTCGATGCGCGAGAGCGACAGCAGATCATCGATCAGCCTCGCCATACGCGCTGCCTGGTCTTGCATGATGGCCAGAAACTTCTCACGCGCAGCCGGATCGTCCTTAGCCGCGCCCTGTAACGTCTCGATGAATCCGAGCAGCGCGGCGAGCGGCGTGCGCAGTTCATGACTCGCATTGGCAACGAAGTCGGCACGCATTTCCTCGACCCGGCGCAAAGGGGTGAGGTCGTTGAACGTCATCAGCAAAATATCAATATGGCCATCGTCTTGGGTTGGCAGCACCACCGGCGTGACGAAAGCCTCGAACCAGCGGTCGAGCGGCACCCGCTCAATGAACTCGACCCGCTGCGGCTCGCGCCGCTTGTTGGCGCGCCGGATTGCGTTGACAAGATCCGGCATGCGCAAGGCGATCAATGCCGGCTCGCCGCGCCGCAGCGCTGGCGCGATGCTGTTTGCCGCCTCGTTGAACGCGATCACTCGACCGTCGCGGTCGAGCACAATCGCCGGCCCCGGTAGTCCGCCGATTAGCGCCGCAATCAACGCGGTGTTCGGTTGCGTAGCCGACCGGTCGGTTGCAGTAAGCACGTCACTAGAACGCATAGCGAAATCTGGCCGGCCAAACAATATTTGCAACGCGCCGCGTAGTCGGCTCGTCCAGTTATCTCGGCGGTTGCCACTTATGGCCATACATCAGCCGACGTCGGTCGCGTCGCGATCGAGTTCGCTACGGATCGGAGCGGTCACTGCCGGCTCGAATTCCGGTTTGCTGCGGGTACCGCGCATATTGAGCCAGATCTCCCGTGCGCCCAGGATCGCCAATGCAATGGCAAATGGTATGAGATAATAGAGTAACCGGAAGAGCCAGCCCAGCCAACACCGATTCTTTGTCGCGAGTGCAATGCTAGGCGCGCGCTGCGGCTCGAAAGGCAAAAGAAGGCGAAATAAACCGAGGTGCCCCGGGGCTGAGGCGACCTCTAAGCCGGACAAGGCACGGAAATGAGGGGATGGGGATGATGCCTTGTCCGTTGAATGCCACGTAGATTTATTGCCACTTAGTGCTAGCGACCTGTTCGAGTTTGAGGGTAGCCCATCGGCAATGGCCACAACTTCGAAGCGCATTGGTCAGACCAAAACTCCTCGCGGCGTAAATTGGGGATAGCGGGTTTTGTCATAAAACGTACAGCAAACCTCCGACAATCTTCAGGTTATCACAGGTTAGAAGAGCAGAAGGCGCCCATGCATCGATCCTTGCGCATGCCAAAGCGCATACCAATTGGCACGAAATACGTACCCGAAAGTCGCGGGCCATTCGTCTATCGTTATATCGAGTTCCCGAATGGCCGCAGAGTACAACTCTCGATCCGAAAGGCCGTGTCTTGCAACTGCGTTGCCCGACGTCAGACCCGTTCGCAACAAACTTTAATTACTGAGGTGCCGACGCTCCGGCATTTTGATGGTGCATTACGCTTGATCGACAAACACGGCTTTGCGGCGATATCGGGAACACCGACGGTCTGAAAACCCGCATCGCTCATAACCGTTGCCATCCTTTGCTATTCGAATAATCATTGGAATTGGACGGGATCACTGCTGTCTGTTGGCGTATTACCTAACATGGCGGCGCATCCATTCGATGTCCATTCTTTGCTCGACAGAAAATATTTAGCGTTGCAATCGCACTTCCGCCAAACGCCGAAAATAGACTCACGCGTCGAAAAAAGAGGTGAAAATTAGAACCGCGCCCGGCACTGGCTCACGCTCATCGGTATAAATCGATTTTGACGGATTCAATTTTCGAAGATTTGGCCACGAGCAAATGCGCTTCAATAAAACCGTGTAGTGGAAACTTGCACTTTCGCGTGCAACTTTTCCTCCTGGTTAATTCCAATAAATGGCAGTCGGTGCTTTTAAGCTGCCAAATGCAGTGAACCACCTGGCACCACCCTAGCCGCCTGCGCAACATGGGCAAGGAAGCTGCGCGCGCTAACCGTCCAGCTCATGCCGAGCGCAAAATCGCGACACGTTTCGCGCGATAACTGTAGTGCCTCAACGCAAGCGGTGTGTAAATCAGCATTTAGCGCGGCAACAGGTGCGCCTGCCACAACGTCGCGTGTAGCGGGCGCCGGAAAGGCGGCTACCGGTAAGCCGCTCGCCAACGCTTCCAAAAGTACCAAGCCGAAAGTATCTGTGACACTTGGAAAGACGAAGACGTCAGCGGCGGCATAAATTCGCGCAAGTTCCTCGCCTTGTCGCTTACCGAAGAATACCGCCTGCGGGTAGCGGCGCATCAGGTCCTCGCGCGCCGGGCCATCGCCAACCACCACTTGGCTACCGGGCAGATCTAACGCCAGAAAAGCCTCAACGTTTTTTTCCAATGCGAGTCGGCCGACGTTAAGGAATACCGGACGAGGTAGGCCGAGGTCAGTGCTAGGACGCGGGTGGAACAGATCAGTATCAACTCCACGGGTCCATACTCTAACATTGCCGAAGCCGCGGCTTGTTAATTCAGCAGCAAGCGACGGTGTTGCCGCCAGCGTGGCGGCAGCAGACGAATGGAAACGACGTAACCAGGCCCAGGTCAAGGTGCAGGTCCATTCAGCCGGCACTGGAAGGCGACCTGCGATATATTCGGGGAAACGAGTGTGGAAGCTTGTGGTGAACGACCATCTATGGTCGCGGCAATAGCGGCGCACAGCGTAACCAAGCGGACCCTCGGTGGCCACATGGATCGCGTCAGGCGCAATTGCAGCGATACGCTGCTCGATCGCTCGAGCACGCGGTAAGGCTAACTGAATTTCTGGGTAAATCGGCAGGGGTACATTCCAGAATAGGTCGGGAGTTAGAAATTCAATTGTAGCCCCCAGCGCGGGTGCCTCATCCGCTATGCGCGCCAGAGTGCGCACCACCCCGTTGACCTGCGGATGCCACGCATCGGTAGCGACCAAAACTTTCATGCCGCTCGAGCTCGCGCGGGCAACGCGACTGTTTGGCGTTCGCTATGTGTCCAAGTAATGATCTCGAAACCGCCGCCCTCATGCTCGGCAACCGCGGTGCAGCTTTCGACCCAGTCGCCGCAATTTATGTAGCGCAGACGAAAGCGGTCATGCATGGTGGCGTAGTGAATATGGCCACAAATCACACCGCCAGCTTGCTGCCGCTTCGCCTCGGTGGCGAGTGCCTGCTCGAACGCGCCAATGAAATTGACTGCATTTTTCACTTTCAATTTGGCCCATTGGGATAAAGACCAGTAAGGCGCACCAAACCGGCGTCGCATGGCGTTGAAAATGCGGTTTGCGATAAGTGCGATTTCGTAGGCCTTGTCGCCGAGCAGCGCGAGCCAGCGCGCCTGCGTAACGACGATGTCGAACACGTCGCCATGCACCACCAAATAACGGCATCCGTCGGCTCCGTGGTGGATTGCAGTCTCTGTCACCTCGATCCCACCGAAATGGGTACCGTAATATTCGCGCAAAAATTCGTCGTGATTGCCTGGAACGTAAACGATGCGCGCGCCCTTACGCCCCTTGCGCAGGATTTTCTGTACTACGTCATTGTGCGCCTGTGGCCAATACCAACTTGAGCGCAAAGCCCATCCATCAACTATATCGCCCACTAGGTAAAGCGTATCGGCGTCATGGTGGCGCAAGAAATCGAGCAGTCGCTCCGCCTGACAGCCGCGGGTGCCTAAATGCACATCGGAAATGAACAACGCTCGATAACGTCGCGCGGCGACTGTCACGATGCAGCATTCTCTCTGAGGGCATTCATGCACGACTGAATAACGCACCCGCGTCTCAGTTTGATGACATGCTCCTTAATAACCCTTTGGCAAAGACCTTCACCCCGCGTGCCGGGGATTAAATGCCGGATCGCGTCAGCCTGCGCCGTCCGATTAATTTTGCCTCGCCTTTGCCAAGGGCCTTCCAAATACACGCTACGCAGCGGCCAAAACAGCCTGTCATAAAAGTGTAATATTGCTAGGGCTCAGTAATTTCAGCGAACCGTCTCAATCTCGAATTATGGAGGACTTCTAGTGTCGGAGAATGAAATTGATTTTAGTATCCTAATTGGGCCACAGGTCCCCACAAAGTCCTTCAAGGCGGGCGATATAATTTTCAAAGAGGGTGATTCGGCAAGCGAACTGTATGTCATACGGAACGGTCGGGTGGGTATTCAGTCTGGCAATCGTCTTCTCGACACCCTCGACGGCAATACTATTTTTGGAGAAATGGCCTTAGTCGACGGCGCACCGCGTAGCGCCACCGCCGTTGCGGTGACCGATGTCACGCTCGTTCCAGTTTCGGAAAAACAGTTCTTATTTCTTGTGAGCCAAACGCCGTTCTTTGCACTTAAAGTCATGCGGGTGCTGGCACAACGGTTACGTGCCTCGAACAAGGCGTTGTGATGATGTGGCCCCTATCAGGGTGCGTTATTGACGCATGGTAATCCGTCCGCGGCGCGCGATCGAAATACAAGCGCTGCCAATCCGATGAGATTTTTAGCCTTTACATGAATTTATGGTAATTTAATATAGATATTATCGCCTTTCGCTGCACGGATTAGGCAGATGCCTGCTGTGTTGCTGTCATTTAGAGAGTCACTGTTATTAGCCCTCTTTTCAAAGATATACAGCATCCCGTAGTCTGTTGCATATTGAGCTTAGCGGCCGGGGCGGCTGTTCCGGCAAACGCCAGCATTTAGGCCATCGATACGCTTTGGGTAATGCTATGGATATCGGCGCCCCAAAAAAAGAGTTTGAATTAAAGCTTAGGGTTGCGCCTGAAAACATCGCTACTCTCAAAAATCATCCAATACTTTCGAATACGCTTCACGATCCAACTCGCGAAACGTTAAATTCCATATATTACGATTCCGACAATTGGCGCCTGCATGATCGCGGACTGACGTTGCGGGTGCGCCGCATCGGCGACAAATGCATCCAAACACTAAAGGCTCTGGATCAGGGTTCCGGTTGTTTCGAGCGACTTGAGTGGGAACAGGCGATCGAAGGCGATCAACCAGACCTAACCCGAGTACCGAATACCGCGCTCGGCGCAATTCTCACCAACGAAGTTAGTAACGCTCTAAAACCGATCTTCGAGACCCGGATTGATCGGACGGCCTATCATCTAAATGGAGGCGACACTGCTATCGCCATAGCGATTGATGAAGGGCAGATTATCGCGAACGACTCTTCATGCCCCATTTGCGAGATTGAACTTGAGCTCGAGCATGGTAACCCCGCCGAGCTTTTTAAGGTCGCGCGGTCCATAAATGATGTCGTGCCTGCTGAGCTTGACGTCAAAAGCAAATCCGAGCGTGGTTATGAACTAATCGAGAAGACCCCAATCACCGCTGTCAAGGCACACGGAGTGGAATTGACCGCGGGCATGGCTACGAGCCGGGCTTTTACCTTAATTGGCCGGGCTTGCTTATGCCACTTAATCGATAACGTGCCTCCGGCAATAAATCGCAATTCAGAGGGCCTGCATCAGATGCGGGTTGCGCTGCGCAGGTTACGCGCTGCCATTTCGCTCTTTTCCGAGGTCGTAAGTGATGATCGAGTAAATACCATCAAGACCGAGTTGAGATGGCTTGCACGGGAATTTGGGCCAGCGCGAGACTTGGACACG
>Ga0207777_1000102_pt1 | contig 18472 bp, 22 predicted proteins | sample LuqExpMetageno35_FD_187793 | JGI IMG/M metagenome (GOLD analysis project Ga0207777, IMG submission 187793) | Tropical forest soil microbial communities from Luquillo Experimental Forest, Puerto Rico - Sample 35 (SPAdes) | ecosystem: Environmental > Terrestrial > Soil > Tropical forest ...
GTCTGGTGGAAACCCTCACCGAGTTCCGCACACGACTGCGCGCCAGAGGCAACGTCCTGGAAGTGGCCGAGCGTCAGAGAGTCGTACGGCTGCTGGTGCAGGAGATCCTCGTGGGCAGGGACAACATCACAATCCGCCATTCCATTCCCATGCCGGCTTCTTCGCCCGACTCGAACGATGGGGTTCGGCCAAGCCGTGAACCGCCCCAGCCCAATACCGGCTCATGTTACCTTTTGCGTTCAAACAGTCTACACCCCGGTGCTGGCGAAGTGCTCGAACCCGAACCGGTTCTACTTTTCCTATGGTCGGCAACACCGAAATTGTCCACATGCGAGTAGTCGCTAGCCTTGATCGGAAACGCGTCGGCCAGATACCTGGAGTTCGAAAAAGAAAGTCGACGCGAGGCGTTTTCGATAAGGATGCAAGGAGGAAGCCGCCCGCCGCAAACACCAGAAGTCCACTAGAAGGCTGCGACTCTTGAGAGTCGTGTAGAAATTACATACATGCCACAGTCTTACTGCCTCTAATTCGTTGAAACTAAAGGGTTCCCTTATGGAAAGTAACTTGCTGTTAATTGAAGAGTAGCTTTATGAGCAAACGATACCTTTCTCTATTGGTTTTGCCGTCTTTGCTGCTATGGGTGAGCGGATGCCAGAAGGCATCCAGCAATAGCTCAGCTTCTTCCCCAACAGCAGTGGAGCAATCTACAGCGAGTCAAGCAGCACCGAATCAGACTGTGGCCGACAATTTGCCACCGCAAGCGGCGCAGTCGCCAAATGCAAAGGTGCAAACGCCAAAGCCCTCAGCCGCAACACCAGCGCCTGTGCTGATTCCGGCAGGAACTACGATCACCGTGCGTTTGCAGCAGAATTTGTCAAGCTCTACTGCAGCGCCGGGCCAAAGCTTTGAAGCTGTGCTAGAGCAACCGCTCGTCTCGGGTGACCGCGTCGTTGTGCCGGCGGGAACCCTTGTTAAAGGACACGTGGTCAGCGCTCACCGCTCTGGACGGTTGCACCATCCCGGCAGACTGGGACTAACGCTCGACAGCCTGATCATCGACAATCGTGTTGTTCCGGTCGTGACCACAGCGGTCGTAGCTCACGGCGGCTCGCACAAGAAGCGCAACTGGGGCTGGATTGGCGGAGGAACAGGCGGAGGGGCCGTGATTGGCGCGCTGGCAGCGGGAGGCAAAGGTGCGTTGATTGGCAGCAGTATCGGCGCTACGGCAGGTACTACCACGGCCTTCCTGACCGGCAAGAAGGATGTGCGCTTTAATAGCGAGCGCGTCCTGCGCTTCCGGTTGCAGCAAGAAGCGACTCTAAGCTGAGTTGTCCACCTCATCTGCGCAGACCATCGAGGGGCAGCGCTGCATCGCGCAGTGCCAGCTACGGCCGAGAGTGATTATTGGTTCGATGTGAATCAGAGCCTGCAATTGCAGCCGAACCAGCGGAGGACACATGGGCAAGGGCGTTGTGGCAATATTCGCACTGGTTGCTGTGTTGGCCTTGGACGGGCCGACGTTGATGGCGGATCACGGCGACAAGGGAAACAAACACCAGCAGGGAAACAAGCACTCGAGTGACCACGACGATCAAGGCTGGCAGCAACGAGACGGATTCGAATACCGTATGTACACTGGCGACGAGCGCCCGCCAGGATGGAGCCACGGTAAGAAAACTGGCTGGGGTGATTGTGGACTTCCTCCCGGGCAAGCTAAGAAACACGGCTGCCTAACTTACGTCTATCAGGGACGCCCCTATTACTACTACCCGGAGGACGACGGCCGGATCATCGTCCGCCGTCCCGCTATCGAAGTGCATGCTAGCGTGGACATCACCCATTAGCGGTCCAGTCTGTGTTCGAAACGCGGCAATAGTTGCGCTCGAGCATGCTGCAGATTTCTCACGGCAACGACCTCGTTTTGGCGGCCGCGCTATCGTTGTGCCATCGCGACATGTTCCAGGTTCTCCTCGGGTGACTGGTCACAATATCAGGAGCGACTCACAACGTCACTTGTCTCGACCGGTTCTGGTCACTTGTAATTTAGAGAAGAGGTCGTGGAAAAGATGCGTTTGTGTCTTCTCATCGTGTCTGCAGCATCGAACTTCAAGTTCAATCTTCACGAAACCTTCGCCATCCAGAAGCTCCTAGTAAATGGAAAACAGGCAACATTCGCCTACGCTCCCGTGGAGACCGAACTTCCGCTGGCGGCATCGCGAGGCGTCATTGTTAATCTTCCTCCCGGACCCTCCCAAAACCGAGTCCGCATGGACATTGAGGATGGCGGCCGGATGAAGGTTCTGCCGGAATTTAACGCATCGCCCGATTGGCGTCATTCCCTCGACGATCAAATCAACTCCGGAATGGTCGAGCTCGCCGGCTATTCTTCCTGGTATCCACAATTCGTTTTCGGAGAACCGCTGCAGGTAGAAATGGCGCTCTCGCTCCCGCAGAACTGGACTTCGATCTGTTCCGGCAAGAAGCTTGAAGATCATGTCCGGAAAGGCCGTGCCCTCACTCGCTGGTCCTCCCCCAAAGACATGGACATCGTGATCCTTGCCGCTCCGAACTATCAAAAGAAATCGGTTCGGGGGTCTGGCATCGATCTTGAGATCTACTACACACAATCGCCCGAGCAGTTCATCGGACAGGAAGGCGTGCAAATCGCCAGCGTGCCAAAGCTCTACACCGCCAGCCTGGGAGAGACCAACATCCCCGGTGGGATCATCAAGCACGTGTATTCTCCCAAGCGCAAAGGTCAGGGAAAGGCGGGGTTCGCCCGGCCAGGTCTAATCGTCACCTCCGAAGGCCTGACCTTGGAAGATCTGGCGCGAGACCCCAAATTCTCTCTGTTTCAGGGTATCGCCCACGAAATCGCACACTGCTGGTGGAACTTTGGCACGGGCCAGGGCGATTGGATCAACGAGGCCTTTGCCGAGTACTTCTCCGCCATCGCTGTACAAGAGCTCTCCTCCGAAGAGGAGTTCCGCACCATCATGGCCGATTACCGAAAGCAAGCCGGCGAGCTGCCGAGCGTTGCCCCTTCCTTATCCACGGTGCGGCCGATGGAACAAACCAGCTTTGTCGTCCGCTACTGCAAAGGTGCAGTGATGATCGACACCCTGCGACAGACTATGGGCGACGAGAAGTTCTTCCTGGCGAGCCGCGAGTTTTTCCAGACTTACACCGGCAAGCCCACGGGGACTGCAGAATTCCGCAGTTTCTGGAAACCGAGGCTAGGCGGTCAGAAAGATTTAATTGATGTCTGGTTGGACTCTCGCGGCGGTCTACCTGGTGCCGCGGAAGACGGCTGGAAGCTAGAGATTGCAAACAAAGGAACTTACAGGGCTGCCATCGCTCAAGGAGGTTCTCCCTTCTAGGCAAATGTCATACCGCAAGAGTCTGTTGATCAGTTCCATCGACTTCGCCTTGTCGAGCTTCCGGTGAATGGGCACGAACACCTGAAAACGGATGACCGCCATCAGCAAGTGAATCGCCGCTGTGAGTATGATCAACCACATGGAAAGCGCGGGATGGTGAAACCAGATCAGCAGAATGTTGGCCAATACCAGCAGGGGCAAAACGGGGCCAAACCAGGGGAGGATACGGCTGGAAACAGATGAGTGTGGACCGCGGCAAATTCGTTCTCGCCCACCAGTCTCCAGGATTGGTAATAGCAAAGTGTGCTCATCACCCACCGCCGTACATGTAGATTGCCAGAACGAAATACGCTACGGTCACGATGCTTCGTATCTCCATGTCGCCCTCGTCTCATGCGCAGCACTGATGTTCCGGCAACTCTAGTCTTCGCTTAAATCAGGATGCTCCACGCATTGTCGAAGCCTCTAACTGCATCAAACCTCGCTGATTACGGCGGGTTCCACACCAGAACTGGCGATAATAGACCCGCTAAATACCGCGATGGCGGCATTCATTGCCCACGAGCAATGACTTTCGACCACTACAACTGGCAACATCAGAATACTGGCTTGCCTGCGCCGCACTTCGACAACTCGGGCCAGGTTCAAGGAGCCGCCTTCCCTCGTGTAGGCGGCTCCCGTCGAATTAAAGAGAGGACATTGAAGTGACAGATTGTCTGGCCCCTCTGTGCGACCAACACCTCTACCGCATGCACCGCAGTATGACAATCCCGCAGACGTTTCAAGGCTGCATGGGGGATGAGTTCTGTCAGCGGCGCCACCATCTGCTAATTGGCTACTACGGAGGCTTGTCTTCCGCGAGCGCTCCCGAGATTTACTGCGCTACGCACTTCCACAGCGCTCTATACGTGTGCGCTTATGACGCCAAGCGCGATGTAAGGAAATATGCCTGCCCGGAGCGGGGATGCGAGCACGTTGCTGAGTGGGTGGGCACTGGCAACCGTTTCGTCGACCACCCAGCCTAACCACACTTGGTCTCGTCATACTAACGCCTGAAAATGCAGGTGCGATTGCTGTGGCGGTGGTTTGACATTGAGCCACAAACGACAGCTGAGACCGCTTGGCAAAGCCCCAAGCGCCAATGTTTGCGCCGCGTTGTGTCGCGAGGGAGTTTAGTACACAGATGGCAGTTGTCGTTGCTCTTGCGAAGCGAAGCCCACTCTTTCAGCCGCTCGGCTTCCGGCACGGCCAAAGTGAGCTGAAACTGCTCGAGCATCGCGACTCGAGCTGCAGGCGATGCCCATTTGAATGCTGTTGATTGCTAAGGTAGCAGCGGGTGGGTCATCAATTGCGCCTTGACAGTGCCTGATCCCGCCATTATCGCCTGGCCGGTGGGATCCAACACCACGAATGAATAGCCGCCGCCGAATTGATCACCCGTCGAGTTCAACGTAACGGTCATGGTGACAATCCTCTTGGAATGGAGCGTTGAATCGGGATTTGTGAACAAACTTGTGAACCGGATGAAAAGGCTGCCGAACACGGGGCTAGGCTGCCAGATGCCGTGACCGGGTGTTCCAAACACGGCGGCTCCTCTTGCCGAAACTCGCTCCCACTCTGTGTCAAGTTGCGCCGAAACCGGCATCGGCACGGCTTCGCTGGTGTCCGTCTCAATCACAGTTCCGTCAGACGTGAACGTCGCCAAGCCGGATATCGTCTTCGGCGCCTTGCCTGAGTTCGGGGTAAGCGTTAACTCCCAGGAGCCAACTAATCCGCTTGCGGGTGTGCTGTTTTGTGCACGCCCAGCTGCTATCGCCACTAAGATCAGTCCGCAAAGCACGCATGCAGACAGCATTTTCCTTGGCATACTTCCTCCTCGTAGGCATAGAATTGGTCTCCCGCTCAGACATTTCGAGGTTTTCGAGAACCACAGGGGCCGAGAGCGTCACCCCCCGCTTTCTCCTGCCCCCGCACAATTTTCACCTTGTCGCAGCGATTTTGCATTTTCTTGATAACTTCGTGACAACTGCAGTCCAGTGGCGAGTCTAGGTTCATCGCTAGTGCCGGAACGACGCGAAAGGTTGCCGAACCGGCGCCGCAGCAAAGCGACACTGCAAAACGTGCCGTGCCACAACCATCGAAACCTAGCACTACCGATAGCACTCGCTATCTAGCAGGAGATCAGAATGAACTCGAAGTTCCTAAAGAAGTATGCGGGGTTGCACTGCTGCGCGATCCTGATTGCTGTAACGACCTCTGCAGCCGGACAAGCAGGTAAACTCGATAACACGTTTGGCAATGGCGGCATTGCTACTCAGCAAACTACGGTCATACGAACCTCGAACTTTTATGCGGTTGGCGCTGTCGCGATGCAGAGCGATGGCAAGATCGTGGTCGTTGGAGGAGTTCCTGGCAACAACGATTTTACGGTGCCAGCCGTGTTGCGCTTCCTCACCAATGGCAGCCTGGACAAGACCTTCGCGGTGAATGGCGTATTTGTCCCTCCCAATACCTTTGGATCGTACGCTGCGGTGGCGATTCAGTCGGACGGGAAAATCCTGCTCGGAACCAGCGCTGGCGGTCCTAATGCCGAAGTGGATCGGCTCACCACAGCCGGGCTTCTCGACTCGTCGTTTGGCAGCGGCGGGCGAGTCACTTTCAAACTGAGTGCCTTGCTCGGAATGGCCCTGCAGCCCGACGGCCGAATTCTGGCCGGAGTACATTCCATAATCGGCGGCCAGTCTCAGGTAGCGCGTTTGCTGTCGAGCGGCAGCCGGGATAGCAGTTTTGGCACGAATGGTTTCGCAGTTCCCCCGGGAGGGGCCGGCCCGATGGAAGTTCTGGGGAACGGCGACATACTCGTCTTTGGCGGTCTTATCTCGCGCCTCGCGAGTTCGGGTGCGATCGACACGACGTTTGGAGTCAACGGCCAGTTGCTGGCTCAAACCAGTGGCCATGCCTCCGCTGCCGACGGCGACATTCTTGTTGCCGGCACACTCTCTAGTAATCCCGCCGTCCCCAGCTCAGGACTGGCGGCCTTTTCCTATTTGAGCGTCGGCATCGGAGATCCCACGTTCGGCAAGAATGGAGGCGCGTTGACGGCATTCCCGGGCTTCCCGACGGTTGGGGCTGTAGGCATGGGCCTCGAGTCCACCGGCGACATTGTGGAGCTTGGAACAGTGTCAAACACCACTGCGAGTGTGTTCGGTCTCGTGCGGTTCACTTCGCTGGGGCAACTCGACACGAGTTTCGGAACTGGTGGCGTTGTGACGACATCGTTCGGCAACAACGCCACAACTAATGCTGCCGCCATTGCCATCCAGACCGACGACAAGATCGTGGTAGCGGGAACTGTTACCACTCCCGCTCTGCACGGGGAATTCAACACCGCTCTCGTTATCGCGAGGTATCTCGCTAAATGAAAGCGAATTGATGTGAGGGACATCCGGGCGCCAGGTTCGCGCTGAAAGGTACGGCGCGGACCTGGGGCCCCCAATCACCTACGGCTGATGGATCGTGGTGGCGCTTGAACGCTTGACGGGAGCCCCGACTCGAGAGATAGTTGTGCAAAGGCCGGCTTATGTTGTACGGTCGCGCATACGCGTTCTGCACGTTCGCTGTCATCACTTTCCTCGCGTTTCCTGCAGACGGGCAATCGGTGATCTCCACTCGCTCCGGGTTAGTTCATTTCTTCGAGGGTGCTGTGTACGTCGGCGACCAGTCGCTGGAATCGCATGTAGGAAAATTCTCAAGCGTACCGCAAGGCGCCGAACTTCGCACGGCGAAAGGCCGGGCGGAGGTGCTGCTTACGCCGGGCGTCTTCCTCCGCGTAGGAGAGCAGACCACGATCCGCATGGTTGCGAACCAGCTCTCGGATACGCGGGTCGAACTGCTGGCGGGGTCTGCGATTGTGGATGCGGCGGAGCCAGCCGCCGGCACGTCGGTGGCGTTGCTTTATAAGAATTGGGCCGTGCGTTTTCCCGAGCAGGGCATTTATCGAATCGACTCTGACCCGCCGCGCTTGTGGGTGTTCAACGGTAAGGCGAACGTAACTGCAGGCGACAAAGACGGCGCCGTAACGGTTGGGCCGGGCATGAATTTGCCCTTTGCGCCTGAGCTCGTGTCGAGCCGATCGACCGACCGTCCTCACGACGCGCTGAGCCTGTGGGCCGAAGCCCGTCAACAATCGATCTTCGCCGACAATACCATCGCGGCCAACATTCAGGACCCCACAGACTTAAGCCTCTCGAATTCCGGCGTTGAAACTTTCACGTACTTTCCAATGCTCGGTCTTCCCTCCGCCGGTCCTGGCTCCTCCACGCTCTATAGCTCCACAGGCACGTACCAGCCGGGCTTCAACTCTGTTTATCTGCCCGGTTACAACTTTTTCCCCGGCTACACCTACCTGCCTTTGCCTTTCGGGCTGGTTTCAACTGGATATTTAACGCCCGGCCGTCTGCCGTACTACGGGAGTCTGCCGGGTCGCCCTCCAGGCGCTCCTGTTGCGCATCCGATACCGGTGCAGCCGGTCTCCCCGTATCCAATGCCGGTGCGGCCTATTTCTCCCCATCCGGTCCCCGTGATCCCTGTTGCCCCGCATCCGATACCGGTACATCCCGCTCCGACGGTCGGAACGCACGCAGTCATTCATCACTAGTCAACACCAAATTACTGGGTGGGCGCGTAGTACCCGAGTCGCCAGTGCACCTTGAGCGGAGAACCCAGACCGACAGGCGGCGAGACCTGCACCTCCACGTTTCTGAACTTTCCGTTTCTGGCTTTATTTTTCGGGTAGTAGCCAAGTACGTACTGATTGCGCAATTCGACGGCAATCCGGTTTGCAACGCTCGGCATATCGCCCGGGACCGCTGCCGCATACGCCCGCCCGCCCGTTTGCGTCGCAATTTCAGATAGCAGGCGCGGCCCGGAGATTTCCTCGGGCGACAGCGCGAGAGACATGACGGGTTCAAAGACACCCATCGCATAGATCTGCACGTCGGCTTCGCGAACCAGCGACTCAATCTGGGCTGCGGTGTAGTGACTGCTGTTGTCTCCTCCGTCAGAAACGATCACAATCGCCTTCCGGGTATTCTTTGCCTTTTTCATCTCGAGCAGTCCAGTGTCGATGGCATCAAGCATCGCGGTCTGACCGCCCGCCTGAGCTTTCTTCAGAGCACCGCGAATCTCGTCCGTGTGGCCTGTGAAACCAATCGACATTTTGGCAGCGTCCGCGAATTCTACGAGAAACACCTCATCTTCTTTGTTCAACGCGTTCAGCAGCTGTGCGGCAGCATCGCGAGAAGACCCGAGTTTGTATGCCATGCTTCCGCTCTTATCGAACAGCATGCCAACCGAAAGCGGCGTGTCCTCGTCGGAGAAGAGTGTCACGTTCTGCTCCAATCCGTCCTCGAATAATCGGAAATCTTCTTTTTGCAGCCCGAGAACAAACCGGTTTACGTTATCAGTCACGGTCACGGGGATGAGTACCAAGTCGGCGTGTGCTTGGAATGTCGGCACTATACCCTGCTGCCCCTCCGTTGCCACGGCCGTCGTCTGTGACGACTTTTCTTTGGAGTCTGTCTGGGCGAGTGCCAAGCCTGAAAACAACGTAAATGCGACTACTGCGTGGCCCGCGCAGCGGATTGAGACCCACACTTTCCCTTTCACAGCTCTACTCCCAACCATCGACAAGGCAAAGCTTCGCCGATTGTTGAAGAATTTGCCAGCCCGGTGTCTTCTTAATCAAACACCCCCGGACGGCCATAGCTTCGCACTGCTCTTTGCGCGTTAATCCGGATCCCTGGGTTGGGCAGTTACGTGACCGCCTGGACTTGGCATCTGACGTACTACCTGGAACGAGTTCACCTTTCCGCTTCAATCGTCGCCGATCCAGTTCCCGGGGCAAGCTGTTCTATCGCCTGCTTCAACAGGCCGTCGCTGCCGGCCCGACGCCCTACAAAGGCTTGGTCGGCGGTACCTGGAACCAAACCCCACCCCCAACATGAAGGGGTTACTGGAGATCGCGGTAGGGATACCGGTTACCCGGTACCCACCGGGTGGCCAAAGGCAGTCACCCACCTCCGGCTCCCACAGAACGTAGCGAGCGGATTTCCCGCACTACGCTCTTCGGAAGTTGCTTCACCGCATGACGATAGCTTGTAGACGATGGCAAGCTGCACCGAATCGTGAACCGTCTTTCAGCTTTGTCGCCACGTAGCCGAATCGCGGCTATCAGGCAGGCTGCAATTAGCAGGGCGCCACCTTGCTTGCCATCGTCAGACACCGGACCACCACAGGCGAACAAAAGACGAATGGTCAAGTTGTTAATCGATGTGTACCGCTGTATCTGCGGACAACGAGGGCTTCTCGGGCAAGGCGCTGATTCTCAAGGGGAATCCAACTCCTTTGGAGAGACTGCTAAGAGGCTGACAAACAAAATGTTATTTTCAACTCGCCGCGTTGCCAGCCAAACTCGAACAACCGTTTTCATGGGTGAAATATGAGCGCCAGAGTAAAAATAGACCGCGTTACGCCGCGGAAGCGGGGCGTGATGCGGTCTAGTATTGCTCCGGCGCTTATAGCCTTCGCCAAATTTAATTGCGCCGTCTCTCTCGGTTCATTATCGAGGTTGCTTTTTTCGATGAATCCTTGCGAGACCTTGCGGCATCATTCTCGCGCAGTATCTCCCTTGTGCGGCATCTCGGACGAATTACGCTATTCACTTTGCCGTTTGAGTTTGGCACCGAGATTACGATGGGTAAGACGCGCCCGTGGAGTATGTCGGATGAGGAAATGAACGTCACTCTTGGCATCAAACTTCCTAACGACGAATTCGCTACAAGTTTCCGCTCTGTTCGGGGGTAATTCATGAATCGGCGTGATTTTGTACGGTCCACTAGCTTTGCATTCGCAGGCCTCACTCTCTCGAAAGCCGAACTCTCGTTTGCGCAGAACTCGCCATCCGGCGGTTGGCGCACATTCGAAGTGACGACTCGCGTGGAGGTGCTTAAGCCTGCCGGAGAAACCAAAGTATGGTTACCAGCGGCGCTCGTACAGAACACGCCTTTTCAGAAGACGACATCTAACCGGTTTATCGCTGACGGCGGCAAGGCGAGACTGGTCGAAAGCAACCCGAACGCCTTGGGTATCGTGGTTGCGACGTTTCCCCCTGAAGCGAAACCCATCCTGACACTGTCGAGTCAGGTGTCACTCAGGAACTACTCCGTAGACCTATCGGCGCCCGGCAATGAACGACCAGCGTCCAAAGCCGAGCTGCAATATTACTTGCAGTCGACAAAACACATTCCGACCGACGGAATTGTAAAGGCCAAAGCGATCGAGATTACTAAAGGCGTCGCCACGGATGTCGAAAAGGCATGCGCGATCTACGAGTGGATCGTCGACAACACGTTTCGCGATCCGAAGGTGCGCGGCTGCGGTCGGGGAGACATCCGCTTCATGCTTGAGAGTGGTGACTTGGGCGGCAAATGTGCCGACCTGAATGCGCTCTATGTCGGACTCGCACGTGCGGCAGGTCTCCCGGCCCGTGATGTATATGGCATTCGCGTGGCCAAGTCCGACTTGGGCTACAAGAGCCTGGGTGCGTCCTCGGAAAGAGTTACGAAGGCGCAGCACTGCCGGGCAGAAGTATACCTCGCACGATTCGGCTGGGTGCCCGTCGATCCCGCCGACGTACGGAAGGTGGTTCTGGAAGAACCACCAGGGAACCGTCCGTTGAGCGACGAAATGGTGGCCAGTGCGCGCAAGCGTCTGTTTGGGTCATGGGAGATGAACTGGATGGCATACAACTTCGCTCAGGATATCGAGCTGCCCGGATCGAGTGGTACAACGCTCCCGTTCCTCATGTATCCGCAAGCGCAAACGGCGGAGGGGACCCTGGACAGCTTGGATCCGGACAGTTTCAAATACGAGATCACCGCGAGCGAACTGACCTAAATACGAGGAAGAGCGACAATGAGCCCAAGGCCTGATTCGGTCCACTACACGCCTGCCGCCAACGGACTGGCATTGGTTCGCGTGACGATTGGCGCGATGTTTGTTTGGGTTTTCTTTGAAAATCTCGGTAAGGGACTTTACACCCCGGCCGGCTACGCGGGCTTGATCCAGTACTACATCCAGCACAGTCACTCGCCCGCTGTGTGGAAGGCGGTAATGGCCCGAGCCGCCAGTCATGCCGCGATGGCAGCCCCTATGCAGGCACTGACCGAAATTTCGCTCGGGGTTCTGCTCATTATCGGTCTGTTCACGCGTCCTGCGGCTCTTGTAGCGTTTTTGTACCTCGGCAGTCTTTGGGTTTCGGAGTGGGGTACCGCGTGGATCTGGGAACTGCTGGTTCCCGTCCTCGCATCCCTTGGTCTCGCGATAGGACGCGCGGGCCGGGCCTGGGGCGTCGACGCATGGCTGGCGCAGCGTTGGCCAAATGCTCCGTGGTGGTTGGTCTAAGCCAAGTCCGGTGCGCGTTTCCGTAATCATTCCCACGCATAATGAAGCGCAAGCCATCGGACGCGTTCTCGCCGATCTTCCGGCCGATCTCGTTACCGAGGTCCTGGTGGTTGATAGCAACTCCACGGATGGGACAACCGAAATTGCCGAAACCATAGGAGCACGCGTCCTTCACGAACCACGCACCGGATACGGGCGTGCCTGCTTGACCGGCCTCGCCGCGGCAAGTGCTCCCGACGTGGTCGTTTTCCTGGACGGAGACTACAGCGATCGACCCGATGAGCTACCGCTTCTCCTAGCACCAATCATGGAAGGCAGAGCGGATATCACCTTGGGCTCGCGCCTTGCGAAACAGAATGTTCGTGGCGCGCTGCCGTGGCACTCCGCGTTGGGCAATCGGCTGGCCGCCGCGTTGATCCGGCTGTTGTATCGTCAACAAATCAGCGATTTGGGTCCGTTTCGCGCCGCGCGTGCCGATGCCTTGCGGCAACTCGCACTGGAAGAAACCACATACGGCTGGGCTGTTGAGATGATTCTGAAGGGCGCCCTGTGCGGACTTCGGATTGTCGAGGTGCCGGTCAGCTATTATCCGCGTATAGGCAAGTCGAAGATCAGTGGCACCCTCCGGGGGACGGTCGGAGCGGCATGGTTTATCCTCAGCCTGATCGTGCGTTATCATTTCCGGCGCCGGGAGTCGTGACAATTTAGGGCACAGCAATCTTGCATGGAACCCATCGAGACTAACCCGCATTCGTGCAACAGCGACCGGACGCTCGTCATCATGGCCAAGGCGCCACGGCCCGGAACGGTCAAGACCCGGTTGGCGAAGAGCCTTCCCGTCGAAGCTGTAACCGATCTCTATCGCTGCCTTCTGGACGACACCATGGCGCTGGCCCACTCGTTGCGCAGCGTGAAGGTTGCCATCATGTGTCCTGCGTCAGACGTCGAAGAGCTGGCACATCTGGCCGGAGGTTCGACAAGTGTCGTGGCGCAGCAAGGGGAAGGCCTTGCGGCGGGGTTGACCTCGGTGTTCGCACACTTCGCAGCCCCCGGCGGCCACCACGTTATTGCCTTCAACAGCGACAGCCCGCATCTTCCCATTCCGATTCTCGAGAACGCATTCGAGATACTCACCACACACGACGTGGTTGTTGGACCAACCCACGACGGCGGCTACTACCTCGTGGGAGCGAAGGCTGACCATGGTGCCCTTTTCCGTGGCGACGGAATGGGAACCAATAGCGCGCTAGACACTTTGCTGCAATGCGCTGGCAGGCTGCAGCTTTCCGTGAGCTTCACCGATCCTTTCTACGACATTGACCTTGAGGACGACTTGACCCTCCTTTCCGCGGAGCTCCAGCTTGCGCCGGAGCGGGCGCCACGGACGGCGGCGTGGCTGAAAGAACGGCAACAGGCGGGGCCGGCCTTGCGAAACACTGCTGGGGACCTGTGAAGCTCACTGCATCTCACAGGCTCTACGGGATCGGCGCCATTCTGCTTGTGGCGCTGATCTTTTGCGCACGCAACTTCAGCGGCGATGGCGAAGCGTTTCCTGTCGTTCCGCTGTTAGTGGCCGGCGGCGCTTATCTTCTCGCCATCCGCGAGTTCTTCTGCACGCCAAGCTTCCCCAAGCGCGTGATTGTCATCGGTCTCGTGTTGGCCGCGCTGTGGCACATTGCATTCCTAGGGATACCGACGGGCTCCGATGACGACGTTCGCCGCTATGTTTGGGATGGCCGCCTGCAGCGGCTGGGCTATAACCCTTACGTTGTCGTCCCCGACGATCCTGCATTCGCCGCGTTGCATACAGCCGAGACGCACGCGCTCAACAATTCGAACCTGCCCAGCATCTACCCAGCGGGCGCTCAGCTTTTCTTTCGCCTGGTCACAGCGATTCACGAGTCTGTCTTCGCCATGCGAGTAGCATTTGCGATTTGCGAACTCGCCATTGTTCTCGTTTTGCTCGATGTCTTGCGTCGTACCGGGCAGAGCGCGCACTGGATACTCGCGTTCGCATGGCACCCACTGCTGGCGACGGAAGTTGTGGGTAGCGGCCACATCGATATTTTCGGAGCATTGCTGCTGGTGGTGTCTTTCGCCGCGCTGCTACGCCGCTGGCGTGCGCTTGCAGCCGTCACGTTCGCGGTGGCTGTCGCCGTGAAATTTCTTCCAATTGTGCTGCTGCCGCTCTATTGGCGGCGCGTTCGCATTCGCGACGCTCTGGTGGCTGCAATGATATTCGCGATCCTGTACGTACCATTTCTCAACTACGGACGAGTTCCAACCGGCTCGCTCGGCGCCTATGTCCATGGCTTTGGTTTTAATGCTCCAGTATTTGCGGTGCTCCGGCGAGTGGCAGCTCCGCCCGCTGTGGCGGGACTTGCAGTTCTGGTCGGACTTCTTATTGCACTCTGGTTTAGAACCAAATTGCAGAGTTGGTCTGGAGACGCATTTGCATGGCCAATCGCCGCATCGCTTCCGTGTGCGCCGGCCGTGTTTCCTTGGTATCTGCTGTGGCTGCTGCCATTCGTGCGATCCGTTTCGGCCCTTCCGCTCATTGTCTGGACGGTGAGCATCATCCCCACGTACATCGTCTGGCATCTGCGCACACTGGGACTTCCGTTTGTGCTTCCGGGCGGGGTCATGGTGCTGGAGTATGGAGCCGTCGCGGTCACCACTGTAGTCATCCTCTTGCGCCGGGTAGTGCGGCGCTTTAGCGCCGCGTCCGGCGCATCCCAATAAAGGAGGGGCCGAGGAATCCCGAAGCCGCCGCCTGTCATCCAAACCCATCATTGAATTCACCAAGGGGAGCCTCCATGACAAATTCGCGCTGTGGTAAAGCGTTACGTCTTCTATTGGTCTTTGGGCTCCTGCTTCTTGCTGTCAATTCCTGGGCGCAGCAGCGTCCGCCAATTCTCAAGCAGATCGCTGAAACTTACGGCATCGATTCATGGGACAAGATCGAAGCGATCCGCTACACCTGGAACGGCGAAGTCACCGGACTGTTCAAAGCTAGTCGCACGTGGACCTGGGAGCCCAAGACCAATAAGGTCACCTTCGAGGGTGTGGATAAGGACGGCAAGCCGGAGAAGGTCACCTACCTGCGCTCCGAGCTCAGCAGCCAGCCCGACGCCGTGAAGAAGGTCGACTCGGGTTTCATCAACGACAATTACTGGGCTCTGTTCCCCTTCCATGCATACTGGGACACTAGCGCCACCGTCACCGAACAGAGCATGCAAAAACTCCCGATTGGCACCGGCTCCGCTGATCTGGTTTCGGTGAAGTATCCCTCCGAAGCCGGCGGCTACACGCCCGGCGACACATGGAACCTGTATGTCGGCAAAGACAACCGCATCGAGGTGCTCGAGTTCCACCACGGCGGAGACGCGAAGCCGAGCCTCGTCATCGCAACCTGGGCAGGCTACAAGAAGGCGGGTCCCCTGCTGCTCTCAACCGAGCATCGCGGCACGGCAGATGGCAAGCCGCTGCATATCTCTCTTACGAACGTAGCCGTCAAGACGGTGGGAACAAATAACTGGATGGACGCGAAATAAGCGTCGAGTCTCTAACGGGCGATTACAACAGTAGTGCAGGAACTGCTCAGCTTGGGCAGATCGCGATTAGCGGCCATGTGGATCCCCAGCTTCGGCCGCTCTCCGCGAATGATCGGACAGTAAGAGTCTGGCTGTGGCAGCGAACCCTGTAAGCGGCGGCGTCCGGCACATCCCCCATGGCAAGGGTCCCGGAACTCGCAGGGCTGGCATGCCTCGGGAATTGCTCGTGCTTGCTCGAAGGGTGCCGAGCTCAGAATGCCGGAACCCGTCGAGATCAACTCCGATAGCGCCTCGCCTGGCCCCGGCCAATACACGCAGGGCTGAGTGGTGGCGCGCGGCGTCACTCGAACCGTGCTTACGCCGCAGCCTCCTCGCAGCGGTGGCAACCCTGCCATCGCCCGCACCAGGGGTTCGCCAATGGCGATCACATCCGTTTCTGCAAAGAGCAGCCGAAATCCGTCCCAATACTCTTCATAGGACAATGCATAGATATCAGATCGCACCGCCTGGTACACGTTTATGCGTAGAGGGGCGTCGAACTGTTTGGCCACTCGCGCCACCTCCGCCAGGCGCAGGTAGTTCGACTTCATCATGACCGCAACCACGGTTACAGGCACGCCCAGCCGCACACACCGCGCTGCCTGTTCGTGAATGAGCGCCCAGTTCCCCGGTCCGCGTTGCGCATCCTGCTCTGCTTGCGTGGGATAGTCGAGAGAAAATTCGATGTCATGAAAGGCACGCAGTTCGCTATCTTCCAAAGCGGCGATGCTGTGACCGTTGGAAGTGACCGTGAGCTTGACCGGCTGGGTGCGGAGATACTCCAGAATCGCCTTGAAGTCGGGATGCATTCCGTTCTCGCCCGTCCCCAGATTCACCGAGCGGACGGGCAGCCGCTCCATCACGGACTTGACCTGTTCCAGCGTAAGGCGATCCGTGCGGGCGGGATCGCGATAACAGAAAGCGCAGGCGAGATTACACTCGTTGGTGAGCCCGAGCCCAAGCGCGATGGAGACGCTGGCTTTAGCAGTCATGTGCATGCGACCCTCAAGCGAAGTCGTTCCCCAGTTCAATCGCTGGTAAGAACTGGTGCCTCAGTCGAGAGATTAAGGTTACTCAAGGCGAGGGTGGAAACCAAGCTGCACGTTGTTTTGGACCGCCCGTGCCAGGCCGCACCGGCAGCAAGTGTTCGCCTGGTTTCGATGAAATAGGGCTGGTGATTGCGAGCTGAGTCTCCGCTCAAGTAATGATCGATTGATTGGCTAACCCGAGGGAAAACGAAATCCACTTGCACGTTCATCATCTGCGAGGCCGGATTCTTGTATCTGACCTGCTGTCGTGTGCTGGCTCAGCCTGAAATGGAGAAGAGGCGCTTTCCAGTAGTGAAGATTCCGCCCCTATGGGGCGGGGATTTTTAAGGTATGGGAGTCTATCGTCCGATGTTTGTGTCCGGTTAGGAATGCACAGCGCGAGAGGATCAGCTCCCGCGCTGTTTAACATCGGCTCGATGAGCTCCACCAGGTTATCCCTCAGCATGGTTGCATCCCTGCAGAGCCCGCTTCTGTTTCACCTGGCGAGATCATTGTAGTCGCGTTTGAAGAATGTGCAAGCATCGCTACGGCTGCGCGGCGAATTTGCCGCTGGTGACGCGCTTCCTCGAGCTTGCGATCGCGTGCCGCGTGAATTTCCCCCTGTCGTCCGGCAAGCATATCTTGCGGCGTCACATAGCCGATGGCGCTGTGCAAACGCACGGTGTTGTAATGATCCACGTAGGTTTGAATCAGGCGCAGCGCATCTTCTCTCGTCAGCGGTGTGCCGGGGCGGATGCACTCGGATTTTAGCGATTTGTGCCAGCGCTCCAGCTTGCCGTTTGACTGCGGGTAGTAAGGCGATGTTCGCACGTGGGTCATGCCCGCGATGCGAATGAACTCTTTGAAATCTCGGGCCATGAACTGTGGTCCGTTGTCGGAGATGATCCGCGGTTTGGCTTGCGGATATTTCTCCCGCGCTCGTTGCAGAAGGACTTCAATTTCCGCTTCGGTCATCGATTCCCGCAGATCCCAATGAACGATGGATCGGCTATAGCCATCCAGAACGCTGCACAGGTAGTAGAAGGTGCCGCTCACGTTGATGTAGGAAACATCGATGTGCCAATGCTGGTGCGGCTGCGGCGGTTGCTCAAAGCCGGTCCCTTTGCGCGACGGCTTACCCTTCCACCGCGCCAGCAGCCCGGCTTGTTGCAGTACGCGCCAAACGCTTGCGGGGCTGACCGCTACCACGTCGGCGTCCAGCATCATGAACGCCAGTCGCCGATAGCCTTCCAGGGGATGATCGAGGTGGAAACCGATAATGGCTTGCTTCTCCCACGGCTGCAGCCAGAAATCACGGGGGACCCAACCGTTGTGTTCATTGACGCGCCCGTAGCGCTCGCGCCAGTCGTAGAACTTACTGGCGCGCACTCCCAGCCAATGGATGAATCGTCCGGCGCTCATCTCGGTTTTTCCCGCCCAGCGCCGGACGAAATCCACCACCGCATCCCGCACATCGTGCGGCACCCACACCTTGGTCAGAGCTCCCCAAGACTTTTTTTTAAGGCGATATGCTCGGCCATCAGCTCCGCCAGCACCTCGTCCTTGGTCTGGATCTTCTTCTCCAGAAATTCGATCCGTTGCTGTTCGGCTTGATGGTCCGGGCGGCTCTTGCTTTGGAAGGCCGCCGCCCCGTTCTCGAAGAACTCTTTTTGCCAACGGTAAAATACCGTGGGCTGCAGTCCCAACTCCTCACACAGGTCTGACACCGGCACCTTGTCCAACAAATGCCGTCTTAGGATGGCAACCTTCTCTTCCCCGGTGAAATGCTTTCGCTCTTTTCTCATGCGCCCTCTCCGTTATCTTACCGGAAGAACGCTCACTCCATTTCCAGCTGAGGCGGGACAATCATGGATCGAAACTGAGCGGGGTTGCGAGTGGATGGTCGGCAATCTGTTTTGGAATCGTCCAATGATCCGAAGCACATCGAAGGAGCACAGGTACCATGCTCACGCCGCTGCCAACCAGACAAATCTCACCGGCAAGCGTT
>Ga0207777_1000112_pt1 | contig 18120 bp, 12 predicted proteins | sample LuqExpMetageno35_FD_187793 | JGI IMG/M metagenome (GOLD analysis project Ga0207777, IMG submission 187793) | Tropical forest soil microbial communities from Luquillo Experimental Forest, Puerto Rico - Sample 35 (SPAdes) | ecosystem: Environmental > Terrestrial > Soil > Tropical forest ...
GTTCTGCCGCAGCCCGAAAAGCTTGTCGCGCGCCTGCAATCGGCGCTGCGCGTGCGCGCGCTGCATGCGACCGTGCTCCGCCGGATCGACAGTTTTTCGGGGTCCATACTTCCGAAGCTGCCCTCGTGCGACGCTCTTGAAGACGCGACGGTCCTAGTCGCCGGACGAGGGCCACTCTACCCCGCGCTGAGCACGGCGATGGGCGAGCGCGTGAAGATGGTCGGAGCGCTGAGCATCGAGGCCGCGGCGAGGCATCTCGAAGCCCGCGAAATGGACGGCGTGGTAGTCGGCGACGGCTTCTCGCCGCGCATGCTGCAGCCCCTTCTGCAATTGCTGGCGCAGGATACGCGTCTGCGCGATCTGCCGGTCGGCCTTATCGGCGCCTCGGCAGCCGAGATCGCCCTACCGAACATCGATGAGGTCGAGCCTGATCCCAAAACGATCGTCGCTCGGATGGTGCCGCTCGTGCGCATGCATGCCTTCGAGAGCCGGCTCAGGCGCATGCTCTCATCGCTCGATACCGGCGGCGTGCTCGACCCGGCGACCGGCCTGCTAACGCGCGACAATTTCTTTCGCGATCTGAACAAGGGCGTCGCCGAAGCGAGCGACCGCAGCCAACCTCTTTCGCTCGCGCGATTTGCCTTCGACGGGCCACTCGATGCGCGCGCCGGCGTCGACGCGGCGCGCCTAGTCACGCGCCTCGTGCGCGCGATCGACTTCGCGACCCGCGACGACGACGGAGCGATACTGATCGCATTCACCCAGACGGATTTGCGCAGCGCGCACGTCGTCGCGCGTCGCATCGCCGGTCTTCTCAAAACGGCCATGCTGACCCCGCACCGCGCGCATGCGGAGGTCACGGCGAATGTCACGTTGGCGACATTGAAGGCGGGCGACACGCCGGACACACTGATGTTACGCGTTCTCGGCAGTCGGATGGTTGCGGCGGAGTAGCCGCACGCCTACGCTCGCTGCCTCTTGCGTGAGAGTACCCGCCATGCCGCATCGCCCGCCCGTTCGCATCGACGTCGTTTCCGACGTGGTCTGCCCGTGGTGCTTCATCGGCAAGCGCCGCCTGGAAAAGGCGATAGCGATGCAGCCTAACATTCCCGTCGAGGTGCATTACCGACCCTACTTCCTCAACGACTGGATTCCGCCGGAGGGAATGTCGCGCGACCAATATCTCACCACCAAGTTCGGCTCGCCGGACCGCTACAAGGGAATCGCGCAGCGCGTCGTTGCCGCCGCGGCGGACGAAGGGCTCGTCTATGCCGCGGACAAGATCAATCGCCAGCCGAACACGCGCGATGCGCACCGGCTGATCCGCTGGGCGGAGACAATCGGCAAGGCGCCGCAGATGAAGCAGCGGTTGATGGATTTGTACTTCACCGAAGGCGCCGATCTCACCGACACGGACGTGCTGGTGCAGGCGGCGACCGATGTCGGGCTCGACGGTCACGCAGTTCGCAAGGCGCTCCACGGCAACCAGGACGCCCCCGAGGTCGAGCGTGAGGCGAATGCTGCCAAGGAAGCGGGCATCCAGGGCGTGCCGATGTTCATTTTCGGCGGCAAGTTCGCGGTTTCCGGCGCGCAGGCGCCTGAGTATCTCGCCGAAGCCATCGCGCGCGCCGCGCAGGCCGAGGCGGCGGAGTAAGCTCCGAGTACTGCCGTGAAGAAAAAGACAATGGCGATTATGAACGCGAAGAGTAGCGCAAAGGATGGAATAGGCTCTTCCTCTCAACTGATCGATGCGAGGATCAAGGAACTGGACGATTGGCGCGGCGAAACGCTCGCGCGGATTCGAGTTCTCATCAAACAGGTCGATCCCGACGTGGTCGAGGAATGGAAGTGGAGAGGCGTTCCGGTGTGGGAGCACGCCGGGATCATCTGTACCGGCGAAACCTACAAGAGCGTCGTCAAGGTGACCTTCGCGAAGGGCGCCTTGCTGGAGGACCCTTCAGGTCTCTTCAATGCCAGCCTCGAGGGCAACACACGGCGTGCCATCGATATTCACGAAGGCGGCAAGATCAATGAAAAGTCGCTGAAAGCGTTCATTCGCGCCGCGGTGGCCCTGAACACGTCCACGGCCGCCAAGCGGTCGAAGAAGTAGACGCGACCCTCCTTCCGCGCTCATGCGGCCTTCTTCTCCGCGATGCCTGCAAGCGCCCGCAAGATCGCGGTCGTGCCATTGAGCCGCTGCTCGGGCCGCGGCCAGTCGCCGAGTAGCACGAGTCGTTGCCCCGATTTATCGTTACGGATTTTCGCGCCGGGGCCCTGCTCGGTGATGAACTTCAGCAGTCCGACCGGATTGGCGAACACGTTGTCGCGGAAGGACAGCACGACGCCCTTCGGCCCGGCATCGAGCTTTTCGACATTGGCGCGGCGGCAGAGCGCTTTGATCGCCACCACCTGCAACAGATGCTCGACCTCGACCGGCAATTTACCAAAGCGATCGACCAACTCCGCCGCGAACGCATCCATCTCGCGCGCGTCTTCCAAATCAGCGAGGCGGCGATAGAGCGCGAGCCGCACCGACAGATCGGCGACGTAATCCTCCGGAATGAGGACCGGCGTGCCGATGGTGATTTGTGGCGACCAGCGGTCCTCGACTGGCGCGGTGATACCCGCCTTCAGGCTCTCGACCGCCTCCTCCAACATCTGCTGATAGAGCTCGAAGCCGACTTCCTTGATGTGGCCGGACTGCTCTTCGCCAAGCAGGTTGCCGGCGCCGCGGATGTCCAGATCGTGCGACGCGACCTGGAAGCCCGCACCGAGCGTGTCGAGCGACTGCAAGACTTTGAGCCGCCGCTCCGCCTGTAGTGTGATCTTCTGCTTGGTGGGCAGCGTGAACAGCGCATAGGCGCGCAGCTTTGACCGCCCCACCCGGCCGCGCAATTGATAGAGCTGCGACAGGCCAAACATGTCGGCGCGATGCACGATCAAAGTATTCGCCGTCGGGATGTCGAGCCCGGACTCGATGATCGTGGTCGAAAGCAGTACGTCGTATTTGCCGTCGTAGAACGCCGACATGATGTCGTCGAGCACGGTCGGCGCCATCTGCCCGTGCGCGACGGCGACGCGCACCTCCGGCACGTTCTTGTCGAGGAAATCCTTCGCCTCGGCCAGGTTCTCGATGCGCGGACAGACATAGAAGGATTGGCCGCCGCGATATTTCTCCCGCAGAAGCGCCTCGCGAATGGTGACCGGATCGAACGGCGTCACGAATGTGCGCACGGCCAGCCGGTCGACCGGCGGTGAGGCGATGATCGAGAGGTCGCGCACTCCGGTGAGCGCAAGCTGCAAGGTGCGCGGGATCGGCGTCGCCGACAGCGTGAGCACGTGCACTTCGGACCGCAGCGTCTTCAGCTTTTCCTTATGCGAGACGCCGAAGTGCTGCTCCTCGTCGACGATCAGCAGACCGAGATCCTTGAATTTGATGCCGCGTCCGAGCAGCGCATGCGTGCCGATCACGACGTCGACCTTGCCGGAGGCGAGCCCCTCCTTCACGTCTTTCATCTGCGCGGTTGGCACGAGCCGCGAGGCTTGCGCGACCTGGATGGGAAAACCGCGGAACCGCTCGCAGAACGTCTTGTAATGCTGCCGCGCGAGCAGCGTGGTCGGCACGATCAGCGCCACCTGTTTGCCGTTGATCGCAACGTCAAAAGCGGCGCGCAGCGCGACCTCGGTCTTGCCGAAGCCGACGTCGCCGCAAACGAGCCGATCCATCGGACGGCCCTTACCGAGGTCGTCCAGCGCTGACTCGATCGCGGTGAGCTGATCGTCCGTTTCCTCGTACGGAAAGCCGGCGCAGAACTCGTCGTACGCGCCGGGTGCGACGGTCAGCTTCGGCGCATCGCGCAACTGCCGCTCGGCCGCGATTTTGATGAGTTCGCCCGCGATCTCGCGGATGCGACTCTTCATCCGCGCCTTGCGCGTCTGCCAGCCGCCGCTGCCAAGCCGGTCGAGCTCGACCGTGCTTTCTTCGGAGCCGTAGCGTGACAAAAGCTCGACGTTCTCGACCGGGAGGAACAGCTTGTCGCCACCGGCATAATGGATTTCGAGGCAGTCGTGCGGCGCGCCGGCGGCTTCGATCGCCTGCAGGCCGGCGAAACGGCCGATGCCATGGTCGACGTGCACGACGAGATCGCCCGGCGCCAGACTCGTCGCTTCCGCGATGAAATTGTCGGCGCGCCGCTGTGCCCGCCGCGGCCGCACGAGGCGGTCGCCCAAAATGTCCTGCTCGCTGACGATCGCCGTGTCTTCGGTCTCGAAGCCGGCCTCGATGCCTAACACTGCAAGAGCGATCGCGTGCTTCGGCATCGCGAGCACGTCGGGCCAGGAGCGCGCGTTCGTCAGATTGACGAGCTTGTGATCGGCGAGCACGTGCCTCATGCGCTCGCGCGCGCCTTCGCTCCACAGCGCGACGACGACGCGCTTGCCGTCGGCCTGACGTGCCATCACGTGCTTGGTAACGGCTTCGAAGACGTTGGCGCCGGGCTCAGCGCGTTCGGCGGCAAAATTGTGCCCGGCGCGCGCGCCGACCGCGATGACGTCCCTCGCGTCCGGCTGCGCGAACGGCGTGAGCTTCCCCACCGCGGCGCTGCCAAGACGTCCGCGCCACTCGTCCTCTTTGATGTAGAGCTGATCCGGCGGCAGCGGCTTGTAGATCGGCGTGAGGCCGTCCTTCAGCGCCTGGCAGCGCGTGTCGTAATAGTCTTTGATCTGATCGAAGCGCTCATGCGCGGCGTCTTCCGCCAGCGGCTCGAGTGCGAGCGGCGTGCCGGGCAGATAATCGAACAAGGTCTCGAGCTGCGTGTGGAAGAGTGGCAGCCAATGCTCCATGCCGGAATAGCGGCGGCCTTCGCTCACCGCTTCGTAGAGCAGATCGTCGGGCCCGGCGACGCCGAACTCCTTCACATAGCCGGTGCGGAAACGGCGGATCGTCTCGGTAATCAATTGGAATTCGGCGACGGGCACGAGATCGAGCCCGCGCATCGGCAATTCACTGCGCTGGGTCTGCGCATCGAAGGTTTTGATGCTCTCGAGAGAGTCGCCGAAGAAATCGAGCCGCACCGGCATGTCCATGCCGGGCGCAAACAGATCGAGGATGCCGCCGCGCACGGCATATTCGCCCGGCTCGCGAACGGTCGATGCGCGCATGAAGCCGTTGAGCTCCAGCCATTCCACGATCGACGCCATGCCGACCACATTGCCCGGCGCGACCGACAACGCATGCGTGGCGACGAATTCGCGGGCGGGAACGCGCTGCGAGATCGCGTTGACGGTCGTGAGCAGCACCGTCGGCTTGTCGTGCCCCTTGAGGCGCACCAACCGCGACAACGTGGTCATGCGCTGCGCGACCACGCCCGCGTTCGGCGACACGCGGTCGTAGGGCAGGCAATCCCAGGCCGGAAATTCCATGATCTGCAGGTCCGGCCCGAAGAAGCTGAGAGCGCGCGAGAGCGCCTGCATGCGCTGGCCGTCGCGGCAAACCACGAGCAGCGAGATCGCCGAAGCATCCGCTTTCGCGGCGATCGAGCGCGCGAGATCGGCGAGCACCAATCCTTCGGCGCCGTCGGCGACTTCAGCGAGGGTGAGCACCTTGCCGGCTTGCAAGGCCTTGGCGGGAGACGGCATGCCGCTCACTTAGGTGTGCGGGTCACGCCGTGGAAGGCGCAGAGCCTGCGGAACAGTGCGGTATCGATGTGCGGCGGCGTCGCCTGCGAGCCGTTCACCCAGGCGAAGATCCGCTGGTCGGGAATGTCGAGCCACGACTCGACCTCCGTGAGTTCGGCGTCGCTCAGTCGCGGAAGCTCTGCGTCGGCGAAACGGCCGAGCACGAAATCCATCTCGCGGATGCCGCGATGGCGGCAACGGAAGAGCAGCTTGCGCCTGCGTTCATCCAGTCCTTCGCTCGACAATTCGGTCACCGGTCCCTCCAACGCCAAAAACCCGGACGGGGCCGGGCGGGGCATATATAGGGTCAAGGGTCGGCTCTGTCACCGCACCAGCCCGCCGTCATGGCCTGGCATGGCCGTTCGAAGAACGGCGTTCTTGCAGAACGACTATGTCCCGGCCATCCCGCTCGGCAGGGCAGCGTGCCTGCATAAACGAGATCGCCGGGATAAGCCCGGCGATGACAGAAAAACGGTTGGGAGAATCCAGTACAATCGAATCATGCGGCCTGCGATCCTCAACCCGCTGTTCGCGTCCCTTACAACGCTCCCCGGCATCGGGCCGAAGCTGGAGACGCTGTACGCTCGCCTGCTCGGACGCGAGACGCCGCGTATCGTCGATCTTTTGTTTCATCTGCCCTCGGGCGCGATCGATCGCCGCGCACGGCCGAAACTGCGCGACGTCCAACCCGGCCAGGTCGCGACCGTTGCGGTCACCATCGACAAGCACCGCCCTGCCCCGCCGCATCGCCCGCGCGCGCCGTATCAAATCTACGCCAGCGACGAGACCGGCACGCTGACGGTCACTTATTTCAATGCGCGGCGCGATTATCTTGAAAAGCTCTTTCCGGTCGGCGAGACGCGCTACTTGTCCGGCACCGCCGAGTTCTACGACGGCATGCTGCAGATGGTGCATCCCGACCGCGTCGTCGATGAGAAAGGCTTTGCCGCGCTGCCTCTGGTCGAGCCGGTGTATCCGCTGACCGAAGGCATCAATCTCAACGGTGTGCGGCGCGCGATGGATGCGGCGCTTACAAAGCTGCCCGATCTGCCGGAATGGCAGGACGAGGCCTGGGTCGCGCGCGAGCGACTGCCCGCTTTCGCCGACGCACTGCGCACGCTGCATCGTCCGCACGAGCCGCGCGACGTCGCGCCGGAAAGCCTCGCCTGGATTAGGCTTGCTTATGACGAACTTTTCGCCGGACAACTCGCGCTCGCTCTCGTTCGCGCCAATATGCGCCGCCAAGCGGGGCACGCCCACGCCGGCGACGGGCGCCTGCGCGCGAAAATCTTGAAGGCGCTGCCCTACGCGTTGACGCATTCACAGCAGAAGGCGGTCGACGATATCGTAGCCGATCTCGCAAAGCCCGAACGCATGCTGCGCTTGCTGCAGGGCGACGTCGGCTCGGGCAAGACGGTCGTCGCGCTCACCGCAACGGCGGCGGTCATCGAGTCCGGACGGCAGGCCGCATTAATGGCGCCGACGGAAATATTGGCGCGCCAGCATCTCAATACGATCGCGCCGCTGGCGGAAGCTGCAGGCATCCGCGTCGCCGTGCTCACCGGACGCGAGCGCGGCCGCGAACGGCAAGACATCCTCGACCACCTCGCACTCGGCGCGATCGATCTCATCGTCGGCACGCATGCGCTGTTTCAGGACGAGGTCGCCTTCCGCGATCTCGCGCTCGCCGTCGTCGACGAGCAGCACCGCTTCGGGGTGCATCAGCGGCTCGCTTTGGCTGAGAAGGGCAATGCGGTCGACGTGCTGGTGCTGACCGCGACGCCGATCCCGCGCACGCTCGTGCTCACTTATTTCGGCGACATGGACATTTCCGAACTGCGCGAGAAGCCCGCGGGCCGGCAGCCGATCGACACGCGCACCATTCCGCTCTCGCGTCTTGCCGAGGTCGAGGATGCTGTCGGCCGTGCGCTGTCGGAAGGCCAACGCGCTTATTGGGTCTGCCCTCTCGTCGAGGACTCCGAAAAGAGCGATCTCGCGGCGGCGCAGGCGCGCTACGACGAACTGCGCGCAAAATTCGGCGGCACCGTCGATCTGGTGCATGGCCGCATGAAAGGCGCGGACAAGGACGCGGCAATGGCACGGTTTTTGGCCGGCGAGACCAAGCTTCTGGTCGCGACGACCGTGATCGAAGTCGGCGTCGACGTGCCGGAAGCGACCATTATGGTGATTGAACACGCGGAACGGTTTGGCTTAGCGCAGATCCACCAGTTGCGCGGACGCGTCGGACGCGGCTTGGGCAAGTCGACCTGCCTGCTGCTGTACAAGACGCCGCTCGGCGAGACCGCAAAAGCGCGGCTCGCGATCCTGCGCGACAGTGAGGACGGCTTCCGCATCGCGGAAGAAGATTTGCGCCTGCGCGGCGAAGGCGACGTGCTCGGTACGCGCCAGAGCGGTCTGCCCGGCTTCCGCATCGCGTTGCCGGAAGTGCACGGGAAATACCTCGGCGCTGCGCGCGACGACGCCCAACTCGTGCTCACGCGCGATTCGACTTTACAGTCGCCGCGCGGACAGGCCCTGCGGCAGTTGCTCTATCTGTTCGGCAAGGACGAAGCGGTCGGCCTGATCCGGGCAGGGTGAGAAGCCGTCACCCTGAGGTGGCCACGCTCATCGCGGCCCTCGAAGAGCGATGGTTCCGGTTGGGGCCCTCATGCTTCGAGGCTCACTACGCTCGCACTTGAGGATGACGAATTTAGCCCTACTTCACCGGCTCGCTTTCCGGTTTTGCCATCTGAGCCCCGCGCGCTGTCGCCGCCATGGCGGCGAATTTCTTCTGCGTCTCCTCCGGCTGCACCATACCGGCCGAGATCAGCACGGTCATCGCATTCTCGACCGAGAGATCGAGCTCGATGAGATCCTTGCGCTGCACATAGAAGAAAAAGCCCGTGGTGGGGTTCGGCGTACAGGCGAGGAATACCGAGACGTAATCGCCGTCGCGCACCGGCAGCCGGTCGGAAATCTCCGACGTCGGCGGCTGCGAGATGAAGACGAGCGACCACATGCCTTTGGCCGGGAATTCGACCAGCGCAACCTTGCGGAAGCTCGAGCCTGATTTCGAGAACAGAGTCTCGAATATCTGCTTTGCCGTGCGGTAGATAGGCCGCACGATCGGCATGCGGTTGAGCAGCCCTTCGCCCAGTTCGAGTAGCGTGCGCCCGACGAGATTGGCGGTGAGGAAACCGAGCAGCGTCACCACGAGGATGGCGATGATCAGGCCGGTGCCAGGGATCGGCGACGGCAGGTACGTCTCCGGCCGGTATCCCGGCGGGATGAAGGGCCGGACGAAGTCGTCGACCCAGGTCACGAAGGACCAGATCAGCCAGGCGGTGATCGCGAGCGGGCCGGTGACGACAAGACCGGTCAGGAAATAGTTGCGGACGCGGCCCCAGAACCCCGTGTGGGTCGTCGCACGGAGGTCGTGGCCAAGTTCTAGCCCTGGGGGAAAGTCTTTGTCCGCCATTCGCTAAATCTATTCGACGGTAACGGATTTTGCGAGGTTGCGCGGCTGGTCGACGTCGGTGCCGATCGCCGCGGCCGTGTGATAGGCCAACAGTTGCACCGGGATCGCATAGACGAGCGGCGTCACCGTCGACGCCATTTCCGGCAGCGTGATCAGGTGCAGCGACTGCACGCTGGCTTCCGCATGGCCCTTCGGATCGGTGACCAGAATGATGCGCCCGCCGCGTGCGGCGACCTCCTGCATGTTGGAGACGGTCTTCTCGAACACGCGATCGTATGGCGCGATGACGATCACCGGCATGGTCTCGTCGATCAGCGCGATCGGGCCGTGCTTCAATTCGCCTGCGGCATAGCCTTCCGCGTGGATGTAGGAAATTTCCTTCAGCTTCAGCGCGCCTTCGAGCGCGATCGGGAAGCTGGTGCCGCGGCCGAGATAGAGCACATCGCGCGCCTTCGCGAGATCGTGCGCGAGCGTCTCGATCTGCGGCTCGCAGGTGAGCGCCTGCGCCATCAGGCGCGGCACTTCGATCAAGGCACGCACGAGCTTCTGCTCGTCGCTACGCTTGATCTCGCCGCGCGCAACGCCAGCCGCAACCGCAAGACAGCAGAGCGCGGACAACTGGCAGGTGAACGCCTTGGTCGACGCGACGCCGATCTCAGGGCCGGCGAGCGTCGGCATCACCACATCGCTTTCGCGCGCGATCGTCGACGTTGGCACGTTTACAACGGCAAGCACGTGCTGCTTCTGCTCGCGGGCATAGCGCAGTGTCGCCAACGTGTCAGCGGTCTCGCCCGACTGCGAGATCACGATCATCAGATCGCCCGGCTCGAGCGGCGCTTCGCGATAGCGGAATTCGGACGCGATATCGATCTCGACCGGCAGCTTGGCGAAACGCTCGAACCAGTATTTCGCGACCAGCCCTGCATAGAACGCCGTGCCGCAAGCCGAGATCGAAACGCGCTTGAGCTTGTGCCAGTCGAACGGGACATCGGCGGGAAGCACAATCCGCTCGTCCACCATGTCAATGTAGTGCGCGAGCGTGTGACCGACGACTTCAGGCTGCTCGTGAATCTCCTTCCCCATGAAATGCTTGTGGTTGCCTTTGTCCACCAGCATGGCCGAAGCAGTCGAGCGCACGATCGGACGATCGACCTCCTTGCCCTCGCCGTCGAAGACGTGCCCGCCTTGGCGCGTCAGCACGCACCAGTCGCCGTCCTCAAGATAGCTGACCGAGTCGGTGAACGGCGCGAGCGCGATGGCGTCGGAGCCCAAATACATCTGACCAGTGCCATAGCCGATCGCGAGCGGCGAACCCTTCCGCGCACCAATCATCAGGTTGTTCTCGCCGGCAAAGAGGAAGACGAGCGCGAAGGCGCCGCGCAGTTGTTTCAACGTGGCCTTAACTGCCTCCGCCGGCGCTTTGCCCTGCGCGAGTTCGCGGTTGACCAGATGGGCGACGACTTCGGTGTCCGTCTCGCTGGCGAATTTCACGCCGTCGTCGATCAGCCGTTCGCGCAACTCGCGGAAGTTCTCGATGATGCCGTTGTGAACCACCGCGACGCGTTCGGTCGCATGCGGATGGGCATTGCTCTCGGTCGGCCGCCCATGGGTCGCCCAACGGGTATGGCCAATGCCCGACGCGCCTGGCAGCGGTTCGCGGGCGAGTTTCGATTCCAGATTGCGCAGCTTCCCTTCGGCGCGGCGGCGCCCCAGCCGCCCGCCATCGAGGGTCGCGATCCCGGCAGAATCGTAGCCGCGGTATTCGAGCCGCTTCAGCGCCTCAACCAATTGGCCAGCAACGGCCGCATTCCCCAATATCCCGACGATCCCGCACATCCGCGGCAGCCCCTGTTAAAGTTCCGCTTTAGCTGTAACTGTCTGGTCTTATACCCTAGAAATCACGTCAGATTTCAGAATACGTCGAGTGGCGTTCAGCCCGATTTGCCGGACCGGCTCAAAAGCTTCAGCTCGCGCAGTCGTTTCGCCCAACCCTCTTTCACAGTTTGGCGTCCGCGCGCAACCGCGAGCGCGTCGGCCGGGACTTCGGCGGTGATCACCGAGCCTGACCCGATATATGCGCCGTCGCCGATCTTCACCGGCGCGACCAGCGAGGAGTTGGTGCCGACGAATGCGCCCTTCCCGATGTCGGTACGGTGCTTGGCATAGCCGTCGTAATTGCATGTGATCGTGCCGGCCCCGATGTTCGCCCCCGCTCCGACGCGTGCGTCGCCAAGATAGGCGAGATGATTGGCCTTGGCCCCATCCTCGATCTGCGCCGCCTTCACCTCGACGAAATTGCCGATGTGCACGTCAACACCAAGGTCCGCCCCGGGGCGCAGCCGCGCGAACGGTCCGACGCGCGCGTTCTTGCCAATATGTGCGCCTTCCAGATGCGAGAACGACCGGATCACGGCGCCGTCGTCGACCGTCACGCCGGGCCCGAAGACGACGTTCGGCTCGATGGTCACGTCCTTGCCGAACTTTGTATCGGCGGACAGAAAGACCGTCTCCGGCGCGACCATTGTAACGCCCGCGTCCAGCGCTGCGGCGCGCAAGCGTTTCTGCAGGACGGCTTCCGCTTCGGCCAGTTGCGCCTTGGTGTTGATGCCGCGCACCTCGTCCTCCGTCGTTTCTATCGCCGTGGCGGTGAGGCCCATGTCGCGGGCAATCACCACTGCATCGGTCAGGTAGTACTCGCGCTTGGCGTTCGTATTGCCGATGCGATCTAGAATGGCGAGCGCGCGCGTGCCGGCGAGCGCCATCAGCCCGGCGTTGCAGAGACCGATCTTCTTTTCCGCGGCCGACGCATCCTTCTCTTCGCGGATCGCCAGCAACTCCCTTCCGCGCGTGATCAGGCGGCCGTACCCCGTCGGGTCCGCTGGGGCGAAGCCGAGCACAACGACCGCCGCGCCTTGCGCAAGCTCCGCCCGCAAACGCGCCAGTGTCTCAACTCCGACCAGCGGCGTGTCGGCGAACATGACGAGCACGTCGTCCGTCGCTTCGGCAAGTGTCTGGCGTGCTGCCAAGACAGCATGCGCGGTTCCGAGCCGTTCGCGCTGCTCGAAGACAAGAGCCCCAGGAGCGATCCGACGCACTTCGTCAGCGACCACCGTCTGTCCCGGACCGATCACCACCGCGAGCCGCTCGCCGCCCGCGCGCCCCGCCGTGCTCAGCACATGATCAAGCAGTGTCCGCCCGCCGACGCGATGCAAAACCTTCGGTAGCGAGGCGCGCATGCGGATGCCTTCGCCGGCGGCCAGCACGACGGCGAGGCAGGTGCGTCCGGACATTGCTGGAATGGCTCTCTCGATGCTTGGGGAACAATGGCCGATTGAATTCGGCAGCCGCACGCGTGCGGGCCCGCCAGACTTGCCGGATTCTGCTAGCGTTTTCAATGCTTGATTCGGCGGGTCCAGCCAGCGCGAAGAGAGCCAGAAGAATGCAGCGCATGCCGCGAACCGCGTCGAGCGTGCCTGAGGAAACCGCACCCGAGGCGATTCCAATTACGCGTACGCGACCGGCGCCGCGCGCGCCTGTGCCGCCCGTCGAATACGGCGTCGAAGTCGGTACTACCCCCGATATGAACGCCCTGCGCACGCGCTGGCTCAGCGTCAAAGCGAACTTTTGTCCGCTGCTGGCAGGCTGGGGCCCAGTCGCGTATAAGCGGTCGGGCAGCACGCAATTGCGGCTGATGGCCGGGCCGCTGAAGAGCATGACGGCGGCGCGGGAAGTGTGCGCCAAGTTCGTTGCCGCGAACGGCTATTGCTGGCCGACACGGGTCAACGCGACGGATGTCGTGCAGCGCTAAGCCATTGTGCCGGCGCATTCGCAGCGGCATAAGCGCTCCATGCGCCTGTTTCTTCCTTCCGCCCGCGCGACGAACGTCCTGCTGGTCGTCGGCTTCTGCGCGCTCGGCTACGCATTTTACATGCGCTATCTCGTGATCGAGCAGTCGACGGTGTCACTCGCCTGCGAGGCCGGCCTGAACTCGTGGCTGTGCACATCGCGGACCGTCGTGACCGCGCTGTTCACCTATCTGGTGTTCGGATGGGCGGCGCTGATCGTCGCCGCGCTCAATCTGCTGCGGCCGTCACTGCTGCTGTTTGCCGTCGCTCTCGCGGCGACCTGTCTCGGCCTCGTACTTTACAACGGTGGCCTGGCCGCGGTCGCGGCCGGCTTGCTCGTCGTCAGCCTGGCACGTCGCGCACCCGCAGCAGTGTGACGGCGAGCGCGGCGAACAGTCCGCATAGCCACAGCGACTGCCAGTTCGCAAAACCTTCGTTCGGCAGAATATAAAAGACCGACAGCGCGAGCAGCGCCGCACCGCCGATTTCCGCCACGCCGCGGTCACCTGAATTCGGCGTAACAGAAAAGGCAAGGATGGCAAGCGGCACGATGCCCGCGGTCAGTGGCGCGAATGGAAAGTCCTTGTAGCGCGGGTCGAATACCAGCCCGAGCGCGATCTGCAACGACAGTAACAAGGCGCCGATCAGGACGACGCCGACCAGCAGACCGATCCAATCGGTCTTGCGCGCGTCGGCAGCCCCCAAGACGCGTGAGATACGCGGGATCGGCGTCCCGCGCATCAGCGCGGCAGTCGCTGCAAGCGGACTGACCATCGCGACCACGACCAAGGCGAGTGATCGCGCCCACTGCCCTACACCCAAGCTTTCCAGCGGCACGTTCTCAATCGCCCAGCCGATCAGCAGCCCACCGGCAAGCGCGTTGACCGTCACCGCCGGCCAAATCCAATTATCCGGGCGGCGCTGCCCGCGCGAGCAGGCCGTCGCAAAAATAAATCCGGCCAGCACGATCCCGACCCCCGCCTGCCATAGCCAACCCACGTGATTGGACACCGGCTGTCCGAAAGCGAACTTTAGCGAGCGCGAGGCATCGTCGAGGAGACCCCAGTGCCCCCCGACCGTTCCCTCGAACACCCGCTTCCAGGGCGCGTCGAATGACTCGATGACATTGACCTTGAACTGCTCCCGCTTGGCGAACGCCAGCACGTCCTGAATGACGCGCGCCTGATTGGCTGGTGACGGCAGCGCGCCTTCGCGCATCCGGCCCGCGCTCGGCCATCCGACTTCGCCAAGCACGATCTCCTTTCCCGGCAAAGCTTCGGCCACCTGCTCCCTGATCGAAGCCACATGCTCGGCCGCGTGCCGGGCTGCGACCGGGATGTCCTCCCAATAAGGGAGAATATGGATCGTGACGAAATCGACCGCCGAGGCGAGATCGCGGTTGCGCAGCCAGTACTCCCATACGTCGGCGTAGGTGACCGGCACCTTCACCTGCGCCTTCACGGCCCGGATCGTGTCGGCGAGGTTGGCCGCTGTCATTTCCCCGCGCAGCAGCACCTCGTTGCCCACGATGATCGCCCGCACCGTATCGGGGTAGCGATTCGCAATCGCTACCGCGCTGGTGACTTCCTGGCGGTTCTTCAGCGGGTCGCTGGACAACCAAAGCCCCTGCAGCACCTTCATGCCGCGCTTGGCGGCGAGTCCTGCGATTTGGTCGAGGCCGTAGTCGGTCGAATAGACCCGCACGCAATCCGAGATTTGGGAGAGCCGGAACAGGTCGTCCTCGATCTGCGCGGCCGAAATATGGGTCGTCGGATCGAGCGGTGTCTGGCTTCCCCGAAAGGGAGCATACGAAACGCACCACAGCTTTTCGCCTGTCAAAAGCGGGGCATTGGGCATCGCGACCGGCGTGCCGAGCCAATGCCACGTCAGAGCAATGACGAAAGCCGTGAAGGTAAAGCAGCCGAAAACGACGCGCATACAAGGTCGAGGAATTGACATTAACAAACGTTCAGCCAGCTCGACCGAGCAGGCATGCCCCCGACAAACGTGACAATTGTCGCGACTTTAAGGACAGTTAGACTGGACAAATTTTGATGCATCGGGCCAAGTCTCGCTCGCGTGCGCCGCATTAGCGTCCCAATCCGGTCGCAACCATCCGGCTCGGGGTTTCTTACAACATTCGGCGGGACAATGTTTTTCTGCAAGACGCGTCATCTGCTGGCGGTGCTCTGCGCGGCCTTTCTCACCACGGCGGCATTCGCCCAGAGCGGCGGCAAAGAGCCAGAAGCGCAAAAGCCGACCGCCGCCGATGCCGCCAAGGACAGCCAGAAGAAGATCGACGAGATCGCCGAAGCCGGGCGGGCGCTGTCCGGTCCGGCCGGCCAGCCGGAATGTGTTTGGCTTGGCCGGCGCGTCGTCGCCCTGCTCTGGCGGGACGATCTCGACACGGCTTTCCGCCATCTCGACCTTTATGACCGCTTCGGATGCCCGAGCGCTCACGTCCAGGCGACTTTCCGGTGCCTGATCCGGCAGGGCGCGCTCGACCCCAAGGCGCAGGACACACTCAACGGTCGTGTGCACGCCTGCTGGGTCAACCCGGCGCTCGAGCCGGTCGCCGAGGCTGCTCAGGCGCCGGTCAAGCCGGCAAACCAAGCGGAGACGGACGCGGCAGCTTCCCAAAAGCCGCACTGAGTAATTTCAATTACACAATCGTCAATGCTGTCATCACCGTGCCATGCAGCCGCCTATCAATTGCCATGTCGCGTGACTACTTGCCTTGGAACAAGCTCGCGCGCTAAGAGTTGCCGCGCAGACCATAGTTCGGCTTAAGCCCAGGGGACGGGCTTGAGCATCTGCCCTTCCAGCCCCGTTTGGTATTGAGTCAATGCGCACCGTTGTTGCCGTGATCGCCCTTGTGGCGTGCGTGCAAGCGGGGTTCTGGGCCGTTACACGTGATGTCGTGCGGGCGCCCAACTTCGACGGCCAGCTCGCAAGCGTATCCTACGCTCCGTTCGATGGGTCGACCCATCCGGATGAAGGTGGCCTTGCCAGTGTCGCGCAGATCCGCTCCGACCTGAAGCTCTTGGCGCCGGTGACGCGCGCGATCCGTCTTTATTCGTCGACCGGCGGCGTCGAGATGGTGCCCGGCATCGCCTCAGAATTCGGCCTGAAGGTCACGGTCGGCGCCTGGATCGACAAGCATCAGGACCGCAACGACCGGGAAATCCGCTCCGCGATCGAGCTGGCCAAGAGGCACAGCAACGTGAACGGGGTGATCGTCGGCAATGAGACGATCTATCGCGGCGAAGAAACCGTCCCGGACTTGATCCAGAAAATTCATCAGGTGAAACGGTCTGTGAACGTGCCGGTCACCACAGGCGAAATCTGGAATATCTGGCTCGAGCACCCTGAGCTTGTGTCGGCTGTCGACTATATCGCTGCTCACATCCTTCCCTATTGGGAAGGCTTCTCCGAGCGGCAGGCCGTCGACCAGGCGATCCTGATCTACGACAAGCTGCGGCAGGCCTATCCGGGCAAGCGCATCGTCATCGCCGAATTCGGCTGGCCGAGCGCTGGATACAACCTAAAGAACGCGGAACCGGGTCGACTCGACCAGGCACGCACCTTGCGCGACTTTGTCGCGCGCGCCGACGCTTGGGGCATCGACTACAACATCGTCGAAGCTATCGATCAGCCGTGGAAGACTTTCGAAGGCGGCGTCGGTCCGTATTGGGGCCTGTTCGACGCCTCCCGGCAGCCGAAGTTCGCCTGGACCGGACCAATCACCGATCCGGATCATTGGCGAATTGCCGCGATCGCGCTGCTGGTCAGCATTCTATTGTCGCTGCCCATCCTGGCGATGGATCGCGTGACGGCGAGGCAGGTCCTCCTGCTCGCGGGCGCTGCAAATCTGACCGGCATCTGGACGTCGCAGGTGATTGCCTATGGGACCGAACATTACTTCGTGTTCGGCACGGCCTTTTCGCTGGCGCTCGGCGCAATCCTGATGCTCCCGCTGATTGCGATCGCCATGACGCGCATCGAGGAGATCGCGGCCATCGCCTTCGGCCCCAAGCCAGAGCGGCTCGTTGCCTCGCTGCCGCTCGTGCCCATGGAAACGGCGCCGATAGTATCGATCCACATCCCGGCCTATCGCGAACCGCCGGAGATGCTCAAGCAGACGCTCGATGCGGTCGCGCGGCTCGAATATCCGAATTTCGAATGCGTGGTGGTGATCAACAACACGCCCGACCCGACGCTGTGGCAGCCGATCGAGGAGCACTGCCAGCTTCTCGGATCGCGGTTCAAATTCGTGCGCGCCGATAATCTGCAGGGCTTCAAGGCCGGCGCTCTGCGGCTGGCTATGAGCCACACCGCCGCCGATGCCGAAGTAATCGGAATTCTCGACGCCGACTATGTCGTGCAGCCCGATTGGCTGAACGACCTGGTACCGCTGTTCGCGGATCCAAGCGTGGGCCTTGTGCAGGCGCCGCAGGATCACCGCGACGACAAGCGCAGCGTGCTGCATCACGCGATGAACGCCGAATATGCCGGCTTCTTCGACATCGGCATGGTGCAGCGGAACGAGGTCAACGCGATCGTTGTGCACGGCACCATGTGCCTGATCCGTCGCAGTGCGCTCGAAGCGGTCGGCGGCTGGTCGAGCGACACAATCTGCGAGGACACCGACCTCGGGCTTACCTTGCTCGAGCACGGCTGGCACGCGCATTACACCAATCGCCGCTACGGCCACGGCCTGCTGCCGGACACCTTCGAGTCCTACAAGAAGCAGCGCGACCGCTGGGCCTATGGCGGATTCCAAATCTTAAAGAAGCACTGGCGCCGCTTCCTGCCCGGTGAAAGCATGCTCACGCGCGAGCAGAAGCGTGAATTCATGCTCGGCTGGCTGAGCTGGCTCGGCGCCGAGAGCCTGGGCGTGCTGGTTGCGCTTCTCAACATCCTTTGGGTGCCGTTCGTCGCCTTCCTCAGCATCTCGGTGCCCGACAAGATTCTCACTGTGCCCATTCTCGCGAGCTTCACGGTCTCGCTGCTGCATGCGGTGGCTCTCTATCGGCTGCGCGTGCGCGTGAACAAGCGGCAATTGTTCGCCTCGTTGTTCGCGGCCATGTCGGTGCAGTGGACGGTCGCGCGCGCAGTCGG
>Ga0207777_1000113_pt1 | contig 18119 bp, 12 predicted proteins | sample LuqExpMetageno35_FD_187793 | JGI IMG/M metagenome (GOLD analysis project Ga0207777, IMG submission 187793) | Tropical forest soil microbial communities from Luquillo Experimental Forest, Puerto Rico - Sample 35 (SPAdes) | ecosystem: Environmental > Terrestrial > Soil > Tropical forest ...
GTACGTTGCGGGCGAGATACTCCGACGGCCGCAGGGACAGGCTCCCGCCGGAGTGAAACTGCCCGACGGTCCGGCTTTCATCGACCGCAAAATCCATGTAGTCAGCCAGCGCGCCGATCCACCAGGCGCCAGTCTTGATCGCCCCGAACCGCAACGTCGGGTGGCGTTCAAAGACTCCGCCGAGTGTCATCGAGCGCACGAAGTTCTCGATTGGCGCATGCGAGGAGCCGATCACGAGCGGATCGAGGCGCATCCAGGCATCTGAGACGTATCCCATCCCGCAAGGAGGGTGGGCCAGAAGTGGCACGCCTGCGTCCGCAAGCGTTGCGTAGAACGGGTCCAGCGCAGCGTCGGAAGGCAGTAGGCCCGAGGGGGGCACACCGGTCGGGATGAGCACAGCCTTGAGACCGGCGGCAATCAGCCGCTCCGTCTCGGTCGCCATCCATTCGGGAGTCGCGCCCGGCTTCGCGCTCGCCAGGATCCCGACGTAGCGCAAACGGTCGGGACATTTGTTCGTCCGTTCCGCCGCCCACTCATTGACGGCATCCAAAGCAGCCCACGCGGTGGCCCTCGACTCCTCAGTCGAAGGAGTGAAACCGAGCCCGCCGAGGGCTTCGATCAAGGCGATGAGGCCCATGCTCGGGTAGACGAGCTGGCGGCTGATGCCCATCATGTCAAGCACAGCCGGTCGACGATCTAGGTCGCTAGAACCAGGTGCCGCGCTGCCCTTCGTCACCCACACCGACTCCGGCGTGATTTCGCCGCTGTCGGACGCAGACTCGTCGAAGCCACCTGCGGCTGCTACCACTAAGGCGCTGGTCTCAACGAGCTTCTCAACACGCTTACCGTAGAGGTCCACCCAGCGCCCGACCGGGATGAACTCGTTGGAATCGACGTCCAGTACACGGCCGTGAAGGGACTCGACTGTCACTGCCATCATGCAGCCTCCACTAACCCCGCGGCCAGCTTCGTGACCTCGTCCCGCTGAACGTCCGACAATGTCCACTCGATTCCGGCGACGTTCGCAATGACCTGCTCCGGCTGCGTCGCCCCGGCGATGATCGACGGAATCACAGAAAACGCGGCCAGCCAAGCCATCGCGAGTTCAAGCAACGTGCGACCATGCTCGTCCGCGTACGACGCAAGCCTTTCAACAGCATCAAAGTTCTCGTCCGTGAGGACCTCGCCGGCGAGCTTAGGCAGCGTCGTCAACCGAGCTCCCTCCGGCGGGGGTTCCGACCTGCGGTACTTGCCTGTGAGCAATCCGCTCGCAAGCGGGAAATAGGGCACGAAGCCGATGCCCAGTCGCTCGCACAAGGGCAGCACGTCGTCAAGATCGTCACGGTGGACGAGGCTCAGCTGGTTCTGGAGGCTGGCGAACCGCGCGACCTTTCCCGTCGCCGACAATGTGTCCGCCTCCTCCAAAAGCTCCGCGTCGAAGTTGGAACAGCCGATCTCACGCACCTTGCCGGCGTGGACAAGTGCCGTGAGAGCCGTCAACGTTTCCTCGAGTGGCACGGTGGGGTCCGGCGTGTGCAGCTGGTAGAGGTCGATGTAGTCGGTGCCCAGGCGACGGAGGCTGCCCTCGACCGCCCGTTCGATCCATCGAGCGCTCGCACCTCCCTCGGCCTTGCCGCCACCGATGCGGGCACCGAATTTCGTCGCGAGCACCACACGCGCGCGCACATCTCGAACGGCGGCGCCGAGCATCTCTTCCGACGCGCCGTCACCGTAGACGTCGGACGTGTCGAAGAACGTGACGCCGGCATCAAGCGCGGTACGGACAACCCGGCGTGCGCCCGACGCGTCGAGCTTCATGCCGAAGTTGTTGCACCCAAGACCGACCACGCTGACTTCCAGTGAACCGAGCGCGCGATGCTGCACGGTCGTCGTCCTCCCCACATTCGGCGTTCGTCGAGGACATGCGGACACCTCGATCGTCATGCAAGTCTGGCCTAGGCGGGCCGTAAATGTCAACCTGTATTCGGGTTCGCGATTCTGTGGCCGCTGAAGATCAGAACGCGCATTCGGCTAGCGGCTACTCACCGGGATGTGGGCTGACGGCGCCCTGTTCGAAGACCGCCATCAAGATTGCGAGTTCTTCGTTCGTGCTGTTGGGGACGGTGTAACCGGCCTCCGTTCGGAGCTCTTCGAAATGGTCTCGGATGTCTTCAACGGTCAGTCGCGGGTTGTAGTAGCCGGGGGTGACACCGATGAACATGCGGGCGACCCGACCTCCGCCGGCGCTGTAGATCTCGCCGGTGACGGGGCAGTCTTCGTGCGCGAGCCAAGCCACCACAGGCGAGACGAGGGCTGGATCGAGCCGGTCAGCCAACGGTCCCAACAGATCCTCCGTCATGCGCGTTCGTGCGACCGGCGCCAGGATATTGGCTTTGATGTTGTACTTCGCTCCCTCTTGAGCGAGGACTCGGGTGAATCCGACAAGACCCATCTTTGCTGCGCCGTAATTGACTTGGCCGAAATTGCCGAGGATTCCGGCGCTCGATGACGTGCTCACGATCCGGCCGAAACCAGATTCCCGCATCGGGACCCAGGCGGCGCGTGTGACGTTGAAGGCTCCGTTCAGGTGCACACGAACAACCTGGTCGAACATGTCCGGCGTCATGTTATGGAAGGTCTTGTCCCGGAGGATGCCGGCGTTGTTGATAACGATGTCGACGCGCCCGAAGGTCTCGAGTGCCGTCCGAACGATCGCTTCGCCGCCCTCTGGGGTGGCCACGGTGTTGATATCAGCGACCGCAACTCCGCCGAGGTCCTCGATTTCTTTCGCCGTGCGCTGGGCAGGCCCTGCGTCGCCCCCTTCTCCGCTTATCGAGCCACCGACGTCGTTGACGACGATCTGAGCACCGCGGGATGCGAGAAGGAGCGCGTGTTCCCGCCCGAGGCCCCCGCCTGCGCCCGTGACGATCGCTACGCGTCCGTCGTATCCGAGGTCTGCCACGGCGTCACCGGCGAGCGGAGTGGTCACGGAGCTGAAGTTAACATGAATCCCTCTTCACGACCAGGCACGCCCAACTCTTCCCGCAGAGGCCCATCGGGATTCCTTTGGCGGGTGCGGCGAGGCACCTTGCCGGAATGGTGCACTGCGAATCAGCCCCTGAGCGACTCCCGGAGCTGAAACCTCTTGATTTTGCCCGTGGCCGTCTTGGGCAGACTCTCTACGACTACGATCCGACGCGGCCGCTTGAACGCCGCCATCTGATCCCTGCAGTACCGGATCAGCACTGCAGGGTCCGGAGTGTGCCCGGCCGCGGGGACCACGAATGCCGCGACACCTTCGAGCCCCTGCTCGTCGCGGTAGCCGACCACCCCGACCTCCAGAACCGACTCGTGTCCGACGAGCACGCTCTCAACCTCAGCCGGAGACACCCATATCCCACCTGCCTTGATCATGTCGTTGTTACGCCCGAGGAACGTCCAATGCTCATCGGCTGAACGGGTGTACACATCGCCCGTTCGCACCCACCCGTCTTCGAGAAAGGCTGCTCGGGACGAGTCCGGCCTGTCGTGGTAGGCCACGGCAGACGACATGCCTCGCACGTGCAGGTAACCCGGTGTGTCTTCCCTGGTCACAGCGTTGCCTTGCTCGTCGCGGAGCTCCGCTTCGTAGCCCGGCACGAGACGACCGCTCGACCCAGGGACCCTGTCCTCAAGCGTGTTCGAGATGAAGATGTGGAGCAGCTCGGTCGACCCGATGCCGTCGAGCACCGGCCTTCGCGTGAGACTCTCGAAGCGCGAGTGGACGTTGGCTGGCAGCGCCTCTCCCGCCGTGACCGTCGCCCGCAAACTCTCAAACACCGCTGGGTCCAGGTCGGCATCGAGAAGCGCCGCGCAGAACCCAGGGCTGCTGAAGAACAACGTCGGCCGCTCCACCACCACCAGGTCGGCGATCGCGCGGGGAGTAGGCGGGTCGGGATTGAGGATCGCGGTCGCGCCGACGGCAAACGGGAAGGTCAGCGAGTTACCCAGTCCATATGCGAAGAACAGTTTCGCGATCGACAGGAATCGATCGGCTTCGGTCGTTCGCAGTACCTCCGCGGCATATGAACGGGCGGTCGCGGGAAGGTCGCCGTGGCAGTGGATCACGCCTTTCGGCATGCCGGTAGTCCCGCTGGAGTACAGCCAGAATGCCTGGCTCTCGCTCATGGTACTCGCCGCAGGCATCTCGTCCGCGACCGTGCTGTCAGCCCATGCGCACACCTTGATCGAACCCGCACTCGCGTCGACGGCGAAGGGATCACCGCACACAACCACCGACTCAAGTGCATCGCCAGCGGCCAGGACCGATGGCACGATGCTCCCGAATACGTCGGACACAGCAAGCACCCTCGAGCCGGAGTCGGCGACGATCGCAGCCAGCTCGGGGCCATTCAACATGGTCGACAGGGGCACAGGAACTGCGCCCAGCCGCATCGCGCCAAGGAATATCGCTGGGAACGACTCGTCGTCGCGAACGACCATCGCCACTCGGTCGCCTGCGCCGATGCCAAGCTCAGTCAGCAGCCGCTGGGCCCGAAACACGTCGCGCTGAACGTCCCTGTATGTCGAGGTCCGTCCTTGGCATCGTATGGCGACTTGATCACCCCGACCCTCAGCGACATGGCGATCCACCAGCCAGACGGCGGCGTTGAAGGTGCTCACGATCGCGGTTCCAGGCGGTCAGACTTGCACGTACACGTAGTCGATTGGCTTTTGGTGGATACCGGTCGACGGCGCCGCCACCCACCCGGCCATCTGGCCCGGTTCTGTGACACCATTCATAAGCGCTTGCACGTGCGCCCGATCGGCATCGCTCGGCAGCCAAGAGTCGCTATTCTCGTCCCATTCTTCGGCGGAGATCAACCGACCATCAGGAGAGACGTGCTCGTCGCGGAACGTACCGACGGCGCGGTGGAAACCGACGTGGGGCAGCATGAACTCGAAATCGATCCCAGCGTCGGCAACCGTACGATTCCACCGGTTGATACCCTTTTGGCAGTCCAGTGCGTAGTCATCTCTCAGCGTCTCGTTGAGGGCAGCCAATTGGGTGACCTCACGGGTCCCGACACGTCCCTCGCCAAGGTTCGGGACGAGCCGTGTATCAGTCTTGAGCTGATGGTCGTCTTGGCGTTTTTCCTCCTGAAAACGGCCCTTGAGACCCGCCGCGAAGTAATTGGCAGCGTTCGTCGATGTCTCCGCACCGAAGAGGTCGAGCGACACTGAGTAATGGAAGTTGATGTATTTCTGGAGAACCTCGAGGTTGATTCCCCCGAACCGAGACACGTCGTCCGAACCATGCTCACCCATGAGCTCGACGGTCCGCTGTACGACACGGCCGACACCCGTGGCGCCCACGAACATATGGTGCGCCTCTTCCTTCAGCATGAAATCGCACGTCCGCGACAGCGGATCGAAGGCCGATTCGCGCAACGAGGCTAATTGGTACTTGCCATCGCGGTCCGTGAAGTACGTGAACATGAAGAACGAGAGCCAGTCCGGCATCGCTTCGTTGAACGCGCCGAGAATGCGCGGCTTGTCGGCATCGCCGGAGTGCCGTTGGAGCATCTCGTCGGCCTCGTCGCGGCCGTCGCGGCCGAAGTACCTGTGGAGGAGGTACACCATTGCCCACAGGTGGCGCCCTTCCTCGACGTTGACCTGGAACAGGTTGCGCAGGTCGTAGAGCGAAGGCGCAGTGCGACATAAGTGACGTTGCTGCTCAACCGACGCCGGCTCGGTGTCTCCCTGCACCACGATGAGGCGCCGGAGGTCGGCTCTGTACTCGCCCGGGACTTCCTGCCAGACATCCTCGCCGATGTGGTCGCCGAAGGCGACCTTCCGATCAGGCTCCGGTTCAGCCAGGAAGATCCCCCAGCGGTACTCAGGCATGGTCACGTAGTCGAAGTTCGCCCAGCCGTCCTGTCCGACGCCGATCGCCGTCCGTAGATAGACGGGGCTCTGTTGGTAGGCAACGGGGCCGAGCTCGCGCCACCAGTCGAGAAACCGCGGTTGCCACTGCTCGAGGGCACGTTGAAGCCTGCGATCACTCGCGAGGTCGACATTGTTGGGGATCTTCGAGTCGATGTCGACGATTGTCATCTCAAACCCTCCGGCGGTCGTACTCGGGTCGGGAGCCGGTGCCGAAGCTGCGCAACGCGCCATGCGGACCGACTGCATTCGGGCGCTGAAAAATCCAGTTCTGCCACGCTGAGAGCCGGGCGAAGATCTTCGTCTTCATCGTCTCGGGACCCACGAATCGGTAGTTAGCCTCCATGCCCGTGAGTGCGTCCGGCGAGAAGCTGGAGCGTTCCTCCAACGTCATTCGCACCTCGTCTTCCCAGTCAAGGTCGTCCGGCGTGAATGTCACCAGCTCGGCGTTCGCAGCATCGACGGCATCAAGATCCTTCCCGACGAGCGCCGCCGCCGCCTCGTACGCGTCGTCTCGACCCCAGAACCTCGTGCGAAGGCGAGTTAGACCATTCGCCATCGGGAAAAGGCCGAGGTTCGCTTCGGTGAGCCTGATCGCGGCTGCCGGAGGGGGCTGGTCGAGGTCGTCCCACGTCCCGTCGAGCATGAAGCTCCGGTCGGCGGCGAGTAGCAGCTCGGCCAGAACGCCGACAAAGCAGCTACCGGGCTCGACCAGCGTCACGAGCGAGCGAGCGGACATGTCCACCCGCTCGAGGGTGCGCGCCCAGAAGAGCCGCACCTCCCGCACCAACCAATGGTCCGGCTCGGCGACGAGCAGGGACTCTGCTTGGACCACCCGGTTGCCATCACCGACGGTCGTGAATACCCAGGTACCGATCGCCGGTTCGTTGAGGCGAAGATGAAGGATGGCATCGTCGAGCTCGCGGGCGGTGCGGAGGAGCCATGCGTCAGCGCCGGCCGCGGTGAGCTCGGTCCCAGAAATGGGCTGCACCTCTTCAGGCGCGGCGATCATGAACGTGGCGATACCGATGCTTCGGTTCAGCGCAATGGTGAGGGTCTTATAGGCGATGGTCTCGTCGCCCAGGGTCCGCTCGAGCGGCGTGAACTCAACGCCAACCACGTCGTCCGGACGATCTGACTTGGCCGCGCGAGCCAGCGCCAAGTCACGAGCAGCCTGCACGAACGTCGTGGCGGGAGCGAGCGCATCAACGAGTCGCCATTCGAGGGCGGTCTGACCCTTTACGCCTTCGGCCTTCGTGGCGAATGCATCGGCAAGGTCTCGGCGCACGTGACGTTTGTCCACGACGCGGGTGAGTCCGCCCGTGCCGGGGAGGACAGCCAGCAAAGGAATCTCCGGGAGGGAGACCGCAGAGGCCTTGTCATCGATCAACAGGATTTCGTCGCAAGCCAATGCCAGCTCGTACCCGCCTCCGGCCGCGGTGCCGTTGAGCGCGGCGATCCATGTCTGTCCGGAGTTGGCACTGGCGTCCTCGATGCCGTTGCGGGTCTCGTTGGTGAACTTGCAGAAGTTCACCTTGTGCTCGTGTGTCGAGCTGGCGAGCATCTGGATGTTGGCGCCGGCAGAGAAGATCTTTTCGTAGCCGCCCGTAAGCACCACTGCCTTCACTTCTGGGTGCTCGAACCGTAACCGCTGTACTACGTCATAGAGTTCGATGTCGACACCCAGGTCGTACGAGTTCGTCTTCAGTTGGTAGTCACCGCGGAGTCCGCTCTCGACGTCGACGGCCATCGTCACGGTGGCGACCGGCGGCGTGATCTCAACACGCCAGTGCTGGTATCGGCTGGGATCGGTCTGGAAGTCGATGGGTGTGGTCACGCGCTCACCTTGGCACTGCCTGCGGGTACATTCTACACAATTATTTGAGCGTTCACTAATCTGTGGAATGTTGCGGACAGCCTCCGCGGCGGTTTCGGGAAAAATAGGCGGTCAACATGCGATCCATGCCTGCAGAACCATCGATCCCCCCCTCACTCGCTCCTATGCTCGACGCCCGCCGCGACGGGGCCGCGGGCGTCGACAGCAGCCGCGGCCTCCTCATGACTTTGCTCGGCGAGTTCGTCATGCCGGACGGCGGAAGTGTCTGGACCCAAACGCTTGTTGCGGCGCTTGCCCTCCTCGATGTCCGCGACAAGGCGGCACGTCAGGCTCTCGCTCGCATGGAGGACCGGGGTTGGCTGGCCCGAACACGCGTCGGCCGCCAGACGCGGTGGAACCTCACCGATCGATCGCGCGCGTTGCTTGAATCAGGCGCGGAGCGGATCTATGCATTCGGTCGGGAACCTCGATCATGGGACCAGCGGTGGCTCGTTCTTCTGGCGTCGATCCCTGACACGGACCGCACGGCGCGATATCGCATGACACAGGGGCTGAGCTGGGCCGGATTCGGCTCGCTCGGCCAGGGTGTGTGGATATCACCGTGGGTCGATCGTGAACAGACCGTGGTCCAGTTGATGCACGAGCTCGGGATTGAAGCAACCGTGTTCCGCGCCGAAATCGGCGCGATGGGTTCTGGAGGAGCCCTTGCGGCTCAGGCCTGGGACGTCCTAGCTCTACACGCGGAGTACGAGGAGTTCCTGTTGGAATCGAAGCGCGTCTCTCAAAACCCTCATCGCGGTGCTGATGCGACGCGATATCTTGCTGCGCTCGTACACCGCTGGCGCCGCTTCCCGCTCCTCGACCCGGACCTCCCCGACGAGCTGCTTCCGGATGACTGGCCAGGAAGGGCTGCAGCAGAGGCATTCGCCGCGACCCGCCGCCGTTTGCTCCCGGCCGCATGGGACTGGTGGCGAGCGTCGGAAACGGCGTATGCGCCGGGAGGGTGGCGCGCTGATGTCTGAGCATCACGGCCCCTGGCGAGCGAACCGCACGGGTGCGACACTCATCAGCCGATGCTGGCGGGAACTGGCCAGCAACGTCATGGGGACCATGCTCCAGACCCGAATCCCGTGCTCATGACCCTGGAAATTTAGCCATTCCTTCTCGACTTTCCGACCCGTCGGATGTCCCTCATTCGAGCCTCCTGCTTCAGCAGCTCGCGGTACGAGAAGGTTGCATCACGGTCCCTGCCTACCCTCGCACTCAGTTGCCGGAGATGCGGCTTTCGCGGCCGGCCCAATACGGTTCGCGAAGGGCTTTTCGGCTCACCTTCCCGACGGGACTAAGCGGCAGCGGATCGGTCTGAATGACGACTTTGCCCGGCTTCTTGTACGAACCGAGACGGTTTGCGCACAGGTCGATGATCTCCTGCTCGACCACCTTATTGACGTCATCGACGACGCACACTGCCGCCGGTGTCTCGCCCCACCGTTCGTCTGGAATTGCAAACACGGCAGCAGCGATGACGGCCGGGTGCTCGCAGATGATGTTCTCGAGTTCGGCTGGGTAGATGTTGTAGCCGCCGGAAATGATCATGTCGTCCTTGCGGTCGAGAAGGTATACGTAGCCGTTCTCGTCCATGCGCCCAAGGTCGCCGGTGAGCACCCACCCGTCGACGATTCGCTCGACCGTCGCATCGGGGTTGTTCCAGAAGCCGCTGATCTGCCCGTCGGACTTCGCGGCAATCTCGCCCTCCTCACCGATCGGCAGAGTTTCGTGGGTTTCTGGGTCACGGATCTCCACGAGGGTGTAGGGCATCGGCCGTCCAACCGATCGCAGCGGGTTGGACCCTTCGACTTTCGCGTACCACTCGGGCGAGTTGATCATCGTCACCGGCACGATCTCGGTCTGTCCGTACGCGTGCGACAGGACCGGCCCGAACACGTCGAGGGCCTTTAACGCTGTGTCGTCCGTCACAGGCGCCGCACCGACACAGATGACTTTCAGGGTCGAGTAGTCGTGTTCCGTGGCCCCCGGATATTGGACCAGGGCGCTCAGGACCGCGGGGACTCCGAGTAGATAGCAAATTCGCTCCTGCTCGAGCAGCGTCAAGGCTGCGCCCGGCTCGAAGGCCGACATGAGGATGTTACGGCCGCCTGCCATCCAGATCGGGAGGAAGAAGTAGCCCGACGCGTGCGAGATCGGCCCGACATGGAGGCAACCGTCGCCGATCTCGATCGGAGGGTAGTTGTAAAACCAGTTGCGCGCCGTGGCCAGCCACTGGCGGTGCGTATAGGCCGCCCCCTTGGCTTTCCCGGTCGTACCCCCGGTATGCCGGATGATGTAGTTGTCGTCGGGGTCAACAGGGACATCGGGATCCTCAGCCGACTGCTCGGCGAGGAACGCCTCATAGCCGTCATCTCGGACCAAGACGTGCTCCAGGTCGGGGAGCTCGTCGACCAGGCTCTTGACCTCGTGTGCGTAGTGGTCGGCGACGACCAGGACGCGGGCATTGGTGTGGCCCAACATGTGCGCGTGGGCCTCGGGGCTGTTCCGGGCGTAGAGAGGCACCCGAACCACGTTGGCTATCGCGCACGCCAGCAAGAAGTCGCTCGCGTGTAGCCCGTTGTCCTCCAACACACCGACCCGGTCCCCGGGCCGCAGACCCATCCCGATCAGTCCGTTGGCCAACCGGACGCCGCGCCCCCACGCCTCCCCATACGTCAGCCGACGATCGTCCGCAACGACCGCCTCGTGACCCGAGAAGAACCCGGCAGCCCGACGCATCGCGAACCGAACATCCATTCGCACCCCCTCACGAAGCCGACGCACACACGACAGGTGTGCCGACGAACTCTCGGTACTCACGATGAGTGCACCCAAACGAGACATAATATTGAATCTGTGTTCACCTCTGATAGTATCGGAAACACAGGTGAGCGTCTGAAGCGCCAGGCTTGGCAAAAGACCCGTACGGACTCCCCGCCGATCGGCTCACGCCCTCAGCGGGCAGCCGCGTACTCAGCGAACCAGCCAAGCGCGTTGGGATCGGCGAGGGCACCCGGTGCGGCGGCGGTTCCGACCGGGACGCCCTGGAGCACCCGTTTCACCGGCACCTCGAGTTTCTTGCCGGACAGGGTGCGGGGGACCGCCGGCACCGCGTACATCCGATCGGGAACGTGACGCGGCGACAGTTCCGCACGGATCGCGCTATCGATGGAGGCGCGGAGCCCGTCACCGAGTTCGGCGCCGGGCGCAAGCACGATGAACAGCAGTAACTCGTCATGGTCGTCGAGGTGCACGACCAAGCTGTCGACAACGCCCGGGACCGACTCGACGACCCGATAGAACTCGCTTGTGCCCATTCGAATGCCACCGCGGTTGAGGGTGGCATCGGACCGGCCGCTGATGATGCAGGCCCCATCCCCCTGGAACGTCACCCAATCGCCATGGGACCACATCCCTGGATGGGCAGCGAAGTAGGTCTTGCGATACCGCTCGCCAGTTGCATCACCCCAAAATCCTACGGGCATGGACGGAAGCGGCGCGGCGAGCACCAACTCCCCTTGCTCCCCGACTGCGGAAGGCGAACCGTCCGTCCGCACGGCGCGGACGTCGCAACCGAGCATCGCGCCGGAGATCTCGCCCGCTCGGACCGGCGAGAGGGGGTTTGCTCCGACGAACGCCGTGCACACATCAGTACCACCGCTCACCGAAGCCAGCTGGACATGCCTACCCACGGCCTCGGACACCCACCGAAAGCCATCGGCGGGGAGCGGTGCTCCCGTCGAGCCAACCTGCTGCAGACCCGAGAGGTCCAGTCCGTCACGTGGATGCAGGCCTGTCTCCCGGCACGACATCAGAAACGGGGCACTGACACCAAACACCGCGACGCTTTCCTCCGATGCGATGCGCCACAGGCTCCCGAGGTCGGGATAGCCGGGGTCGCCGTCGAAGAGGACCAGCGTCGCACCTACCAGCAGCCCGGAGACGAGGTAGTTCCACATCATCCAGCCGGTGGTGGTGAACCAGGAAAACCGACGGCCGGGGCCGAGGTCATGGTGGAGCGCCAGAACTTTGAGGTGCTCGACCGTTATGCCGCCGTGTCCGTGAATGATCGGCTTCGGGAGCCCAGTGGTGCCCGACGAGAACAGGACGTACAACGGGTGGTCTGAGCTCACGGGCTCGTAAGACAGCGGCCCCGGATCACTGTCGAGCAGCGCCGACCAGCCGTCGTCGATCGTGCGTAGATAAGGCATCCGGATGACTTCCTTAAGTGAGGGCAAGCCGTCCACGATCGCGCCGATTTCCTTCGCCCGGTCGACGTGTTTGACGCCATACCGATAGCCATCGACAGCGACGAGGACCTTCGGTTGGATCTGGCACCACCGGTCGATCACGGACTGGACGCCGAACTCGGGAGCGCACGAGGTCCAGATCCCCCCGAGGCTCGTTGTCGCGAGGAACGCGATCAGTGTCTCGGGCAGGTTCGGGGCGTACGCCGCGACGACATCTCCTTTACCGACGCCGAGCCGCAGAAGACCCGTCCGACAACGTGCTACTACTGCGGCCAGCTGGGCCCACGTCAGCTCCTGTCGATCCCGTGTCTGGGACCGCGAGATCACTGCGATCCCGTCCGGATTCTCTGCGACGTGACCCAGCGCGTGTTCCGCGTAGTTCAAGGTCCCACCCGGGAACCACCTCGTCCCGGGCATCGATCTGTCGCCGTCGTCGAGCACACGCTCCGGTGGTGCCGCCCATCGAACGCCGACCCACTGCTGGAAGGCATCCCAGAAACCCTCGAGATCTTCAACCGACCAGTTGTGTAACTCGCGGTACGTCCTGAACTCGCGTCCGCTCGCTTCCGCCGCCGATCGCGCGAACTGCCCTATGCGCGTCGACGTCCATGCCTCAGGCGAAGGCTGCCAGACCACTTCGCCTCGTTCGTCGGAGGTCATCCCCGGCTATCCCTCTGCGCCCGGCAGTCGGCGCGTTCGAACCCCAGCCTCGCCGGGGTCCCTCGGTGTCGGTCGATGTCTTCGGTGGATTCAGGCCTAACGAAGAACCAGTTGGCTGTTGGTGCAGAAGAACTTCTCGATGAAGGCGTCGCCCATAGGCGCGACCTTCTTGTAGAAGATCTCCATTGAGTACGGCATTCCTTCGACGTGGGGGAAGTCGCTCGAATAGCAGTAGCAGTCCTCAAGCGCCGGGAAACGCTCAACATACTTGTCGATCGGCTCGTCGAATGCTCCGAGGCCCGACACCCGCACGTGGCGAGCGAGGTATTCCGACGGCCGCATCGTCAGGGGGGTCTCACCCAGTTGCTTCGTCGCCATCAGCCAGTCCATGCGCTCCGCCAGCGGTCCGAGCCAGGATGCCCCCGACTCTATGCAACCCACCCGCAGGTCGGGGTGCCGCTCGAACACGCCACCCAGCACCAAGACGTTGACGAAGGTCTCCTCGGCCGCGTGCAGAACCGTAGCCACCGCGGTCACGTCAAAGAAGTATCCCGGTACGTGACCCCAAACATCGGAGGCACGGAACCCGGCGCCCGAAGGCGGATGGAACACCAAGGCGCAGTCGGCGTCCGTCAACACCTTGTAGAACGCGTCCATCGCCGGGTCTGCCGGTGACAACCCCGCGGGCGGTAGACCCGACGAGATCTGCACGGCCTTGACACCGGTAGCGACAAGCTTCTCGGCCTTCTTCACCAGCTCTTCGACGGTGATGCCAGGACGGCCCGACGGCAACACCCCGACGATCCGCAACTGCTCGGGGTACTTCTGGGTGAACGAACCCGCCCATTCGTTGTAGGCGTCGATCGCGTCCTCGGCAAGCTTCATTCCTTCCTCGGAGGCCGACGGGAAGCCGACGTAGTTCCCGCCGTGGGCCATCGCCAAGGCCACTAAACCAAGCCCCGGAAAGATCAGCGACCGAGTGATCCCCATCATCTCGAGGACGGCCGGCCGGCGATCCATGTTCATCGACGACGGCGCAAAGGAGCCCTTCAGCTCCCACACGTTCGTCGGCGTGATCTCCTCTGCCTCCATGCGATCTGCCATGAGGTTCATGGGATCGTCGGCGCCAGCCATCTTCATCATGTCAGTCAGGCCTTCGATGGACTCCACGAACCGCTCCGCGCGCTCGCCGAAGATCTCCGGATACCGCGCAACAGGGATGTGCTCGTGCGAGTCCACATCGCCGACCCGTCCGTGCAGGTCCTCCAAAGTCAATGTCATTACGCTCCCCTCCTCGTCGTCGAACAGAGCGTGCCTGTATTGGAACACAGATTCATGTTCGAGTCAAACCCGGGGCTGTCTCACAAGTCCCGCCCGGAACTTTGACTCTAAGCCACAACAGCGCCGCCGCCGTGGCGCGTCGCGCGAGCTGGTGTGCCGGGGCCGGGCCTCACCAGGGAGAACCAGGTCGCCCCGTTATGAGCGCAGGGCGAAGACCCCCGAAATCGGTGAAGCGACAAGCGAGATCCAAGGGTTCCTCCTCGCCCGGACGCTCGGCCCATCTGTCGACTGACGACGGGCTCACCGCGTCTGCTGCGAGAGGAATTCTTCCCGGATGTCGTTGTTGATCCCCGCCATCTTGTCGCTCATGAGTTTGGCCTTCGCGAGGTCCCCCCTGGTCTCGACCAGGTTCTGCAAGCTCCGACCGTACTCGGCGACCCACGCGACGTACTCGTCGGTCGGCATGCGAAGGTTGAGGGCGAACGGGTCATACGGGTAGGCCACGCGAAGCTCTGCATCGTCGACGGGACCGTCGCCCACCTCGATCTTCCCACCTCCGGCGCGGAAGTGGTAGCCCACCGTGACGCGACCATCCCCGCGGAGCAGGTGCTGGGGCGGGTCACGGTATTCGACCGACCAGACGAGATCGAACTCGAACTCGGTCTTGCCGAAGCGCTCCTCGACGTACTCGGCCAACGCGTTCACCCATTCGACACTTACGGCTTCGTAGCGTGGTTTGCCGAGATCTCTCCACTCGATCACTCGTGCGCGCTCTTCTGATGGTGTCGCATCCAAAGCGATGCGCGATCCTCGGAAACCGACGGACCCTAGCTCCCCGATCTCCATCGTACCACTGATCGACTCTCCGTTAACGGTGGCGGTGCAGTCCCACAGCACGAGATGCGCGTATGCGGCGTGGAACGTCCCCTCCATCGTCCAGTGCACGTCATTGCCGCGGACGGAGCCGCCCGTGATGGGCAGTGAGCCCATGCCACCGGTGAGCGTTCCGGTGATTCCCGTTGCGTCCGTAATGAGGTCGAGCGTCGCCTTCTGCCGACCGATGGGTGAGTCGAGCGTGATGTCGTACGTGCCGTCGACGGTCATCGATAAACGCATTTCGTGCCGGGATGGGTCTGCTTCATGGGTCTCAATGTCATGCGAGCCCTGATCAACCCGTCACACGGACGATCGGGGTGAGTCATCCGAGGGGATACCGGCGCGCCATGCGTGTTCCTCACGCCAGCTCTACACCTCATCTAGACGGGGTTCTTTGGGGAGCCCGAGAACCATTTCGCCAAGGATGTTCCGCTGAATCTGGCTGGAGCCTGCATAGATCGTGCCCGCCCTGGCGCGGTGGAAGGCGCCCACCCAACTGGCACTGTCATTCGGTGCGCCAGGGTCGTCGGCCCAGAACGTCGCGGTGGGTCGCCGTCCGGACGGTGTGAGGGCGTCCGCTCCGACAATATCGATGGAAAGCTCTGTGACCTTCTGGTGGTACTCACTCCAGAAAAGTTTGAAGATGCCGGACTCCGGCCCCGGACGATGCCCCCGGAGGAACTGCGTGAGCGATCGCAGGCCCAGGAAGCGCATGATCTCGACCATCGAGTAGCACGATGCCAATCGCTGGCGGATAAGGGGATCCCCATTGACCCCGCGCGCTTTGGCCAGTTCGAGGAGCCGGTCGAGCTCCGTGCGGAACATCAAGGGGAATGTTGCTGCCGCGTCTCCGCGCTCGTAGCCGAGCAATGTCATGGCGACGGGCCAGCCACCGTTCACTTCACCGACGATGTTCTCCCTGGGACACCGGGCGTCTGTGAAGAAGACTTCGTTGAACTCCGACTCGCCTGTGATCATCTTGATGGGCCGCACCTCAATCCCAGGCTGGTCCATCGGGCACAGGAGGAACGTGATGCCACGGTGTTTGGGGACATCGCTATCAGTTCGTGTGAGGACGAAGATCCAGTTGGCCAAGTGGCCGCAAGAAGTCCAGATCTTCTGCCCGTTGATGACCCAGTCGTCGCCGTCGAGTTCGGCCCGACAGCGAATGCTGCCCAGGTCGGAGCCTGCGTTCGGTTCCGAGTAGCCCTGGCACCACACATCCTCTCCGGAGAGGATGCGCGGGATGTAGTGCTGCTTTTGTGCCTCGGTCCCCCATTCAAGGAGTGTGTTGCCGATCATCTGGATGGAGAAGACGTCGTTGGTGCCGCCGGTAGGCACTCCGGCCCGTTGGAACTCCTCGGCGAGGATCACTTGCTCAAGTGCGGTGAGCCCAGGGCCGCCGTACTCCACCGGCCACGACGGCGCCAGATAACCGTTGTCGCGGAGGACCTCGCGCCAGTGTGCCTGAAAGGTGTCCACTTGCTCCCTCGGAAGGGCGCCGATTCCTCGCCAGTCGGCTGGGAGGTGTTCGGCGAGGAAGGCCTGCACCTTTTCTCGGAAAGCATCGGCCTCCGGCGGATAGCTCGGGTCCATGGTGGTAGGTCCTCGGATTCGTGCGATGGGGCGGGTATCAGAACGGATGGCGCGTGCTGTCGAGCGACGGGGCTATGTCGACGAGGACCTTGTCCACGGTCCCGGCCGCCATAGCGTCCAGAGCGGCGGTCAGGTCCGAAAGAGCGACGTGGTGGATCCAGCTGTCGTCGGCATACTCACCCTTGTCCATCAACTCGATGACCTCACGGAAATCGGCAGCCGTATATGCAAGTGAACCAGTCCAGGTGATCTCGCGGAGCATTTGGTTCGGGTTGACCTGGACGGGCTGGGCGTGGGCGGCGACGGTCACGACATGGCCGGCCGATCGCACAAGCCGAAGCGAATCGTTTGCCGTGGCCGGAACTCCCGCGGCGTCGACGACCACCGCTGCACCCTCCTCCGTGAGCCGACGGGTCTTCGCAACGATGTCGGCTTCACCGGGGTCGAGCACGTGGTCAGCTCCCAGCCGCTGAATCGTGGCGCGACGATCCGCTGAGGGTTCTGCCACGATGATCGGAGCGGCGCCGAGCCGACGGAGCGCGAAGAACGCCCCGATCCCGATCGGCCCGGCTCCCAGGATGACCGCCGCATCGCCGGCGTTGATGGAGGTTCGGCGAACTGCGTGGAGGGCGACGGCCATCGGCTCGACGAGCGCACCACGTTCGAGTGTGACGCTGTCGGGCAGGTGATGAACCATTTCCTCGCGGACCACCGTTCGTTCGGACAAGCCACCACCTGCAGCGGCGAGGCCGTGGAACGCCCTGGACGGGCACAGGTTGTACGCACCGGTGACGCACATACGGCAGCGACCGCAGTGGTACAACGGTTCGACCGCGACGCGGTCCCCGATGGCGAGGCGCTCCACGCCCGGGCCGACGTCCGCGACGCATCCCGCGAACTCGTGCCCCAGCGTGACCGGGAGCCGGGCTCCAGTGAGCGGGTGGGGTTCGACGGGAATGAACACCGGGCCGTGCAGGTACTCGTGGAGGTCGGAACCGCAGAGACCGTTGAAGGCCACCGCAATGGCGACCTCCCCTGGACCCGGGCTCGGCGCGTCAACGTCTTCGAGGCGAATATCTCCTGCGGCATGGAACACTGCAGCTCGCATGAATCACCGCTCGTCATGCATTGCGTCGGGCCACGACGTTGCCGACGAGCGACCCGATTCCGGGCGAACGCACCTCGACGGTGTCACCCGCCTTGAGGTATCGCTCCCGCGGCCAGCTGCCGTCCTCGTTCGGCACGGTCGAGTCCATCGCTGTCCCGGCGCCAGTGCCCAACGACAGCACGTCCCCTGGATGGAGCGTCAAGTCCCTGGAGACGAATTCGAGCACTTCTCCGAACGAGAAGATCATCTCTTTTGACGAAAAGGACTGCCGTTTCTGGCCGTTGACGAGGGTTTCGACGGTGAAGTCTTCGGGATCGAGCTCTCCGATGACGATGGACGGTCCGATCGACTTCGAACAGTCGAAGTTCTTGACTAACGCAAAAGGATTCGGAGGTGCCGGCGGCCAGACCTCTTCGCGAATGCTCCAGTCGATGACGAGAGTGACACCCCAAACGTAGTCACGAAATTCAACTGCCTTGACGCCTCGGGCCTTTCTGCCCACGACGATCGCAGGTTCGCCCTCGTAGTCGAACAGACC
>Ga0207777_1000119_pt1 | contig 17824 bp, 18 predicted proteins | sample LuqExpMetageno35_FD_187793 | JGI IMG/M metagenome (GOLD analysis project Ga0207777, IMG submission 187793) | Tropical forest soil microbial communities from Luquillo Experimental Forest, Puerto Rico - Sample 35 (SPAdes) | ecosystem: Environmental > Terrestrial > Soil > Tropical forest ...
CAGATCGGGATGTCCCGTCAGCCACGTGAGCCCCGACGCGTCCTCGATCACGAAGGCGAAGGCCGCCTCGTCGCGCCACGGGCCGTCCAGCCCGAAGCCCGGCATCCGCACCATGATGAGGTCAGGCCGTTCGCGCCGGAGTGACTCGTAGTCGAGCCCGAGTTGCTCGAGCACGCGCGGGGTGTAGTTCTCGATCACGACGTCGCAGGTCGCAACGAACTTGCGGAGCAGCTCGTTGCCGCGCGGGTTGCGCAGGTCGAGCGTCAGGCTCTTCTTGTTGGTGTTGAGCGCGGCGAAGATCGGCCCGCGCTCCCAAAAACGCTCTTCCGTCTGCGGCACACCACCCACCAGCCGAACCCCGTCGGGACGGCTCGACGACTCGAGATGGATCACCTCGGCGCCGAGCAGTGCCAGGACGTGGCCGGCGAGCGGTCCGGCCCAGAAGGCCGTCATGTCGAGGACGCGAAGGCCCTCGAAGGGCAGCCCCGCCGTCGAGGCCGGCGACGCCGTCTGGTCCGGCCCCGGGTCCCGCAGCACGTCCTCGATCGATTGCGCACCGAGGCGAGGCGCGGCCCCCGGCGCTCGAAGACCCATCGAGCCGAACCGGAAGGGAGGGCGCGGATTGGCGGCGCCGTCGCTTGGATTGGCCCTAAAGGTCTCCCTGACGCGGAAGTGCTCGAACGTTGTGGCGTTCTCGCCGTTGGCGATGGGAGCGTTGGGAATCCGGAAGGCCGAGGTCAGGTCGAGCACCTCGTCGACGGTGTGCGCCGCGATCCATTGCGCGATCGCGGGCGCCAGCGCCGTGCGGTCGAGAAACAGCTTCGGATCCTCGGTCCACTCGGGGTGCTCCACCAGCGCGCAGAAGTCGAGCCACTGCTGGCCGGTGCCGACCCCGAGCCCGACCAGCCCGTCGCTCGCCGCGCCCACGCCCGGGGTGGGTATGAAGCGCCGGCGGCGCATCGGGTGGCCCAGCTGATCGTTGAAGGTCACGGGATAGTAGGTGAGGCACGTCGCCAGCGACTCGAGCATCGAGACGTCGACCAGCTCACCCCGCGCGTCGCCGCGCCAGCCGGCCGCGAGCGTCCCGATCGCCGCGAACAGGCCGGCCAGCCACTCGCCGATCTGGCCGCCGACGTAGACCGGGGCCCGCTCGGGCAGCCCGCGGGCGAGGCCGACGATCCCACCCGACCAGGCCTGCAGGGTGAACTCGGTCGCCGCCCGGTCCGACCACGGTCCCTCCAGACCGAACGGGCTGATGGCGGTCACCACCAGGTGCGGATGCTCGAGGCCGATTGTCCGCGGTGCCAGGGCCGGGTGCTCGGCCACGGGCGAACCCGCAGACCACACCACGGCCTGCGCGGACTCGAGGAGGTCCCGCACGGAAGCCATGTCGGCGGGGCTCTCGGGGTCGACGACGACACTCTGCTTCGACGCGTGCAGGTAGTTGAACAGCGCCCCGTCGCGCTTTGCCGGGATCGCGGCCCCCGAGGCCGACCAGCGGCGCAGCGGGTCGCCCCCTGGTGCCTCGACCTTGACGACTTCGGCGCCCCCGTCGGCCAGCAGCTTGGTGCAGTAGGCGCCGCCGATCCAGCTCGAGAGATCGACGACTCGCAGGTCGGCCAGGGGCGCCCGGCGACTGGTGGCCGGGGTCGTCACCCTGCGTCGTCGCGACGTCGGCGCCCGGACCGGCTGAGCCGCCATTCCGGTGGGAAGTTGCTGTCGTTGTCCTTCACCGCGAGGTTCAGTCCGGCATCCATGGTCTCGTTGCTGAGGTTTGCACTCCTGCCGACGTCGTCGCGCAGTTGACCGCCCATGGACTCGAGCCAGGCACTCAGGAGGCTGCCCATGTACTCCCCCTGGTGCTGCTTCATGATCTCGAAGAACACCTTCTGCATGAACACGGTGTCGGTGGGGCGAGTCTTGGCACAGGCGAGGGCGTACTTCGCTGTCTCCGCCTCGAGGTCCTCACGGGGGACGACACTGTTCACGAAATTGCACTCGTACATCTGCTGCGCCGTGAAGGGCCGGCCCGTGAACACCATCTCCTGGAATTTGCGCAGACCCATCGTCATGGCCCACTGCCACATGCGCGGGGCATAGCCGACGTAGCGGAAGGCCGGGTGCCCGAAGAGCGCGTCGTCGGACGAGATCACCAGATCGGCGTCCCCCGCCTGGTAGAAGTGCCACCCGTAGCAATAACCCTTGACCTCGAGGATGCTGATCTTCTTGAAGTCCTGGAGGCTACGGCACCCCGATCCGGTGTTGCCGTACCAGTGCAGCAACGACGCCCCCGCTCGGTAGGAACGATCGGGCGGCATGGTGACGTCGTCGTCGGGGTCGATCCCGTACTCCTCGTGCAGGGCGGTGCCCTCGACCCGCTTCGCCATCAGCTCGTCCAGGTCTGCACCCGTCCCGAGGTGGTCGCCGACGCCACGCACGACGAGCACCTTGACGTCGTCGTCGATACTCGCCTTGAAGAGCAGATTCGCGTAGCGCCGCCGCGCTCCGATCGTCGGGATGTTCAGCTGGTCCGGACGGTTGAAGGTGATCGTCGCGATCCGGGTCTCGGGGTCCTTCTCGTAGAGGATGATCTCTTCGGGCGGCGGGATCTCGGTCGGGCTCATGACGAACTGGACTCCTTCAGCTTCGGTACGGGACGGTCGAAAGGGCCTCGGGCCCGGAGTGCGTGACGAGGATTGGTTCCTGGCCGAAGAGCGCGCCAACGCCCTCCTTCCACACGTAGCCCGTGAGTGCGAGCACCATGCCGGCCTCGAGATGCTGCTCGGCTGCCAGACCAGGAAGCGCGTGGGTCACCAGCGGGAGGTCGAACCCCAGCCCGAGGCCCCGCGCGACTGGCATGGGCGGAGTAGGGACCCCAGCGGTGTCGTACGCCTCGAGGAGTGAGGCACACGACGCGCCAGCTTGGCAGGCCGAGAGGAGCCGGTCCCACAGCTCGCTCCATTGCTTGGACAAGGACGGGTCGACAGGGCGGTCCCCGACGATGGACGTGCGGCCCAGTTCCCCGGCGTATCCGCCGAGGACCACTCCGGCCTCGAAGGCCACCAGGTCGCCGTCGCGGACGGGCTCGTCCCGGCTCGTGCGGTGCCACGGGTGCTCGCGCGACGTGATCGATGCGACGTCCTGTCCGGTCGGCGTCGTGACGCCTCGCGTGGACATGGCTTCCATGAACACGCCGGTCAGCTGGCGCTCCGTCACTCCGGGCGCGAGGGCCCGGAGCGCCGCGGCCAGCGACTGCTCGGCAACGGCGACCGAGCCACGGATGGCTTCGACCTCGTCGGGCGTCTTGACCCGGCGCACGCGGCGGAGCATCGGCTCCGCGTCCACCAAGTCTGCAGACGGGAACGCTTTCGGCAGCATCAGCGCCGACGACGGTGACAGGGCGTCCGTCGCCACCGTCCGCACGGAGTCCGCACCCTCGATGTTCTGGAGCACCTTCAGGAACGTCATCCGGTTGAACGAGATCCCGTAGAGGTTCTCGTGCGGGATCTCGTCGGGAACGCCCTCGTCCCACGTGCTCAGCAGGTGCACCGCCCCGCTCGAACGCACCAACACGCAGCCGGGGCCGAAGGGGTGCGACCCCGCCGTCCACAGCCTTGGGGCCCCGGACACGTAGCGTGCGTTTCCCTCTCGGCCGACAACGAGCACGTCGATGCCCTCGGCCTCCATTTCGGCGAGCACCCGCGCTCGGCGGTCCAGGCGGAGCCTTTCGTCATCGGGACGAACTTCGGTCGTGGTCACCGGGCGCTCAGAACGGGTCGTAGGGGTAGTCGGTCATGGGCTCCCATCCGTCTTCCGTGATGAGCAGGACCTCCTCGGAGCGATACCCGGCCGCGCCGTCCTCCCAGACGATGGGCTCGAGCACCAGGACCATCCCGTCGGCCAGGACGAGCGATGCATCGAACGCCTCGCCGATGTCGCTGCCGACATAGGGCATCTCTGCGCTGTCGATACCGAGCCCGTGCCCGAGATAGAAGTGCGGCATCCACGGCTTCACTCCGCCGGCGGCTTCGATGGCGGCGCCCGTGAGGTCCGCTGCCGTCGCGCCGGCGCGGGTGACGTCCAAGACGGCGTCCATGATGCTGCGCCAGCGTTCGAATTGCGCGCGCTGTGCGGCGTCGGGGTCGCGTCCCACGACCCACGTGCGCCCGAAGTCGGAGTGGAACCCCCCGAAGCTGATGCCGGTGTCGACCCAGATGACGTCACCTTCGACGAGCTGTCGCTCGGTAGACGAGAGCGGACACGCCAGGTCGCCGGTCGTCGTCCAGGGTCCGTCCGCGATCCGGGCCGGCATGACCTGCCAGATGGGGTCGAGGATGTTGGCGTCCGCTCCTGACTCGAAGATCGTGCGCAGGAAGGTCGCGGTGAGGTCCGTCTGGCGCACCCCCGGCGCGAGTTGTGCCTGCACGTCGGAGATGGCCCGTTCCGTGATGCGCAACCCCTGCCGCATCAGCGCCAGTTCGTCTGGCGTCTTGACCGCCTTGGCGCGGCTGATCATCGGTCCGCCGTCCACCGGTGTCCCCCCTACGAACAAAACCGAATGTTCACGCCGCAGCGCATGGGTCCATTCGTCCATCGCGATGACCGCACCCGAGCCCACGAGACCGCCAAGCCGGGTCGAAAACGCCTCCACCCCCTCGTCGAAGTCGAGGTACACGGGCCCGTGCAGATGGTCCAACGGCAGCTCCGTCCGGAGCCGGTCGTCCTCGCGGACCGGTGAGAACAGATGCGGCGATTCGTCGTCTGCCAACACCACGGCAACGGGCTGCTCGAAGTTGGCCCGTCCCGAGTCGGCCAGGGGCCAGATCGCGCCCGTCGCATAGACGACGTTGGTGTTGCCAAGCAGAACGAGCGCGTCGACCCCCTGCGCTCGCATCAGGCCACGAATGCGCGTCAGACGGTCTTGTTGCATCCGGCGGGCGTCGGCCACCTCGGGGATGCGTGTCGGCGTGACGGACGCCATGAGGCCCGCAGGCGTCATCCGTCAATTCCGAGAAAACGCTTGACGTTCGCACTGGCGATCGCCACCGACGCCTCGGGTCCGACTGCGTCCACGACGGAGGCGAGCGACTGGTTGCTGTAGCCGTAGGTGCTCTCGTTGTGGGGAAAATCGGTCGACCACATCACCCGGTCGATACCGATGCGTTCCAGCAGTGCGAGACCGAGCGGGTCGACCATGAAGGACGCGCACATGTGGTGGTACCAATAGTACGCAGGCTCGTGCTCGATCTTCAGATCCGCGAGGTGCTTGAACGACGCCGCGATGTGCTCCGCATCCTGCAGGGCGGAGGGAACCCAGTTGATCCCGCCTTCGAAATACCCGATCCGCAGCCCGGGGTGACGGTCCAGGATGCCCCCGAAGATGTACTTCCCGAACGTGTCACGGAAGGGCGCCACCGACTGCAGCATGCCGATGCTCAGCGCATTGAACGCGATCGGTGTCGCGGGAGGGTTCTCACCGATATGGTGCGCGACCGGGACGCCGGCCTCCTCGATCGCATCCCACACCCCGTCCATCTGGGCGCTCGCGTAGTCGATGGGGCTTCCCTCGGTATCCTTGCCCGGCATGAGGGGCATCAGAAAGGTCTTCAACCCGAGCGCCTTGAGCTCGTTCACGGTCCGGCGAGCTCCGTCGGCGTCCCACCAGTTGATGAGCCCGACGCCGTAGATGCGGTTGCCGGACCGCTCCTGCACCTCAGCGATGTACTCGTTGTAGACGCGGAAGCAGGCCTCTCGGATCCCCCGGTCGGGCCAGCCGAACAACGCGAGGATCGAATTGGGGAAGGCGAGCTCGCTGGTGATGCCCTCCGAGTCCAACGCGGCCAGCCGCGCCTCGATGTCGCCGGCGTGCGACCCGGGCACGGGGTCGTACTGTGTGAGGACCCGGACGAACTCGGGGACGAGGATCGACTTGCCGTCGACGCCCAACACCCACCCGCCGTCGACGTTCAGCACGCGCGGCGCACGGTCCCGCATGCCGGCGGGCAGGCGCTCGTAGAAGATGTCCTCGGACAGCGAGATGTGGTCGTCGGCGGAGAAGACGTCGGTCCCCGCCGGCAGGCCGAGATCCAGCAGCGGCGCCGGATGACGGTCCTTCGGAGCGCCCAGGCCCTCGGCCGGGTAGGTCAGCGTCTTGGTGTTCCCGCTCATGGCCCCCACTTTGCTCAAACGACGGTCCATGGCAGAATACTTCGGTCTCGTAGCAATCGTCAACGGCGCCTGGTAGCTTCGCTGGTGCGCTGGAGTTGGGTCTCGGGAGGTCAGTGAGGTCGTGAAGTGACGACGTGGGATGCCACGGTCGACGTCGTGATCGTCGGGTCGGGCGGCGGCGGCATCGTCGCCGCACTCGCCGCCGCCGATGCCGGGGTGGACGCGCTCGTCCTCGAGAAGCAGCCACTGGTCGGCGGCTCGACCTGCATGTCCGGCGGGATCGTCTGGGTCCCCAACAACCCGGTGATGCGGGCGGCGGGCGTCGCGGACTCCCACGAGGACGCCATGGCCCACTTCGAGGCGGTCGTGGGCGACGTCGGACCGTGTTCGTCGGCGGAGCGCCGTGAGGCCTTCCTGTCCGCCGGCACCGAGATGGTCGCGTTCCTCCAGCAGCTCGGCGTTCGCTTCGTCTACTGCCGTGGCTACAGCGACTACTACTCGAACGCCAAGGGAGGCCATGACCTCGGGCGCGGGATCGAGCCGGTCCCGTGGGACGGCCGCGCGCTGGGCGACTGGCTGGAAAAGCTGCAGCCGGGACTGGCCAAGAGCCTCGGCCTCGCCGTGATGACCAACGAAGCGCGCGCCCTGTCGAATTACAACCGCAGCATCGGGGCCTTCGCCGTATCGGCCCGGGTCGTCCTGCGGACGTACGCGGCAAAGTCCAGGGGTCAGGCGCTGCTCACGAACGGCGCGTCGCTCATCGGGCAAATGCTCAAGATCGCCCTCGACCGGGGAGTCCCCGTGTGGACGGAGGCGCCGCTCGAAGAGCTGATCCTCGAGGACCGGCGCGTGGTGGGTGTCCGCACGACCCGCGAGGGGTCACCGGTGGCGGTCCGGGCCCGACGGGGGGTGATCCTGGCCTCGGGCGGCTTCGCCCACAACCCCGAGATGCGCCGGCAGTACGGGGGCGACCAGCCCAACAACGCGAGATGGTCGATCTCCAACCCGGGCGACACGGGCGAGGTGCTGCGGGAGGCGATCCGGCTGGGGGCCAAGACCGACCTCATGGACGAGGCCTGGTGGCTGCCGTCGCCACGGACCGGCCGGTTCGGGCAGTCCACGCTGGACCAGGCGCGGCAACGCCCTCGCACGATCTACGTCGACGCCGCGGGGAAGCGCTTCGTGAACGAGTCGAACTCGTACATGGAGGTCGGCAAGGCCATGTATGCCCGCAACAAGACGAGCCGCGCCGTCCCGTGCTGGCTCATCTTCGACGACCGCTACCGAAAGCGCTACGCGCATCAGCGGTCGAGCCCGGGCCGGTTCCCGAAAAAGCTTCTCGAGAGCGGGATGCTGAAGCAGGCCTGGACCCTTCACGACCTGGCGCGCCTGTGCGATATCGATCCCGCCGGCCTCTCCGAGACGGTCGAGCGCTTCAACGAGCATGCGGTCCAGGGCCTCGACCCCGACTACGGCCGCGGCGAGTCCGCCTACAACCGGGCGCTCGGCGACCCGAATCACAAGGTGCACCCCTGCCTCGGGCCGATCGACGAACCGCCGTTCTACGCCGTCGAGGTCGTCCCGGGCGACATCGGCACCTGCGGTGGCGTCCTCACCGACCGGCACGCCCGGGTCATCGGAGCTGACGACGGGCCCATTGAGGGGCTCTACGCCACGGGCAACGGCACCGCCACCGTCATGGGCCGGCACTACCTCGGACCAGGAGCCAGCATCGCCAACACCATGGTGTTCGGCTACGTCGCCGCTCGCCACGCGGCACGGAGACCGCAGGCCACCGAGGAGGTGCCGTGAGCGCGTCCACGACGTTCGCAATCTGGTCGAGGCGTGACGCGTCGACCTGATGCACGCAGATTGAGGGAGCAGATGAGCGAGTTCGAGGACGTCAACTTCTTCACCGATCGGGAGGTTCAGGACGATCCCTATCCCTACTTCGACTGGGTGCGCGCCCAGAGCCCGGTGTGGCAGGAGCCCAATTACGGGATGTACGTGATCACGGGTCACCCCGAGGCCATGGTCGTCTACGGCGACCCGGCGTCGTTTCCGGCGAACGACACCGCGTCGGGGACCTTCTCGTCGTGTAACTGCGTCTGTGGATCGTTCGTCAAGCTCTCCGAGCCCTTCGAAGGCGACGACGTCACTGACATCATCGTCAAGTGCCGCAATGAGCTTCCCTTCAGCGACCAGCTTCCCTCCTTCGACCCTCCGACGCACACCGCACACCGCCATCTCCTCATGCGCCTGATCACGCCCAAGCGGCTCAAGGAGAACGAGGACTTCATGTGGCGGTTCGCCGACCGGCTCATCGATGCGTTCGTCGAGACCGGCTCCTGCGAGATGGTCGGTGCCTATGCTGAGCCGTTCACCTTGACCGTGATCGCAGACCTCGAAGGCGTGCCCGAGACAGACCACTCCCTGTTCCGGGAGCGGCTGTCGACCGTCCACCAGGAGGTCACCCACAAGCCGCTCGAGTTCCTCTACGAACGGTTCAGCGGCTACATCGAGGATCGCCGACGGAACCCCCGCAACGACGTGCTGAGCGGCCTCGCCACCGCCACCTTTCCGGATGGATCGACGCCCGAGGTGAAGGATGCGGCGCTCATTGCGGCCAACCTGTTCGCGGGTGGACAGGAGACGACGGTGCGCCTGCTGTCGTTCGCGCTGCGCATGCTCGGTGAACGGCCTGATCTGCAGAGGGCCGTGCGCGAGGAGCGGCAACGGATCCCCAACTTTGTTGAGGAGACGTTGCGCCTGGAGAGCCCGCTGCGCACACAGTTCCGCATGACTCGCGTCCGGACCGAGCTCGCGGGCGTCGAGATCCCCGCCGGGGCCTCCCTCATGCTCGTGCCCGGCGCCTGCAACCGTGACCCTCGCATGTTCGAGCGCCCGTACGACTTCGACATCGGCCGGGCGAACGCCCGGCAACACATCGCCTTCGGGCACGGGATCCACACCTGTGCCGGGGCGCCGCTGGCGCGCGCTGAGGGCCGGGTGACGATCAACCGGTTCCTCGACCGCACCGCGGACATCTCGATCTCCGAGCAGCACCATGGCGCCCCGGGGAACCGCCGGTACGACTACCTGCCCACGTTCTTCCTCCGGGGCCTCGAACGCCTCTACCTCGAGCTGGCTTGACGACGCGCCGCCAGCGGCGACATCAGGTGCCGGGCGCCGCGGTCTCCTCCGTCGGCCTCCCCGTCGCCATGATCAACTTCGTCTGCGCCAGCGGCGCCCCGGCGGTCGTCCCGCCGTCGATCGGCATCACGATGCCGGTGATCTGTGCGGCACGGTCGCTCGAGAGGAAGACCACGGCGTTGGCGACGTCCTGGGGCTGCGCCTGGCGCTCGAGCGGCTGCATGTAGCGGAGTACCGGTCCCATCTCGTACGTCGTGATGCCTGTCCGAATGTGCGCGGGGGTCAGGCAGTTGACCCTGATGTTGTACGGCGCAAGGTCGATGGCCATGCACTTCGTGGCGTGGGCGATGGCCGCCTTCGAGGCCCGGTAGGCGATCATGCCGGCGCCGGCGTTGATGGCGGCGATGGACGCGTTATTGATGATGCAGCCGCCTCCGTGGTCCTTCATGTAGCGCGCGGCGCGCTGAGCGCCGGCGATCACCCCGAAGAGGTTGACGCTCATGATGCGGTCGAAGTCCTGGAGGTCGTCGTGAAGGAACCGGGTGAGCGCGCTCCCGATCCCCGCGTTGTTGAACATGATGTCGAGGCCTTCGAACCGCTCGACCGCGAGGTCGACCAGTGCCTGCACCTGGTCCACTTCGCTCACGTCGGTCTGCTCGAACGCGGCGGCCTCACCGAGCGAACCGGCGAGTTCGGCCCCGGCCTCGGTGTCGATGTCACCAATCACCACGCGGGCTCCCTCGGCGACGAGCAGCTCTGCCGTCGCCCGCCCGATGCCGCCGGCACCTCCGGTGACGATCGCAACCTTCCCCTCGAGTTCCTTGGTTCTCATGCCCCGACCATACGGTGTCGCAGGCGGCGCGGTCGCCTCAGCTCGAGGCGGAAGAGTTGGCGAACGTGAGCACGTTCTTGTGCTGGTCGTAGGTGACGAAGATGACCGGGCCCAGCGGATACGGACGGTGCGGGCCGAACGACACCGGCGCGACGGCTCCAGGGATCGTGGCATTGCGAAGCCCGTACCCCGCCTTCTCGAAGGAGGCGAGGGTGAGATCCTTCCCGGCTGCCTTGGCGATCGTGGTGAAGAGAGCCAGGTTGATGCACGCCGACTCGACGGAATAGAAGGTCTGGTCGGAGCCGCTGATCGGGTTCGTGGGCGGCGTCATCTTGTCCCCCGGGTAGGCCTTGCGCACGACCTGCGCGCAATGCTGCACAGGAGGGGTGTGCCAGATCTGGTAGTTGGACGGGATCGGGCTCGAGGTCAACAGGCCGGTGAGGTAGGCCGGCGCAATCGAGTTCGCCAGCACCGCCGTCTCGAGCGATGGCTGGCTGGTGGCAACGAAGGACGGCCGGTAGGAGGCCTGGTTCGCCGCGAGCGCCTCGGGCCAGATCAGGGAGCCGGTTCCCACCGCGACCACCTCGTTCACCCCTGCGGACTGGAACCGCTGCGCAATGATGGCCGCCTGCTGGTACGTCGCAGTCTGGTCCCCCGGAGGTGCGTTGTCGACCGCGGTCTGGACGACGGGCACGTGGAGTGAGCGGAGCGTCGACCCGACGATCGTGAGCTCACGCTGGTCGGTGGCCTGCCCCGCGAAGAGGCCGACCTTCTTTCCTCTGAACACCCCCTTGTGGGCGAACGCCGCGAGCTGAACCGGGTCGTAGGCCGACAACGGCGGCGACAGGGTGAAGTTGGGCGCTCCGCCACTGGTCGTGATGTTCTGGAAGCTCCCGGCGATGGTCGGCACGTCGTACTGCTGCAGGAAGCAATCCGGCTGCTCGGGTGCGATGGCAACGAAGACCTTGTCGTCGGAGGCCAGTTGCGTACAGGCGGTGGCAGCGGGTGCTGTCCCGACGGGGTTGACCGCGACGAGGTAGGGCACGAGTTTGCGGCCGTCAACGCCACCGTGTGCGTTGATGTCGGCAACGATGGCGTTGTAGGCATCGGGGTAGTCCCCCTGGTCCAGTGTGATGCCGAACTTGCGCACCGACGAGAGGTCGACGTAGGGGACACCGATCCTGATCGTGGTCGCCGTAATGCTTTCGCTCGGCTGGCCCGCCGCGGCGGCCGGACCGGCGACGCCGGTCATCCCTGCGGCCATGCCCGAGAGCAAGGCCGCGATCACGCATGCGGTCACGGTTTTCCCCATAGGACCTCCCGACGCCACGTCCCCGTGCGCCACCCATCCCTTCACGGCGGCCTGGATCGTAGCCAGGCGGGGGCCCGAAAGGCTGGGCACCAGAGCGGGGACGACAGTTGCCAACGCCGGCCATCCGAGACAACGTGGGGCCCGGACCACGATGGAGGACTGCTTTGATGAGGGTTGGCGTCGCGATTCCCACGTGGGGCCCGTTCAGTGACGTCCAAGTCCTCTCCGACGTCTTGGCGCGGGTCGAGGAACTCGGATTCGAGAGTGCCTGGTTCTCCGATCACGTGGCCATCCCGACGTATGCGACCGATCGGTTCGCGCCGCCTCTGTTCGAGCCGCTCGCGCTCGCCGGCTGGGCGCTCTCCGCGTTCCCACGCCTTCGGGTGGGCACCGACGTGCTGGTTGCTCCTTACCGCCATCCGGTCCTGCTGGCCGCCATGGCGGGCTCGCTCGACCGGCTCAGCGGCGGACGGCTGACGCTCGGCCTGGGCGTCGGCTACCTGCGGGGCGAGTTCGACGCGCTCCAAGTCCCGCCGGACCAGCGCGGGGCCATCACGGACGAAGTGCTCGATGCGCTCAGGGTTCTGTGGGAGGGGGACGGGCCACGGCATTTCTCGGGAACCCGCGTGCGCTTCGACGACGTCTTGCCCACCGCCGTCCCCTCCCACGGGGTGCCGCTCTGGATCGGAGGCAACGGCGATGCCGCGCGCGCCCGGGCGGCGACGAGGGGCGACGGGTGGCATCCCCTTTACCCGGACCCGGCGACCTACGCGCGGGGCCGGGCCGACATCGAAGCGGCGCGGGCACGCGCCGGCCGGACCACGCCCTTCACGTACTCGTACAGCGCCTCGCTCTGCCGCGTGCTGTCGACTCGTCGCACGGAGTGGCGATCGGACGCGGGCTCCGGTGCACCGCTTCGACCCGAATACCGGTACGCACCGGAATTCCCCTTCGGCGACGACGGGCGCCCCCTGTTGTGCGGCACAGCGGAGGAGGTGAGGGGGGACGTCGAGGCCTACCGTCGGGCCGGCGTCGACCACATCGTCCTGCGCATCTGGGCCTCGACATCACACCAGGATCTCGACGGCGTCACGGAGCAGCTCGGCCGATGGGCCGAGGTCTTCGAGCTGTGACATGCGCCGCGTCGCTCCCGACGACCGGCCGGCTCCGTTTCCCTGGCCATGAGGAGGTAGCCCGATGACCGCACCAAGGACCCTCGATGACCTGCTTGCCATCGAGGCCATCAAACAGCTCAAGGCCCGCTACTTCCTCTTCATGGACACGAAACGATGGGACGAGTGGCGCGAGCTCTTCACCGACGACGTTCGAGTCGAAGGCGGCCCCCCTCACGACAGCCGCGACGCCTTCGTCGACTTCGTGCGGAGGGGCCTCGAGAACGTGCAGAGTGCGCATCAGGGGCACACGCCGATCATTGAGGTGACCAGCGAGAGCACCGCGCGCGGGACGTGGGCGATGTCGGACGACCTGCTGTTCCCGGCCGGACACCCGTGGGCTGGAACACAGCCCCGGCGGTGCGGCTACGGCCACTACGAAGAGGAGTACCGGCGGGTGGACGGCGACTGGAAGATCGCCTCGATGCGACTGACGCGGCTCGCCGAGTGGGACGAGGCCCCGCCCGGCACCCGTGGGGCGCCGAAGGGTTCCCGATGAGCTCGGAGACCGGCGACCTCGAGGCGATCAAGCAGCTCAAGGCCCGATATTGCCGCACCATGGACACCAAGGACTGGCAGGGGATGCGGGCGCTCTTCGCCGACGACGTCACTGTGGACACGACCGAATCCGGCGGCACGGTCATCACCGGGGCCGACGAGTTCATGCGCTTCCTCCGAGAAGCCATCGGCGACGTCACCACCGTCCATCACTGCCACCTGCCCGAGATCGACCTCACGGCCCCGACACGGGCGACCGGCGTCTGGGCGATGGAAGACATGCTGCGCTGGCCGGACGGAGCGGAGATGCACGGCTACGGTCACTACCACGAGACCTACGAGAAGCGGGGCGGCTCCTGGCGCATCGTCTCGTCGAAGCTGACCCGCCTCCGCATGGACTTCGGTGCCGGGCCGACCTCATGACCGGGCCGACCGTCGCCCGCAGACGCGTCGGGAGCAACGTCGCATCTCGGGTTCCGTCGCCCGGCCTCGCGGGGTCCACCTAGCCTTGCCGGCGATGTCGGGCTCGGAGCCGGCTGGGACCGGAACGCTCATGCTGGCCCATGGCGATCCGGTTGCCTCCGAGATCACGGACGTGATCCACAGGGGCGACCTGGGAGCACTGCGCCTGCTGTTGGCCGAGCGACCGGAGCTCGCCTCGGCCCGCTTGGTCGGCCGTCACGGACTCGAGGGTGGATGGCGGACCCCCCTCCACGCTGCAGCCGACTGGCCCGGCTACTTCCCCGCAGCGCCCGTCGCGGTCAGCGTGTTGGTCGAGGCCGGCGCGGATCCCAACGACGACACTGGCGGTGACCGGCCGGAGACACCCTTGCACTGGACCGCCAGCAGCGACGACGTGGACGTGGCTCTCGCGCTGATCGACGGCGGTGCACGCCTCGACATTCCGGGCGGGTCGATCGGGACCCCGCTCGACAACGCCATCGGGTACGGCTGTTGGCACGTCGCCCGGCTCCTGGTTGCGCGCGGGGCACCCGTTGACGCGCTCTGGCACGCCGCGGCACTCGGGATGCTGCGTCGGCTCGACGAATTGCTCACCGTGAGGCCGGCACCCAGCGCGCAAGACCTCGACGAGGCCTTCTGGCAGGCGTGTCACGGCGGTCAGCTGCGTGCGGCCGAGCAGCTTCTGGCTGTCGGCGCCGACATCAACGCAGTCCCCGACTACGGCAACACCCAGAGCGCCCTCGACGTGGCGCTCAGTCCCGACACGCGTCGGGACCAGCTGGCCACGTGGCTGCGAGAACACGGCGCGACCCCACGCGAGCAGGCCTGAGTCAGGCGATCGCCCGGCCGGCCAGGTACACGCCCAGCATCGCCACGCCCATGAGGACGACCCAGAAGTCCGTGAGACGGCAGAGCGCCTGAGGAGCCCCGCGCACCTCCATGAACTCGCGCATGATGATCCGGACCTTGACCAGCGCCAGGCAGATCGCCGCAACCGTGACCGCCGTGCTCGCGGTGGCAAAGCCATGGTCATTGGCAGCACGATCAATCGCGAGATAGGCGACGGTAATGCCGACCAGGATCAGCCAGACGACGAAGAGCCGCATATTGACTCGGGACTCCACATTCACCTCACGACGTAGAGCAGGGCGAAGATCAGGACCCAGAAGAAGTCGACGGTGTGCCAGTACGTCGCACACGTCTCGACGATTTCCTGGGAAGCGGACAGTTTCCAGACGAGCACTCCGAGGACGACGAACCCGATCAGCAGGTGGACACAGTGGATCGCCGTCAGGAAGAAGTAGTACTGGAAGAACTCGCTGCTGGTAAAGGTGTGGCCCAGGTGGATCAGCCGGACCCACTCGACGATCTTGAGCACGAGGAAGACGAAGCCGAGCCCCGCTGTGAGGAACGCGTCCCGCCTCGCCGGTGCGTACCTGCCCGCCCGTGCGTGCTGCACGCAGCGGGCCATCGTCCACGAACTGGTCAGCAGGACGACGGTGTCGAGCACGCCCAGCCACGCGAGCAGCTGGGACTGGCCGTGCAGGAAGGCCCGTTCGTGCTGGGTTCGGGAGTAGAGATAGACGCAGAAGTACGCGGTGAAGACGAGGGACTCGAAGAAGACGAACACCCACATATCGGGCTGCCCTGGGATGTGCCTCGTCCCCTGTTCCCTCACGACGACGAGGGGCTCCTGCGTCGTCGTCATCACACCGTCGCTTCCACCGGAACGATCGTCCGCCAGACCTTGGAGTCGAGGCCGGGCAGCGGCCCGGTCCCGAAGTCCTCCCGGAGGATCATGCTCCGCAGCAGGTAGATGAATGCGCCCGTGTAGAGCCCGAAGACGACGACATTGATCCACCAGGCGATCGCACCGTTCCAAGCGAGCGCACCCTCGTGGAAGATCCAGGACGGTGCGACCACAACCTCCGTCAGCGCGTTGCAAAGGTTCAGGTACCCGAACCATTTCGGGAACACGTGGTTCTTGTCGAGGAGGATGGCCGTCATCCAGATCAGGGAACCGATGAGAAAGACACCCATCGTGCCGGAGAACGAGAGGAACGCCAGGTCGTAGAGCCACTGCAGAAGGGCAGGGCTCCGTTCGGGTCGCATCGCCCCGACGGTCATCGCGGTGCAGATGAACAGGAACCCGGGGACCGCCGCGACGGCGTACAGGATCAGGTACGAATAGGCGAACGCCCGGCTGACCGACATGCGCCGGATGGAATACGTGATGAGTGCGAGCGACGTCGCCGAGAGGCCGCCCAGTACGAAGATCAGCGCAAAGCCGATGAGAAGGCCGTCGTGCCGGCCGGCGAACCATCCGACTACCTGGCTGGGGTCGTACCACGGCTTCCCAGGAGGCTGGGTCCGCGTGATGATGAAGAACACGACCGTGTACAAGGAATAGAACCCGACGGTCGCGTACCACGCAAGCCACAGCTCACGCTTGGGATCGTCGAGGATCGCAGGTCGCATCATGCCGTGACCTCGGCAGCCGAACGCGGACGTGCATAGGCCTGTCCCAGGACCACGGCCATGACGACGAGCCATGCCGCAATGGCGAGGTTCTTGACCCAGAACGACAAGAACCCGTTCCAGGCGAACGCACCACTGAGGGTCAGACCCGCGAAGCCTGCCGGCACCAAAGCGATCGCGATGAGCAGGTTGCAGTGGCCGACCCATCGGGGAAACACCGGTGTGTCCTGTTGATCGAGATAGATCGCCACCGCGAGAAAGAGGCACAGGGCGACCAGGAACGGCACGCCGCACGTGAAGGTGATCCAGGCGAGGTCGTTGTACAGCTGCGTGAGTTCCGGCGCTCGATACGGCCGGAACGCGGCGAGAAGCCAGAAGATGGTCGCCGTGAGGAAGGCGATCGGCGTCGCCGCCGCCACGCCGATCACGCAATAGCGCAGAATCGGCGTGCGGTGGGCCATGAGTCGCATCCGCTCCACGATCAGCATCAGAATCGGGATCAGCGCCACGCAGAACCAATTGAGAAGGATCATGCTGTAGCGGACGCGTGAGGTGTGATCCGCGTAGAACGCCGCGACCTGCGCGGGCGACGCCTTCGGTGACATGGGTGGCACAAACCCCGGAAAGAGGAAGAACGCAGCGATCCAGACGACCGCAACCGCGGGCAGCGACCAGAAGATGATTCGTTCGCCGGTCGTTCGAGTCATGGCGACGGAGGCTAGTCGATCGACTAGGGCGCCGAGTGGGCCTGGCCCGCCGCCGACGGTCCCGGCCGTGGGCGGCCCGAAGACCGAAAGTCCCGTCAAGGGAAATTTCGGACGTGAGCCTGTCGATATCCACGCACTCCGTTCGTCTTATCCCTGCCAATCTGGTACCGACGAGGAGGTAACACGAATGCAGTACGTCGTCCTGATCTACCAAGGTTCCACTCCGCTGCCTGGCTCCGACGAGTGGGGGGCCCTCGCCGACGAGGAGCAGAAGCAGATCTATGCGGACTACGGAGCGCTCAACTAGACCCCGGGCGTCAGCCCCGGCCCGCCCCTCGGGTTGCCCGAAGACGCCACCACCGTCCGGGTCGAGGGTGGAAAGACCCTCACGACGGACGGCCCGTTCGTCGGCATGAAGGAGGCCGTCGGCGGGTTCTTCGTGCTCGAAGCCGATGACCTCGATGCCGCGATCGAGGTCGCCGCCCGCGTCCCCGCCGCCCGCCTTGGTGGTGCGATCGAGATCCGTCCGTCGGAGGCATATTGGCAGAAGTAGCCCTCGACCGGGTCTTCCATGAGGAATGGGGCCGCGTCGTCGCCAGTCTGATCGGCTTCCTCGGCGATTTCGATCTCGCCGAGGAGGCCGCGCAGGAGGCGTTCGCCATTGCGGCCGTGCGTTGGCCGCGCCACGGCGTCCCGACCAACCCCCGCGCGTGGCTGATGACCACCGCCCGGAACCGGGCCACGGACCGCATCCGCCGCGACCGTGCGATGGCCGCCAAATTCGGCCTCCTCGTCACGGGGGATCGTGAAGAGCCAATGGACACCACCACGTTCCCGGATGAGCGCCTCGAGCTGATCTTCACCTGCTGTCATCCGTCGCTGGCGATCGAAGCCCAGGTTGCACTCACCCTGCGCACCCTGGGCGGATTGACGACGGACGAGATTGCACGCGCCTTCCTCGTCCCGGAGCCGACCATGGCGCAGCGGCTCGTGCGGGCGAAACGCAAGATTAAGGCGGCGGCGATCCCGTTTCGGGTTCCGA
>Ga0207777_1000123_pt1 | contig 17747 bp, 19 predicted proteins | sample LuqExpMetageno35_FD_187793 | JGI IMG/M metagenome (GOLD analysis project Ga0207777, IMG submission 187793) | Tropical forest soil microbial communities from Luquillo Experimental Forest, Puerto Rico - Sample 35 (SPAdes) | ecosystem: Environmental > Terrestrial > Soil > Tropical forest ...
GGCACCGACGACCTGCCGCTGTTCGTGACTGCGGTGGCGATCCAGGGCTCAACCGGCGGCAATCTTGGTGAAATCCTGGAGAACCTGTCAGCTGTGATCCGCCAGCGTTTCAAGATGCGCCGCAAAATCCGCGCGCTTGCCGCGGAAGGCCGCATGTCGGCGCTCATCCTGTCGTCGCTGCCGATCGGCGTGTTCCTGGTAATCCAGTTTGTGACGCCGGAGTTCTACGCCAGCGTCTGGGATCAGAGCCTGACCAAGATCGGCCTGGCGCTGGCCGGCTGCTGGATGGGCGTCGGCAATTTCATCATGTACCGGTTGGTTAATTTTAGGTTCTGAGCTGCCCATGATCGGCAACGCATTCAGCACGATGTTCCGCAACCCGGCCAGTATGCTGATGGCGCTGCTGGTGTTCCTCGCCGCCGGCACCATCGCCTTCGCGGTGATGGCGTTGGTGCGCGTACGCGGCGCGGTCAAGCGGCGCACCCAGCGCATCGGCGGCGAAAAGGAGGGCAAGTCTTCCCGCTCGCTGCGTTATTCGAGCCTGCAGGCTGTGACCCGGCTTCTGGAATACACCAACAAGCACTACGCGACCACCGACGATGGCAACACCAAGCTGCTGCGCAGTCGGCTGGTGCAAGCCGGCATCTACGACGCGCGCGGCGTCGCCTATTTCTTTATCGCGCGCACCACGCTGGCGGTCGGGCTTTCCTTGGTGGTGTTCGCGTTAGGGCCGGCGTACCTGTCGAAAGGCACGTCGTTCTTCTGGCTGATGGTGATCGCCGCCGGCGTCATCGGCTACGTTGCGCCCAGCGTGTACATCGACCGCCGCATTTCCGCCCGCAAGATTGAGCACCGCTCAGGCTTCCCCGATTTCATGGATCTCCTGGTCGTGTGCGCGGATTCCGGGCTGTCGATGGAGGCCTCACTCGAGCGGGTCGGCCGCGAAATGGGCGACAGCTATCCCTCGCTCACGGCCAACATCCACATGACCAACCTCGAGATTCGCGCCGGCAAGAACCTGAAGGATGCGCTCGAGCACTTCGCCGATCGCCTGGCGCTGGAGGAGGCGCGCTCGTTCGTCACCCTGATCAACCAGTCGATCGACCTTGGCTCCAGCATCACCGACGCTCTTCGGGTTTACAGCGACGACATGCGCCACCAGCGTCTCTCGCGCGCCGAGGAGAAGGCCTACGCGTTGCCCGCCAAGTTGGCGGTGCCGATGATGGTCTGCATCTTCCCGGCGATCTTTGTAGTCATCCTGCTGCCGGTGATCGTGCGCCTGAAGGTTGATAACTACTGGTAACTGCGACGCGCCGTTCCAGAATGACACAGTGTATGTGAACGTTGCGTGAAATCGGGTGAAGCTTTCGTTAACTGCCGTCGTTTAGTCTGAGGAGAGCTCAGCGAACCGGGCATTCCAATAGGCGTTGTTATGCGTAGTAGATTAGCCCGAATGCTGGTCGTTGCAATTGCCGGCGCTTGGCTGTCCGCGTGCACCACCGACGGCAACAGCCTCTCCAACGTGCTCGACTCCAACACGCCAACCGCCGGCGGGGATGCCTATGCCTCCGCACAGTCGGGTGAGGGCGACGCCGCGCTACAGCCAACCGCAGCCGCCTCTTCCGAAGGCCTGCTCGGCAGCGATCCGAACGACGACCTCAACCGCGGCAAGATTCAGTACCGTGCCACCAATTATGGGCTGGCCGAGAAACACTTCCGGCGCGCGGTCGAGAACCATCCGCGCGACGCGGAAGCCTGGCTGGGTCTGGCCGCCTCCTACGACCAACTGCGCCGCTTCGATCTCGCCGACCGCGCCTACGGCCAGGCCATCGCGATCCTCGGGCCGACCGCAGAGATCCTCAACAACCAGGGCTATTCTTACATGCTACGCGGCGACTACAAGCACGCGCGCGAGAAGCTCACCGCGGCGCTGCGCCAGGACCCCCGCAACAAGTACGTGGCTAACAACCTTCATCTCTTGGAGGACTCTGCGCGTAAGGCAAAGGCAATCCAGTAGGCGCCGTTGTCATGCCTTGCCAATCGGGCAACGCAAAATGCAGCCCGATGATCGGCTTCGGTGGCCGCCGTCGATAACCTTCCAGACCCTATCTGTTTTTACATCATGCTGCGACGCAACGTGCCGGGGCGGTACATTTTCCGGCCCCTTAAGGAACTTTCCGGAGTTGCAGGTCCCGCCGGGTGCACTCACGTTTCCTCGATGGAAACCGGTCACCAGCAGCTGCCGCCCGACTGCACCTGCAACGGCGAAGGCCTCGAGATCGTCAGGCGCGTGCCGCGCGTCGGTGCGATGCCCGAGCTCGCCACCTACCGCTGCGAGGCGTGCGGACACGTCGAGACGCGCGAGGTGAATCCGAACCAGGGCAAGCGCGGGCAGTGATCGCCAATGGTTGGCGGTCAACGTCACGACGGTCGGCACCCCCAGTCTCCGATTTTGCTGCTGAGCACAGGCACGGATTGCGCCTTCGAGGCGACTCCAAGCCTCGGGTTCTCTTTCGGAGAGGGCCCGGGCACGTGAACGGTGGATAGAAATCCTCAGTCCAACGGAGGATGTCACGGAGCAAGCCTATAAACAACGCGCGTGGGGTACCTTGGGTTTTGGCGGACTTGCGGCAATACGGACTTCGACACGCCTCGATGTCGCGAGGCGTCGAGACCCGCAGGTCCTCGGGTCTTCTAGCGTCCCGTGCATCCTGGGATTTTTGGGGCCGGCGTTGGGAATTCAGTCGACGGCTTCCCCGGGGTCACAAACAGTACGGCGATGACGCATGTTTGCGAGCCCTGGTAGCGCGACCATTCCGCCTCGACTACGATCCGCCACGACAAACAAAACCGAACGCTTAAGAATTCGGTCATCAGGGGGAAATCCAATGGCAACGTCCGTGAATGCCGGTGCCCGTCTCGACCGGCTCCCGATCTCGTCGTTCCACTACCGCATCTTCTGGCTGATCGGCGCCGGCATGTTCTTCGACGGCTACGATCTTTATGTCGCGGGCGGCGTGCTCGCCTCCGCAATCCAGACCAAATTCTCCAGTTTGCCGCAGAATTTGCAGTTCATTTCACTCACCTTCGTTGGCATGACGATCGGCGCGCTAGTCACCGGCTTCGTCGGCGATCATATGGGCCGCCGCTTCACCTATCAGATCAACCTTTTGGTGTTCGGGCTCGCCTCGCTTGCCGCCGCGTTTGCCCAGGACATGACGCAGCTCATCATCTGCCGCTTCGTGCAGGGGCTAGGCCTCGGCGCCGAGATCGTGGTCGGCTATTCGACCATGACCGAGTTCGTGCCGCCTAAGACGCGCGGACGCTGGCTCTCCTTTATGGCTTTCATAGTGGTGGCAGGTTTCCCGACCACTGCTATCCTGGGCTATCTGATCATTCCCACTTGGGGCTGGCGGCCGATGTTCGTCATCGCCGGCATCGGCTCGCTGATCGTCTGGTGGCTGCGCAAGAATCTTCCGGAATCGCCGCGTTGGCTGGAAGCGCAGGGCCGTACCGCCGAAGCGGAAATATTGATGCAGTCGATCGAGAAGGAAGTATCGGCCAGTGCCGGCTCGTTGCCGCTGGCGGCCGCGCCGGCGCCGCTGCCGCAGAAGTCGCTCGGCGATATCTTCAAGCCGCCGATCCTGCAGCGCCTGATCGTTGGCTCCTGGGTGCTGATCACCATCAACACGCTAATCTTCGGGTTTGTGATCTTCCTGCCACAGTTCTTCCTGCGCCAAGGCCTCACCATTACTAACTCGCTCGGCTACACGGTAGTCCTGTCGTGCGCTTCACTGTGCGGCTGTGCACTCGGCGCCTGGAGCTCGGACGCGCTCGGCCGGCGCGCCAGCATCATCGGTGCCTCGCTGGTCACCATCATCGCGGGCTGGGTCTATGCCCGCTTCAGCGCGGCGTCGGATCCCACCATCGTGCTCAGCGTCGGCTTCGTCCTGATCGTGGCGATCTACGTCCAGACGGCAATTCTGTTTGGGGTCTATACGCCCGAGCTGTTCCCCACCGAAATCCGCCTGCGCGCCAATGGCATCTGCAATACGCTCGGCCGCGGCGCCACCGTGATCTCGCCCTTTTTGGTGGGTGCGCTGATCGCGAGCTCGGGACTTCCCGGCGTGGTTTGGCTGATGATCGGGCTGGTGGTGGTGCAGATCATCATGGTGTGGGCTTGGGGCGTGGAGCCGCGCAACCGCGCGCTAGAGGACGTCGCCGCCCGGGCGGCCTAACGCAACGGAGAACCAATGAGCGGCTTGCGGCCGGTCACAGTCATAACGGGCGCAAGCGCCGGCATCGGCGTGGCATTAGCGCGCGTGTTCGCGCGCCATGGCCACGAGCTCGCGCTGGTGGCGCGGCGCGAAGATCGGCTGCGCACGCTTGCCGACGAGATTGCGGCGGGCGGAGCGCGTCGGCCGATCGTTATCGCGGCCGATCTCACGCTGCCGAAGGTCGCGCGCACCATTGGCGAGGTATTGGCGGCACAGGGCGCCGAGCCGCAATTCGTGGTCAACAATGCCGGCTTCGGACTAATCGGTCCCGCGGCATCGCGCGACTGCGACGAGCAGCTCGCGATGATCGACCTCAATGTGCGCGCGCTCACCGAGTTGTCGCTTGCCTTCGTCGACAGCCTTGCGCGGCACCGGGGCGGCATTCTCAATGTCGGCTCGATGGCCGGCTTCCTGCCGGGGCCGGGGATGGCGGTCTATTACGCGGGCAAGGCCTATGTGCTGTCGTTCAGCGAGGCGCTTCACAGCGAGCTCAAGTCCCGCGGCGTGCGCGTCACGGTGCTCTGCCCGGGGCCGGTGCCGACCGAATTCGCCGAGCGGGCCGGGGTCAAAAACAGGAGACTGGCACCGGATATTCTTACCAAGTCGGCGGAGTTTGTCGCGCAACAGGGCTACGATGGCCTGATGGCGGATCGGCGCACGGTCGTGCCTGGACGGCTCAATTGGCTGATCACCGTGCTGATCCAGCTGTTCCCGCGCGGTCTGCTGCTATCGATAATGGATTCGCGGCAGAGCCGGCGCGGCTCCGCGCGCGGAGCCTAAATGCTGGGTGCCGCTCTGTTTGCAAACCGCGGCGAAGCGATTACTACTCGGCACACGCGCCTGGCGCGCGAATCGTCATGTTGAAGCCGGTCCTTCTCATCCTGCATCAGGAGCATTCCTCGCCTGGCCGGGTCGGCCAGACGCTGGCCAAGCTCGGCTATCCGCTCGACGTCCGGCGCCCGCGCTTCGGCGATCCACTGCCCGAGACGATGGAGGAGCACGCGGGCGCAGTGATCTTCGGTGGCCCGCAGAGCGCCAACGACAACGAGGAATTCGTGCGCCGCGAGATCAACTGGATCGCGGTGCCGCTACGGGACCAGAAGCCGTATCTCGGCGTATGCCTTGGCGCGCAGATGCTCGCGCGCCAGCTCGGCGCCCAAGTGTTTCCGCATCCGCAAGGGCATGCCGAGGTCGGCTATTATCCGATCCGCCCGACTGCGGCGGGGCGTGCAGTCTGCGCCGAGTGGCCTGACCACGTATATCAATGGCATCGCGAAGGCTTCTCACTACCGACTGGCGCCGAGCTGCTGGCCGAAGGCGATGCTTTTTCAGTGCAAGCGATCCGTTATGGCACTGGCTACGGCTTGCAGTTTCACCCGGAAGTTACCCACGCCATGATGTACCGCTGGTTGACGCGCGGCGCCCATCGCATGGAGCTGCCGGGCACCAAGAAGCGGCATGAGCACATTGCTGATCGCGCGGTGCACGACCATGCCTCGCGACACTGGCTGGCAGCATTCATCGATCATTGGATCGGCCGCAAGGTCGGTGGTGGAGCCGAGGGGATTTGAACCCCTGACCTCCTCATTGCGAACGAGGCGCTCTCCCAACTGAGCTACGGCCCCGCCAAGGCGCAAAAAGCGGTATCGTGCGCAAAATTTCAGGCGAGTGGGCGCCATTTAGGGCCAGGGGTATGGCCTGTCAAGGATAAGGACCAGCACATGATCCCGAAAAAAGGTGCCGGTTCTCGGGCAAGACCATGCGCAAGCAAACGGCCCGCTCGGCTTGTTCGAGACCATGCGACCGGGTAGTTTGCGGCCGGATTCGAACGGGCGGACATCATGCGCGCAGTTCTCGATATCGTTCTGTTGGTTCTGCAGATTTATATTTGGCTCCTGATCGCGGCCGCGGTGCTTTCCTGGCTGGTGGCCTTCAACGTGGTCAACACCCGCAATCAGGTGGTGCACATGGTGGGGGACTTCTTGTATCGCATCACCGAGCCGGTGCTGCGGCCGATCCGCTCGATGCTGCCCAATCTCGGCGGCATCGACGTGTCGCCGGTGATCTTGATCCTGATCATTCTGTTCCTGGAAAACGTCATCGTCCGGTACATCTATCCGAACGTATTCTAACGTGAGCGGCGAGAGGCCGTGGTCGGCGGCTGTTGATGGCGTCGTGCTCAGCGTGCGGCTGACGCCAAAAGGCGGCCGTGACACAATCGACGGCATCGAAGTCCTATCCGACGGACGGAGTGTGCTGAAGATGCGCGTGCGTGCAGCGCCGAGCGAAGGCGATGCAAACAAGGCGTTGTGCCGACTGATTGCCAAGGCATTGGGTGTCCCACCGCGCGATGTCAGCTTGGCCAGCGGCGCCACCAGTCGGGTCAAGCGGCTCACCATCGCGGGCGATAGCCCAACTTTGATCGCGGCGCTGGAAAGGCTTTGCCAATAATTTCAATCGTCATGCCCCGCGAAAGCGGGGCATCGGTTAGATATCGGCCTTGCGATTCAAGTTGTAAGCGCTAGTGGTTACTGGGTCCCCCTTTCGCGGGGACGACTGGCAGTGGACATGACCGCACGCATCATTGACGGTAAAGCCACCGCGGCTGACTTGCGTGGCAAGGTGACGGATGCGGTGCGCCGCCTGCGACGCGATCACAGCTTGGTGCCGGGCATCGCCGTTGTGCTGGTTGGGGAAAACCCGGCCAGCGAAGTCTATGTTCGCACCAAGTCGAGAATGGTGGCGGCGTCCGGAATGCACGCCTACGACCGCAAGCTGCCGGCATCGACCTCGGAAGCCGAGCTGTTCGATCTGATCGGAAAACTCAATTCCGACCCAGCAGTGCACGGCATCCTCGTGCAACTACCACTGCCGAAACAGATCGATACGAAAAAGGTGATCGCGGCGCTCGATCCGGCCAAGGATGTCGACGGCTTCCATCCGCTCAATGTCGGTCGGCTGGCCATTGGTTTGCCGGCGCTGGTGCCGTGCACGCCGCTCGGCTGCATCCTGCTCGCCAAGACCGTGCACGCCTCGCTCGCCGGCATGGACGCGATCGTGATCGGGCGCTCCAACATTGTCGGCAAGCCGGTGGCACAATTGCTGCTGGCCGAGAACGCAACGGTGACCGTCGCGCATTCCAAGACCAACGATCTGCCGGGGCTCTGCCGCCGCGCCGACCTATTGGTTGCGGCGATCGGGCGGCCGGAAATGGTGCGCGGCGACTGGATTAAACCTGGCGCGACGGTGATCGACGTCGGCATCAACCGCGTCGCCGGCGAGGGCGGAAAGTCGAAGATCGTCGGCGATGTCGCATTTTCCGAAGCTGCCCAGGTTGCCGGCGCCATCACGCCGGTGCCTGGTGGCGTCGGCCCTATGACCATTGCCTGTCTCTTGCTCAATACGCTGCGTGCTGCCTGTGCGCAGCACGGAGTGTCGGCGCCAAATATTTAATTGAAGTGTGTCATCCCAAACGGCGTCGCCGGGACATGCCCGACGATGATAATCGAGAGAATTTTCGACGAAAATCACTGCCAGGCGTAGGCGACTTTGTCGAGCGTCTTGGCACCGAAGCGTTCAGATGAGCGGGCCACTGCGCGGCCACCGAGTGCACGATAGAATTGCATCGCCGGCTCGTTGTCGGACAGCGCCCAGACCACCAGGCTCTTTAGACCACTCTGGATCAGATCCTTGCGCGCGGCGGTAAACAGGCGGCGGCCGAAGCCCAAGCCTTGATATTCGGGACGCAGATAGAGCTCGTAAACTTCGCCGTCATAGAACAGGCTGCGCGCGCGGTTGCGCCCGTAATTGGCGTAACCGGCGATGTTTTCAGCGAACTGCAGGATGGTGATGCGGCTGCCTTTGCGGATGGCACTATCCCACCAATCCGGTCCGCGCCGGTTGATCAGCTTGTCGAGCTCGTTACCGGGGATGATGCCCTGATAGGCCGCGCGCCATGCCTCGTCATGCGTGCTGGCTATGTCCACCGCATCGGAAACCTTCGCGCGGCGAATCTCTATGAGGGTTGTTGAATTCGGCATGTTAGCCAACCAAATCAGGCACTTTTTGATCTCGCCGCGCTCCGGGGTATCCGCCGGGGTATCCGGCGACAGTCCGTGCCGGGTTAACGTTTCGTTAAGCCTCCCTGATTTGCTGCCGTCCGGTCAAGCGGGTGCGCTGTGGAAATGCTGAAATGGTGAAGAGCGTGGCTGCGGCGCAACGCTACGACATTTTGCCTGAAATGACCGGTGCTACCAGCTAAAATGTCAAACTGAGATATTATTGGCCTGTCGTGAAATGGAAGCGCATTAATCTGGGGTTCGTGGTGCTCGCGATTGTCGCGGGCCTCACGGCGCTATTGCTAATTTTTCAAAGCACGAATCGAAAGCCGATCGCGCCGTCATCAGCACCCGGCGAGTTGCAGTCATGCTTTACGCCGGGCGAGGAGTGCACCAATTTCATAGTTCAACAAATTGACAAGGCAAAAAACGAGCTTCTTGTCGCGCTCCTGAATCTTGGCGGGAAGGCTATTCATTACTGGTACGCGAAGCCCGTGAGCAACGAACACTGCGCCCTTCAAGGCCTATTGTTAATGATGGGTTAACGGTGTGGATTATTGGTCACAGCGGGCGAAAAGCCCTTGTGGCGCGCGCTGAAATGCGCGTCAGCAATCGTCATACGACGTAAATCGCGGCCCGCAATGTGGCGGTGTTGGCGTAGTGCGGTGCAGCTAACTGCAAGTGATTCGATTTTCGATTCGACTCGAAACGGCCGAGAGGTCACACCGCCTCGGCGGTACGCGCACGCTCTTCCTTCTTGCGGTCGTTCTCGTCGAGCAGTTTCTTGCGCAGGCGGATCGACGACGGCGTCACCTCGACCAACTCGTCGTCCTCGATATAGGCGAGCGCCTTTTCCAGCGTCATGCGGATCGGCGGTGTCAAGCGAACCGCTTCATCCTTCGAGGTAGTGCGTATGTTGGTGAGCTGCTTGCCCTTGAGCACATTAACGATGAGATCGTTGTCGCGCGTGTGCTCGCCAACGATCATGCCAGGATAGACCTTCCAGCCCGGCTCGATCATCATCGGGCCGCGATCTTCCAAATTCCATAACGCATAGGCGACGGCTTCGCCTTTGTCGTTGGAGATCAGCACGCCGTTGCGGCGGCCCTGGATTGGACCGTTGTGCGGGGCGTAGCCGTGGAACAGCCGGTTTAAGATGGCGGTGCCGCGCGTATCGGTGAGCAACTCGCCCTGATAGCCGATCAGTCCGCGCGTCGGCGCGTAAAACACCATGCGCACGCGTCCGCCGCCTGACGGCTTGAGTTCAATCATCTCGGCTTTACGCTCGGCCATCTTTTGCACGACGATGCCGGAGTGTATTTCGTCGACGTCGATGACGACCTCTTCGATCGGTTCTTCCAGCTCGCCCCGCTCGTTGCGGCGGAGCAGCACCTTCGGGCGCGAAACCGAGAGCTCGAAGCCCTCGCGGCGCATGGTTTCGATCAGGATGCCGAGCTGCAATTCGCCACGGCCGGCGACTTCCATCGCTTCCTTGTCGTCCGACTCGCGCACGCGCAGCGCCACGTTACCTTCCGCTTCGCGTAGCAGCCGGTCGCGGATCATGCGGCCGGTGACCTTGGTGCCCTCGGTGCCGGCGAGCGGAGAATCGTTGACGCGGAAGGTCATCGCTAGCGTAGGCGGATCGATCGGCTGCGCCGGCAGCGGCGCTTCCATCGCCGGATCGCAGATCGTCATGGCGACGGTGGCGTTTGGCAAACCGGCCAATGCAACGATGTCGCCAGCTTCGGCTTCGTCCACCGCGGTGCGCTCAAGTCCGCGGAACGCCAAAACTTTGGTGATACGGCCCGTCTCGATCAGCCTGCCGTCATGGCCGAGTACCTTCACCGCCTGGTTAGGCTTTACGGAGCCAGATGTAATGCGGCCGGTGACGATGCGGCCGAGATAGGGATTGGCTTCCAGGATGGTGCCGAGCAGGCGGAACGGTCCGCTCTCGACTACTGGCGCCTTGACGTGGCGTAGCACGAGATCGAACAGCGGCTGCATGCCGTCATCGTGCGAGCCCTCCAGGCTGGTCGCCATCCAGCCCTGCTTGGCCGAGCCGTAGAGGATGGGGAAATCGAGCTGCTCGTCGCTAGCATCGAGCGCGGCGAATAGGTCGAATACCTCGTTGACTACCTGCACGGGCCGCGCGTCGGAGCGGTCGACCTTGTTTATCACCACAATCGGCTGGAGGCCCATCTTGAGCGCCTTGGAGACCACAAACTTAGTCTGCGGCAACGGACCTTCGGCGGCGTCGACCAGTACAAGCGCGCCATCCACCATGTTGAGGATGCGCTCCACCTCGCCGCCGAAATCGGCGTGGCCAGGTGTGTCGACGATATTGATGCGGGTGTCCTTCCAGACCACAGAGGTGGCCTTGGCCAGGATGGTGATGCCGCGCTCGCGCTCGAGGTCGTTGGAATCCATCGCGCGCTCGACCACGCGCTGGTTTTCGCGGTACGCGCCGGATTGCTGCAGCAGCCGGTCGACCAGCGTGGTCTTGCCGTGGTCGACGTGCGCGATGATGGCGACGTTGCGAAGGTCCATAACGTGTCCGGAAACTAAGCGCGGGCCCTCAAGGCCCGCGACTATTGCGGTGCAATATAGTCACGAAGCGGCCGGACGCAACCGATATATCGGCAAGCGGTTACGCCCCTGCCGGGCGGCTCCAGGGCCCGATTTGCACGCCTTTCGGCAATGCCTCCTGAAGCATGATCATGCCAGCGATGGTCTCGTGAGTGACTATCCCGACCAGCCGCCCACTGGCATCGGTAACGCCGATTGCCGGCGTCTGCTTTTCCTGCAGCAGCCGGAACGCCTGATCGAGTGTGGCGCGGTGTCCGATGGTCGGTAGCTCGGCGCTCATGGCGTCGGCGACGCGCGCGTCCGGCCCGAGTGTCTTGATAGCGCGGATCAGGTCGCCGCGTCCGAGCACGCCGACCGGCTTGCCGACACCGTCGACCACCGGGAATTCGCCCTGGCCGGTCTGCAGCAGTGCCTGCACGGCTTCGTCCAAATGCGCATCCGGCGGCAGCGCGGCGAACTGCTTCATCATGGCGTAGCTCACCGGCACGCCCCGCGAGGCGGCGCGCAGCGCCACCATGTGCGCTTCTGACGAGGCGGCGAGATAGACGAAGATCGCGATGAAGATCAGGATCGGATTGTATAGGAGCCCGATGAAGCCAAGCGCGAAGGCGACGAACTGACCGATCGAAGCGGCGATCTCGGTGGCGCGCACAAAGCCGAAGCGACTGGCCAAGAGCGCGCGCAGCACGCGCCCGCCGTCCATCGGGAAGGCCGGCATCATGTTGAACAGCGCGAGGAACAGGTTGACCGCAGCCAGCCGGTCGATCAGTGGAATCTTCAAATTGTCGACCGCGGCGGCAGCAGCGGGTTGCATATTGGCTCCGGCGAGCCACACTAGCATAGCGGTGATCACGACATTCACCAGCGGCCCGGCGATGGCGATGAGGAATTCCTGGCCCGGCTCCTCCGGGATGCGGTCGAGCTGCGCCACGCCCCCGATAGGCAGCAGCGTCACGTAAGGCGTCGACACGCCGAAAGCGCGCGCGGTAAAGATGTGGCCGAACTCATGCAGCAGCACGCACAGGAACAGCGACAACATGAAGATGAGGCTGTCCACCGCGGTTGCCGCGCCGCCAGAAGCGTAACTGGCGGCGAAGATCCAGGCGAGAAACAGCAGGAAGGTGAGGTGGATGCGCACCACGGTGCCGGCCACCCGCCCGATATTCAATGACCAGGACATGAAAGCCTCGTATGATCGGGGTCGTCGTTCCAAAGGTAATATCGCGGCGGACCCATTACGAGGGTCATGCGTTCATACCACGAGGGCCGTCATGGCGGAAAAACTGAGCCGGGATGCGCGAAAGGACGCTTTGGCTGGCCTGTCGGGCTGGTCTGAGGTGGTCGGCCGCGATGCCATCGCCAAGACATTCACCTTCAAGGATTTCAACCACGCCTTCGGCTTCATGACGCAGTCGGCGCTCGTGGCGGAGAAGATGGATCACCATCCGGAATGGTTCAATGTCTACAAGAAGGTGGAAGTGACGCTGTCGACCCATGACGCTGGCGGAGTCACCGCGCTGGATATCAAGCTGGCCGAGGCGATGGATAAAATCGCGGGATTTTAGTTTCCGCGGGTTGAACTATTTTGGGGGCGCTCCGATCAAGGTGTGTATGCCAATTCCGCGTGCCGGCTTTCAAAGGCGACACAACCATGCACAAGTTCGTCGCCAAGCAGGACAACCAACTGATATTGATTTTGCTGCGCTCATTGACCTTCTTCCTATGCAAGGGCCGATCCTGGCGAGCTTTCTATTTGTCTTCGCGCTCGAGATGTCCGCTGTCCAGCCGGACGGCGAGTCGCCCTTGCGGTTTGCCCCGCCGTCAACCAGATAAATGGTATGGCGTTTGCACGCGCAGCATTCTGGCGAAGTGACGACGAAGACGGCCCGCGACGCAGCTTCTGGCTTAAGCTGCGCCAAGTTTCGGCTCAACTGCCGTTCGCGGAAGACCTGCTCGCCGCTTATTACTGCGCTTTCGATCGTGGCACGCCGTTCCAGGTGAAAGCAGCGCTGGTCGGGGCCATCGCCTATTTCGTGCTGCCGGTCGACGCGATCCCAGACGTGCTGCCGGTGATTGGCTTCTCCGACGATGCCGCCGTGCTAGCGACTGTGATCAAACTGGTTGCGAGCACCATCCGCCTCGAACATCGCGAGGCGGCGCGCGCGGCACTGGATCGACTTTAAGGCCGCAGATTGATCTTACCCATCACCTGGCGCGCGGAGATGGCCTTCAGCGCGGCGGCCGCCTGCTCGAGCGGGTAGATCGCTTGCACATGCGGCTTCAGTTTTCCCTGAGCGACCCAAGTCAGGATCTGCCGCAAATTCTCGCGATGCGCGGCCGGATTGCGTTCCGCCCAGGCGCCCCAGTAAACGCCGAGTACGTCATAGTTGCGCAGAAGGATAAGATTGAGCGGCAGCTTCGGCATTTCGCCGGCGGCAAAGCCGATCACCAGGTAGCGTCCGGCCCAGTCCATGGCGCGCAGCGCGCCTTCACCCTGCTCGCCGCCGATCGGATCGTAGATCACATTGACACCCTTTCCGCCGGTGAGCCGGCGCAATTCTGCCTTGAGGTCGCCGGTCGCGTAATTGACGCCTTCGTGGGCGCCGCGCTCGCGCGCGAAGGCGAGCTTGTCGTCGGACGAGGCGCAGGCGATCACGCGCGCGCCCATCAGCTTACCGATCTCCACCGCTGACAGGCCGGTACCACCAGCCGCGCCCAGCACGGCAAGTGTTTCACCGGCATTCAGCCTGGCGCGGTCCTTCAGCGCATAGAGCGTGGTGCCGTAGGTGACGGTAACCCCGGCGGCGCGATCGAAATCAAGGCCATCCGGTATCGGCACCAGCTTTTCGACACCGATCGCAACTTTCTCGCGAGCCGCGCCCCAGCCGATGTTGCCAATGACGCCATCGCCGACATTGACGATGGTGACGCCGGCGCCGACGCTTTCAACCTCGCCGGCGAACTCGGCCGCGGGCGAAAACGGGAACGGCGGCTTGTGCTGGTACTTGCCGGCGATAATCAGAGTGTCAAAGAAGTTCAGCGCTGCGGCTTTGACCTTCACAACCGCTTCGCCCGGCCCGGCGGTTGGCTCAGGAATATCGGCCAGCGTGAGCTCCTCCGGCGCGCCGTAGTGGGTGCAGAGCAGGGCCTTCATAATGCCGTTAACCGTCCCGCGGGCGGGCGACCTGATGCCGCCTTCACATTGGCGATTTTCACGACTATTGGACTAATATCTAGCGAATCTTGCGAGACCATCCAAGAACGCCAAACCGGGTTGGCCCGATGATTAGGACCATTTTGCTTCGCACCGCGCTTTTAGTACTGGCAGCGTCAATCAGCAGCGCCGCTTCGGCGCAGAACGGAGCCGCGCCGAAGAAGTCGGCCAATCCCACTGAGCAAGCCGTGCTGCTCGGACAGTTCGGCGACTGGGGCGCCTATAAGGCCACGCCCGGCGGCAAGAAAATTTGCTTCGCGCTGTCTAAGCCGACCTCCACCGCTACTGACCCGGCTGGCCGCAAGCGCGACGCCTCCTATGCCTTCGTCTCCACCCGCCCGGCCGAAAAGGTGAAGAACGAGGTGTCGGTGATCGTCGGCTATCCGCAGAAGCCAGGCCACGACGCGTCCGCCACCATAGGCTCGGCCAATTACGTGATGTACACCCAGAACGATGGCGCCTGGGTGAAGAACGCCGCCGAGGAAGCGCAGATGGTCGAGACCATGCGTAAGGGCGCCGATCTGGTGATCAAGAGCGAATCTGCGCTCGGCACCAAGACCACCGATACCTATTCGCTCAAGGGTATGGTCCAGGCACTCGAGAAGGTGGCCGAGGAGTGCAAGTAAGTCGTCTGCACCCTATATTGTAATCCAATGCCGCGCTGTGTGGATATGGCAACCGGATCTGATGACAACCACAGTCGAAACTGCCCCAAGCTCGGCGGAATCCTTCGTCGAAAAGCCGCCGCTCGAGCGCTATGTCGCGCCTGAGAAGCCGTCGCTGGTCGGCCTCACGCGGACGCAGCTCGGCGCGCTATTAGGAGCCATTGGTGTGCCTGAGGCGCAGCGCGCGATGCGCGTGCAGCAGCTCTGGCACTGGATCTATTTCCGCGGCTTTACCGAATTCGACCAGATGACCAGCCTGTCGAAGGAGCTGCGCGCGACGCTCTCCGAGAAATTCACGCTAGCGCGTCCCGAGGTCGTCGCCGAACAGGTCTCAGTCGACGGCACCCGCAAGTGGCTGCTGCGTTTGCCCGGTGAAGTGCAGGGCGAGCGTCCACACGAAGTCGAATGCGTCTACATCCCCGATACCGAGCGCGGCACGCTCTGTGTTTCCAGCCAAGTCGGCTGCACGCTGACCTGCTCGTTTTGCCATACCGGCACCCAGCGCTTCGTGCGCAACCTGACCGTCGACGAGATTGTCGGCCAGGTGATGGCCGCGCGCGACCGGCTGGGCGACTGGCCTGGCGGCACCCGCCCAACCGACGGCGTCATTCCGGCCGGCGATCGCTGTGTTACCAATATTGTGATGATGGGTATGGGCGAGCCGCTCTACAATCTCGACGCCGTGCGCGACGCGCTGCTGATCGTCGCCGACGGCGAGGGCATCACCATTTCCAAGCGACGCATTACGCTCTCCACCTCCGGCGTGGTGCCGAACATCGAGCGCGCCGGTCGCGAGATCGGCTGCATGCTGGCGGTTTCGCTGCACGCGGTGCGCGACGAACTGCGCAACGAGCTGGTGCCGCTCAACCGCAAATACCCGATCGCCGAACTCATGGCGGCCTGCCGCAATTATCCTGGTCTGTCCAATGCCAAGCGCATCACCTTCGAATATGTGATGCTCAAGGGCGTCAACGATTCGATCGCGGATGCCAAGGCGCTGGTCCGACTGCTCAAGGGTATCCCGGCCAAGATCAATCTGATCCCGTTTAATCCGTGGCCTGGCAGCAGATACGAATGCTCGGACTGGGAGCAGATCGAGAAGTTCTCGCAGGTGGTGTTCGATGCCGGCTATGCCTCGCCGGTGCGCACGCCGCGCGGGCGCGACATCCTGGCCGCTTGCGGTCAGCTCAAGAGCGCGAGCCAAAAACTGTCGGTGCGCGAGCGCATGGCGCTGCGCGCCATGGCAATGACGGACTAGCGCATGGCGTTCATCGGCCGCATCGTCGTCATTACCTTCGCTCTGTTCATGGCGACGATGGCTGGCGGCATCGCCGCCGCAATCGCGCTGTTCGGTGTCGAAGTGCACGCGATCGGCCCCGATCCGGTTGGGCATGCATTTTTCTGGGGCACCGCGGTGATCGCCTCCGGCGTCACCTTGGCGATCGGTTTCCTGCCGGTCTTGATCGCCGTGGTGTTGGCGGAAGCGTTCTCCATCCGATCATTCTTGATGTATGCGGCGGCCGGGGCCGGTATCCTGATGCTTGTCTATTACGGCGCCGGTTTTACCTCGATTTACGAGGAATCGATCGATCATCCGCCGCCGCTGATTTCGCGCGAGACCGAAATTGCGGCCGCCGTCGGCGTGGTGTTTGGTATGACCTACTGGGTCATCGCGGGCCGCAACGCCGGACGCTGGCGTGAAAGACTCACGCCGCCGACTAGCGCTTAATCCATGCGAGCGCGGCTTCCAACCGGTCGTTGCCCCAGAACAATTCGCCGTCAGATGTGACGAAGCTCGGCGCGCCGAAGATGCCGAGCTTGACAGCTTCATCGGTCCGCGTACGTAGTTGCGCCTTGATCGCGTCCGATTGTGCCTGCTCAAGCACTGCGCTGGCGTCTTGTCTGAGCGCGTTGAGAATGTCGGCGATCAGTGCCGCCTCGCCGATATTGCGGCCCGTACCGAACTCGGCGCGGTAGACGGCGCGGCAAAACTCTTCCCCCCATTCCTGCGCCAGGCCGACTAGCGCCACGCGCGCGGCCAGCACGCTGTTTTGTGGAAACAGCGCCGGCTGGGCGAAGGGCAACGCGAGCGCGCCGCAAATTCGCTCAAGATCGCGCCACATGTAGCGGCCCTTGGCGGGATAGAGGTTGAACGGCGAGGTCGTCCAGCCTTGATCCTTGAAGATTGGCCCGAGCAGAAATGGCCGCCACCTCACGTCGACGCCGGCGGCCTTGGCCGACGCGGCGATCCGCATGGCTGCCGGATAGGAATAGGTCGAGGCAAATTCGAACCAGAAATCGAGCTTTGGCGCCGACATGCCGCCAATATACCGGAGTGGCGGCGCGGCTGCCTTCCCATTTTTATATTCGTCGGCTAGACGAGGCGCTCGTCGTTAAGGGAATGATATGAACCGCACTGGATTGATCGTCGCGCTCAGCATCGCTGCCGCTGTCGGGCTGGCGTTCGGTTTTTATCCGGAGCTCGACCTGGCGGTCGCACGCCACTTCTATGCGGTTGTCGACGCCAGCAACAACGCGTTCGCCTGGCGCATCTATCCGCCACTGATGCTGGCGCGCGACATCGGCCTTTGGATCGGAGCCGTACTGATCGCACCGGCGGTGACCGCGCTGGTGATCAAACTGATCCAGCCACGCCGGAAGCTGCTGATGTCGGGACGTGCCATTGTGTTTCTGATGGCGACGATGGCGCTGGGTCCCGGCCTGCTCGTCAATGTCGTGCTCAAGGAACACTGGGGCCGTTCGCGTCCGATTGATGTCGCCCAATTTGACGGATCCGAGCATTTCGTGGCCTGGTGGGATCCGCGCGGCGACTGTCCGGCCAATTGCGCCTTCGTTTCCGGCGATGTGTCCGGAGCGTTGTGGACCATGGCACCAGCGGCCCTGGCACCACCGCAATGGCGGGTGCTCGCCTACGGTGCGGCGCTGG
>Ga0207777_1000124_pt1 | contig 17745 bp, 22 predicted proteins | sample LuqExpMetageno35_FD_187793 | JGI IMG/M metagenome (GOLD analysis project Ga0207777, IMG submission 187793) | Tropical forest soil microbial communities from Luquillo Experimental Forest, Puerto Rico - Sample 35 (SPAdes) | ecosystem: Environmental > Terrestrial > Soil > Tropical forest ...
GCGGTGTCGTCATCGATCAATGCAAGATCATGCTCCTGTTCGGCTGCTGTGATCCTGGCATCAAGATCTGCGATTTCGGCGCGGGCGGCGGTTAGCCGGTCTTGCGTCGATTTCTCTGCCGGCTGTTCGATCGACTTGCGTTTCGTCAGTCCCATAACGGTTTCCTATCCGGCCGGCTGTGACGCTTGCTCATGCTTGGCGAGCCGCTCGGCGAGTTCTTCGATGCTCCGATCGGCCAGCAGGTCGGCGTGTCGGTCAGCCCATCCGTATATTGCCGACAGCGCTTTATGCTTTTCGGCTATGCGCTGGACGTCGCGCGCGACCTGCGCCTCGCGCGCTTCGAGCGAACTCGCCTTGGCCGCGAGCTTGTCGTGACACTCCTGCAGGCCTTCCAGTTCTTTGAGCTTCGCGACGGCCTGGGCTTCCGCCGCTTTGGCCGCATTCTCCCTAGCCTCGAACTCTGAAATTTTGGCCGCACTGGCAGCCGGATTGGTGAGGAGCGCGAATAGCTGACTCAATTCGCCGGATGGCGGGCTTGATGAACCGTTGAAGGAGATCATGTGGTTTCCTTTAGTGGGTTGACGTCAGGCCGCGCAGACGGTCGCGATAAGATGCGGCGATGTCCGCGGCGCCATATTTTTCGGCGGCGGCGACGATGTTTTTGACGTAGGCGACCTCCACGTTGCGAAGCGCCTCGTCGTAAGCGAGCCGGCGCCCCGGCATTACGTTCCCGTCGCTCTCAAATTCTCGTTGCGCTTCCGCAATGGCAGACAGCATCGCACCGCCCGCGGCGATGACTTCTTGATGGAATTGATCGTTAGCCACCGCGGTTAGCCAGCGACGTCGAAGCCGGCAGCACTGACTTCCTGGGCGTTCTCGAAGAACCTCGCTATCGCTTTCAGGGCCTTATGCACTTCGACTTTTGTCGGCGTCACGCCATCGAGCACGCGAAATTCAAACAGGTCTGACGCGCTCGACGACGTGCCGGAGTTGAAGTCGCTGTACTTACTGCCTTCGACGCCACGCGGGAGACTAACGTAATGAGAGGCCATCAGAGATTTCTCCTTGGTTAGATGGACAAGAGCGCAGCGCGCTCCCGTTCGGTAAAATTTCGCTTTCGGCGGTAGCGCCGACGAAGTTCGCGGATCGCGTCGTTATCCGGCATCACGACCAGAACAAGCCCGAGTGCGTCCAGAAATATCGGCGCGGTATCCCACGTCAGCTTTCTGATCGGCGGGTCACAGAGGACTTTTCCGGAATACCCGCCGGCAAATTGAGTCTGGAAGTCGAGCTCGACGCGGGTTGTCTCAAGCGCCACGGCGGCGGAGCGCATCACGCGAAGCAGGTCGTCGTAACTCCTGATGCGAATAGGGCTCAAGCGGCCTCTCCGACCGGCGGCTTACCCTCGATCAAGAACCGCCTGTTATGCGCCACCCAGGAAGCGCCAAGCCGCAGGAGCTCTGCCACGGTAGAGCCGGTCGCCACCGCGATTTCATCCAGAGGCGCCCGGAGATCGTCGGGCAACGTCAGTTCAAATCTCGGCGTCTTTCCGCGTTTAGCCATTTGGACTCCATGAAGCCTACCCGGAGAACCTACGGGTCCAGCAAATCACTGCAACGCACTCAACTTTTGGAATTCCACGGAGGGATACCGGGGCGGAGTTCTGGAAGAAGACGCGTGAGAGATAGAGAACGTAATTTTTTCGGATCGACCGCGGTTTTCCCCCCATCCCCCTCGATCTGAAAGGGGGCCCCACGCGCGATTTGTATGGCTGCACTGTCGATCGTTTGGCCTGCCAGCCTAGAACGCTCTGACGATCCTCCGCAAAGAGGCTGCGTATTCCCTACGGTTAGTCTCTGGAATACGCGCATAGAGGTTCGCTGGATCACCCGGCAGGTAACCGGGGCGATGTGCGATGTGCAGTTCTCCGAGCGAGAAGTCGCAAACTACGGTGGACGCATTCAACGACGTTTTGTGTCCGATCTTGTGTCCAATTCGGCCGAGCGGTTTTGTAAGTGACTGATCGAGCGTGATTTTCAATTAGCGCGGCCCCGGTTCACTCATTCGGTCCTGCGCGGAATCCGGGCGATACGCCGATATTCCAGGACTACGGCACGCGAGCCGCGAGACAGTTCTCTGTTGGCGAGCCGGCTTGCTGGTCAACGCTAACGTCACGCTGCGAGCCCCGGCGAAGCGCAGCTCAAGCGCAGCGAAGCCGCGGTGCGAGCGTTGGCACGGACGTGCGTGGGGACGAAACCACGCCGCCGCGTATATAGGGAACGGTTTCGCGGTTTCGGTTTTGGTTTCGCTGGCGGTTTCGGTGCGGTTTCATTGATGGTTTCGGCATGGTTTCGGTGGTTTCGGTCGGATGGTTTCGGTGTGGTTTCGGGAGGGGGTCCGAAACCATCGGTTAGAGGGTCCATGCGTACGTCTCGTTCGAGGAGATATGGTTGGCGCCGATCAGCTCGCGGCGATGTTTGTTGAACAGATTACGGGCGCTATCGGGCTTCTCCTCCGGATCAATGAGGCCGATGCGCGCACACTCTGCCTTCCAGTTCGCGAGGCTGGCTGCCCGACACCCGTGGATGGTTGTGACGTCTTCGCCAGCGAGCACGTTGTTGAGGGCGTCGAGGAATTTCAAACCGAGCGGCGAGACGCGGCCCTTCCTGTCCGGCTTGGCGCAGTCCGACGTCCACTCGTTGCCGATCAGGGCAATCGTGGTCGTCTGGAAGTCGGCGCGGTTTGCTGGCTCGCGCTCCCGCGCCTTCCTGAACTCAAGGGCGAAGCTGATGTCGGTCATCTCGTTCTTGACGGCCTCCATATGCATGACGGTGTCGAGCTGCCACTCCTTCGTCTTATCGCCGTAGGACTTTTTCTCATCGTGACCGGTGTGATGTATCCAGAGCTGACCGATGTTGCGCTTCGTGAGCGATCGAACCCACGGCATAACCTGCGCCCAGGCTTCGCCGTCCTTCATGTCGCCGGCCAGCAGGCACATGATTGCGTCGAACTCGATGAAGTCGATGCCGCCGATCGACGCGATGATTTGGTCGATCTGCGCTTGCCCTTCCGGCGTGTTGAGGGGCTTGAGTTCTTCAAGATCCTCGCGGCTCAGCGCATGGAAGCCGGACGGAATTTCGCCAATCCGGTTTACAGCGTCACGGATGCGGTCCCGATAGAGTCGTCGGGACATTTCACCGTCGATATTCAAGACGCGCGCCGGTCGCTTTCCCTTCCAATGCAGGAAGTCTTTTCCGGCGGCGACATGCATCCCCAGCGCCATGCCGAAATTGCTCTTTCCGAGTCCTGTCGGTGCAACCAGTAGCGAGCGTGTGGTGGTCGTGAGCCACGATCCCATGAGGCAATCCGGCTCTGACAGATCATCACGATCAAGCCATTCCTGGATCTTCAATGGAGGAAGAGTGACCGGCGCCGGCTGTGCCTCCGCATCTATCGACACCGCCGTGTCGATCCCATAGTCCTCCGGACCGTTCGGCGGTGGCGCGCCATCGTCCATGAAGTCGTCCGCAACGACATGAAGCTGCCGCGGAACGTTTTGGCGGGGCGCAGATTGCCAGGGGCCATTCTCAATATTGAACGCCGCTAATCGCGCGCTAACGTCATCTTGAATATCAGTCACGGCGCACCGCTCCAAAGGCTTCGGCCAGGATCGCTTGCGCTGTGTCGGTGTTGATCCCATCGCGTTCGGCATCTACGGCGAGTCGATCGACGGCAGTGTGCAAATCGAATTCGCCAGCCGCCCAAAGATAGGCGCGAGCCTCCGCGCGCTCCCGGAGCACTAGGCGCGAATCAATTTTGATATGGCTGACGGGGGCGTTCATGCGTCGCCCCCGATCAGGCCAAGCTCTGTCGCGCGCTCTAGGGCCTTGGCAAACTCCTGCACAAGCCGCGGTAGATGATCGACGGAGCAGGTGAAGCCCTTACCCGGCTTCAATCCTCCGTCGCTGCCCGAGAAGAATGTTCGCAGGTCGGCAATGTTGTAGCCGTCGATTGTTCTCAGCCGAATGGCGATGCACCGGCCATGTCGGTTCTTCCACCAGCGGGCAATGAGAACCTCGTTCTCAAGCGTCTCACGCTTGCGTGGGTTCTGCCTGTCGGTTGTGCGGTGACCAGTTTGGGGGGTCGTGGTATCGGTGCGAGTGTCGAGGTCGCTACCGAAAGTCACAGGCCCCCGCTCCATGCGGGGGTTCTGCATTTCAGGCGGCGCCGTTCAGCAGGCGCTCAAGCGCGGCCGTTGGGACTAGCAGTCTCTTGCCGAGGCGGGTGGTTGGAAGTTCGCCCTTGTTCGCCAGCGCATAGGCCAATCCGCGCGAGATACCGAGACGTTTCGCCGTCTCTTCGATGGTCTGCGTCAGGCGCCCAATGCGCTTTGAGTCGTCGGGGAGATCATTTTCCATTGCAGCCAGTCCTCTAAAGTCATCATTGGTGTTGATCCTCCATGTGAATCGTGGTTACTATGCAAATAGAACATGTCCGTGTAAAGCAATAATATTACGCGAGGGAGCATGGCAAGAGGTTTCCCAAAGGCACGCCAGCTTGGGGTGAAGCTCACCGACGATCTGCGCGAACAGTTAGAAGTGGCCCGTACCAAGGCCGGACACAGTGTTGGTGAGGAAATTCGCCAGCGCCTTGAACGGACCTTCCGCGAAGATGCGCTCGACCCGCTGCCGCCAGGTAAGCGGCGCGATCTCGTGGCCGATCCGCAGACGCGGGAGCTCTTGGCTGCCATCGTGCGGCTTGCGGACATGGTGCGGCTCGATATGCACGGCCACCGCTGGCATTCCGATAAAGCCGCTCAAGAAGCCTTCGCTGCCGCCGTCGCGGCGCGGATTACACATTATGAGCCTGACGAGAACGCCCGTCACCCGCACGCCGATTTGATGCCCCGTCCGAAGGATCCGCCTGAGGTGTTGGGCAGGATGATCGAGCGGTTCGATCAACGCCAACATCCAGAAGACGAACATCTTAAAGCGGCTTCCCTTCGTCGGCTGGCACAAATGCTTAAACCGACTCCCAAAAAGGAAGGAGACGACCAATGAGCAATCGACGTTCTCACGGTACAGGCGGTCTCGACCAGCGCGGCGAAAACTCCTGGCGCCTCCGCTATCGAGTTGATGGAAAAGTCCACACCAAATCATTCCGCGGCACCAAGACCGAAGCGGGAAAAGAACTCCGCCGATTATTGCTTTCCGGCGATACGGGAACACGTCGGGCCGGACAAGATCACGCTCGGCCAGTGGATCGAGGAGTGGTTGGAGGCCGGCGCTCCAGGTCGGCGGCGCAAGAAGGTCAGCCAGCGCAGCCTTGAGCGTTATCAGCAATTGCTCCGCACCCACGTCAAGCCGGCGCTCGGCACCATGCAATTACAGAAATTGAGGGCGCCACAAATTGACAAGCTATACGAAGTTATAGAGCAGGCGGGAGAAATTTCGTTAAGAACGCAACATCAGGTTCACGTCGTGCTCGGTGCGTCTCTGGGGACCGCCTATCGCAAGGGCCTGATCGCGAGCAATCCGATGCTTCGCGTCGAGCGCGTCCCGAGCGCGGAGCCTCAGGTCCTGGACGAGGACGATGTGGTCGAAGACGCCATCGGTGAGGGATTGGATGAAGCCGAGTTGGCGGCACTGATCGCCGGCTTCAAACCGTCGCAGACGATGTATCTGCCGGTCGCCGTCGCCGCCGCCACAGGTGTACGGCGAAACGAGTTGTTGGCATTTAGATGGACCGATCTCGACGTCGAGAAGAAGACGATCCGGGTGGAGCGCGCCTGGGAGACTACCGAGAAGTTTGGTCTGCGGCTTAAGCCGCCAAAGACCAAACGGGGCTTCCGCACAATCGAGTTGGACGATGCCACGCTTAGCCTCCTGATCGAGGAGAAGAAAAGACACCAGCGGATCATGGCGGGCGTTCCAGATGGAGCAGCCGACGTTGAGCTATCGCTGATCCAACTACCTCCGGCCAGCCTTGTCTTTCCGGCAGCACCCGAGGGCGGCGACGACTTCGATTTTGCCAAGCCGAGAAACCCAAGCGCCTTCTCGAAGGTGTTTGCGCGTCGTGCAGATCGGATCGGGTTCGGCCGCATCAGGTTCCACGATTTGAGGGGCATTCACGCCGCCGCCCTGCTCGATGCCGGCATCCCTCCGCACACTGTGGCCCAGCGGATCGGAGATGACCCGACCACCGTGCTGCGCGCCTAGGTCAAGCGGAAGCGGTCGAAGAAGGCCGACGAGTCGGTCGTGTCCGCCATCACCAGCATCGCGGCAGGCTTCCTGGGCAAATGACTATGTGTCCAACTAGTGTCCAGTTGCCGAGTTGTTCTCTTATTGAAACAGCCTAAACAATTGATATTATTTGGATAAATCGAAGGCTAAAATGAGTGAGGCTCCGATCTCGTGGATCGGCACTGGATTGAGAACCCACTCATTTTCGGAACTTCGCCTTTTTCTCAATCGGTCTCGTGGTGAGGAGCGCTTCGAAGAAGCGCGCATCTCGAACCACGAGGCCGCCCCATCCTTCGAGACGCATCGCTTTCAACGATGCTCCTCAGGATGAGGAGGAGAGAGGCTGTAGGGTCTGGATTCCCTCTTCCGCGGGAATGAGCGGAAAATGCATAGCCGCTACTGATTTACACATCCGCCGACATAGGCGCCCGGATCGCCCGCGCGCGACCCATAAATGCCGGCCTGGTTGACGCAGCGCGACGCCTTGTCCTGAAACGTCTCCGTGCCGCGCGGTCCGGACGGAGAGGGCGTCGGCTGATTGGGCAGCAGCTGTCCGGTCCGCGGCACATACATCGGAGGCGGCGGCGTAGACACGCGCGGGGTCTCGACATTGCGACTGTGCCGCCGCGTCTTCGCCGGCTGCCCCAAGCCGCGCGGCGTTTTGTAAGTCGGCGTAATCCAGGGCTGCGGCACTTCCTGCGGACGGCCGGGCTCGGGCTTCATGATGACCCAACCCATCGGCTTGTCTTGCGCATGCGCGACCGCCGGCGCGAGCAGCGCGGCAGCTACGAGCGAAGGGAGCATCCAACGCATGCGCCTCAGATAGGCACGCGCCGGCCGCGCGCCTACTCCTCCGGTGCGTCGACGATAGGATCGTAACGCTCGGCGTCGAAGCCGAGCAAATTCCAACTCTGCTGCATGTGCGGCGGCAGCGGCGCGGAGACGTCGATCGTGCCGCCGCGCGGATGCGGCACCACGATACGGCGTGCGAGCAGATGCAGCCTGTCCTGGATGCCGCCGGGAAATTCCCAGTTTTCGATGTTGAAATATTTGGGATCACCGACGATCGGATGGCCCACATGCGCGGTGTGCGCGCGCAGTTGATGCGTGCGGCCGGTGACGGGCTTGAGCGAGACCCAGGCAAGCTTCTGCGCCGACGTTTCGACCACCGCGTAATATGTCACTGCGTGCATGGCGTTCTTCTCGCCATGCTGGGCGACGCGCATGAACGAGTCCTCCTCCACCTCCTGTTTGGTCAGGTAGGTCGAGATCCGGCCCTGATGCGGACGCGGCACGCCCGCTACCAGCGCCCAATAGATCTTGCGCGCCGAACGCGAGCGGAAGGTTTTGGCGAGCGCCGCCGCGGCAAACCGTGTTTTCGCGACCAGCAGGCAGCCGGCCGTGTCCTTGTCGAGCCGGTGCACGAGGCGCGGTCGCTGCGCATCCGTATGTGGACCGCGCAACGCGCCAAGCATGCCGTCGACGTGGCGCGTCGTGCCGGAGCCGCCCTGCACCGCGAGGCCCATCGGCTTGTTCAAGACCAGTACGTCGTCGTCTTCGTACAGCGTGATCGATTTGAGAAAGGCGCGATCCTTCTGCGCCTGCGGAGCGTCCTCGCGCGGCGGCGGCGCTTGCAGCGTCAGCGGCGGAACGCGCACGCTCTGCCCCGCCTCGAGCCGCGCCTTCGGCTCGGTGCGCCGCCCGTTCACGCGCACCTCGCCTTTGCGCACGATGCGCTGGATGTGGCTGAACGACAGTCCCGGAAAGCGCGCCTCGAAGAAGCGGTCGACGCGCATGCCGGATTCGTCGGACGTGACGGTCAGGGTTTGGACAGTGGACGGCGCCGACGCTGCTTTCGATCCGTCATCCCGAGGTGCGCGTCTTTCGCGCGCCACGGCAGGTCGGCCTTGGCCAACCTGCGCATTTATATTCCGATCTCGGGTAAGCTCGAGATCGGTGGATGATCGGTCGCGGCCGTCGCCCTTCGAGGCTCGGCGCTTCGCGCCGAGCGCCTCAGGGTGACGCAGCGACGTGTGTGCACGCGGACGCTCCTGCTGGCCCGCGTGGCGATCGTCGCGCTCGCCACGCCGTGGATCCTTGCCGCCTCCGCCGAAGCGCTTGCCGCCCTCGCCTTTGCCGAACCGCGCAGCGCCACGCGTGCCGCGCTGCTGATGCCGCGGTCCCGCCTGCTGCCGTCCGCCGCCCGGCTGGCGCGGCCCGTTACGTCCCCGGTTCATTCCTATCCCCGCTCCTTGCGCAACTTCGCCCAATACTCCAGCCGCTTCCGGATCTCGCGCTCGAAACCGCGTTCGGGCGGATTGTAAAATTGCTGCCGCGGCAGCGCCTCCGGAAAATAGTTCTGGCCGGAGAACGCTTCTGCCTCATCGTGATCGTAGGCGTAGCCGCGGCCGTAGCCTTCTTCCTGCATAAGTCTGGTCGGCGCATTCAGGATGTGCTTCGGCGGCAGCAAGGAGCCTGCGTCCTTCGCCGTCCGCATCGCGGCGCCATACGCCTTATAGGCCGCGTTCGACTTCGGTGCGGTCGCGACGTAGAGCACCGCCTGCGCGATCGCAAGTTCGCCTTCCGGACTGCCGAGAAAATCGTAGGCGTCCTTCGCCGCATTGGCGATCACCAATGCCTGCGGATCGGCAAGTCCGATGTCCTCGATCGCCATACGCACGACGCGGCGCGCGATGTAGAGCGGCGGCTCTCCGGCATCGAGCATGCGGCAGAGATAATACAGCGCCGCGTCCGGATCGGAGCCGCGCACGGACTTGTGCAGCGCGCTGATCAGGTTGTAGTGCCCGTCCTGCGACTTGTCGTAGATCGGCGCACGCCGCTGCACGATCTTCTGCAGGTCTTCCGAATTGAAAACTTCGTCCTTGCGCGCCGCGCGCCACAGCTCTTCCACCAGCGTCAACGAAGCGCGGCCGTCGCCGTCTGCCATGCGCACCAGTGCGGCGCGTGCCTCCGCGTCGAGCGGCAGCGGCCTGCCTTCGATCGTCTCCGCGCGCACGAGCAGCTTTTCGATCGCCGTCGCATCGAGCGAATGAAAGACCAGCACGCGCGCCCGCGACAGCAGCGGCGCGTTCAGCTCGAATGACGGATTTTCGGTCGTCGCGCCGACGAGGACGATGGTGCCGTCTTCCATCACCGGCAAGAACGAGTCCTGCTGCGCGCGGTTGAAGCGGTGGATCTCATCGACGAACAGCAGCGTACCCTGAGCCAGCTCCCGGCGGCGGCGCGCCTCCTCGAAGACCTTCTTCAGATCGGCAACGCCGGTGAAGATCGCCGAGATCTGCTCGAAATGCAGGTCTGTCGCTTGCGCCAGCAGGCGCGCGACCGTGGTCTTGCCGGTCCCGGGCGGGCCCCAGAACACAAGCGAGCCGAGCGAGCGCGTCTCCAGCATGCGCGTGAGCGCGCCGTCGGACCCGAGCAGGTGATCCTGTCCGACCACCTCGTCGAGCCGCTCGGGACGCAATCGATCGGCGAGCGGACGCGGCGCGTGCTTGTCGAGGCCAGCGGCCGCAAACAAGGTCGGGCCGGTATTTTTTGTGCGCGGAGGCATGCCGGGCATATTGAAGCGCGCAAGCAAAGGAACAAGCCCCCGCCTGCGCTTCTATCCGCTCACCATCAGGTTCAGGCGCTGTCCGCCGCGCTGGATGCTTAGCCGCCAGAGCCGGCTGCCGGCGCGGCTCAAGCGATCGAGCTCGCGCGTATTCTGAACGCGCTGCCCGTTCACCTCCAGCACGATGTCGCCGTGGCGGAGGAACTGGCTGGCATAGGAGCCGTCCTCGACTTCGAGGACGACGACACCCTTGTCGATCGCCTCAAGCTGAAGCTGGTCGGCAAGCGCGGGCGAGAGATTGGCGAACCGCGCCCCGCCAAACGGCGAGCGCGACTGAATCGTGATCTCGTCGGCCGGCGCTTCCGGGGCGGTCTCCAGCGAGACATTGGCGGTGTATTCCTTGCCGCCGCGGAAGAATGTGACCTTGGTGCTGCCGCCGAGCGGCTGGGTGGCGAAGCGGTAGTCGAACGCATTCGGATCGTCCACGGCCTGACTGTCGACCTGCACGATGACGTCGCCGGCCTGTAGCCCGGCCTTGGCCGCCGGACTGCCATTCTGCACGGTTGATACCAGCGCGCCGGCCGGGCGGCGCAGACCCAAGCTGTCGGCGATGTCCGGCGTGATCACCTGCAGGCGGGCGCCGAGCCACGGCCGCCTCACCGCCTTGCCGCCGCTTTGCGCCGAGGCGAGCACCACCTTCACCATGTTGGCCGGAATGGCGAAGCCGATGCCCTGCCAGCCGCCCGAGCGCGAATAAATCGCGCTGTTGATGCCGACGAGCTTGCCGTCAAGGTCGATCAGTGCACCGCCGGAATTGCCGGGGTTAATCGCCGCGTCGGTCTGGATGTAAAATTGATAATTGTTGGTGCCGATGTCGCTGCGCGCCAGGGCCGAAACGATGCCGTGCGTCACCGTCTGGCCGACGCCGAAGGGATCGCCGATCGCCATCACCACGTCGCCGACCTGCAGCGCGTCCGAGTTGGCGAGCTCGAGCGAGGGAAAGCGCTCGCGCGCATTTTTGAGCCGCAGCACGGCCAGATCGCTGCGTGGATCCTTAAGTATGATCTCCGCCTCGAACTCGCGCTTGTCGTTGAGCGCGACCTTGACCTCGTCGGCGTTCTCGATGACGTGCATGTTGGTGACGACGAGGCCGGACGGATCGACAATCACGCCGGAGCCGAGCGAGCGCTGCACCTGCTCGCCGCCGCCGAAATCGCGGCCGAAGAATTGCCGGAAGAACGGATCGTCGAAGAGCGGATTGCGGTTCTGCACCAGCTTGGCCGCGTAGACGTTCACGACGGCCGGCGCAACCTTGCGCACCAGCGGTGCGTAAGAAAGCTTCACCTCGCCGGGCGCCGGCACCCGCTTCTCCTGCGGCGGCGCGAGTTGGGCGAGCTGCGTCCGCCCGGCCTCGGCGCGGGCGGTCGCCCTCAGTGCAAATGGCGTGAGCCCGCCGAGCGCCAGCGCGGCGGCGGTGACCGCGATCAGAAATGCCCTGTATTGCATGCAGAATCGTCCCGGTGAGTGGCCGAGATATAGGCCCCAGCCGAGACGAAATGAAGGCGGGTCTCGTTCCGGGCGCGGCGCGGCAGTGCTGCGCTGCAGACCCGGGATAGTCCGAGTGTGTGGCGCTCCCGCCGGAACGAGCCTTACTCATTCGCCGGGACGGTGCGCAGATAAGCGACCACCGCGTCGAGATCGGCGTCGGTCATGCTGGCATAGTAGTGGAAGCCCATCGGGGGCCTGAGTTTGCTGCCGTTCTTCGACGTCCCTGTCGTGATCGCGCGCTTGATCTCGGCGTCGCTCCAGGCGCCGATGCCCTTCTCCTTGTTCTGCGTGATGTTGCGCGAGACCGAGACACCCCATGGGCCGGGAAATTTGAATCCGCCGGTGCCGAGCTTGGTCGCAAACTCGCGGCCGCGCGGTCCCATCGGCGTGTGGCATTCCATGCAGTGGCCGATGGTCGCGAGATAGAAGCCATTTTTCAATTTGTCGCTCATCATCGCTTCCGCGTATGGCTTCTCAGCGCCCGGGAAGGCACGATGGATCTGCTGCATCTTGTAGATCGGATCGTCCACCCTGTTGCTGATCGGCTTCAGCGTGCGCAGGTAGGCGACGATCGCATCCATATCGCGATCGGTGATGATCTCGTAGAAATCCGTCGGCATGATCATCGCGAGTTGCACGCCGTTCGGCCGCACGCCGGTGCGCAGCGCCTTCTTGATGTCAGCATCGCTCCACGCGCCAATGCCGGTGTCCTTGTCCTGCGTGATATTCGGCGCCGTCACCTTGAACGGCGGTTCGTCCCACGACAGCCCGCCGGAGAATTCTTTGCCCGGAATATCGCCCTGCGGTCCCTTCGGCGAATGGCAATTTCCGCAGGTCATGATCGTATTGACGAGATAGTCGCCGCGCTTGACGAGGTCGCTGTTGGACTGCTGCGCTTGCGCGGCGCTGACAAGCGCAGCGGCAACCGCCACGCCGGCAAAAGTCGTGCGGATCATCATGCTCTCCCCTGCCCCTGCGGGGCCGCTCTTATGCGGGGAGCAGCCTAGTACAGCCTTTTGGCGGGAGCGACTCCGTTTGGCGTCTGTCCAACCGGAGCTTATCGAGAAGGTTTTCGCTCAATAAAAAAGGGCGGCAAATGCCGCCCTTTTGAATTCTGTGATGCATGGACCGTCAGGCGGCGGCCGCTTCGCCAGTCTCCTGCGTCTGCACCGGTCCGGAATCCTGACCCTTTGCATCGACGTCGCGGTCGACGAATTCGATCACGGCGCGCGGCGCGTTGTCACCATAGCGGAAGCCCGCCTTCATGATGCGGGTGTAGCCGCCGTGCCGCTCCTTGTAGCGCGGGGCGAGAACCTCGAAGAGCTTCTTCACCATCGCGACGTCGCGGATTTCAGAGATCGCCTGCCGGCGGGCATGCAGATCGCCCTTCTTACCAAGCGTAACCAGCTTCTCGACCACCGGGCGAAGCTCCTTCGCCTTCGGAAGCGTGGTCATGATCTGCTCGTGCTTGATCAGCGACGCGCACATGTTAGCGAACATGGCGCGGCGATGAGCCGGCTTCTTGTTAAGCTTGCGGTGAACCTTGCCGTGACGCATTGAACTGATCCTTCTCTACTCTGTGTCACGACGGTTCGTCGGACGTTGTGCTCAGGTGGGCTTCCTGCGTTCGCCCAGAAAAGTCGTGACCGAATATCCTGGCAACGACCGAAGCTTGACCTCAGTAATGATCCTCGAAGCGCTTGGCGAGCTCTTCGATATTCTCCGGCGGCCAGCCCGGCACTTCCATGCCGAGATGCAGGCCCATCTGCGCCAGCACTTCCTTGATCTCGTTGAGCGACTTGCGGCCGAAGTTCGGAGTGCGGAGCATCTCCGCTTCCGTCTTCTGCACGAGGTCGCCGATGTAGACGATGTTGTCGTTCTTCAGGCAGTTCGCCGAACGCACCGACAGTTCGAGCTCGTCCACCTTCTTGAGGAAGGCCGGGTTGAACGGGATTTCCGCCATCGCCTCGGAGACGGCTTCCTTCCGCGGCTCCTCGAAATTGACGAAAACGTTGAGCTGGTCCTGCAGGATGCGCGCGGCATAAGCGAGCGAATCCTCCGGCGAGACCGCGCCGTTCGTTTCGATGGTCATGGTCAGCTTGTCGTAGTCGAGGATCTGCCCCTCGCGGGTGTTCTCGACCTTGTAGGAGACCTTGCGCACGGGCGAGTACAGGCTGTCGACCGGAATCAATCCGATCGGCGCGTCCTCCGGACGGTTGCGCTCGGCCGGGACGTAGCCCTTGCCGGTATTGACCGTGAACTCCATGCGGATCTCGGCGCCCTCGTCGAGCGTGCAGAGCGTGAGGTCCGGATTGAGCACGACGACGTCGCCCACCGTCTGGATGTCGCCGGCGGTGACAGCGCCCGGACCCTGCTTCTTCACGACCATGCGCTTGGGGCCTTCGCCCTGCATCTTGATCGCGATGTCCTTGATATTGAGGACGATGTCGGTCACGTCCTCACGCACGCCGGCGATCGAGGAGAATTCGTGCAGCACGCCGTCGATGTGCACCGACTGCACCGCCGCGCCCTGCAGCGAAGAGAGAAGAATGCGCCGCAACGCATTGCCGAGCGTCACGCCAAAGCCGCGCTCGAGCGGCTCGGCGACGGCGGTCGCGGTGCGCTGCCCATCCATGCCCGCGGTCACCTGGAGCTTGTTCGGCCTGATCAATTCCTGCCAGTTCTTCTGGATCACGTCGTCACCTTTGAGCGGCGCGGGGCGCAAAAGGCGCGTTCCGCGCGAACCCCACCCGCCATGTGGGGGAAGTCGAGGCGGACGGCGGATGCGGCCTCTCGCATCCGCCTAAATTCTAAACCTTAGACGCGGCGGCGCTTGCGTGGCCGGCAGCCGTTGTGCGGGATCGTTGTCACGTCGCGGATGGACGTGATGGTGAAGCCCGCCGACTGCAGCGCGCGGAGCGCCGATTCACGTCCCGAACCCGGACCCGACACCTCGACCTCGAGGGTGCGCATGCCGTGCTCCTGCGCCTTCTTGCCGGCATCTTCGGCCGCGACCTGCGCCGCATACGGCGTCGATTTGCGCGAGCCCTTGAAACCCATCGTCCCCGCCGACGACCAGGCAATCGTGTTGCCCTGCGCGTCTGTGATGGTGATCATCGTGTTGTTGAACGACGCGTTCACATGCGCGACGCCCGACGCGATGTTTTTCCGTTCGCGCCGACGGACGCGGGTGGCTTCCTTACCCATCTCAAGGTCCTTTCACGCTCGCAAGCCGCAGCCGGCGCGAGCTTTCGTCGAAATGATTAAGCGGTCTTCTTTTTGCCGGCGATCGTCTTGGCCGGGCCTTTGCGCGTGCGCGCATTCGTGTGCGTGCGCTGTCCGCGGACCGGCAGGCCCTTGCGGTGACGCAGGCCGCGGTAGCAGCCGAGGTCCATCAGACGCTTGATGTTCATCGCGACTTCGCGGCGCAGATCGCCTTCGACCATGTATTCACGGTCGATCAGTTCGCGGATCTGCAGCACCTCGGCGTCGGTCAACTGCGACACCCGCCGCTCCATTGGCAGGTTGAGCTTAGTCATGATTTCCTTGGCGATCTTCGCACCGATGCCATGGATGTACTGGAGCGCAATCACCGTGCGCTTGTTGGTCGGTAGGTTGACGCCCGCGATACGAGCCACAGCTGCTCTCCTGCTTCACTTGCCTGCGCGAACGGCGTTCTTGCCGGGCGCGAATTCGCGTGCCAGCCCAATGGGATAGCACAAAACATAACACGACACCCGGCCCCGCCCCACGGAGACCCGGCATCGCGCCAAACCTTTGGATGCACAGGGTATTAGGGGATTCATCCGCGCCTCGTCAAGCCTGCGCCACACTCGTCGGAGCGCCCAAAATGCGGTGAATTTGTGCCGTGACCGCGTCGATCGACGCCATGCCGTCAATTGTCCGAAGCTGTCCGGTCCGGTCATAATAGGCCGACAGCGGCTCTGTCTGCGCCCGATACGCGTCCAGGCGCTTCTTCAGCGCGTCCGCATTGTCGTCGGTCCGAACCTTTTCGCCCCGGGCGGTCATCTCGGCGAAGCGGGTCTCAATGCGCTTGAGCAGGATGCCCTCGTTGACCTTGAGCTCAAGGACGGCGTCGAGCTTCATTCCGCGCTCCGCCAACAGCCTGTCGAGTGCCTCGGCCTGCGGAACCGTGCGCGGAAACCCGTCCAGCACGAAGCCGCGCTTGGCGTCGGGCTGGCCGATGCGATCGGCGATGATCGCCACCGCAACCTCGTCCGGAACCAGGTCGCCCCGGTCCATGATCGCCTTGGCCTTGAGGCCAACCGGCGTGCCAGCCGCCACCGCCGCGCGCAGCATGTCGCCGGTCGACAGCTGAACGATGCCGTATGCCCCGACCAGCCGCAGCGCCTGCGTGCCCTTCCCCGCCCCCGGCGGGCCGAGCAGTATCAATTTCATCGATTGCGCCCCCGCAATTTCGACCGCTTGATCAAACCTTCGTACTGATGCGCCAGCAGGTAACCCTGGATCTGCGCGACCGTGTCCATGGTGACGCTGACCACGATCAGCAGCGACGTGCCGCCGAAATAGAACGGCACCGCGAAATAGGAGATCAGGATCTCCGGGATCAGGCAGACCACGGCGAGATAAAGCGCGCCGATCACCGTGATGCGCGAGAGCACATAGTCGATGTACTCGGCCGTCCGCTCGCCCGGGCGGATGCCCGGAATGAAGCCGCCGTGCTTTTTCAAATTGTCCGCGGTCTCGGTCGGGTTGAAGACGACCGCCGTGTAGAAGAACGTGAAGAAGACGATCAGGCCGATATAGAGGATCAGGAACAGCGGCCGGCCATGGCCGAGCAGGGTCGTGACCGTCGTCAGCCAGCCCGGGCCTTGCCCCGAATTGAAGTTGGCGACCGTCGTCGGTAGCAAGAGCAGCGACGAGGCGAAGATCGGCGGGATCACGCCGGAGGTGTTGAGCTTGAGCGGCAGGTGCGAGGACTGGCCCTCGAACATGCGGTTGCCGACCTGTCGCTTAGGATACTGGATCAGCAACCGCCGCTGCGCCCGCTCCATGAACACGATGAATGCGATCACCGCGACCGCCATCACGATGATGCCGAGGATCACACCCGTCGACAGCGCGCCCTGGCGGCCGAGTTCGAGTGTGCCGGCGATCGCCGCCGGCAATTGCGCGACGATGCCCGAGAGAATGATCAGCGAGATGCCGTTGCCGATGCCGCGCGAGGTGATCTGCTCGCCGAGCCACATCAGGAACATGGTGCCGCCGGTAAGCGTGATCGTCGTCGACATCAGGAAGAAGATGCCGGGATTCGACACGACGCTTCCAGTACCCTGCAGGCCGATGCCGATGCCGTAGGCCTGCACGGCCGCCAGACCCACGGTCAGGTACCGTGTGTACTGGTTCATGACCTTGCGGCCCTGCTCGCCCTCTTTCTTGAGCTGCTCGAGCGCCGGCGAGACCGTCGTCATCAACTGAACGATAATCGAGGCGGAGATGTACGGCATGATGTTCAGGGCAAAGATCGCCATCCGGTGGATGCCGCCACCGGAGAACATATTGAACATCCCGAGGATGCCGCCGGACTGGGTATTGAAGATCTGCTCCCAGGCGTTGGGATCGATGCCGGGTAGAGGAATGTAGGTGCCTAGCCGGTAAACGAGCAGCGCGCCAACGGTGAACCAGATTCGCTTCTTGAGCTCTTCGGCCTTGGCGAGCGCCGAGAAGTTGAGATTGGCCGCCAGTTGTTCTGCCGCCGAAACCATCAAAGTGCTCCTGCCGCCGCGCCCCGTTCGCCGCCGCCAGCCGTCCGGGGCGTTTAAGCCGCTCCGGGTGCATGTCGCAGCCCCTCAGATAAGCGCTGCGTTCGAAATCGTAAGTCGGCCGCTCGCGTGTTCAGCGCCCGGCCTCACTCGGCCTTCGCCCCCTCGCGCGCCTTGCGCTTGTTCTTGCCCTTCGGCTCCGCCTCTTCGGCCTCCGCCGCCGGGGCGAGAATGGTCACCGAGCCCCCCGCCTTTTCGATCGCATCGATCGCCGACTTCGACGCGCGCCAAACCGAGAACTGCGCCTTGGCCTTGAATTCGCCGTTGCCAAGCAGCTTCACGCCGTCATGCGCGCGGCGCATCAGGCCAGCCTTCACCATCGCCTCGACATCGATTGCCGCCTTGACGTCGATCTTGCCGGCGTCGATTGCCGCCTGCACCTTGCCGAGATTGACCTCGTTGAGCTTCAAGGCGAACGGCGTGTTGCGAAAGCCGCGCTTCGGCAGGCGCCGATGCAGCGGCATTTGGCCGCCTTCGAAGCCCTTAATGCGCACGCCGGTGCGCGCGGTCTGGCCCTTGCCGCCGCGGCCGCCGGTCTTGCCCATACCGGAGCCGATGCCGCGACCGATGCGCATGCGCTTCT
>Ga0207777_1000127_pt1 | contig 17636 bp, 14 predicted proteins | sample LuqExpMetageno35_FD_187793 | JGI IMG/M metagenome (GOLD analysis project Ga0207777, IMG submission 187793) | Tropical forest soil microbial communities from Luquillo Experimental Forest, Puerto Rico - Sample 35 (SPAdes) | ecosystem: Environmental > Terrestrial > Soil > Tropical forest ...
TGGGCGCTGGACCGGGTTCATCCTCGGCGGACTCAACTACCAGATAGAACACCACCTCTTCCCGACGATGCCTCGGCCGAGCCTGAGACGTGCCCGGGACCTCGTCCGGACGTTCTGCGTCGACAACCACCTCGGCTACTGCGAGGAAGGCCCGGTTCGCTCCTTCCGGCATGCCGTGGGCAGCCTCCGCCGCGTCCTGCCCTCCGTTCCCGCTCCCGTCGGCGACGCGCCGTCCGTACCCGGGCCTATCGTCGCCCTCAAGAGGTCGTCAGACTTTTCGATACGATCAGACTGGTGGACGTGAAGAAGAACAAGGGCCCGCGACTGACCCGGTGATATGGGATGCCATGTCGGTTACCAACCGACCGAGCCATCGACGAGCTCTCGGATGAGGTCGGCGTGACCGTTGTGGCGGGCGTACTCCTCGATCATGTGGGCATAGATCCATCGCAGCGAGCACCTGTGGGTGCCAAGAACCTCATCCGTGACGCTGAACTGGGACGTTTCTAGCTCGATGATGGCCGCGAAACTGGCTCATGGCTCTTTCGTTCCTCTTTATCGCCTTCGTCCGCACGCTCCAACTCCTCCGTCTTCAGCGGTCTGACGCCAACGATCTTGCAATCGAGGTCGTCGTGCTCCGCCACGAGGTGGCGGTCCTGCGTCGTCAGGTTGCCCGGCCGTCGCCCCGACCACCAGATCGTGCGCTCCTCGCCGGTCTCAGCGGGCTGCTCCCCCGCCCCAAACGTTGCACGCTCTTCGTGCAGCCCGACACGCTGCTGCGCTGGCACCGGGATCTGGTCCGACGCCGCTGGACCTATCCCCACCGCTCAGGGCGACCGAGAGTTCCTGCCGGCAGTGTTTCCATCGTTCTGCAGCTGGCGAGGGAGAATCCAACCTGGGGATATCGCAGAATCCACGGCGAGTTGAATCAGATCGGTATCGGCCTTGCCCCCTCGAGCGTGTGGCGGTCCTTCGCCGCCACGGCATCGAGCCTTCGCCGGGGCGGATCGGACCGACATGGACCGAATTCCTCAAGGTCCACGCCACGACCATGCTGGCCTGCGACTTCTTCACCGTAGATACCGTGCTGCTCCGTCGGCTGTACGTCTTCTTCTTCATCGAGCTCGACACCCGAAAGGTCTTAGTGGCCGGTGTCACGGCTCATCCGAGCGGAGCCTGGGTCGTCCAACAAGCCAGAAACCTGGCCTTCGAGCTGGTGGAGAGAAATCAGCGGGTGAGGTTCTTGATCCGAGATCGGGACGCCAAGTTCACCACCGGCTTCGACGAGGTCTTCTGTTCCGAGGGTATTCGGATCATCCGCACACCTGTCCGTGCTCCACGTGCCAACGCCTTCGCCGAGCGCGTCGTCGGCACCATCCGCCGTGAGTGCCTCGACCGCATGCTGATCTTCAATGGGCGCCACCTCGAAAACGTCCTCAGCGAGTTCGTCGACGACTACAACGGCCATCGACCGCACCGCTCCCTCGGTCAGCTGTCACCGCTCTCGGTCACTGTCCCATCGGCAGCACCAGAAGTTCGCTCCACCTCACAGTTCCATCGAACCGATCGGCTCGGAGGACTCATTCACGAATATCGCCTAGTCGCGTAACGTGGATGAGATTCTTGGCGCCCACACCCTTCGGCCAAGAGCCGGTCCGCCTCACGGAGCTTGCGGACGATCTGATCGGGCGTGTGTCTGCTCCGCTTCACTTCCACCACCTCCATGCCCCAAGGCTGGGCCTCGGACCTCATAGGTGGTGGACCAATTTCAGGGGTCAGGTCAGTGCCGTGTCGTCGTTCCGGATCCGAGCCCTTTGTGGTACCAGAGAGCGTCAGTTCCAGATGGGAAATCCTTGACCCGGGCCACCAGCTTGTAGCCGTTACGTTCGTACAGCATCCCAGCCTGGAATTCATAGGTGAAGTGGACGGTCTGGACACACCCACGCTCAGCGGCCTCGGTTTCGGCCGCAGCTATCAGTTTTGAGCCGAGTCCGCGCCTTCGGAGGCTCGGTTGCACCCACAGGCTCTGTAACTCGCAACAGTCTCCCCACGTCCACCCGCTTATACCGGCCACCACCTCGTCTCCTTCGCGCACGAAGATCGCCAAATCGACTTCGTCCCCGAGTCCCATAGCGGCGGATGCCTCGCCGCGGATCCTCGCTTCTAGCAGTTCGATGTCACGTGGATCCGGTACGTCCTCCATCTGGAACTCCACTGCCGGCTGTGTCATGCGTCAACGAGTTGTTCGATCAGCGAGAGATCGTCGAAGTAGGTGCGGAAGGATCGGATTTTCTCTCCTCGGAATTCGGCGACGGTAACCCCGGCCAACTTCACCCGTCGTCCCGTCGGCTCTATGACCGCGTCGTCACCGAGGACGTACGGTCCACTGTGGTCCGCCTCGACCACCCACTCGGCGAACACCTTGTTGCCCACCTCATCAAGTCCACGGGTCAGAAGCACGACGTTGGAAAACGCAAGTTCTCGTATCGCCGACAACTCGACAAGTGCCGGCAATCCCGACAGTGAAACCAGAGGCGACCAACCGACCACATCCTCGGTACACAACGTGGTCAGATCTTCCGCTGTTTCGCCCAGTTCGGCTTCAAGAGCCTTCAACAGCACGTCCTTACGCGATCCGCTCATCATCCATCCATTCTTCAGTTCGTCGTCATGGTCAGCACTCGAGATAACTCAGGTTCCAAGCACTTTCGCTTTGGCGGCCGCGAATTCGTCATCAGACAAGACGCCAGAGGAATGTAGCTGAGCCAGATGCTCGAGCTCGTCCGCTGAGGACGCAGGGGGTGGCGCATATTGCGTCTGCTCCTGGTAATCGTCGTAACTATTGTCCTGGTACTCTCGCTTAGCTCTGTGGTGAGCGATAGCTCCTCCTGCCACTGCGCCGGCAAGCATGCCGCGGCGCCGAGCTCGTCGTCTCATTCCCATGGAGATTTCCTTTCTTTCGTTGTCTGCCCTGATTGTAGGTTCGCCCAGCGTGGCCGGCGCAGGGTCGACGTCACCGAACCGAGGGACAGCACGCCTCGGTTCATCCTTAGCCTCGGAGGAACCCCCGCGCGTCGTAGGGCCATCAGGTGCCCGAAAGAAGTCACGACTACGTAGTGCCGGTGCGGCGCAGTCGTCGGCTGAGTGGGTCGTCGAGCGCCCCAAGATCTGCTACGTCATCTTCGGCTGCTCGCTTACCACCCTCGCCAACTTCGGGAGCGTCACGTTCACGGACGCCTCGGCGACTGACAATGGCACCACCGGGCCGATCTCCGCGGCGTCCTACATGGGGATCGAGATGGTCAATGACTCCACTCCGATCGCCGTCCCTGGCTCACTCGACCCCACTGGCACCATCTTCACGGACACGTACGAGTAAACACGCCGGACGCGCTCCTCTCGGGTCGCAGGGTCAATCATTTGTTCAGAACCCAAATGCGGATCACCAATTCGGCGTTCGGGGATGCTCGGAGTCCGCTCGGTGGCTCACCGAGCGATACTCTGCGGGCCCAGACGTTTAGGCCCGCGTCGGGTCATCATTGGACACCGCGGGGAGGATCTGACGCCGAGCCGATTTGGTGGCAGCGTGTATAAAGCCTGCGATGGCAGCGAGAAACAATACGAACGCTAGGGCATAACAGATATAGGCAACAGTCTGGGCACGGTCACCAAAGATGCTGAAGCCGTAGCTCGTAAGGAGCAGGCCTCGGAGCGTTTCGCCTTGGAACAGAGTCTGAGCCTTGGCGCTCAGGGCCTTGGCCTCGGCGCTGCTCTGGTCCGGCAGAGCCCTTAACTCGTTGCTCGTCTGGGCATACGTCTTGCCTCCATTGACCTCGCTCAGGTGTACGGCGATGTAGTGGTTCGCGTAGCACTCTGCCTGCTTCCCAGTGACCAGTTGTTTTCCTGCATTCTCCTTTAGGCATGGATCGTTCTCGTTGGGTTTCAGAGCACTCGCTGGGGTGAAGTAAATCTGTTGCGCAGCAAGCTGGTCGTGGACGTAGTTCGTTGCGAAGTTGGCCTGGTTCTGCAATACCAATCCGACCACGAGGATGAGCGCAGCGACGACGAAGCCACCTATTGAGAAGATCAGGTCAAGCGTCCTACGAGTCATTTCCACCGATCCTAGGGGAACTCAACTCGCCTGGTCAGGAAGCTTCAAGATAGGGACGCTGACACTGCGAAGGACGAGCGGGAGCGGCGGGCCGGTGGCGCACGTCAGTTCCGCGGCCGGCCGAGCCCCGAAGTTGTCGAGTCAATCTGTCGATGTGGTCGGAGCAACTCCCGCCCCACACTGACGCTGAGCTATCCCTATCCCCGAACCGGTGCGGATTCAGGCGGTCTTCGCAACCGCCTTGGCGAACGCCTCACATGGTGTCATGAAGGCCAACGCTTTGCGAGGTCTTGTGTTGAGTGACTTGGCGATGGCGCCGAGCTGTCGCTGGTTGTCGATCGACAAATCGCTCTTCTTGGGCAGGTATTGGCGAAGGAGACCATTGGTGTTTTCGTTAGTCCCGCGCTGCCAGGGGCTCGCGGGATCGCAGAAAGAGACCTCGACGCCGGTGTCAACGCTGAAGCGGACGTGCTCGGACATCTCTGGTCCTTTGTCCCAGGTGATGGAGCGACGGAGCTGGGCCGGCAACGTGACGATCCGTTTGGTGAGCGCGTCGCGGAACGCCTCAGCACCATGTCCTTTGGAGAGGCGGATGAGCATGAGGTCGCGCGTCTTGCGCTCGACGAGGGTGCCGACCGAGGTGAAGCCTCTCCCCATGATGAGGTCGCCCTCCCAGTGTCCGGGCACGGCTCGGTCGGTGGCTTCAGCCGGGCGCTCGGTGATCATCACCATGTCGCGGATCTTGCCCATGCCGTGACCAGACGTGACCCAGTGGTGGTCTCATCCACCTGTACAAACTGGCTGCACAGGGCCCACGGATGAGCTTCTCGGCACCCACACCTAGATCCTTGCGACCAGCTGAGTCTTCGCTGTCGCGTCAGGCAACGACCTTATAGGGGTCGTAACCGCAGGTGAGGGGCATAATGTCTCCTCCAAGGGACGGGCACGAGCTTCCGACGGTGCCGGGCGGCAAACTGTGTGAGTGACGAACATTCGGCCTCACGAGCTTGCGATCTGGGTTGCCTGCTTCGCAGCACTCGTCTTCTTCATCGTGATCATCGCGACCGGATGGAGCCATGCCGTTTTCGTGCCACACCGGCCACCGGTTCCTGGTTGCGGCATCCTCGACTGCGGTCGCCGCTGAGCAGTACTCCCCTGACGATGGCCTTCGACTCGATGGTCATGAACACCGGAGCCAGTCAGATTCGTCAAGCGCGAGGTAGCGCCACATCGAAGCTGGCCGACGCCTACATTGCCGTTCGCCAACGCTCGGCTGCCCTACACCGACCGCTCGAAGGACTCGACACACTGGTCAACCCGCCGAATCATTCAGATGGGACCTAGCGAGCTGCCCGACGGCCCAAGCGAACCAGACAACCGCCGGAGTGTGGATGTCCCGAGCCCGGCGGATCTGCGCCAGCTCGTCATCGAGCTCGGTACCGCAATGGTGGCAGCCGGCGACGCAGTGGACAACGTTGAGGAGGCGCTGCGCACCATCGTGGCCGCCTACGGCGTCACCGGCGTCAAAATCGCCCTATTACCCACCTCGCTGTTCGTCGAGACGGGGACGGGTGGGTCCTCGCACGTCCAGTTCAGCGCCGAAGTCGCCCGTCCGCTGCGCCTCGACCAGATCGAGGACCTCTACGAGATGGTCAAGGTGCTCGAGTCCGGGCGATTGACCCCGGCGCAGGGCATCGCTCGGCTACACGAAATCGAGCGGAGTCGGCCCAATTTTGGCTGGCCGCTCCGGACGTTCGGCCACGCCGTGCTGACGGCCGGGCTGGCCCTCCTGCTGGCCCCCACCCCGGCGGGAGTGGGCGTGGCCTTCGTCTTGGGGCTCGGCGTCGGGCTCCTCAAGCTGGTCGAGCTGCCGACGCTGCGCCTCATCTTCCCGATCGCGGCCGCCTTCGTGATCTCGACCGTCGTCCTCGCCGTCAGCGAGGCGCTGCACCTCGACAACCCGATCCGGATCCTGGTGGCGCCACTCGTGACCTTCTTGCCCGGAGGCATGCTTGCCATCGCGACGATGGAGCTCGCCGCCGGACAGATGGTGGCCGGGTCGAGCCGTCTCGTGAGCGGGCTGGTCCAACTGGCCCTGCTCGCCTTCGGGATCCTCGCGGGAGCTGCGCTCGTCGGCGCCGATCACGCCGAACTGCTCGTGCACAAAGAGGCGGGCCTCGGCTACTGGGCGGCCTGGCTCGGTGTCTTGATCTTCACTCTCGGCGTCTATCTGCACTTCTCGGCTCCGACGTCGTCTTTGCCGTGGCTGCTGCTGGTCATGGCGGTGGCCTTCGCGGCCCAGAGTGTGGGCTGGGCCCTCTTCGGCGGAGTGCTGAGCGGGTTCGTCGGCGCTTTGGCCATGACTCCGCTCGCACTGTGGATCGATCACCTGCGTCGCGGGCCACCCAAGCTGGTGACCTTTCTCCCCGCTTTCTGGCTGCTCGTCCCAGGCGCCACCGGCCTGATCGGTGTGACTCAGATCATCGGCAGTGGCGGGCAGATCCCACTCGTCGCCGTGCGCGACTTGTTCGGCGCCATCATGGCCATCGCACTCGGCGTGCTGATCGGGACCGCCGCCTACCGCTCCACTCACGCCGGCGCCCGTCTCATCACACGGGCCGTGCACCGATGAGCTGCGAGCGTGGAGGCTAGGACCTGAGCGAGGGGGAGGCCCGGGCGCTCTTCCACCAGAAGTCGACGATCAGACTCACCACGACGATCACGGCGATCACCACCAGGGTCGCCGGCTCGTGCACCAGCGTCGTCACGGCGAAGGTCACGAACACGATCGTGGTCGCACAGACGGCGAGAATGAGCAGCCAGGCCTGAGCACCGGTCTCACCCCGTACACGCAGATGTCCGATTGAGATGAGCGTGAAGACGACGAGCGCCACCGCACTGCCGATGGACGCCACCGCGTCGAGATCGAACCCGGCCGCCAGCACGATGGCGATCACCGCCGTGAGCAACAACCCCGTCGGTGCGCGGCCCCCAAGGCGGCGCCCGAGCGCCGGAGGGAACTGGCCAAGCGAGGCCATTTCCTCGCACAGACCGCCGGCAGGAAAGAGCCCGGCGTTGGTGGCGCCGGAGGTGGCGAAGAGTGCGGTGATGGTCATCAGCCAGTACCCGGCCCGGCCGAGGACCGGCTGGGCGGCCACGGCCAGTGCCGTGCCGCCTGACTCGATCACCTTCTCGACGGTCAGTGTCCCGAAGACGCCGATGGAGACGGCCACGTAGATCACCGTCGCGATCCCGAGGGCCAAGAACATCGCCCTGGGTAGCTGGCGCCGGGGGTTGGGCAGATCCTTGGCAGTGAAGGTGATCACCCCGAACCCCAAGAAGGCGAAGAAGGTCAGCGCGACGCTCGAGATGATGTCCTTGGCGCTCGGATACCCCGAAGGGGCAAGCAGATGGGGATGCAGGTTCGTGAGTGTCGAGACAGCGAACACCGTCAGGCTGCCGATCACCACCACCACGACGACGGTCTGCGCGTTGGCGACCGCCTTGGACCCGAGGACGTTGAGCAACGACATCACGCATATCAACAAGACAGCGAAGATCTTGATCCACGTTGCGTTCGAGTCGGTCAGCGCCGAGCTGGCGTAGCTGCCGAAGGAGATGGCCACCATGGCGGTGACGATGGCGTTGGTGGCGAGCACCAGCCAGGCGGTGATACCCGTGGTGTGGCCGTCGCCGTAGCCGCGCCGGACGTACTCGAGCAGACCACCGGCCGACGGAAAACGGCCGCCGAACTTGGCGAACGAGTAGCCCTGCAGGCCGGCCACCAGACCCGCGAGAAGGAACGAGATCCAGACCGCGGCACCGGCGACAGCGCCGGCCGCGCCGAGCAACGAGAAGATCCCTGCCCCCACCATCGAGCCCACCCCGATGAAGGCAGCCTGGCGAATCCCGAGTGACGGAGACGCACCCGACGTTGGCCCTTCGTTCTGCAGGCTGGTATCGCTCATGTGACCGACTCTCCGGTGACCAGCGTCGCGTCCGCCGTCGGGGTGGCCCAGTAGTGCCGAGCCACGAGCTTGCCGAGCTCCCAGAGGACGAAGAGGGCGATGACTGGCACCAAGGCCCACCCGAATTCACGCACGTTGATGGCGGTGGTGTCGAGCAGTCGACGCAGCGCGTCCAGCTGGGTCGTGAGCACGGCCAAGATGATCTCCGCGACGAGCGCCCGGTTCATCTGTTTGGAGTCGAAGGTGGCCACCGTCAAGATGCTGTCGGTCTCCGAGCGGCACTCGAGGGCGGCGACCACGAGACAAAGGGCGAAGGTCGTGAAGGCAATCGAGTTGCCGACCGCCACGGAGTGGAAGTGCTTGGTGCCGAGCTGGATCATCGAGAGCAGCCCGATCGTGATCGCCAAGCCTGCGGCGCCGACCGTGATCAACAAACGGGGGGTCAACACCGATTCGCCGCGCGGCTTGGGTACCCGGGCCATGAGCCCGGGCGTTTCCAGGTCGAAGCCCAGCGCGAACCCGAAGGCCGCGTTCACTAAGAAGTGGATCCACAGGACCTGGGCCGGGTTGAAGGGCGCTCCCTCCGCAATGTTGAACAGCGACGCGCCCAAGAAGGTCAGGACGAAGACAACCAGGAGCACGAGGACAAAGCGGATGTACTTGGTGAGGTTGTCGAATATCTTGCGGCCTTGCTCGACCGCGTAGACGATCGTCGCGAAGTTGTCGTCGGAAAGGATCATACGACCGGCGTTCTTGGCCACTTCGGTGCCGCTGCCCATGGCGATCCCGATGTCGGCAGCCTTGATAGCCGGCGCGTCGTTGACCCCGTCGCCCGTCATGGCGACGACGTCACCCTTCTTTTTCAAGGTGTCGACGAGCAGAACCTTGTGCTCGGGCGCCACTCGGCCGACCACGCCGATGTCGTCGATGCGCGCCGCCCGCTCGTCCTCGGACATGGCGGCGAAGTCCGCCCCCAATATGGCCTCGCCGGGGATGCCGACCTGAGCAGCGATGGCGGCCCCGGTGGTGACGTCATCGCCGGTGATCATGCGGACTCGGATGTGTGCGGCCTGGGCTTCGGCCACCGCGGCCTTGGACTCGACGCGGGGTGGGTCGACCATCCCGACCAGGGAGGTCATCTGCAGCTCGCAGACGTGCGAGAGCAGGTCACCCTGGGGGTCGAAGACGGCAGGGTCGAGGTCGCGCTGGGCCGCAGCCATCACCCTCTGGCCCATGCCCGCCATCCGCTCGACGTTGCTCTGGGCCCGAACCGCTAGGTCCGAGTCCCAGGGAATTGAGGTCCCCGCTGACAACGCAGTGGTGGCGCGGTCCATCACGGCTGGCGCCGCTCCCTTGACGAAGCAGCGCACGACTAGTCGCCCGTCGACACTGAACTGGTGGAACGTGGCCATCAGCTTGTAGGTGGGGTCGAAGGGGAGGGTGGCCAGGCGGGGCAGGCTCGCTCGAGTCCCTTCGATGTCAATTCCGGCCTTGTGGCCGAGCACGAGCAGGGCACCTTCGGTCGGGTCACCGACCACATCACCCTCGACCAGCGTGGCGTCGTTGGCCACCAGGAAGGGGACAAGGGCGTCTTCGATGGTATCGGTCTTGCCCGCGACGTGCTCGACGCGGCCATCGAGGCTGTAGCCCGATCCGGTAATCGAGTAGCGGTCGGTCGGGTCGAGCACCTCGACGACGGTCATCTGGTTCATGGTGATCGTGCCGGTCTTGTCCGAGTTGATGGCCGAGGTGAAACCGAGGGTCTCGACGGCCGGGAGCTCCTTCACCAATGCGTTGCGCTTGGAGAGCTCGACGGAACCCAAGGACAAGATGACCTGGGTGACGGTCGGCAGCGCCTCGGGTATGGCGGCGATGGCGAGGGAGACCGCCGCCACGAAGAGGACGTCCCAGGCCTCATTGCGGCTCCGCCCCAGAGCGAACATCACGACCATGGTCAGCCCCGCTGCGGCCACGATCCACAGCGTGAGGTTATTCAGCTCCTTGGTGAGCGGGGACTGCTCGGCCGCGGTCGCAGAGAGCATCCCCGAGATCTTGCCCATTTCCGACTCGGCTGCCGTGGCAGTCACGATCATCACGCCGCTGCCGTGCGTCACCGGCGTGTTCATGAAGGCCATGTTCACCTGGTCGCCCGGGGACAGGTCGTCATCGGGCAGGATCGTGATCTCCTTTTGAGCCGGCACGCTCTCCCCGGTGAGAGCGGACTCGTCGATTTGGAGCGCGGTGGCCTCGATGATGCGCCCGTCGGCGGGCACCTCGTCGCCGGCGGCGAGCAGCACCACGTCGCCCACCACCACCTCTTCGGCGGGAATCTCGAGCTCGCTCCCACCTCGGCGCACGCGGGCCGTGATCTTCATCATCGACTTGAGCGCGTTCATGGCACTCTCGGTCTTGCCCTCTTGGCGAAGGCCCACCACGGCATTCACGAGGGTCAGCACGATGAGCAGGATCGCCGTGTTCCACTCGCCAATCGCCATTGACACGATCGCCGCGCCGAGGAGGATCAGCTGCATGTAGGTGCGGTACTGATCGAGGAAGCGCCGCCAGCGAGGCGTAGGCTTCTCCTCGGGAAGCGCGTTGGGGCCGTGCGCCGTCAGGAGCTGCGCGGCACGCTCGGACGAAAGACCCAGCGAAGGGTCGACCCCGAGGGCGGAGACCACTTCGGGGGAGCCGAGGGCGTACCAGGTCACCGCTCCAGCCTCCGCAGACGTTCCTTCCCCCGAGGTGACCTGGGTCATGAGCCGAGCGTGGCTACCAGGATCGCCTTGATGGTGTGGAGCCGGTTCTCGGCCTGGTGGAAGACGATGCTCGCTTCGGAGGAGAAGACCTCGTCGGTCACCTCGAGCCCGCCGAGCATGCCGGTGGCCTCCATGATCTCGGCACCGACCACGGTATTGGCGTCGTGGAAGGCGGGCAGACAGTGCATGAAGCGCACCTTGGGGTTCCCGCTTGCCTCGAGCAGTGCCTTGTTCACCTGGTAAGGCGTGAGAACCTTGACCCGCTCGGCCCACACGTCGTGAGACTCGCCCATCGAGACCCAGACGTCGGTGTGGATGAAGTCGGCGCCAGACACCCCGGCGGCGGGATCCTCGGTGATGGTGATGCGCGCCCCGGTACGTCCGGCGATCTCGTGAGCGGTGGCCACCACGTCGTCGGGGGGCTTCAGGTCTGCCGGCCCGATGAGGCGGACGTCCGATCCCATCAGCGCTCCCATGACCAAGAGGGAACGGCCCATGTTGAAGCGGCGGTCGCCGATGAAGGCGTAGGTCAGCTCGTCAGCGGGCTTGTGGGTCCACTCGATCATGGTCAAGAAGTCCGCCAGCATCTGGGTGGGGTGCCATTCGTTGGTCAGGCCGTTGTACACGGGTACACCCGCGTGGCGTGCCAGCTCTTCGACCTCTGCCTGGGCGTTGCCCCGGAACTCGATCCCGTCGAACATGCGCCCCAGCACCGCGGCGGTGTCCGCGATCGATTCTTTGTGCCCGAGCTGGGAACCCGAAGGGTCGAGGTAGGTGACGTGGGCCCCCTGGTCGTGGCATGCGACCTCGAAGGCGGCCCGGGTCCTCGTCGAGGTCTTTTCGAAGATGAGGGCGACCTGCTTGCCTTCGAGGTGCTTCTCCTCGGTCCTGGCGTACTTGGCCAGCTTGAGAGCCTGGGACAGCTCGAGCAGGAAGCGCAGCTCGATCGGCTCGAAATCGATCTCCTTCAAGAAGCTTCGGTTTCGCAGGTTGAACACGCTGCCTCCTCCGCGACCGCTTGCGCGGTCGATTGATGGTCAAAAGGCGGGTTCGCGCTCGAGCGGACACGTCATGCAGTGCGAACCGCCCCGCCCACGCCCAAGTTCGAAACCCTCGGTGGTGATCACCTCGATGCCGGCCTTGCGCAGCGCGGTATTGGTGCCGGTGTTGCGCTCGTACGCGACGACGACACCGGGCTCGAGGGCGACGACGTTGTTGCCGTCGTCCCACTGCTCGCGTTCGGCTTCGAAGTGATCGCCGCCCGTCTCGACCACTCGCATATCCTTTACTCCGAGCGCGACGGCCATGGCCTCGACGAGACTGCCCGAGAACTCCTCGACCACCAGATCCTCGGCACTCTCGCCCGCCCGGATGGACCACGTCCGAGCCCCACCCACGACCTCGGGAAACAGCGTAACCAGGTCGCGGTCGCACATCGTGATCACCGTATCGAGGTGCATGTAGCTGCGCGACTTGGGCAGGTGGACCGCAAGGACCTGGGAGGCCGAGTCGGCGCGGAAGAGCTCGCGGGCGATGATGAGCACCGCTTGGGGCGTGGTCCGTTCGCCCATGCCGATCATCACGGTGCCGTTGCCGATCGGCTGGACGTCGCCGCCCTCGACATGACATTGGCCCCAGTCCTCCTCGGCCCCGCCGAGCCAGATGGGAAACTCCTCGCCCGCAAACATCGGGTGGAACCGGTAGATCGCCTCGATGAGCATCGATTCGGGCTTGCGCGCCGGCTTCGTCATCGGGTTCAGCGTGACGCCATCGAAAATCCAGCACGACGGGTCGCGTTGGAACAAGAAGTTGGGAAGTGGTGGCAACAACATCGCGTCCGGATCACTCGACTGCCAGACCAGGCCGAGGTCGCGCTGTACGTCCTCTCTGGTGATGCCACCGATCAGGAATTCGGCGACGTCTGCCGGCGATGCCTCCGATACCCACGACGAAGCTCGCTCGGTCGCGCCCAGTCCAACCTGGCGCTCGTTCAGGACATGTGTGACGAGCCATTCCCGAGCCTGAGGCGACTCGAGTGCCTCGGCCAACAGCGTCTCGGCTTCGAAGACCTCGACGTCGCGGTCGCGCATCAGTTCGCAGAAGGCGTCGTGCTCGCGCTTGGCCTGGGCCACCCACAGCACGTCGTCGAAGAGGAGCTCCTCTGCGTTCGAAGGAGTGAGGCGGGTGTGCTCGAGTCCGGGCCGGTGCACCATGACTCTGTGGAGCCGGCCGACCTCCGAGTGAACGCCAAGTGCCATATGTCAGTCCTCCTATTGCCTCGCGCTCATAGTTCGTCGTTGTCGCGTCACGGTCACCTCGTCACCACCGAAGACGTCGTCCGCACGCCTTCGAACGCAGTGGAAATGCGCGTCCCTCCGGTCGCGGCCACCAAGTCCTCGATGTCGGACAACTGGCCGATGACCGCTCGGTTCGAGGTGGCCAGGGCAAACTCACACGCCGCGGAGACCTTGGGCAGCATGGAGCCCTCGGCGAACTCGCCGGCATGGTCGCGCACGAGCGCATCGGGGTGCGCTTCGGTGATGGCCGCCTGGTGGTCAGTGCCGAAGCCCAAGTAGGCGGCGGGAGTGTCTGTCGCCATGACGAACACGTCGGCCTTCAGCGCGATGGCGAGGAGGCAGCTGGCCCGGTCCTTGTCGATGACGGCTTCGATTCCGTAGAGGCGACCTTCAGCGTCGCGGGCGACGGGGATCCCGCCTCCACCGGCGCAGATCACCAACGCGCCCGCCGCGACGAGGCGTGTGATCAGCTCCTGCTCGACGATTCGGCGTGGCGTGGGCGAGGGGACGACACGGCGCATGGCGTCTCCGTCGGGCCGGAAGGCCCAGCCGCGTTCTTGGCCAAGTCGGTTCGCTTCGTCGGCTCCGTATTGGGGCCCGATCGGCTTGGTCGGATTCGAGAACGCCGGGTCCCCGGGGTCGACTTCCACCATGGTGAGCACGGTCGCCAAGGGCCGGTGGACGGGCAGGCGGTTGGTCAGCTCCTGCTCGATCAGGTAGCCGACCATGCCCTGGGTCTCTGCTCCGAGCACGTCGAGTGGGTAGACGGGCACCGCCTGATACGCCGCCCCCTCGAGCGCCAACAGTCCGATCTGCGGGCCGTTCCCGTGGCTGATCACCAGCTCGTGGCCCTTGGCGAGCGGAGCGAGATGCGCGCACGCAGTGGCCACGTTGGCCCGTTGGTTCTCCACCGTCATCGGCTCGCCCCGGCGCAACAACGCATTGCCCCCGAGGGCGACCACGACTTTCACGAAGCGGATCCTCCTACCGGAACCGTCGGGTATCGCGGCACCGGATCCGGCGTGGTCATCTTGGACTTTTGCATCCGATAGACAGGAATGCCGAGCACGAGGGCCCCAGCCGCCATGAAGAATGGCGCCCAGTAGACCCAGAAGCTGTGCCCGGTGTTACGCGAGTACACGATGAACAAGATGGAGAAGATCAACGCGACGACGGCCACGATCATGTCACGCACGAAGCGCGGCGTCTGGAGCTCGCGATGGTCCACGAGTCGCCACTTGATCTGCGCGAGTGCGGAGAAGGCGTACGGGATCGCGGCGGTGATGCCCGTCATGAGCACCAGCGTGGTGAACACGGTCGCTCCGCCCGAGCCCAAGAAGTTGATGATCATGGCGATTGACGCCAGGGCGGTCGAGGCGATGATTCCGAACGGTGGGACCCCTTGAGGTGACATCTTCTTGAAGGGCTCTGGGAACAACCCGTCCTTGGCCGCCGCCAGCGGCATCTCGGCGCAGATCATCGTCCAACCGGTCAGCGCGCCGAGACCCGAGATGATGACGGCCACCGCCATCACCTTTCCGGCCCAGGTGCCACCGAAGATGACGTTGGCGGCGTCGGAGAAGGGCGCAGTTGCATTGGCCAGCTCATGGGTCGGCAGGATCCCGAAAACAGCGGTCAGCGAGAGCATGTAGACGACCGCCGTCGCGAGGGTGCCGAATATGGTCGCACGTGGGATGTTTCGATCAGGATCGCGCACCTTGCCAGCCGCGACTGCCGCTGTCTCCACACCGAGGTAGCTGAACAGGGCGATCGCCATGCCGCCGCCGATGGCGGCGATGGCGCTCTCGCCGCTCACATTCCACGGCGTGTAGTTGGCGCTCGAGATGAAGAACAAGCCGACGATCGCCATGAAGCCGACGGCGATGAACTTGATCACAGAGGTAATCACCTGGACCGAACCCATGTTCTTCACCCCCGAGAGGTTGACCAGGGCGGGGACCCAAAGCCCGATGAGCACCAGGAGCACCGAGTAAAAGCGGTTGTGGCCTTTGTTGATGAACACCTCGACGTAGAGCACCCACCCGACTGCGATGGCGGCGTTGCCGGCCCAGGCCGTGATCCAGTACGACCACGCGTTGAAGAAGCCGACAGTGTTCCCGAAGCCGGTCCTCGCGTAGGCGTAGGGGCCCCCATCGGCGGGAAGTCGCCGCGAGAGCCCAGCAAATAGGACGGCCAGAGCGAGAGCCCCGATCGTGGTCAGCCCCATCGAGACCAAGGTGATCGGACCATAGCCAGCCAGAGAAGTCGGCAGGTTGAAGATGCCGACCCCGATGATGGAGCCGACGATCAGCGCAGTAGCGGTGGTGAGCCCGAAGCCGCGAGGCGCAGCCCGGGCCGCGGTCTGTTCCTCGGCGGTCACCTCGGTCATCGACGCACCTCCCAGTTCTGCACTCAGGAGCGATTGTTGTTTGGACCGCGTCCAATTGCCAGTGTTTTCGGTACCTATCGAACCCCCACCACCCCGACCAGCGTCCCGGGGCTGTTCAGGAGTGGGGCTGATCTGGGAGGAGGCCGTAGGCAGAGCGCCGACTCGGGCGTCGTGCCATCCTGCCTAGGGCCCGACAGGCAGGCAACGGAGAGCCCTTACCGGTTTGGATGGTGTACTACCGGCGTGGGCGTTGTGACGAGGAGCGCATGTCGCAGGTGAACGCACACCCCCGCGAGGACGCCACAGGCGACCTCCTGCCGTGGCACACCGCCCGCGTGGCTGCAGTGCTGGCGGCGCTCGACGTCGACCCGGCGAGAGGCCTCGGGGCGCTGGAGGTGGCGCAGCGCCAGGAGGAGTGTGGCCCGAACCGCTTCGCCGAGGCCGCGGTGGAGCGCCCGTGGCGGGCCTTCCTCCGCCAGTACCGCGATCTTATGCAACTCGTATTGGTGGCTGCTGCGGCCGCGGCGTTCTACCCGGTGCAGGAGTACGGCACCGCCATCTTGCTGCTCCTCATCACTGTCTTCAATGCACTGCTCGCCATGCGCCAGGAGGGGAAGGCTGCCGCCGCAGTGGCGGCTCTTTCCAAGATGATGGTGCTCACCGTGAGGGTGCGCCGAGACGGTGAGCTGCGCGAGGTGCCGGCGGGCGACCTCGTCCCAGGAGACGTGGTGCTGCTGGAAGCCGGGGACGTCGTTCCCGCAGACGGACGGCTCATCGAAGAGGCAAACCTCGAGGTCGACGAGTCCGCCCTCACCGGTGAGAGCGTCCCGGTTGCCAAGCAGGTCGAGGCCCTCGCCTCCGAGGACACCCCTCTCGCCGAGCGGGACAACCTCGCCTTCATGAACACGAACGTGACACGGGGCAGCGCGACCATGCTCGTCACCGCGACGGGCATGGCGACCGAGGTGGGTCACATCTCAGGTCTGTTGAATACCCAAGGATCGGACAAGTCACCGCTGACCCGTCAACTCGATGCGCTGGTCCGCCAGATCCTCGTGATCGCCGGGTTGGCGCTCGTCGTGTCGATCGCGCTCAACATGAGCCGCGGTCAAACTCTCACCGAGGTCTTCGCCGCCTCGGTCGCTTTCGCCATCGCCGCGATTCCCGAGGAGCTCCCTGCCGTCGTCACGGCGATCTTGGCCAAGGGAACAAAAATGCTGGCCGACGCGGGCGCCATCTTGAAGCAGCTGCGCTCCACCGAGACGCTCGGCGCGACCTCTGCCATCAACTCGGACAAGACCGGAACGCTCACGCTCAACCAGATGACAGCCACGTCGTTGTCGCTCGTCGACCGGCGCTACAGCGTCGAGGGTAGCGGGTACTCGACACTGGGTCGCATCACTCACATCGCAGGACCCGGCGAAGTGGACCTCGACCAGTTCCTCCTTCCCATGGTGCTGGCCTCCGATGCCGAGGTCGCCGACGGCGTATTGATCGGTGACCCGACAGAAGGTGCGCTCGTCGTGCTCGCCGTCAAAGGGGGCGTCGACCCCGACGGCACTCGCCAGGCCCACCCGCGCCTGGCCGTGCTGCCCTTTGACGCTTCCTACAAGTTGATGGCGACGTTCCATCGCTTTGCTGGAGAAAGCCACACGACCGATGGCCGCACCACCCCGGACGCGTCCGAGGTGGTGCGCTGTTACGTGAAAGGCGCACCGGACCAACTTCTGGCCAGGGCCACGTCCGTCGTCGACGGCTCCCTCGAGGTCCGGGAGCTCTCGGCCGACGACGCCCGCCGTTATGAGGACGAAAACCGACGCTTGGGCGAAGAAGGTCTGCGAGTCATGGCTACCGCGTACCGCGACCTCAGCGCCGACGAGTTCCGGGCCGACGCCGACCTGCTGTCCTACGTGGAAGGGCTGACTCTGCTGGCCATGGTCGGCATCGTTGATCCGCCGCGGCCACAAGCCAAAGCTGCCATCTCCACGGCCAAGGCCGCCGGGATCAAGATCCGCATGATCACCGGCGACCATCTGGTGACTGCTCAGACCATCGCGCGAGACCTCGGGATCGAGGGCCGCGCCATCGGCGGTCAGGAGTTCGCCGCCCTCTCTG